>Ga0209518_1000212_pt1 | contig 79004 bp, 60 predicted proteins | sample RifGroB1_FD_183993 | JGI IMG/M metagenome (GOLD analysis project Ga0209518, IMG submission 183993) | Groundwater microbial communities from Rifle, Colorado, USA - Groundwater B1 (SPAdes) (version 2) | ecosystem: Environmental > Aquatic > Deep subsurface > Groundwater | place: Rifle, Colorado... | reverse complement strand
TAATTTAATAACACGAATATCGAATTATATTTAGTATAAATTTTAATAAAAAAGAATATTTTTATTCCAATCTTCGTGAACTTCATGATTTATCTAAGATTTATTTTATTATGAATCAATGGGAATGGATATGCTTAAATACTTATTATTTCATTAAATATTCTTTTTAAAATTTATGATAAAATTGGTATTTATATTAACATATATAACTTTTTACAAAATACTATTTTTAAAAATATTTTATTTGAATATTTGCATTTTTTTTGTTATATTAGGCTAAGCAATTTTATATTATAAAAATACAGATTTTTACTCGTCAAGCGAGTGCAAATAATTTCCATAGATTATTTTTTTAATTAGATAATATTATAAATTTGTAACTCTTGGCAAATAAAAATTCTTATTGTATCTTTTCTATTATATCAAGTTAGATATAATTGCTATTTTTTCTTTCTGGGAGTATTTAATGAATTTACTTGGTTTAGAAGCTTCAGCAAAAACAATAAGAGCATTATCAATGGATGCAGTAGAAAAAGCACAATCTGGTCATCCTGGACTTCCTATGGGCTGTGCAGAAATTGGAAGTTTTCTTTTTGGCGAAATATTAAATCATTATCCAGATAATCCAAACTGGATAAATAGAGATAGATTTGTTTTATCAGCAGGTCATGGATCGATGTTATTATATTCACTTCTTTTTATGTCTGGATATGAATTAAGCTTAGACGATATTAAAAATTTTAGACAATTAAAATCAAAAGCACCAGGACATCCAGAATATCATTTGACACCTGGCGTTGAGACTTCAACAGGACCTTTGGGACAAGGAATTGCAAATGCTGTTGGTATGGCAATTGCTGGTAAAAGACATGGACAAAGATTCAACAAAGAAGGTTATGAAATTTTTAATAATAGAATTTTTGCTTTAGTTGGCGATGGTGATTTAATGGAAGGATTAAGTTATGAGGCAGGCTCTATCGCAGGACACTTAAAACTTAATAATTTAATTGTAATTTACGATAGCAATAAAACGAGCATTGAAGGAAGTACTAATGTTACATTTACCGAAGATGTTGGCAAAAGATTTGAGGCAATGAATTGGCATGTAATTAAAATTGAAGGTCATGATTTCGCAGATATCAAAAAAGGTTTTGATGAAGCCGAAAAAAATAGAATATCAAATAATAAACCTGTGTTAATCATTGCTAATACTATAATAGGTAAAGGTTCTCCAAAAAAACAATCAACAAATTTATGTCATGGAGCACCTCTCGGTAAAGAAGAAATTGCATCTTGTAAAATGATTTTAAATATAAATGAAGAATTTTATGTAGATAAAGAAGCTATTAAATACTTTGAAAATAAAAAAGCAGTATTAAAATCAAAATATGAAGAATGGCAAACCAAATTCAATGAATGGACAAAAAAATTCCCAGAATTAAAAGAATTATTTGATAAAAATTTTTCTTATAAATTACCGGATAATATTTTTGAAAATTTATCTAATTTTAAAATTGGAGATTCTATACCAACAAGAAACTCAGCTAACAAAGTGTTAAATGAAATTTGTAAAGACATTGATTTTATTGTGTCTGGTAGTGCAGACCTTAGTAGTTCAACAATGACTGTAATTAAAGACACCGGAAATATTACACCGACAAACTTTTTGGCTCATAATATTCAATATGGTGTAAGAGAGCATGCAATGGGTAGTATTGCAAATGGATTATATCTTTTTGGAGGAATAAAACCAATAATAGGAACATTTTTATCATTTGTAAACTATATGAAACCAGCCATAAGAATGGCAGCATTGATGGAAATACCTATAATTTATTTATTTTCACATGACTCTATTTATGTAGGTGAAGATGGACCATCTCATCAACCGATAGAACATCTTACAGAATTAAGAATGATACCAAATGTAAATGTGTTAAGACCTGCAGATGCAACAGAAACAAAAACAGCATGGGAAATAGCATTAAATAGTAAAACTACGCCAACTATTATAGTCACAACAAGACAAAAAGTACCTGTTTTGGATTTTTCACTTACTAATTATAAAGATGGACTAAAAGGTGCTTATATAATTAAAAAAGAATCAAAATCAAAAATTGATTTAATTTTAATTGCAAGTGGCTCAGAGGTGAGTTTAGCTTTGGACTCAGCAGACTTATTAGAAAAAGAAGGAATTTCAGTTAGAGTTGTAAATATGTTTTCAACATTTCTTTTTGACAATCAGGATGCTCAATATAAAGAATCTATTCTACCTTCAAATATTGAAAAAAGAATTGCTATTGAATCTGGCTCTTCTACAATGTGGTATAAATATATAGGCTTAAAAGGTGATACTGTTTGTATTGATGAATTTGGACTTTCTGGAAAAGCTGAAGACCTTGCAAAATATTTTGGTTTCACAAAAGAAAATGTGTATCAAAAAGCAAAAGCATTGCTTGTAAAATAGTTTACCTAAAAAAATCCCCCCTTTTCACTGAAAGAGGGGATTTTTCATTTATTATCTATCAAACCTATAACCTGCTCCCAAATAAATCCCGCCTTCTGCTAGAATAGAAAGTTTTTTCCATATTCCTTCTGTATTTTTACCAGTATCAAAATAGATTTGTGAATATAAAACAATGCCAAGTCTTGCCTCTCCAAGTACATAAAAATTTCTATTTCCATCTTTATCCATAGGAAATAAATCTGCTCCGCCCATAAAACTAAAACCTATTGGGAAGCCATCCATCCAACCACCATATATTACACCACCAATATACGGTTCAAAAGCATAACCAGAAAGATGAAAATTATGTTTAAAACTAAGTTCCAAAGATGGCATAATAATATTTGTAAGATTTAAGCCTGCACCAAAGGTAAAATTTATATTAGGATCATTGGGGTCTTCAAATCTATATCCCAAAACAAAATGAATATCAAAATACCCTTTTGAACTAGCATCAAAAACACGAGGGAATTTATGTGGCATTGGAGAACCAGGATTATTAAAACCAGTTTGCATCTCGTTTTCTCTATTGTATTCCAAAAAAACAACTCTTATCAGGTAAGGTATAACTTGATTTGAAATAGCTAATTTTTGTTCATCTGATAAACTTGAGTTTATAACATAGAATTTTTTTTGTTTATCAAGTTTGTAATTTTTTTCAAATACCTTTTTTTCCTTATCATTCAAATTTGAAATTATATTCTTTTTTACTACTATAAAACTAAGTTTATCGAGGATAAAATTATTTTTTATGTAATATTTCTCTTCATCTTTACCATAAACTGATAAAATAAAATCTTTATCAACTTGATTTTTAATTTTATTCAAATAAGTTTCTTCAAAATCTTTAATAGAAATATCTTTTAACAAGTCCTCAATCGTAGGACCTTTTTGGGCTGGCATATTCTTTTTTGAAGCAGACTCCATATCTATTTTTATTAAAACGCCAGTTCTATTTTGTAAAAAAAAACCTTCCTTACAAAACACAAAAAAATTAACAAATAATAATGCAAAGATTAATGTATTTTTCATAAATGACTCCTTTCTTTGATTGTAGGTTAATTTTAAAAAAAAACAAGTAAAAAATGATTAAATTTTTTGACAATAAAAAATATTGAGGTTATACTTAGTTTAGTAAATAAATTATTTTGAGGAGGGCTGATATGCCAAAATCGTTTGATATTAAAAAAGGTGATGTTAAGAAAAAGCCTCAAAAAACCTTAAAAGAGAAAAGAATCGAAAAAAATAATAAGAAAACAACCAAAAGAGGAGAGGAAGAAAGAACTTAGTTTTTCTTAGCATCTCTTAGCAGAAAAATTACTTTAGGGACAGAGGCAGTGTTACTATCATTGTCCCTAATGATTTTTCTCTTAGATTATCTTAAACACCTGTTTCAAATAATTTAGGTATCCATCGTCTTCACACATTCCTTTACCTGATGAATCACTAATTTTTGCAACTGGCTGACCATTACACTTTGTCATTTTTATAACAATTTGTAAAGCATCAAGACCAACATCATTTGTTAAGTTTGTACCAATACCAAAAGAAGTATTAATTTTACCTTTATATTTTTTTGCCAAATTAATTGCCAAAGGAAATGTTAAGCCATCACTAAAAACAGCACTCTTTTTTGATGGATCTATTCCCAAAGAATGGTAATGTTCTATCAGTTTGTCGCACCAAAGATAAGGGTCTCCAGAGTCATGTCTTGCACCATCAAAAAGTTTGGTAAAGTACAAATCAAAATCTCGTAAAAACGCCTCCATTCCAACAACATCAGATAAAGCAATCCCTAAATCACCTCTATACTCGGAAACCCAATTTTCTAACATAAACTTTTGACTATCAACAAGCCTCACACCCAAAGCCTGACCTGCCTGCAGCCATTCGTGAGCCATAGTACCAAAAGGTATTAGATTATTTTTCATCGCAAAATAAACATTACTTGTGCCAGAAAAATTTTTTGGCAACTCTTTTTTTAAAGTTTCTACTATTATATTGTGCCATTTAAAAGAAAATCTTCTTCTTGTACCAAACTCTATAAGTCTAAAATTCAAATCTTCATCATTAGTTTTTTTTACTAATTCTATTTTTTGTGATAAATTAGCACTACCTATTTTAAAACATTCTGCCTCATCATAATTTAAACTCTTAAAATAAAGTTCATTAATTATAGCCAAAACTGGCACCTCAAATAAAATCGTATGAAGCCAAGGACCTGCAATTTTTAATGAAAACTCAGTATCATCTTTTATATGAATATATTCTTCATTCAGCTGGAATATTCTCAAAAAATCAACATAATCTTTTTTTATAAACCTAATACTTCGCAAATAATCAAGTTCTTCATTTGTAAACCTCAAACTACACAAATGCCTAATTTCTTCTTTTATCTTTGTAGAAAGCCTTCTTAAATCAATATCCTTATTTCTACACTTAAACTTAAACTCAACTTCTGACGCTGGAAACTTATGTAAAACAGCCTGTTGCATAGTTAATTTGTATAAATCTGTATCCAATAACGAATTTATTATCAATTTCTCACCTCTTTACTTAATTTTAAATAAAATTGTAAAACAAATTCTTACATAAGTAAAGCGTTTGCTTAGAAAAATAATTTTTGTTGCAAATTTAAGGTTATTATCTAACAAATAAACTTTTAATTAAAAAATTATAAAAAACGGCAATATTTAAACTTTATTATATTTTATACGAAAATATTCATTATTTCTTATATTTTCTCCATCTTATCCTTATCTCTGTGAACTCTGTAAGAAATTATAATTTACCCACAAAACCCCTTTGACAAATAAAAAAAAATTGATTATACAATAAATCATGAAAATTATAAAGACAAAAGATATTCGATTATTTTTTTACAACAAGTTTTTCTTAGTAATTTATTTGCTGCCTTTTATAGCTGGGTTTGTTTTGTATTATTTTAACTCAAATGATTTTTTTAACTCAACATATTCTGTTTGTCTTTTTATGAATCTTACTAATCTCCCCTGCCCTGCTTGTGGAATGAGTCGTGGTTTTATAGAACTTTCGCATTTACATATAATAGAAGCTATTAGTTACAATCCTTCGATAATTATATTAGCGTTATTATTGATAATTTTAATCATTATTCAACTTTTACCATCAAAAAAACCCATTTATAAATTTGCAATAGCAAATATAGAAAAAATAAACTATTTTTTGTCAATTTTATTTATTTTACTCTGTATTTTTGGTCTAATAAGAATATTCGATAAATTCTTCCACTTTTTTAATTTTAAGGATATAACACCTTCAATAACAATTTTAAAATTTATTTTAAATCAATTTTGATCTTTTTGTGGATTATTCTTTTCGAGAATTTTTTGTTTTCTTTCTTCGATTTTTCTTTGTTTTTCTTCAAATTTTTGTTTTCTTATCTGTTCTGCAAGTAAAATCTTGTCTTCTTTACGTCTATCCATTTTATAATTAAAAATAGTTCCATTTTTCAATCTAACAAAGAGATTAAGTTTATCAATTTGATCTGGATGTTGACTAATCATATCAAAAAAATCTTTAACCTCATTTTGTATTCCCATAAAATCACCTCATCCCCAAAATTTACTTACTTTTATATCAACTATTAATTGTTCCACTTTTACTCTTACTGCATCAGTAATAAGTTCCCCTGCATGATTTTTATCTTCCATTTTTTCGTAATCTGGAAATAGCATGGGTTCTCCAACATTTGCATAATATTTACCCGAAAGTACCGTTAAAGTCTTATAAAGAGATTCACCTACTTTTATATTTACTTCTTTTTCTTTTACATACCTCATAGGAGAAAGAATTCCTATTGGAATAATAGGCACTGGATATTCAAGGTAAATTTTTGCCATTCCAGTATAAAATTTTAAAAATGAACTTTGGTCATTTAAATCACCTTCAGGGAAAATATAAATTGACTCCCCCTTTTTTAGATATTCAATAGCATTTGGGATAACTTCTTTTCTATATTCTGGCAGTGCATTAATTTGTTCACCATGTTTTAAAATATGTCTAATAAAAGGCACATTAAACCCAGGACCTATTACCATGTGAACTGGTTCTTCCATAAGCGTAATTACAAAAAATGGATCTGTTGACGAAAAATGATTTGAACAAAAGATTTTAGGTCCAGAAGGAATATTTTTTTCACCCCAAACTTTAAACTCAAGAAATGTATGTAAATAGAATATTATTGCACCTCTAATAATTTTATAAATACTTTTTGGCAACCAATGCAATTTTGACTCCTCGATACCAAAAATATATACAAAACTTTAAAATTTGTCAAAAGAATGTTTTTAGTTTTTTTCTAAATTAAAATATTTTTCTGGGTAGTTTATTGTTAATACAAAATTAGATAAAAAGTTTTTTACTCCTAAAATTGGAATTTTGAGAGTATCTGAGAAATCTATCCAATCGAAATGATTTCTATTTCTTCGATTCTCAAAATCTTTTTCATTTTTTGTAACAATCTTATTTATTTCGCAGCAAGTATTATAGCAATAATCTCTATATAAAAAAAAGACAAGTTTATTTTGGTTTATATTTCTCAACAAGATTTTTTAAATAAATTGTTTTTAGCATTATCTAAATTATTCTTTTTAATAAAAATAAATCCATATAATCTCTATTAAAATAAAATTTAATAGGATTTGAAAAACAATCATCAATAAAAAAGAGGCTATTTAAATCCAAACAGCCTCTTTTTATAATTATTTTAACTTAAAGAATACTTTTTTATAAATCCATCAACTGGAAAACTTACTTCTTCCGCTGATTTATTAATTTGTGTTTCTTTGTCAAGATTTTTATGTTTTACAACTTCGATTTTATCAACTCCATAATGTGTAGCAAAAATAGATTTTAATGTGCCAATGTTTTTGTTTAATAATGGAATATTTTGATAATATTCATTTTTTGAAGATAAGAATGTTCCATCATTTTGGAATGACAGAGCAAATTTAAATGAATATTTTACTGATCCATTTTCAACTAAAACAGCTTCAATCTTACCATCATTACCAGCAAGTGTTTGTAAATAAATTTTTTTGCCAAAACTTTCATTATAAATATTATTAGCATCATAGAATGAATAAATATTCCTTCCTTCGCTAAGTAAAGTTGTCCTAACCTCAATTCCACTTTGTGTAAGATAGTTATATAGATTTAAAGAAGAATCTTTTCCATAAGTTTTATCAAAATCAATTGGATTTAACACCAACACAATTTCTGCAAAATCAGAAAGATTTTGTTTTTTAAGTTCGTCAATTGATTTTAACAATTTAGCGGATAAATTTTTAAGCCTAATTGTTTCTTCTTTATTGATATTAAAAATCGTTGTATCTTGTTTTATGATATTTGTTAAACGATTTAGAGCTATTGGATTTATTTTTTCGATATTTCCAGCAAATACAACCAAAGACTTTGCTTTTAACTCATTTTTGAAAAAATCCATTTTTGGAAGTGCCTTAAGATTTGCAAAAGCGATCCACAATGAGCTTTGAGAATAATAATTTGCAATCTTCCAGTTCATTTTCTTAGAAACTTCTTTTAATGCCTCATAGTCTTCTGCACTCAAAGATGGAGTTGGATAAACAATCGCATCTTTAAAATCTGATAATTTACTAATATCAATAGTCTCTTTTGTTTGAACAGGTTGTGGAAAGTGGAATCTTCCTTTTTCACACAAATAAGGATGGTTTTCGTAAATATCATAGATTGAGTTTGATAAAACTTCAACAGTATTCGCACAACCGATACTACAATGTGAACAATAACTATCGATTTTTTGTCCTTTTAATGGGACTTTCTTTTGATCAGGTTGTTTTGGAACAATAGCACCAACAGGACAACCAGATATACAAACTCCACAAGATACACAGTCAGATTGAGCAAGCGGAATAGTAAAAGATGGTTGAACAACAGTTTCAAAACCTCTTTTTACATACCCATAAACGCCAATATTTGTCTTTTCAGAGCAAAGTCTTACACATCTACCGCAAAGGATACATTTTGAAGGCTCTCTAAATAAATATCTATGAGAATCATCATTTTTGAATACATTGCAATCACCAATATAATTTGTTTCTTCGGCATTGTAATCATCCGCATATTTTTTGAGTTGACATTGATAAACATCAATACAACCACATTCCATACATCTTGATGCTTCTTTATTAGCTTGTTCTTCAGGAAAAACAGATTCTATTTCACAAAAATTAGTTTTTCTTTTTTCTGGGTTTACAATTGCTATTTGTTCTCTCTGTTTTTTATCCCAGTCTTTAAAAAATTCATTATCCATATTTTTTAAGTCTTCACGAGTACTAACAAACTCAGGTTTAAAACTTACAATTTCACCTTTTATAAACTTTAAAGCTGACATAGCTGCTTTTTTACCACTCCCCAAAGCCTCAACAACAGTAGCAGCTCCAGTTGCATAGTCACCAGCAGCAAACAGAAAAGGCATAGTCGTTTGGAATGTTTCTTTATTTATAGTGAGTCTCTTACCATCTTTAACTAAATCATTTCTTTTTTCGCCCAAAATATTGTAGTCTGGACCTTGACCAATAGCAGCTATTATAAAATTATATTCTTCTGTAAAATCAGAGCCATCGATTGGCATAGGTGATCTTCTACCAGATGCATCAGGGTCTCCCAATTTCATTTTTTTACAAGTAAGACCAGTAACTCTATTTTTTTTAACTGTAACTTCTAAAGGGGCTGTTAATAATTGGAATTTAATTCCTTCTTCTTCTGCCTCATGAATTTCTATTTCATTAGCTGGCATTTCTTCCTTAGTTCGTCTATAAATCATAACAACTTCAGATGCACCCATTCTTAGTGCAGTGCGGGCACAGTCAAATGCAGTATTTCCACCGCCAACAACAGCAACTTTACCATGGATGTCAACAGGTTGTTTTAGTGCAACTCGTTCTAAAAATTTTATACCATTTAAAACACCATCAGCAGTTTCGTTTGGAATACCAAGGTTCTGTGCCTTCCACGCACCCATAGCCAAAATAACAGCATCAAAACCATCTTTTTTTAACGAATCTATATTAAAATCAATACCAAATATCTTACCATAATTAATTTTCATTCCAAGTTTTGTAATTGTTTCAACTTCTTTTGCTAAAACTTCTTTTGGCAATCTATATTGTGGAATACCAAAATATAACATTCCACCTAAAATATTTTTTTCTTCAAAAATCTCAACATCAACGCCCTCTTGAGTCAAATAATACGCAGCAGAAAGTCCGGCAGGTCCACCACCAACAATAGCAACTTTTTTACCAATTTTTGGTTTTAAACTTGGTGTATAAGAATCAGTTCTTGCCAAATCCCAGTCAGCAACGAATCTTTTTATATGGTCTATTGCAACTGGTTCTTCAATATATTGTCTTCTACATTGTTCCTCACAAAACTTTGGACAAACTCTACCAATACTTGCAGGTAAAGGAATTGTATCTTTAATGAGTTTAATCGCATCATCGTACTTCTTATTTGCAACAAGCCCAACATATCCTTGAATGTCACATCCAGCAGGGCAGGTAAGTTTACAAGGAGCAACACAATCGCCATAATGGTTTGATAAAATTAATTCCAAAGCAGTTTTTCTTGATGCCATAACTTTATCTGAGTTGGTTTCAATTTCAATGCCTTCTCTAAGTTTTGTAGCACACGCAGGAATAAGAGTTCTTGCACCCTTAACCTCAACAACGCAAACAAAACAGCTTCCATAAGGATTAAGCCTGTTGTCAAAACATAAAGTTGGAATCTCAATATTATTTTGGATAGCCAAATCCAAAATTGTCAAATTATCATCACTTACTATCTTATTACCGTTCAAAATTACATTTACACTTGCCATAATATCCCTACTAAATATAAGTATTTAAAACCCAAAATATTTTGGTTAGTTTAATAATTTACAATAATTTTTTTAATAATAGAAGCTTTTTTTTAAAAAATTTAAAAAAATATAAAAAATAAATTAATTTGATTAGAAGTATCTATCACAACTTATTAATCTCTTCTATTGACAAACCAGTGTATTTGGATATAGTTTCTATTGACATTCCATCTTTTTTCATTTGTTTAGATATAAATCTTTTTTCTTCATCGATACCTTTTTCGATGCCTTTTATGATACCTTTTTCTTCTGCATAAGATATGTTTGTTTTGTAGTCAGAAAGCCATTTCATTCTTGATTCATAAGCTTCTTTGAGTTCTTCGTTTTGACAAAATTTATTGTATTCATCTTTGGCTTTCATTATATCAACATCGTCTTTTATTAAAATTTCCATAAAATCCTCCTTACCACAATGTTTAAAAAAATATATCCATTTATCAAGTTTGCTTTCTATATCTTTTTTGTTAAATTTTTTTAACTCTATAAAATTTATTATCAAATGGTCTGTTAATGCAAATTCTCTATTATCTTTTTCAATTATCATAAAACTATTGTGATAATTTTCTAATTTATCAAATAAATCAAACTCCAAAACATCGATACAAATCGCAGGTTGTAATACCTTGTAATCATCACCTTCTAATATCTGTGAAGAATACAATTTACTCCAATAATATAAACTTCTATTTTTAAAATACTCGTTACCTGTTGATTGAACTTCAATATCGTATTTTCTCTTTTTTTCATCTTCGCCTTTTATGTCCAAAATGGATTCTTTTTCTAAAATAAACTTTTTAATATTAAAAGGATTTTTTATCTCAACAGTCTGTATTTTAAACAATTTCTTTTCTTCAAATACAGCATTGATAAAAGAAATCAACAAATCTTTAGTTTCATCTCTCCCAAACAAATATTTAAAAAACATATCCGATGTTGGTTTAATGTAAATTTCTGCCATCTGCATTCCTTAAATAAATAATAATATTAATTTAGATTTATTTCAAGAAGAAAATTGGGAGATTTAAATTATTGAGTTAAAATTTAAGCCTATCAGGTTTCAAAAAACTAACAGCTCTTGTAATATTTTTATCTAACTCCTTTGACAAACTAAAAAATTTTAGGTATAACACGGATATACATAGATTATGTTGATTAGAATACTATTTGCTAAAAACCTGATATAATCTGTGTAATTTGCGATAATTGGCATTAATCTGTGTTATGGAGTTATAATATGGCAAAAAGAGTTAGGGTTAGATACGCTCCTTCTCCTACTGGGTTACAACACATTGGGGGTGTAAGGACAGCATTATTTAATTATTTATTTGCAAGAAATCAAGGTGGAGATTTTATCCTTAGAATAGAAGATACTGATCAAAGTAGATATTTTGATGGTGCTTTAGACGATATTTTTTCCACTTTTAAATGGCTTGGCATTGATTATGATGAAGGTCCTGTTAAAGAAGGTCCTTACAAACCTTATTTTCAATCACAAAGGCTCGAACTTTACAAAAAATACGCAGAGATGCTTGTTGAAAAAGGATGGGCTTATTATTGTTATTGTGATTCTGCAAGGCTTGAAAGAATAAAAAACATACAAGCAGCAAATAAACTTCCACCAGGATACGACAGACATTGTAGAACACTTTCGGAAGAAGAAAAAGAAGAACTAAAAAAGAGTGGAATTACACCAGTAATTAGATTTAAAGCCCCACTTGAAGGAACTACTTTTTTTGAAGATAAAATACTTGGTAAAATTGAAGTAGAAAATTCGACTTTGCAAGACTTTATTCTTTTAAAATCAGATGGTTTTCCAACTTATCACATGGCAAATATTGTTGATGATCACTTGATGGAAATAACACATGTTTTGAGGGCTCAAGAGTGGATTCCATCTACACCAAACCATGTTTTACTTTACAAAGCATTTGGTTGGGAAGCACCTCAATTTTGTCATTTACCTATGGTTATGGGCGAAGATGGACAAAAATTATCAAAAAGACACGGTTCTACTCATTTGATAGAATTTAAAAATAATGGTTATTTGCCAGAAGCAATAGTAAATTTTGTGTCTTTACTCGGTTGGTCATATAACGATAAAGATGAATTATTTAGCCTTTCTGATTTGGAAAAGTCTTTTGATATAGAACGAATTAACAAAGCACCAGCAGTTTTTAACTATGGCAAATTGAAATGGTTTAATGGTGTTTACATAAGAAAACTTACAATGGATAAACTTTTGGAACTAACACTTCCTCATTATCAAAAAGCAAATCTTGTTTCTCAAAATCCAACTAATGAAGAAATAGATTATCTCAAAAAAATTCTTCCTTTAGTACAAGAGCGACTTGAGTTAATAAACGATGCACCTGCGTTAAGTGATTTTATGTATGGTGATATTCCACCTTATAAAACATGGGAAGCTATTCTACCAAAAAATGTAGAAAAAGATACTGTTATAAAAATATTAACTGATGCAAAAGAAATTTTAACAAATTTTGGCAAAGAGAAAAACGAAGACTTACAACACAAACTCTACGAGCTAACAGAAAAGCATAAGGTTAAAGCTGGCTCTATTTTTATGCCAATTAGAATAGCAATTACAGGAATAAACAAAAGCCCAGAACTTTTTCCTGTAATGGAAGTGCTTGGTTTAGAAAGAGTGTTTAAAAGACTTGATGCTGCGATAGAAAAATTAAAAAATTAAACATTTTTCAATAATACGATCTATTTCATTATGATATATAATTTTATCCTCCCTTAAACAAAAAAAAGGGGGGATTTTTATTTGTAATAACATAGGTTAAGAAAAATTTTAAAAAATCTCTTGATTTAATGGAGAAATAGATATAACACGGATTAGTCAGATTGTCACGGATTTACACAGATTAAATTGTGTAAATATAGATAATAACTGTATTTAATTTTTATTATTTTTGACAAATCAAAAACTTTTTGGTATATATTTTATAACATAGATTAAGACTGATTGACACAGATTATTCTTGAATGTAATCTGTGTTTATCCGTGTTATGGTGAATTAAATGCAAGAAATACTCTTAAAAATAGATAATAAACAAATTGAAAATAAATTATCACAAAAAAGAAACAAAAATATAGAACAAATTATTATTGATATAGTTAGCGATTACGAAGATAAAGAAATTGATGATGTTGATTTTACCAAAAAGTATAAAAAACTTGACCCGAAAGAACATATCAAACGATTTGAGTTTATTGATGATAGCAATGAAGAAATGACCAATCCTTTTGAGAATATTGAAGATGTTGCAAAATTCTCAAAAGAATTAAGAGAAAAGAGTTGAAGATGATTTTTTTAGATAGAAATTATTTAAAAATTAAAAAAAGATTGGAATTAATATGAATTTTTATGATGTGAAAGAAATAGAAAACTTTTTAAAAGAAAACAATTTAAGTATTCAAAAGAAATTTAGTCAAAATTTTTTGATAAGAGAAGATATTGCTATAAAAATTGCAGAAAGCCTTGAAATTACCCCAAATTCTTTGGTTTTAGAAATAGGCTGTGGACTTGCAAGTTTAACGAATAAAATTTTACAAAAAGGTTGCCAATTTATAGGTTTTGAGATTGATTGGGCTTATATTAAGCTATTAAAGGAAAACTTTTCTTCTAATCCCAAATTTAGCCTTATAGAAGGCGATTTCCTCAAAAAATTTGATGATATTGTTAAATCTATTGATAAAACTAAATTTGATAAGATTATATTAGTTGGCAATCTTCCTTATGGGATAACAAAAGAGATATTTGAAAAAGTTTTTACTTCAAGTTTTAATTTTGATACAGTTTGTTTTATGATACAAAAAGAAGTTACAGAAAAAATTACATCAAACCCATCGTCTGATAGATACAGTTATATTTCGATAATATCACAAATTAACAAAGATATAAAAATAGTTACTCAGTTATCACCAGAATATTTTTATCCAATGCCAAATATCCATAGTGATGTTGTTCTTTTTAAGAAAGACAATACTATCGAAATTTTGGACAACAATCTATTTTTTAAAGTAGCAAAATCACTTTTTTTAAGTAGAAGAAAAAAGATTAAAAATAACCTTTTGCTTTCACCTTACTTAAAACATTTTACAGAAAGTGATTTTGCAAAAGCATTAAAAGAGTCTAATATAAACGAGAATATTAGAGGTGAAACCTTATCTTTAAATGAGATAGCAAACCTTACTAACAACCTTTTTAGGATGAAGTGATATTATATATAACTTTAAATTTAAAATCTAAGTATTTTGTAAAAATATATATGTTTTTTGATTAGAATATATATATAAATTCTTTTTATAAAATAAAACTTCCGAATAATAGTTTTTATTTGAATAAATAAACGAAGAAATTAATAATATAATGGAGGTAAAGACTATGCTTACTGCATCTATTGAGAGAATGAAACAAGAAATTAGAAATGATGTCCTAAAAGAGATGGGAAATAAAATTATTGAAACTAAAATTGAAACTAAAACTGAAACTAAAATTGAAACTGCTAAAAAAATGATTGAAAAAGGATTGTCTTTAAATTTAATAAGTGAATGCTTGGATTTATCTGAAGATGAAATAAAAAAATTATTACAATAGTTTTTCAGTAATAAAATAGCATTCTTAACTAAAATCATTAAAAACGATAAAAACAAACTGAATTAAAACCTATGTAATCTATAACTAATCTGTGTTATATTAAAAGAATTCACTTAAATATATGCCTTTATTTTCTGATGACAGTATATTTTTATCAAAATTACCGTTTATTACACCAAAATAAAGCAATCCAGATAAATTAACTGTTCCAGAAATTAGAGAAGATAAAATATCCAATGGTATAATATTCTCACCTGAATAAGGCTTTTTATCAATAGAGCCATCTTTTACAATATAAGTACCAGTATTCTCACTAATAAAATCATCTTTTACTGAAAATGTAAAATTAATTTTACTATCACTAAATTTCGCTTCTAAAAATTTTAATAAATTTATTGGTCTTGCCATCCATTGATAATAAACACTATGAGGAATTCTAACTTCCTTCATTAAATAACTAATTTGAATCTTTTTTGGAGCCATCCATCTAATTTTATGACATTGATCTTTATGATTTGCCAAAAAATTAAAAATTGCTTTTATTCCATAAGATGATGTCCATGCAATTCTTTTTATTTCAAGTTTAGAACTAAATATTTCTTCAGGAACTAAAGAAAACGACACAAAAGCTATTGGCTTATTATCATTATAGAATATAAACAAATTCGATTTGGAAAAATCTAATTCTTGTTGCAATTCATCGTTAGTTTTATGTTTCAAAAATATTCCATAATCAAAACCTTTAATCCATGAATTATACACTTCTACAATGTCATTAAATTGTTCTTTTGTATTTTTATATTTTTTTATTTTAACATCAATACCATTTGTTATTTTTATATCATTAGGAGTAAAAACAAAATCATTTAAACCACCAATATTTCCATAGCCAATTCTTTCATAAAAAGAATATTTAAATGGTGCTAAAGTAGAAATATCATACCCTTCTTTATATAAAATAGGTAAAAATTCATAAAACATCTTTTTAACATTACCATTATTTCTATGCTCAGGCGATGAAACAACAGCAGAAATTCCTGCCATTTTTAAATTTTTACCAAAAACATTAGAAGAATAATTTTTTATTATAGTACCACAAACAACCTCATCATCTTCCAAGATACCATAAGCTACATCATCATTTTTTGGTGGAAAAGTAACATCTGTCCATCCAATAGTATCTACATAGCAATATTTTGCAAGTTTTTGATATTGTAGGAGTTCTTCATCTTTTACAAGCTTCTTGAATGACATAAATTATTCCTTTTATATTAATGAATTTTTAAAATATTTTCTAATTTTACCATGTATATCCAAAATTTTTTAATTTGTCAAAAAAAATATATAATTTGTTTTACAGATCAGATTAAAATCTGTGTTATATAATCTTGATTTATCTTTTAATATGTGTTACCATACAAAAATTATTTATGTCCGAGTGGTGAAATTGGTAGACACGCTAGTTTCAGGTACTAGTATGCTTAGCATATAGGGGTTCGAATCCCCTCTCGGACAACGATTTTTTTAGCTAAGCTTTTTAGCACCGTCACTTAAGGTAAAAACATAAAAGTCTGGTTTTATTTGAGTTTTTGCAAAGTATTTTACTTCTATTTCTTTTGTTATTAATTGAATATGTTCTTTTTTTGCAATACTTATCGTACATCCACCAAAACCACCGCCCATCATTCGAGACGCTATAACGCCATCAGTTGTTCGAGCAGATTCTACTAAAGAGTCAAGATGCAAACCAGTTACTTCAAAATCATTTTTTAAAGAATCCCCTGACTCATTTAATAAACAAGCAAATCTTTTAATATCATTCTTTTCTAATGATAAAAACGCCTCTTTTACCCGTAAATTTTCTGTTATCGTGTGATTTAGCCTTTTTTGGATAATTGGGATGTCATTAAATCTATGTTTAAGATTATTCCACTCATCAATTGTTACTCTTCCCAAAACTTCTTTTTGTATGCCTTCTTTTTGTAGAATTTTAAAACCATCTTCACATTCTTTACGTCTCGTATTATACTGACTGTCTTCAAGTTTTCTTTTTTTATTTGTATTAGAAACAAGAATGCAATAGTCATTTAATTCTATTTTACAATAAGAAAATTCCAAATTAAAACAATCAAGTTTAATTCCATAATCTTTTTTTGCATTTCCTATTGCAAATTGATCCATTATTCCACAATTAACGCCAACAAAATTATTTTCGCATCTTTGAGCAAGAAGGGTAGCCTCAACCATTTCTCTACTGCCAGGCTTTGGAATATCAAAGTTATTCATATCAAAAAACACAATTTGACTTGCCATCTCTATTGATGCAGAAGATGAAAGCCCTGCCCCATTTGGAATATTCCCATAAATTAAAGCGTTAAAACCAGTTTCTAATTTACCAAATTTCTTGTTAAGTTCAAAAAGAATCCCTTTAATATAATCAGTCCATTTTTGTTCTTTTCTTAACTCTTCCTTTGTATCAAAACTCTCTATTTTTCCATCAAAATTAAGAGAACCTATATTTATTTTTGTCGAGTCATTTTTTTGGGCAATTATATAAGTCCCACATTCTATACCAGCAGGAAAAACAAGTCCACCAGTATAATCTGTATGTTCACCTATTAAATTTATACGACCAGGAGCAAAATAAAAAAATATTTGATTTTGATTTGTTTTGAATGTTTTTTGAAATTCTTCTAAAAGATAGGTTTTTATATCGAGCATAGTAATTTCCTAATAGAAATATGAGACTGCCCAAAAATTTATTGAACAGTCCCACAAAAAGACGAATTATTCTTCTTCCTCTTCTTCTTCTTTTTCTTCAATTATAGCATTCTTAAATTCTTTAATATCAAATGGTTTTTTTAAGAATATATTAGCCCCAGCATTTAATGCTTTTTCTTTTTTATCAAGATCAGCACTAATAGAAATGATATGAATTTTGCTAAAATTTTGATTTGCTCTAATATTCTTAATTACTTGAATACCATCAATATCTGGCATCATAATATCAACGATTATAATTTCAGGAGCTCTTTTTCCCATAGAAATTAAAGCTTCAGTTCCAGAGAAAAAACAATTTAACTCAAAACCTTCAATGTTTTTAAAAACTTGTTTAAAGAAGGTGTGAATTTCTTCCTCATCATCGATAAGATAAACTAATTTTTTTTGTAATAATTCTGACGGAATGTCATAATTATGATCCTTTAAAAATTTTATTAAATCTTTGTATGGTATTTTTCTATGACCACCAGGCGTTACAATTGCATTTATTTGTCCATCATCAACCCAATTGATAACAGAACCAACAGCAACATGCAATATTTTTGCCATTTCAGAAGTTGTATAATATTCTTTTCTTTTCATATTTTAAACCTTATTTTTAGTTTTATAATTTTGCATTAAATCGCATAAAGTTTTTACAAAATTTATAGAATATATTATAACACCTTTTAATAATAATCAAGCATTTTTTATATTTTTTTTAAAAAAAATATAAAATAGTATTTTTTTTAAAACAAAATGTAATATAATTAAATAGAAAATACAATTACATATAAAATTAAAATTTAGCTTAATTATTTTGATGGTAAATAGATATCTTAGTTTTTTTTAGAACTCTTTTATTTTTATATAAATAATCCTTAATTAGCCTCATTAATCAAAAGACGGATTTTGTTCTAAATTTTGAGTAATAAAAGTATTTGTTGGTTTAGGTACAAATTGTTTAATTTTATCCAATAATAGTAAAGAAAAAGGAATTAAGAAAATCGCAAAAATAAATATAGCTGTGATCACTTGAATTTGAACAGTTAAATCAAATTTCTCATTCCATGGTAACATTATTGTTAATATTACTTTACAAAACCAAACAAAACCCATAAATCCATATAATATTATTCCTAAGTAGTCAAAGTCTAAAATTTTTTTTACAGAAATTAATAATATTAAGCTTAAACCTGTTAAAAATAAAGAAAAGAAAAAGTTTATCCAAGCGAGTGCTACTAATGCATGCCTTGAAGTGTCTGGGATTGCTGAATATAAATTTTCTAGATTTGGAACAAAAAAATGCACTAAGCCAATAGATAAATTTACTATCAAGCTTACATACAACAAAACAGTTATTACTTTTTTCATAAATACCTCAAAATCATAATTTTTAATTAATTCTAAATATATACCTAAAATTAATGAAATTATACCAATTTCATTAATTTTAGGTATATATGCTAAAAAAACTCGTTTTTTTAATCATATAATATTACAAGCTAATTTAACTCATTTGATTATAAACTTAATTTTATTCTGAAAACTTATAGCAAATAATTCATTTTATTACAATATATTATTTAAATTTTTTAAAGAATTTATTATTAAAAATATAAAAAATTTGTAATACATTATAAAAAATTACAAATCGTCTATAATCTTAGTACTATTCTCATAAGGAGAATATATTAATTATTTAACATATTTTTTTTAAATATATTATTAATAAAATATGAGTTTTCTTATATTTTTCTAAAATTTTACTATATTTCTTGTTTTTTAATTTCATCTTTGATTAGACAAAATATTTTCTATAAAAAAATATTAAAATTTTTATTGCCTTTTAGTTAAAACTTTTTTAATATATCACTGATTAGAAATATTAAAACTGATTAAAAGATATTCAATTAACAAATGAATAAATTATGAAAATATGGACAAAATAAAAAAAATTCTATATAATGAAAAATCTTTACTTTAATAAATTAAATTACGCGAATATCAAATTAAATTGTTAATTACAAATATCTTAACTATATATTTCAAAAGGATAACTTATGGCTTTAAAAATTTATAATACATTCTCAAAAACAAAAGAAGACTTTATTCCATTAAATCCTCCTTATGTGGGAATGTATGTTTGTGGTCCCACTGTTTATGGGCATTCTCACCTTGGACACGGGAGAAGTTATGTAATTTTTGATGTTATGTATCGTTATTTAGAATACAAAGGTTATAAAACGAGGTATGTACAAAATATTACAGACGTTGGACATCTTGTTGGAGATAGAGATGCAGGCGAAGACAAAATTCAAAAACAGGCAAAACTTGAAAAACTTGAGCCAGTAGAAATAGCATATAAGTATGAAGTATCTTATTTTAACGATATGGATAAACTCAATATATTAAGACCTTCTATAAGTTGTAGAGCAACAGGTCACATTCCAGAAATGCTCGAGTTAATTGAAGGGTTAATTAAAAAAGGTAATGCTTATGTGACACCTGCAGGTAATGTTTATTTTGATGTCAGGACTTTCCCTGATTATGGTAAACTTTCCGGTAGAAGTATCGAAGAAGCAATTGATGGCGAAAGGATCGAAAACGCAAAAGATAAAAAAAATAAAGAAGATTTTGCTTTGTGGAAAAAAGCGGATTCTAACCATATTATGCAATGGGAATCTCCTTGGGGACGTGGCTATCCTGGGTGGCATATAGAATGTTCTGTTATGTCAACAAAGTATCTAGGTGAAACTTTTGATATTCACGGTGGTGGACTTGAGAATAGTTTTCCTCATCATGAATGTGAAATTGCTCAAAGTGAAGCGTACACTGGCAAACAATTTGTAAAATACTTTGTTCATCACAATATGCTTACTGTTAATGGTACAAAAATGGGTAAATCATTAGGTAATTTTATAATCTTAAAAGATTTGTTTGAAAAAGTTGAGCCCATGGTTTTAAGGTTTTATATTCTACAAGGACATTATAGAAGTCCTCTTGATTTTACCGATGAGGCTCTAAATGCGTCAAAATCCGGATTTGAAAGGATGAAAAACTCAATATTCTCACTAAAAAAAGCAGTGGCAGGCAAAAATATCGCAATATCACAAAACTTCAACGATGTTGATAAATTAAAAAACGACTTTATTGAGGCTATTGATGATGACTTTAATACACCTATTGCAATATCTATAATTTATGAGATACTAAAACTTTCAAATACTGAAATGTTAAAACAAGACCCAGATTATCAAAAACTAACATATATAAACAATATAATAGAAGATTTTACAGAAAAAATTTTAGGTTTTACATTTGAGTCAAAAGATAGTGAGTCAAAAATTGATGACAAATTAATAGAACTTTTGATTGATCTAAGAAATTCTTACAAACAAGAAAAAAACTATAAAATGTCAGACAAAATTAGAGATGATTTGAAATCTCTTGGTATTACTCTAAAAGATAGTCCAAATGGTACGGGATATACGAAATAGCTAGAAAGGACATATTTTTGAAAAAATTAATTTTAATTTCTATTTTTTTTGGAATTTTTTCGTTAAATTTGTTTTGTGTTAAATATTTTGGCTATCAGACATCTGTTAAAGTTTTATTTAACATTGGCATAACTTATAATTTTAAAATATCTACTGATTTTGCATACCAAAGAGATGCATTATTTCTTGGGATTCCTTTTCAGCCGAGGGTAGATATTCGTTTTGTTGAATGGTTTTCCTTTTCTTTTGGTGTTGATTTTTTATATTTGTTACACATTTATAGAACAACATATACAGATGAAATTACATTTTATAATAACAACTTAATTATCCAGACTCCTTTTATAGTTAAATTTTATCCCCTTGTCTATAAAAGTGATACTTATGAGAATTTTTATATAGGTTTAGGACTTTTTGGTAATTTTTGGGCAGTTAATACTTTTTTTTATGAAAAAAATGGAAAAACTTATTATGGTGATAGTTATACTTCTAATTCTAACGAATTACCTCCTTCAAAGGTGTACACTCCTGCAAATATAGGCTTTAAATTGTGTCTTGGCAATAATTTTTTTGTTACTCAAAAAAACATTATCGGTATAGAGTTGTATGCTGATTATTTGTTTATACCTTATATTAATGGATATTCTTCTAACCCTAATTTTAGTACAAATCAAAATGTTTTACTTGAATTTGTTGCAAATGCTGGCATTGCGTTGTCAATTGGGTTTCAGACAAATGCAGGACAATAAGTTATACCAACATTAACTGATTTTAGAGATAACTTAGATTAATTAAAACCACAAATGACACGAAGAAAATGCAATAAAATCTCTAAGAATTTTAATTGAACATTCGCGTTATTTAGATAAAGCATCTTCCAATAAGCCAACAATTTCATTATGACCATTTTTTGAGGCAAAAAGTAATGCTGTCATTCCTTCATTATTATCTTTCATTACAACATCTACTTTTGCATTTAATGAAAGCAATAATTTTACTATTTCAATCTGTCCTTCTGCCGATGCAAAAATAAGAGGTGTGGCATTCTCACATGTTTTAGCATTAATATCAGCCCCATATTTCACTAAAAGTTTTACAACTTCAATATCACCTGAGATACAAGGCTCCATTATTGGTGTCCAATTATATGTACTACCAACATTTGGGTCAGCCCCTTTTTCACAAAGAAGGTTTATAATATCAATAAAGCCTTTTTTGGCTGCCCAAAACAAAGGAGTTGCTCCATCATTATCTTTTGCATCAATAAAAGCACCTTCTCCCAAAGCGATTTTTACTTTGTTAATATCTCCATTACTTACAGCATTAAAAAGTATCGAATCAAGACTCTTATCTTCTTTTAAACGAGGTTTTAATTGTTTTGACTTAGCTTTTTCGAGCATTTTTATAATTTCTTTTGGTTTATGAATACTTACAGCAATTAAAGCGTTATTATCAACAATTGCTCCATGATCTAAAAGTATTTTAACTATTTCTTCATAACACCCTCCGCATGCTTTTGCTAATCCACTAATCCCAATAGAATCTGTTTGATTAACATCCGCCCCTTGAGATATTAAAAACTCAAGCATTTCCTCATAGCCTTGAGAGGCTGCTACAACTACTGGTGGAAAGTCTACTTTTTTTGGATTTATTTCTGCTCCATTTTCTAAAGCCTCAATTGCATCATCAATATTATTAACCCAAGCTGCATCAATTAATTTTTTTGTTGCATCCTTAATTTGTACTTTTGTCAAATTTTCTTTCTTTTTTATTTCTACTTTTATTGGTGCTTTTTTTGGACCTTTGAGCAATTTCTCGATTTCTTTTTCACCTTTTAATCTTGCGTAATCAGAGGCAGTTCGTAAACCAAGACTTACCAAGTCTTTATTTGCTCCATATTCCAAAAGTAACTTTACAATATCATGATACCCATTATCAGCTGCTATCATCAATGCCGTAAGCCCATGCTCAGTTGATTGAATATCAATATCTGCTCCATTATCCAAAAGTATTTTTACAACTTCATAAGATTCACCAAAAACAGCCTTCATTAAAGCAGTTTCTCCATATTTATTTAGAATATTCACATCTGCACCGTTTTTTATAAGAATATTCACACCTTCGATAAAATTCTTTTGAGAAGCATACATTAACGGAGTAAAATTATCAAAAGTAGCAATATTAACATCTGCTTTATGCTCAATTAGGAGTTTCATAATACTAAGATTATAATTTATAACTGCTGCTACTAAAGATGTCCCACCTATTTCTTTTTCTGCTGTATTTACATTCGCACCTTTTGTTAATAAAAATTCAACAATTGATAAATAATCTTCACCACTTGCAATTATAAGAGCAGTTTTACCAGTAGAATCACAAGCATTAATATCTGCCCCATTTTCTAATAATTCTTTTGCCTTGCTTAGATTTTCATTTCTTACGGCTTGTAAAAATAATAAATCAATATCACTACTCATAAAACCCCCCTACTCTTCTTACAAGAAACAATAAGTAATTACCCCGATAAATTCCCACTTTTAATTATATTATAAGACCATATTGTAATTTTAGCAAATTTTTTGGTGTAATTAATAAAATTATATCAAAAAAACCAAATAATATCTTGTAAAAAAAACATTTTTGTATTATATTAACCTCATTATGGAAAACAACTACCAGTATTCGTATGAAGAATTATCGTGCTTGCATGAAATTAATTCTTTAATTATTAAAGAAAGTGATCTTAACAAGGCACTTAAAGAAACTCTAAACATCCTTTCTGAAAAAATGAACCTTAAAAGAGGTATTATTTCTATTTACCATAAGGATTTAAATGAAATTCATCATGATACTTATGGTTTTCAAAATCCAGAAGATAAAATAAAATATCTACCAGGCGAAGGAATTACTGGTGAAGTAGTAAAAACTGGTAGACCAATTGCAATACCAAGACTTGATAAAGCCCCTATATTCCTCGATAAAACTGGCATAAGAAAAAATTTAAATCGTGAAGAGCTTGCTTTTATCTGTGTGCCAATTAAATATAAAGACGAAACTATCGGTGCATTATCTGTTGATAGTGAAATAAAACAAGGCGAAGAAGATTTAACAAACGAAGTTAAATTTCTTGAAACTGTTAGTTATACTATAGCCGAAATTGTAAATAAAAAAATAATGATTTCCCAAAACCAACTCTTAAAAGAAATTATTCAAAAATCAAATCCTTTGGGTACAATAGTTGGTAATTCTAAATCCATGAGAGAACTTTCTTATCAAATTTCTTTAATTGCTGATAGCAATGTTTCTGTTTTAATCATGGGTGAGACTGGTACAGGAAAAGAACTTGTAGCAAAAGAAATTCACAATCTAAGCCCACGAAAAAATGGTCCTTTTATTACTATAAATTGTGGGGCAATACCAGAAGGTCTTATTGAATCAGAATTATTTGGACATAAAAAAGGTGCTTTTACTGGTGCTATAAATGACCGTATTGGTAAATTTGAAGCGGCTAATAATGGAACACTTTTTTTAGACGAAATAGGTGAACTATCTTTAATGTTACAGGTAAAATTACTTAGAGCATTACAAGAACGAGAGATTACCCCAGTTGGGTCAAATAACAATATTAAAGTAAACGTTAGAATAATCGCTGCAACAAATAGAAATCTTGAGGAAGAAATAGAAAACAATAGATTTAGAGCAGATTTATATTATAGATTGAATGTTTTTCAACTGTACCTACCTCCTTTAAGAGAAAGAGGTGCAGATATTATTTTACTTGCCGACTATTTTATAAAGCGATATTCTAATGAACTTAACAAAAACATAGAACGAATCGATACTCCTGCAATTGATATGTTAATGAGTTATCATTGGCCTGGCAATGTTAGAGAACTTGAAAACTGTATAGAAAGAGCCTCTTTACTTGCAAAAGGCAACACAATTCATGCTCATGATCTACCACCATCTTTACAAATGAAGATAATCGAAGATAACTTTGAAAAAAGAGGAAAATTTGAGTCACTTGTTCGAGCCTATGAGATAGAATTAATTACTGATGCTCTAAAAGATGGAGCTGGCAATCAAACAAAAGCAGCAGAACTACTCGAAACAACAAAAAGAATCATCCAATACAAAATAACACAATACGGCATTGATTACAGAAAATTTGCTAAAGGAAAAAAATAAATTATTCTTAATATATCTGCTTTATAGTTTAAATTTATATGAATTTAGGCGTAAATTGAGATTTACAGAATTAATAAAACTTTTTATAATTTACAGAATTTGGATAATTGTAGTTGTACACCATAGTTTTAATGCTTAAGGAGTCTTTAGTGAAAAAGTATTTTGTATTTTGTTATTTCTTTTTTAATCTCTTTTTATTTGGTAATGAAATTAAAATAGTAGACTTAAAACCCAAAATAATAGATTATTTTACTAACAATTTTCATTTTTATCTTAAAGATAATTTAAATAATTTTACTTATGGCTATTATAGATTTTATCTTAATAGAAATAAATATTATTCTGAAGATTTAACAAACGAAAAATATAAAAATATTATTCCTTTAAATAAAATAAATGAATTAGGTAAATATTTTATAATTACACAAACCCTACAATTTAATATTATCTATTTAAATTGTTTAGGTACATCTTTTTTAATACCTGGAATTATATTATTAAATAATTATCAATTTGATAAAAGTGAATTAGATAATAACCTTGCCGGATTAGGTGTTAGTTTGATAGGTGGTGGAGCAGGCGCTTTTATCATGGGTATAGTAATATTAGCTTTACTGATTGTAAATTCATTAAAATTCTATAAAACTAAAAAAAGTATTTTACAAACTTTAAATGGAAAAGTAGCATTAATATTTAAAAATATTAAGATATCATTTATAATTGAATAATAAAATTACGGTGCATAACAGCCAGTAGCCAGTTACGGTGGTACCACCTTCACCCAAATTGTCTTCGGAGTACACTACGGCAACTTCGCTTATCGGCAAAAAAAAACATCTCATACTTGCGAAATGTTAGATGTCATTTACCACAAATAAAAGGAGTAATTTTGAAAAATTGTATTTATATAATTTTATTACTATCTGTATTTAGTTGTAGTAATGAAAAAATTATTTATAAAGAAATCAAATCTTCAGAGTCACCTTCAAAAGAATTTATTGCATTAATTTTATATGAAAAAAACATTGGATATAGATTTGCTATAAAAACTATAAATGGTACTTTGAATATTATAGAAAAAGAATTTATACCATTAGGTTATCATAATCCAGTTATAAAATTAAATTGGGAAAACGGAAAAAAAGTTAAGATAATTGTTGATCATGATTTTGGAGAAAATAATTTATTTTTCGAGTATAGTTTAGATACAATTGATTTTACAGAAATTAATTAAATATTGTGGCAAACATTAACTAAAATAGTCGAGGTAGTTTAGTATGGATTTATTAATAAAAAAAGAGAAAAATATTGAAATAATAGCTCAATTACAAAATGAGATACAAAATCTTCACAATAAATGTTATCCAGATTTATTTAAACCTTATGATTATAATTTAATTTATGATTTATACAAAAATATAATAAACTGCGAAACAATTCATTGTTTTATTGCCTATGATTTATCAACGCCTGTTGGTTTTGCAATTATTGCAGAACAGATTATTAAAGATCACCCACTTTTCTATGATCATAAAGAAATATTTATTGATACTATAGTCGTACTTAATGAATACCAATCGAAAGGTATTGGAAAAAAATTAATGGAAGAAATAAAAACATTATCATGTGAGTTGAAGTATAATAAAATAACATTAAATGTCTGGAATAAAAATTATAATGCTATTGAGTTTTACAAAAAAATGGGATTTAAAGAATTATTCAATAATTTTGAATTATATATTTAAAATCCTCGAATAGTTCGCTAACAGCGATTATGTGCGAAACGTTGGTTGCAATGCCTTAATGTTTTAAATTAATTATTCAAATTATACTAGAGTAAAAAAATGATTAAAAGAAAAATGATTTATATTATCACAATAATTATTATGATTATGATAACGGGAGTTATAATGAGTAACTATTTTTCAAATAAATTGAAACCATTTGTAGATAAAGAAGGAAAAATATTAAAAGATAGTATATCAGAAAAAATATTTGTAAACATCAATAATTCTAAACAAGGTATGTTTATTAAAGGCAAAAATATTCATAATCCAATAATACTATTTTTGCATGGAGGAATGCCTGAATATTTTTTGACAAAAAAGTTTCCTTTAGATATTGAAGATAAATTTACAATAGTTTGGTGGGATCAACGTGGTGCAGGCTTATCAAATAATTCTAAAAAAGGAAATGACAAAATTACTTTAGAACTTTTGATTGATGATACAGTATCTATAACAAAATATCTATTAACAAGGTTCAATAAAGAGAAAATATTTTTATTGGGACATTCTGGAGGTAGCTTTTTAGGAATTCATGTTGTTAACAAAAATCCAGAATTATATTTAGCTTATATTGGAATATCTCAAATGTCATTTCAAATTAAATCTGAAGTAATTGCACTAGAATATATGATATCTGAATATGAAAAAATTAAAGATGATAAAATGTTAAATAAATTAAGAAATGTAATTATCCAAGAGGATAAAGAATTACCAAAAGATTATGTTCAAATTAGAGATGTTGCGATGCATAAAATAGGCATTGGAACAACTCATAACATGAAAAATATAATTAATGATATTTTTTTAGAATCATTGCTTTTTTCTGAATACACAATAACCGAAAAGATTGCTTTTTGGGCTGGAAAATCAAAATCTGGAATTAGTGTATTATGGAATGAAATGATTAAAAAAGATTTATCGGTGGAAATAAAAAAATTTAAGATACCCATATATTTTCTACATGGAATTTATGATTATACTTGCTCATATGAACTAAGCAAGAGATATTTCAATGTAATTGATGCACCTATTAAAGGATTTTATACATTTGAAAATTCAGCACATAGCCCACATTTTGAAGAACCGTTTAAATTAAAAGAAATATTATTAAATGATATTTTAAATTGCCATAATAATATGTCGGATAAATAAAAAATTCTCCTTAATTTCCGTGTTATCCATGCTTCTGTGAGAGATTTATCTTTTTTATGTGAAATTTCGTGGCTAATCATCTAATTTCAATATTTTTTAAAAATTAACACAGTATTATTACCATCACATCCAAAACTATCAACTGCAAAGTATTTTATATCTTTATTTACAACATTGGTAGAAAATGAATCCAAATTTTCTATTAGATCAGTACTAAAAATAGCACTTATTTTTTTTTCTTCCATATTAGCTATGCTTGCTGCAACTTGTAAAGCACCACTCGCACCATAACATTCTCCAAAATATGATTTGTGAGCTGTAATATTAGTATTTTTTAAATCATCTTTAAAAACTTCTTTATAAACTATTAAACAAAGATCATCAATTGCTTTTACTCCATTTGCACAAGAAGAAACTAAATTTATTTCTCTTGGTGAGATATTAGCCATATTTAAAGCCTCATTATATGCTTTAATAGCCTCTTTTGGCTTGCTATCATAAGAAAATGTATTTGAAAAGCCAATAAGTTCACATATTATATTAGCATTCCTCTTTTTGGCATTTTCTAAACTTTCTACTATAAAAAAAGCTGATCCTTCGCCTACTAAATAACCATTAGCATTTTTTGAAAAAGGAAGCATTTTATTACTTTCTGACAATACTTTTGATTTAATTTGCCCTGCAAAAGAATATTCACTTAACTCCTCTGCACCACCTACAATCAAAAAATTTGCATAACCATTTTGAATATAGTCATAAGCATAAATAAAAGCATCTAAAGAAGAATTATATCCATTGCTAATAGTAACAGATGCTTCTGTAATACCATAGCGAATATTTATAAAAGAACCAGGAGCATTTATTACTGTATTTGGAAAATCTAAAGGTCTAAGATAAGCAAAACCTTCTATTAAATAAGTTTTCCAAAAATCGGCAATGCTTTCTACACTACCTAAAGCTGTTCCTATTATTAGAGGAGGTTTTTCTTCTTCCCCTAAATCCGCAAATTCAGGCAATAATTTTTTTTCTATGCTGCACATTGCTATTTTTGCAGTCCTATTCATGTGCTTGAGACCACTTTTACCCAGAAATGCTGTAAAATCAAAGTCTTTTAACTCAAAACCACTTTTTGTATTGTATTTTGCAGTATCAAAAAGTGTTATCAAACTTGAATAATCATTTTTTGTTAGAATATTTTTACTAAATTCTTCTTTACCTATCCCAGAAGAACTAACTGTATCAAAATTGGTTATAACTACTCGTTCCATATTTTATTCCTGAAACTCTTTAATAACTAAAGAAGAATTATTGCCTCCAAAGGCATAAGAATTATTTAAAATAGTCTTTACTTTTGCTTTTCTTGCAGTATTTGGAACATAATCCAAATCACACAAAGGGTCTGGTGTTTTATAATTTATAGTTGGTGCTAAAATTTGCTCTTCGATCATTTTTGTACAAGCAACAGTTTCTATTGCACTACAAGCCCCCATAGTGTGACCAAGCATAGATTTTAATGAAGAAATTGGAATATTGTATGCTTTCTTACCAAAAACTTCTTTAGAAATAATAGTTTCTACTTTATCATTTTCGCCAGTACCAGTTCCATGAGCACAAAGATAATCAATATCTTCTATATTAAGGTTAGCATTTTTTATTGCTTTTTTTACAGCTAATATACCACCTTTTCCTTCTGGATGTGGAATAGTTGACTTAAAAGCATCATTAGAAACCCCATAACCTAAAATTTCTGATAAGATATTAGCCTTTCTATTTTTTGCATTCTCCAAGGACTCTAAAATTAAAAATCCAGCACCTTCACTTACAATCATTCCTTTTCTTTCAAAATCAAAAGGAGCACAAACATCTGGACTACAAGCCATAAGCTTACTAAACCCAGCAAAAGCAATATTTGACATAGGGTCTACTCCACCAACAATTGCCAAATCAACCCTACCCATTCTAATTAAATCAAAACCATAACCAATCGCATAATTACCAGCAGCACAAGCAGCAGGTATAACAATAGTTTGTCCACTTATTTCAAAAAATTTTGCAATATTTGCAGATATTACATTGCAAGGATATTTTTTCGGCAAATCATCTGGCACATCAGAAAAACCTTTTGTTACAAAAGTTTTTACTGCTTCTTCTATAATCTGCATTTCTCCCATTGTTGTACCAACAGAGATCGCTACTTTTGATTTTTTTAGATAATCTAAATCAATTTTTGCCATATTTAAAGCCTCAATTATTGAAGTTATGGCAAACTTAGAAGAACGCCCCATCGCAAGATAATCTTTACCCAAATCTTTTTTTTCATCAAAGTCTAAGACTTCGCCACCTTTATCTGTTCTAAAACCATCAGTACTAAAAGTAGTAATTTTTTTTACTCCATTAGTTCCAGCGATTAGATTATTCCAAAAAATTTGTACTCCGATTCCAATAGGTGTAATAACTCCCATTCCAGTAACAACAACTCTTTTAGACATATGTATCCTACAAATAATTAGATTTTTTTAAAATTTATTTAATTTTGCTTATTTTCAACAATTTTAGTTTCATTTTTACCATCTTCTGTGTTTTTATCATCAGAAAATTTTTGTTCAACTTTATCCTCTTTTTGCTTTAAGTTCATTTTTTTATTTTCAATTTTTTGCTCTTTATGTTTTGCCTCTACTTTAAGCTGAGGATTCTTTTCTTCATTTAATCTTGCAAATTTTTCAGAAAGTTCATCTTTTAAACATTTTCTTATGTAATCATGAAGTTTTCTACTTATCTCTGGTGTTATCGACTCCTCATAAATAATTTTGCCACCATCTATTTTTGCAGTACAAAATTTCAAAATATAAATATTAGGAGTTAGCTTACTAAAACCTAAAACTTTTGCTGCTGTCCTAACCCTTATTCCACCAAGTACAAATAATATCTCAGAAAAATAAATATCTACTTCAAAAAAAAATTTATTAGTCAAATCTATTTCACAAGAACAAGCATAAGCCGAAATATCAGTTATTTTTGCTGTAATTGGCTCTTCTCTACTCTTAACATAAAAATATGCCTCTGCTATACCGTAAGTCTTTGTTCTAATATATGATCTTTTTCCTTTTGCTTCAAAGAATGTTAAAATGTTTCTCATTACTCCTAAAGCATTACTTTTTAGAGTCCCAAATTCTATTGTAGAAATATTTTGCTCCAAAAGTCTATTTTTTGACTCCTGATCTATATTATCATAAACAAAAGCACCAATAATAATATGAGTATCTTTCATTTGATAAAGTTGCTCTGCATATTTTAACCAGTTATCAATCTCTAATTTGTTTCTTATACATATAAATATAACATTTCTATTATTTTCTGGAAGAATCTTTAGTAAATTTTCTTTATCCAGATCACTTATCGCACAAGCCTCATATTCAAGCTCAATAAGAGTATTAACTATAACAGAAAGCAAATCAATAGGATTTATAAAATATATTTTAACTGTAAAAACCTGATTTTTATCCATATTTTCCAATTTTCACCTAAAATAATAAATATTTATTAAAAGATACACTGAAAAGTCATTCATATTCTATATTTGATATATTTTTATAAATAATTAATTAGTAAAATAACTTTCAAGGTTGATATTATAAAAATTATAATTAAATATCAACATATTTATTCTAACACATTTTCGATAAAATGAAATATATATTTATAAAAAAATTAAATTTTATTGTTTAATAAATATTTGACATTTACAAAAAGTTTTTTATATTAAAAAATAATTTCAAGATTGTTGGTGTGGAAAATATGTAAATAATGATTTTGAAAATCATCATATTTTTCCAATCCGTCATATCACGAAATAAAAATTGAATCCAACATTATTTTTATTATCTTTTTAATTGACTTTTTTTAGGTTGTGGATTATATTTTTATAAGCGATAGTTGTTTCATAAGGGTTAAAGTTAATTAAATGAAAAATATATTTAAGGCTATTAAACTCGATTATCTAAAATTTCAAAAAATATTTTATATTTTCATTTTTTTAAACTTATTCTTAACTACTTATGAATTTTTCAGCAATTTACATTATCTTCATTCGTTCAAATCTAGTAAAAATTTTGTTTTCTTCTCGGTTTCTGATAATTATCCTGTTTATTTGCATAAGAATGAAAATTCAACGAATAGGTCTATTATTCGCAACAGACTATATCAATACCTTAATAATCTCAAAAGTCTATCTTTTCAAATTAATTTAAGTTGGATTAAATATATCAAATTATTCGATTTCAATCTGAAATATCTTTATAAAAAACCTTTATGCCTGTTTTCACGACCTCCTCCTTTAATTTCTTTTAATTAATCTTTTTTTATTTAAATATTTATAAAATTCACTTAATTATTCGGAGGAAAAAATGTCAGAACATTATAAAAATACAAATCAAAATGAAGAAAAAGAAACGCCTATAATTTTTGTTATAGGTATATTATTAATTTGTTTTGCATTAATACCATTATTATATGGATTAATACAATCACAATTTCAAACTGTTATTTTTGGAGGTATTGCTATTCTAATTGGATTAATTTTTTTTGCAATTGGATATCTTCAAATAAAAAAACAAAACAAATAATAAAAAAAAGGGTTGATTTGTAAATAAAATCAATCCTTTTTTTTAAAAAATTCTTCATAAAATAAATTTATTGTTGTCTAACTGTAATTTTTATGTTAAATTTTTTATGGTAGACAATCATGATAATCGTTACAAAAAATTATTTTTTAATCATAAACTCGTTGAAGAATTGTTAATTTCTTTTGTAAAGGTTAATTAATGATTGTTATGATAGAGAAAAACTCGATAATAGTTTGAATGAAATTATTTTTGCTGTACTTAAAGAAAAAAACTAATTCATCTAAAATAATAAAATTATAATAAAACATAAGAAAATGAGTACAAATGAACGAATTAATTGTAAACGATGATATTATTTACTTAAATGATGATAAAACACTAATTTTTCCAGTAATTCACAATTCTACAATAATAGCAGGAGAATTAAGAAAATCTATCTTAAAATATAGACCTGATATCATAGTAGTAGAATTATCGCCAGCAGATCAAGAATATATTCTAAAAGCTATAAAAAAATTACCACAAATTAGCGTTTTGGAAGAAAATTTTGGAAAAAACAAAAATTATACAATAATTCATCCAGCGGAGCCTCTTTTTGAAGCAATTAGAACAGGTATTGAGTTAAATAGTGAAATTATTTTTGCTGATTTTCCATTAGAAAAGCCTCCACTTGACACAGATGATTCGACTTTTCAAAGCCTTATTTCTAATAAAATTAATCTAAATTTATTTTGGAAGACAGCAATTGGGATTCTTCAAAACAAAAATCATACAATAGAAGAAGATAAAATTAGAGAAGAGACAATTGGTGGAATTTTTTATTCTTCTTGTATGAATGATAAAAAAGTTATGCTAGTTTGTGGAATATCACATATAATTGGGATAGTTAAAAATTTTAAAAAAAATGATATTTCTTTTAAAAATACTATATTCACAGGTGAAAGAACTCTAAAATTCTTACATTCAGATTCTTTTGGTGAAATTTTAGAGCCATCTGCTTTTTTAATACAGTGTTATGAAGAAATGAGACAAAATAATGACTTTGATTTTGAAAATTCTTTTTTTAAACTCTTTAAAGAAGTCGAAAAAAAATATAAAGAAGAAATTAAGGAAGCAGTAAAACTTCCAAATAAAAATTTATTCTTTAAATTTGCATATAAACTTAGTTTACAAAATAACAGTTTAATTCCATCATCTTTAGATATGCTACTTGCTGCTCGTTCTTGCGTTGACGATGATTTTTCTTTTCATTGGTATAATGTTGCAGCAAATTATAAATGGCTTCCACCAGAAAATAGTGGCGCAATAAGACTTAAACCAGAGGATTTTGGTAATAGGTCTATTTCTTTTAGATTTAGGACAAAAATAAATAGTAAAAAAAGATATGTTTTTAGACCAATAACCCATTCAAAACGTAAAGATTTGGACAAATGGAAGGAGCAATGGGACGAAAATAAAGATGGTTTATGTTCTTATCAACCAGAAGACATCTTTTTGGAGTCATATTCTAATAAAATACGAAAAAAAGTACTAAATTTAGCAGAGTCAAAATATCAATTGACAACTCCTTTTGTTGGGTCTTTACTCGATGGACTTGATTTACGAGAAACACTTAAAAATTTCCATACAAGAAGACTTTATGTCAAAGACACTCCTAAAATTGGTGGAGATGTTGATGCTGTAATTTTTATTTTTACCGAAGAGGAAGAAGATGAAGAGGGCATATTTTCTTATCAAATGACTTGGTGGGGCGAAAATGATCAGGAGTCTGACATGTCATTTTATTCTACTCCGCCAGGCATTGACGTTATTGGAAAAGGTATTAGTAAATGCGAATATGGTGGATTTTTACTTTTTTACCCACGTTATTCTTTAACTGATATTTGGAATGATTATGATTATGAAGGAATGAAAAAAAATGAAGTCCTAATAATGGCAGGCATTGACCACTCTATAACTGGTAATATTGTTTTAATTTCTGCAAAACCACCAACACATTATGTAAAAAGTTGGGCAAGACGAAGTGGTAAAAAATTAATTTTTATACCAATAGGCTCTTTATCTCCCTCTAAAATAAGAAGACTCAAAACATTCCACATTTTGGAAGGGCATTCTACAAGAAAAATAGCAGATAAATATATAGATAACCCGAATAATTGGGATAATACTGATTTATAACAAGGATTATACAGAGATTAAGAAGGATAAAAATTATGTATTACAATGATTTGTATCAAAAAACAATAAATTTTGCAGCAAATGCTCATAAAGACCAAAAAATGCCTGGTAATAATTTTCCTTATGTAGTCCATTTATCAACAGTTTGTATGGAAGTTATAACTTGTTGTTTAACTGACTTAAATTTAGATATAATGTTTGCTATGCAAGTAGCTCTTCTACATGACACAATAGAGGATACAGAAACAAGTTACGAAGATATTAAAGATAATTTTGGAGACAATATAGCACAAGGAGTCCTTGCTTTAACTAAAAATAAAAATATAGCAAAAGAAATTAGAATGCAAGATAGCCTTGATAGAATAATTACACAACCTAAAGAAGTTTGGATTGTTAAAATGGCTGATAGAATTACAAATTTGCAAGAGCCTCCAAAAGAATGGTCTATTGAAAAGATAAAAAATTATCATAATGAAGCTATACTTATTTATAAAACTTTAAATAAAGCAAATACAACTATTGGAGATAGATTAATATTAAAAATTGAAAATTATAGGAAATATTTTATGTAAATGATGTTTTAAAATAATTTAAACATATATTTTCTAAATTATATTAATTATTTTAAAAAAAATAATAGATTTTTTATCATTCTCTAAAAAATTAAATTCTATATTTGTATAATATTTTCATTTTTTTAATAAAATTGTTTGCAATAAAATTTAAATTTTTATTTTTTTAATTATCCAAAAAAAAGCGTAATAATAATGATATTATTGCTATTTCTATTTAATAGCTCTTAATTTTATATTATATAGACTTTTTCAAAATAAAGTATTTATTATCAATAAGATAGTAAAATAAACATAGAGAATATAAGATTTAATATTAAAAAAAATATTTAATTAAATAATATTTTTTTTATTTTTTTTACAAAAAAAATTGACTTTTATTTTTTTGTAAAATAAAATAGAATCAAACAAATTTATTATGAGGTGGACTATGAAAAGATTTCTAAAGATTTCTGTTTTATTTTTGGTTTTAATATCATTAATTTTTAGTTGTAAGACAGATGGCGGTAAAAAAGATAAGCCAACTTACCAAAAAGGTAATATCTACGGTCGTTTTGGCTATAAGATGACTACAGCTAAATTAATTGATATACTTGTTGATATTGATTTTACAGGTATTACAAGAGCAGTTTTTAATACTACATGGCTTAAATCAGACTCAGACTATCAATTTAAACAATTTAAAGGAGAATCAGCAAATGAAGGTTACACTTCTTTATATACAGGTGTATTAAAAGAAGGCGGAGACAAATACACATGGGGTTACAAAAAAGTAACTATCAACTCAATTAGAGACCTTTGTATTAACGTTGGTTGGAAAAAACCAGTTTTTGTTAGTGTTGAAGGCAAAACACTACCTTTAACAGCTGTTGAAAATGAAGACGGTACTTTATCTTCTGGAATTGGCGTTAAAACAAATGATTATGTTTATGTTGGTATAGATACAATTGAAGATGCTGACATTTGGTATTGTGGTGGAATGGCTAACCAAATTAGAAATGAAGGTTTCTTATTAGGTGCTGTTTCTTCAGTTATAGGAGAATGTTCTTTTGCACAAGCTGAAGCAAATGGTTTATTACTAAGAGATATTGCAAGATTAACAAAATGTATCGAAGTTGCTGAAGAAGATTTAACTGCAGCACAATACGATGCTATGGTTAAGAGTTTAACAAAAGATAAAGTTGATATGTTAAACGATTCTTTAAAGAAAAAAGTAAAAATCCAAAAAGATTTAACTAACGCTATTGGCGGTGCAGTTGTTGGCGTTATCAAAAAAGGTATGGATTTTAGTCTTCAGATTGCAAATGACGTTGCTAAAATTGCTAACTGGACATTAAATCTTGATGCGTTTTCTATTGCTAACTATTTTGTAAACCTATACGGTACAGATAAAGAAGCACAAGCTGTTGGTAAAAAAGCAGGAGAAACATTCCAACAAAATTTTGACAGAGGCAAGAAAAGAATGGATGAAGCTAAAAAAATTCTTGATAAACAAAAAGCAGTATTAGAAATAATTAGCAAAAATATGTAAATCGAGATTGGATAAAATATTGGAGTAATTTCCAGTATTTATAATAATAAGAGGAGAAAATAAATGAAAATTTTTAAATTGTTACCTGTTATTTTATTAGTAATTTTTTTGATCGGTTGTAAATCAACAAAAGATGAAAAAGAAGATACCAATCAAAACAACTCTACTGAAAATCAAAATTCAAATTTACCAAAAGAAGTTAATGATTTAACACTTCCTGATGGTTGGAGTGATGATGTTTTATTAAAAATCGCTAACGAAGAAAATGTAAATAAACCTTTAATGGCAATTATTGATTTTGAAAGCAATGTAAATATCGCTTTAAATGTTAATGATCTTGGTATTACAGATATGCTTACAACAGCAATGTTTAATACTGGTAAGTTTGAACTTGTTGAAAGAAGCAGACTTGCAACTGTTTTAAAAGAACAAAAGATTGCTAATTCGGATGATTTTACATCAGGAAATGCAGCTAGGATTGGTGAATTACTTGGTGCTGATTATATTTTAACTGGTAAAATTACATCAGCAATTAGAGATGTACAAGATAAATATTCTCATTACGAATTAAACGCTTCTATTACATTTAATCTTAGTGCAATTGATAGTTCAACAGGTAAAATTTTCAAATCTGTTGAAGGAACTGGAGCTGACTCTACAATATTGGTTGTAGATGACAGAGGTAATGTAATTAAAGGTCCTGCAGAATTCAGAGCAGCAAGAGTTGAAACACAAGGCGGTACATATACAATCGTTGGTGTTGATATGTCAAAGCAATTTGTTGGAGCAACAAAAAAAGCAATTGAAAACATTGCATCTAAACTTGAAGCTACATTCCCATTAATTGGTTATGTTCTTACTGGTGATGGTACAAAAATTATGACAGATGTTGGCTCAAAAAGAGGAGCTAAAAAAGATGACTACTTTATTGTTATAAGACTTGGTAAAGATATAGTTCATCCTGCAACAAAAAAAGTAATTGGTAAAGAAAAAACAGTTATTGCAAGTGGTATTATCGAATCTGTTGGCGAAACAGAAAGCAATGCTAAAATTATAAAATTAAAAGACCCAGCAATGGCTCCACAATCTGGAGATGTTGTTATTTCTATCTCTGGCAAATTTAATGTAAAGTAATTTATAGATATATATTAAACCCGTTTTTTTTAAACGGGTTTAATATTTTAATATGAAAAAATTGTAAATTTATTAGATTTATTTTTATATTTTATTATATTTTTTTGGAAAAAAATAATTTTATGTATTATAATAATCTTATTAAGTAAATATTGGAGTTGAAAATTATGAACAATAAAATAAATATGACCCTTGTTTTTTTTATGCTTTTATTTATTTTTAATATTAACGCAGAAGACAAGAAAAAAGATGTTAAAATAAATCAAGGGGCAGAACCTGCATGGATAAAAAAATTCCCAAGTAATCCAATGTACTATATTGGTATTGCTACTGGTTCTACTATGCAACAATCTCAAGATGCAGCATTAAACTCAATCGCATCTCAAATAAAAGTTAAAGTTCAATCAGAAATAACTGATATGATGAAAGAAAAAAATGGCATTACCGAAGAACAAGTTGAACAAAATGTAAAATTAAGTGTTAAACAAAATATAGAAGATGTTGAAGTTATAGAAATCTGGTATTCTCCAGAAAAAGGATATTGGGCATATTACAGACTCGATATTGAAAAATACAAAAGAAAACAACAAGAAAAAATGGAAAATGCTAAAAAAATAGCATTGGACTATCTAACAAAATGTGATAATGAGCAAGATCAAGCATTAGCTTTTAAATATGCTTTTTTAGGTTATTTTAATGTTGGAGTTTATATAGCAAATTCTTTGAAAGTAAACTACAAAGGTCAAGAAGTTTTCATTGTAAACGAACTTGTTTCGAGAATGCAAAAAATTTTAAGTGGAATAGCAATTAATCCTGTGAATTCTCAAATAGAAATCGCTAAAATAAATCCTAAAGCTGTGGAAATTCAGTTTAATGTTACAAGCAATGGCAAACCTTTAGTTAATTTCCCTCTTACTTTTAAAACAAATAAAGGAGAACTTGATCTAACACAAAGAAGTACAACAGATTCTAATGGAAAAGTAAGTTGTATCTTAAATAAAGCTATTAAAAGAGATATAGTTCAATCTTTTATTGCTACGCTAGATTTGATGTCCTTTATTCAAGGAGCAACAGATGATGAAGAAGAAGCAATAATTTTCTTTGGAAGACTATCAAATCTTGGTATTCCTTCAAAAGAAGTAATGGTTAATGTAGTACTCCCTGTTTTAAGCTTTAATCTCGAACTTTTGAGCGATTTGGCAAATAACAAACAATACAAAGCGAGATTTGATACACTTGCAACAAATTTTAAAGACGAATTCGTAAGCCTAACTGGTACTAAAATTGCAGATAATGGTGCAGTTTTAAAATTAAATATGGTAATTGAAGGAAGTATAACTCAATCTTCTACATCAGGACAATTTTTTACAAAAATTCTTGTTACTGTTAGTATAATTGACATTGCTAAAAATGAAGAACTTTTTTCTTCTTCTACACAAGAAATTAAGGGTGGAAGTGTAACAGAGTTAAAGTCTGTTCAAGCTGCTATTGATAAATATACTAAAGATTTTAACAAGAAATTAGTTAAAAAAGTCTTAGATTATATGGAAGGTAAATAATTTTGGTCCCAATTTTAAAATTTATATATAAATTAAATTTAAGGAGAGAAAAATGAAAGTTTTAAAAAGCTTAATTCTTATTATTTCTGCTTTATCTATTCTTTTAGTTGTAGGTTGTGGTAGCGGTGGAGATGAACAAGAATCTACAACAACAACAAGTACAGCTTCTCAATCAGGTACAAAGAAAAAAAGATCTGACGTTCCTGCATGGTTTCTCGTGCCTCCAACAGCTGAAGATGCTATCTACACAGTAGGTTATGCTAAAAAAGAAAATATGCAACTTGCTATGGATACTGCTAAAAACAGAGCAAGAGATGAAATTTCAAGAGTTATTGGTGTTAAAGTTTCTAATATGATTAAAGACTTTTTAGAACAAGGTGGAGTTGGTGAAACTCAACAATCAATTGAATTCACACAAAGTGTTTCAAAATCAGTTTCACAAAACTTTATTTCTGGTTCTAAATTAGAACAACAAGAATTATATGATATTGAACAAGATGGTAAATTAGTTGCTCATGAAGCATTTGTTTTAATGAAAGTTTCATTAAAAGATATGTCAAGTAAAATTGATGACCTCATGAAAAATAATGCAGCTGCTTATGCAAAATTACAAGCTAACAAAGCATTTGATGATCTTTCTAAAGAATTAAAATCATTAAATGGTAATGATTCTGATCTTAAACCAGTTGTTCCAGAAGAAGGAATCACAGCAGAATAATAATAATTTCTGTTATCATTTTTTAATAGGGTTGGTATTTGTGGGACGAATACCTTCCCTTCAAATTTAATTTAAAGAGAAAACAATGAAAAATAAGTTAATTAAGAATATTTTTATAACGATAGCAATTTCCTTAGCCGTTTTTTTAATATCAACCGTTTTTTTCTTGAGTTCTCCTTATGAACGATTAGAAAATTCTATTTTTGATACATTTTTTAGAGTTGCAAAAGTAGAAAGAGAAAAATCTAAAGATGTAGTTGTTGTTGCAATAGACGACACAAGCCTTCTTGAAACAGAAAAAAGAGGCGTTTTTTGGCCATGGCCTCGATATATGTATGGAAAAATTGCAAATTATTTAATAAATGATGGTGCAAAAGCAGTTGTTTTTGATATAATCTTTTCTGGACCTGATATGGATAGAGGAGAGGGAGAAACTTTAGGCTCAGAAAGTGATGAAGAATTTTATAATGCTATGAAAAATACAGGTAAAGTAATTTTACCTTTCAATATAGATAATAGATATGAAAAAAATGATGAATTAAATACTTTAATGATGAATAATCCACAAAAATTAGGAAATATTAAAGAATATAAGTATTTATATGCCCCATATCAACTTTTTACTACTGATAATAAAAATTTTGGATTCGTTGATATAGATGCTGAATCAGACGGTTTAGTTAGAGAATATAGACCACTTGTAAAGATTAAAGATAAATATTACCCTTCCTTAGCATTAGCGACTTATATTTTAACCTCAAATAACGAAATAGGAAAGGATTTTGCTCTAAATAAGAAAGGTAATTTTAAGCTAAAATGGTATGGACCTGGTGGTAATACAATATTAGATGAAAAAGGTAAAGTAATAAAACAAACTACTTTTGATTATTATTCGGCATGGTATATTTTTGTTGCTTCTTACAAAAGTGAAAAAGGTCTTGAGACACAAATACCAAAAGGAACATTCAAAAATAAAGTTGTTTTTATTGGTTCGAGTGCAAGAGGACTTTTAGACCAAAAAAACACTCCTTTTAGTATTGGAGGAAATGCGTATCCTGGTCTTGAAATCCATGCTACTGCTTATTTAAATTTGATAAATAAAGATTGGATTAAAAATATCAATATTGTGATAGAATTTTTATTCTATTTTATAATAATTTTCTTTTTAATATTTGTTGGTATAAATGCAAAATCTTTATTAAAATATAGTTTTGTTTTTGGAATACTTTTAATAGTAATAAGTCTATTTAGTTATCTTTTATTTAGATTTTATAATATTCAAACACAATTGATATTTTATTTGCTATTACTGCTATTTTCGTATATTCTCACATTAATTGTTAATTATGTAATTGTTGGTCATAATAGGAATGTTATAAAAAATGCTTTTGGTACATATCTTTCTCCAGACTTGGTAAAAAAGATTTCTGATACTGATAAGCCAATTGCAACAAGTGGTGAGGATATTAATGCATCAGCCTTATTTATTGATATTCAAGGATTTACGACATTCTCAGAAAAAAATCCACCAGAAACAGTTGTAGAAGTATTAAATTTGTATTTAAAAGCCTTTTCAGAGATAATTATGAATAATAAAGGTTTTGTAAACAAATTTCTTGGCGATGGGCTTATGGCTTTGTTTGGAGCACCTGATAATTTTTCTGAACACGCTGATATGGCAGTAAAATCTGCTTTTGAATGTTATAAGGCAAATAATGAATTAACAAAGGATTATGGGTTAAATGTTAGAATTGGTGTGAATTCTGGTAAAATGATTGTTGGTAATATGGGTGGTGGAAAAAGACTTGAATACACTGCAATTGGAGATAATGTAAATCTTGCTTCTAGATTAGAAGGTGCTAATAAATTCTTTAATACAAGGATTATACTTGGTGAGAATACTTTTAATTTATTAAAAAATAATTATGATTTTAATTATCTTGGAAGATTTAGTGTAAAAGGTAAAGATATTCCAATAGGAATATACTATTATACTGCTGATGAAAAACTTATAAAAGAACAGTTTTATAAAATGATTACAGCGTATGAAAGTAAAAATTTAGAAGAATTTGAAAAAATGAGGGATTTTTTTAAGAATGAAGCATCTGATTTTGGTCCTGCTTCTTTTTATGAAAATTATTATATTGAACATGAAGACAAATTTGGTGAACCTATAAAGTTGACCGAAAAATAATTTTGGAGGTAATAGTATGAAAAAAATAGTTTTTTTAGCTTTATTTTTATGTATTTTATTTTATGGGTATGGCAAGAGTTTAAAAATTGCAAGAGATAAGACTTTTTTAAAAAATGGTCCTGCTAATTATTATGACAATGTATTAGTTTTAAAAATTGGAACAGAAGTTACATATATTGAAGACGCTAAAGATGATCCAGATTGGATCAATGTAAGTGTTGGAGATAAAAAAGGTTTTATTTCAAAAATGGCTTTAAAAGAAAGCACTGGGGGCAAACAAGATAAATTTGCTGATCTTGAAGGAGATGGTGGAAAAGATGTAAAAAATTCGATAGCACCAGCTTCTTACACTGCGGCTATTAAAGGTTTTGCTCTAAATTATTCGCAAAAAAAGGGATATAGCACAACAAATATTGATCAAATTTTTGATTTGACAAATTTTAGTCCAAAAGAAATTAATAAAACAAGAAAAGAATTTGGACTTGCTTATTTTCCTAAAAAAGGTGAATTAATCGGGCTTAAAGATACTTTTATTAACGAAAATTTGAGTGCTTTAGGACTTTGTGCATCTATGGGCGTTTTACAACAAGGAGTTGTAACTGATGCAGAACTTACTAAAAAAATGAATATTATTGCTAATATACTTGCAAGACAAACTGTGGATTATGACTCAAGATATTATGTTTTTATTATTAAAGACCCAGAACCAGTTGCATTTTCAGGACCTGGTGGATATATTTTTGTAAGTGATACTTTATTAAGATTGATTACAGAGTATAAAGAACTTGTCGCAATACTTGGACATGAAATTGGACATGTGGCTTTAAGACATGGCATTATAGATATGGCAATAGATCAAGCTAGGGCTTCTATGCAAGAGGCTTTTGATGAGCTTGATACGATGCTTGATGATGAGACTTTTGCTATTTCACAAGATTTAGAGAATGTTATTAAACAAGGTGTTGAAGCTTGTAAATTAGTTAGAGATGATAAAGAAGAATTTGAAGCCGATGCTGTTTCTATTGAATTATTAAGAAGATACAAAATAGATAAAAGTTATTTGATAAATGCTTTAAATAAAGTCACAAATGCTTTAGCTTCAAAATACCCAGACTATAAATCTCAAACGATTAGAAGAGTAACTAAACTTTCTGGTAAATAGGAATAAATATGAAAAGCTTATACTTATTATTGTTTTTTTTGATTTTATTTAATTTTTATGGATTTTCTCAAAAAAAAGAAGTAAACATAAACACTGTGAATTATTACGTTAAAGTACCAACAAATAATACAGATTTTTATTTTTCTGTTTTAAATCCAAATTATTCCGAAGATAAAGAAAAGCAATATATAGTTAATGCTTTATATGAGGCTGTTAAATTTGCTGATTTACAAATTGGAATAGGTGGCTATGACCAAACTTACGGCTCTTATATATTATCTGATATGAAAATTAAAACAACAATTGATGCAAATCTTATTGAAGATTTTTTTCCTTATATAAAAGTAACTCAACTTGTTACTACTAAATATGGAGACATTATAACAGTAAAAATAACAAAAGATGCTATGGCAAGTATTTGGGTAAAATTCAACAAAAAGGCATTTCCTGATTTTAATTTTGAACTTCAAGATGTATCAATTGATATGGTAAGTACTACAAATAGCAGTAGTAATAAAAAATTATCCAATGTGCCATGGTGGTTTAAAAAACCACCAGAGGTTCCAGGATATATTTTTGCTGTTGGTGCATATAGTCAAACTTCAAAGATTACAGATTTATTTTCGTACGCTGATACTACAGCAAGAGCAGAAATTGTTCAAATTTTAAAGACAAAAGTATCAGCAGAAATAAATGATTATATGGAAGATAATTATGAATTAACATCTTTTTTTAACAATAAAACTTCAGTTGCTAATATTGGAGGCATTTATATAATAAGAAGATTTTTTGATGAAAAGAAAAAAGTTGCTTATAGTCTAGCTGTATTAAAACTATAACCGAACAATAAAAAATTACATAGACTCTGCTGATTGGTATAATATGTTACAATTTATTAAGAAATTATATTTTTCTCAATTTTTAAAAATATTTTCTATCTTTAATCATAAAGTTAGAAAATATTTTTTGTTTTTATTATTGACTTTCATCTTATTTAGTTGCAATACCTTTTCTGATGTAAAAGAAAATTATAATCAAAAGGAAAAATTTTTATATTCATTTAATCATTTTGTTGGTAAAAAGACTTACGATAAGGTTAAAGTATTAGATAAATATTTTACTCTTGATTGTATAGGTACTGTTTTAGCAATTTATTATAAGATGGGGATTGATATAAATCTTTCTTCATATACAGGAAATGGAGTTGCGAGACTTTTTAATTATTTAAAAGATAATGGTAAATTATATAAAAATAAAATTCCAAAAATAGGTGATTTCATTTTTTGGGATAATACTTATGATAAAAATGAAGATGGTATATTAGGAAATGACAACCTTACCCATTGTGGCATTGTAGTCGAAATCGAAAAAGACGGTACTATACAGTATATTCATGCAAATTATGTTTATGGAATAGTTATAGAACCTATGAATCTTAATTACCCAGATATTTATAAAGATGAAGATGGTAAAAAAATTAATTCAATTTTGGCATTGGGTGCTTCAATTAAAAAACATCCTCATAAGTGGCTTTCTGGTAATTTATTTAGAAGTTATGGAAGCATTATATACTAATTAATTTTATCTACTATGTCCTCATAGATTATAGTTTGATCTCTACCTTGCCTTTTTGCATAATATAACGCCTTGTCTGCCCTTCCTATTATTTCTTCGTTATTTTTATCTGTTGAATAAAATTCTGAAATGCCAATGCTTAAAGATAAATAAAAAGTATTACTTTTTTCATCAGAAAAAATAATTTCTTTAATGCCAGTTCTCAATCTCTCAGCAGGAATTAAAGCATTTTTAGAGCTTGTCTCTGGTAGAATGACTATAAATTCCTCTCCTCCATATCTACCAATTATATCATGTTCTCTAAAAATTGCTTTTGAAGTTAATAATTCTCCAATTTTTCTTAGAACTTGATCTCCAACAAGATGTCCATAAGTATCATTAATCTTTTTAAAAAAATCAATATCTATCATCATACAAGAAAATTTTCCATAGTTTTCTAAAAGATTAGTAAAATCAGGTTTTTCATTGATGACTTCTTCTTTTTCTTTTTCTATATCATTTTTTATACCCTTAATTCTCCATAAGTCTCTTAGTGTTCTTTTCTTTTCCGATTCTAAAGACTCAAAAAAAGCTTTTTTATTTAAAACATTGGTTAGATAGTCAACTTTACTCATTAATTCAAGATCAAAGTATAATTTTTCTATTTGTTTTTTTTGTTTATTAATAATATATGTATCTGCTATTATCTGAAAAGATTTTATTATATAATCATTTATTCTATCACTAGAAACTATTTTCTCAAACACTATTTCCACAAATTGACAAAAATTAAAATAAAAGAAATTGGAATTAAAATATTCTCTTTCTGGAATAATGTAATAAAATGCTTCCCCTTTAATTAAATTTTCTTTTTCCAAAGAATCTGGCTCTTTTCTAAATATACAGAGAAAATAAGGTTTCTTTATTTCATAAGTTTCAAAAAAAATAGACTTTATTTTCTCTAATATTTCATTATTTAAAAAATCAAAAGCTAAAATAATTAAAGTATTTCTTCTTGTTAAATTAGATTTTTTTTGTTTTATAACATTAATAAAATTATCAAAATTATATATGTTTATTTGGTTTAAAGTAGGAAAACTTTTAATAAATAAACCAAAATCCTCAATCTTATCCTCTATAAAAAAAATGTTTTTTTCAGATAAATCAATATTGTTCATACTTTTTCCAATAAATAAAATTTAAATTTTAAATAAAGCCTTTACTTCAATTATCCCTGTATCGCTTGTTTCTGAAAAATAAGCAGCTTCAAGTTTTGCAGAACCTTCATGAGCAATTCTTGAAAGTCCAAGTCCTGATTTTCCATCATGTCTTTTAATTGATTCTTTCATTTTAGCCACATAAAATAAAAAAGGATCAGAAGCTGAATTTAATTCAGCTATGTATTTCATTAGTTTATCTGCTTCAATTTTATCAATGACATTATAAACAACAAGTTCGATTTTATGTTCATCTTCATATTTTCTTATTTGAGTTCTTATCCCATCTTTTGATGAATATTTTACAGCATTCTCAAGAAGCTCAGATGCTGACATTGCAATTTTGTTGATACTAAGTTTATCTGTATAGTTTACCTGTAAAAAATTTTCAATATAATTTCTCGTTAATGGAATATAATCCCATTTAGGTCCAAAAGTTATATCTAAAAATCCCTTTGTTCCACCTTCATAACCAATCATCCCAGTCATAACTCCTCCTTTAAAATTATTTAGTTGTAAGTTTGTATAAAGTTTCACTTAATTTTTCTACTGTATATGGTTTAGAAATTATATCTGAAAAACCATATTCTCTATAATTTGCCATAATAGGATCATTCGAATACCCACTTGACACTATTGCTTTTATATTTGGATTTATTTCATACAATTTTTGAATAGTTTCCTTACCACCCATCCCACCTTGAATAGTAAGATCCAAAATAACAACATCAAAAGGTGTATTATTATTTATATTTTGTTGATAAGTTTCTATAGTTTCTTTTCCTTCCTTAGTTACATATACTACATAACCAAGCTGTTCAATTAACTTTTTTGCTGTATTTCTAATATCGTCATTATCATCCATAACCAATATTCTTCCTGTGCCTTTTTTAATAATGCCAATAGAATGACCGTCTTTTTTAGATTGTCCTTCCTGTTGTTTTTGGGATGCTGGTAAAAAAATATGAAAAGAAGTTCCTTTACCAACATCAGATTCAACAGTAATTGCCCCACCATGTTTTTTTATTATTGAATAACTTGAAGTAAGTCCAATGCCTGTACCTGTATTTTTTGTTGTAAAAAAAGGATCAAAAATCCTTGTTATATTCTCTTTTGGAATGCCAACCCCCTGATCTATAAAAGAAAGTTTAACATATTTACCACTTTGTAGTTGTAATTCATTATTTTCTTTTAAGATTAAATTAGCCCCTTTTATTTCTATAATGCCACCAGAAGACATAGATTGCATAGCATTAATAACAAGATTATTAATAACTTGTACCATTTGTCCTTCATCATATTCGACTACCCATAAATTTTCTGATAAAGAAAAAATACATTTCGTATTAGAACCTCTAACTAGAAAAGTAGAAGTTTCTCTTACCAATTTAGAAATAGAACCAGCTTCTTTTATAGGAGACCAACCTTTTGAAAACGAAAGTAATTGTAATGTCAAATCTTTAGCCTTATAAATTACTTTTTCTGCTTCAAGTAAAAACTCTACTATCCTATCATTAGTATCAACACTAAATCTTGCTAAGGATACATTACCAAGAATTCCTGTAAGCATATTGTTAAAATCATGAGCAATTCCACCCGCAAGTATTCCAAGAGATTCTAGTTTTTGAGCCTTTTGCATCTCGTATTCTATTTTTCTTTTTTCTGTTACATCTCTTGCTATAATTAAGACAACATTATTACCTTCCAATTTAAATAAGTGAGCATTAATATCTACAAGTATTTTATCACTATTTTTATCTATAAAGAATGTTTCAAAATCATAATATTTATTTTCTATTATTTTTACTAAGTTTTTCTTTGTTTCTTCTAATTTGTCATCATTTATTAAATTTAAAAATGTAATATTTTTTATTTTTTCTTTATCAATTCCAAGTCTTAAAGAAGCTATTTTATTTATTTCTAAAAACTTAAAATTTTCTGTTTGTTTGTTTACATCCATTAAGAATATAAAGTCATTTGCATGATTAAATAATTCTTTAAATTTCTTTTCACTTTCTCTTAAAGCAAATTCTGTCTCTTTTTGTTCTGTAACATCCTTTACTATACCTTCAATAGATATTACATCGCCTTGCTTATTTAATATATTTGTATATCTATGTTCAGTCCATATTACTTTTCCATCTTTTTTTATCCATCTCATAACAAGAGGTTTATTTGTTAACTTTGGGAATTCTCTTTGAAATTCATAAATTGGAATATCTTCAGGATAAACTAATTTTAATAATAAATGTGGATTTGCATAATGATCTTCTGGCGTATAACCATTTATCAAAACAGATGAAGGGCTTACGTAAATAAATTTTTCTTCAGGAAGAATTTGATATAAAAACATAAGATAATCTTTTGTACTTTCAACTAATAATTTAAATTTAGATTGTTCTTTTTTAATATTCTTATATTTTAAAAGTACAAAAATTATTATGAAAAGTAATAGCGAAAAAAGGATACATATTATAGAAATTAATGTAAAAATCAAATTAATTATCTCCAAAATAATATACTGTATCTAAATAACATTATAATATTTTTTTCTAAAATATAAAATATAAATTAAAAAAAAATAATATTTATTTATTTATTTTTTTATCCCAGTACCAGTTTAAAAATAATTCTAAAGAATTATTAAAATAATTATAAATTATAAAGCTAGCTTCTTTTCCAACATATCTATAATGCCATGGTTCATATTTATATCCTGTAATATTTTCCATCCCTTCAGGATAAGATAATATAAAACCAAATTTGTAAGCATTTAGAAAAAGCCATTTACCTTCTTTTGTTTGTGAAAAATTTTCATTCAAAGAATTAAAATCTATCACTGTCCCTAGTTGATGCTGTGACGCACCTGGTATTGCACTAACTCTTTTTGCTTCTTTTTCTCCAAGTTTATAAACCCATCCTTTATAAACTTCTTTTTGTGTAAAATATGATCTATATGCTGAAAGTATTACTAATTTTACATTATCATTCTCGGATTGTTGATACATATTTTTTAAGTCATTAATAATAATTTTTCTCAATTGAATAGATTTTTTATTTGTAGGAAACTCATTGTTTATAGTTACAAGGTCTTCTGGAATATAATCTTCTGATAAAAAATTTTGTTTATTAACAAGAATAAGTAAATCATCATCTTTTGAGAGTTTATTAAAATAATCTATAAATATTTTTTGATTTTCATTAGTTGATTTTATCCTTTTTACTATATCATTTGGTAAATCTTGTAATAATGTATCTATTTTATTGTTATTCTTAAATATAAAATTTAAATCAAAACTTTTATTGTATATATCTTTATCAAAATCTACATTTTGTAAACCAGAAATTATATTAGCAATTTCAGATACTTCTGTTTTTCTTTTTGTTTTAAACTCAATAGTTAGGCTTGCAATTTTTAGTTTTTCAGAAAGCCAACAAGTTAAATCTCCATTAGCATCATAACCAACAGAGTTAAAGAAATATGTTGAATTATCAGATACATAATTAAGAATTCTTTCATTAAAATAAGATTCGTTACCCGGTATTATGGCATTTCCAGAGGAATGAAGAGTTAAAACTACAATAGTATAATGATCCTTAATTTCTATAAATAAATCTCTTAATACCTTAGACTCTACTTCAGAAAAGGGAAACTTTCCACAACTTAATAAATTATTAAAAAATGTATAATGTGGCTTCCAATTACTTGTATCAAAATTTCTATTTAAATCAACATTATTATCGTTTAATCTTCTTCCTCTTGCAAGTCCATCTGGATTAGTTTCAGGAATTATCCATACACTTTTATTCTCACCAATGTCTATTTTGTTTTCTTTTAATTTTTCTATTATAAAATAGGCAGTTTTCATTGTGTTTTCTTCATTACCATGAATTCCTGCTAAAATAAATAATAATTGCTTTCCCTCTCCAAATTTATAAACATCAATTGGTCTTTTCTTTAAAGAATAACCAATCGTAACTTTACTATAAGTCTGAGAATAAATAGAATAAGCAAAGCAAATATAGGCTAAAATGAATATTATCGTCTTTTTCATAATATTTAGCTTACAATAGATAACTTATTAAGGTACCAAAAGATTGATTTGAAATAATTAACCTACCCTTATAATACACCATATTATTAACAACGCCAGACACCAATATTGTTTTAACAACACTATTTAAGTTATCTAATTCTCTTATTTTTAGTTCTGTTGAGTCAGGGATTGAATTAGGATTATATTTTGTTTGGACCAAATACTTTTTATTCAAACCTTTTTGAAATGTATTATACTCATCTTTAAAAATGTAAACATTGCCTGCATTTTCTTCAGAGATAAGATTATTAGTTGATTCAACAGTAATACTATTATTTATAGTATCATTTGTTACATCTGTTACATCAATTCTAAATATACCTTTTTCTGTTGGACAATATATTTGATTTGTATTATCAGGACTTACAAAAAAATTATTTGGATAACTATCACCATGAAATGTTATAGTAGATAATTTTTCAGGTGGAGTTGTGTCAGTACTTAATTCTCCTGTATCGTTATCTTTAAATTCATCTCTATAAACAACTAAACCATTAGGTGTATCTCCATCTCTATCCTTTGAAGAAACAAATATATAATTAAAATTCTTTTTTTGCTTTGTTATCAAATTAAAAGGAGATACAACATCTTTTGCAAAAACTCTTGCATTTATATCACCAAAACCATCTGGTTTAAAATATGCATTAATTGTATAATTATCTTCAAGTTTTATAAATCTTACAGAAGTATCCCTTCCACTACAACTTAAATATATACCATTTTTTACAACTGATATATAATTAGCAATAAAACTAGATGTATCATAATTAGTATCGTCTTGTGATACAGGAAGTGAAGTTAATGGAACAACTGGATCTGATATATTATCTGTTATATTGTATTTGTAAATGTAATACCAATAAGACTCTACAAAATCTGTATTATCGCCATCAGGATCAAATTTTAATCTTACAATAGAAAATAAATAAGTTTTACCAGAGTCTGTTGTCAAATCAAAATCTATTGTTTGATAACCGCCTTCTGTTTGCAAAGAAGAAGTTCTTTTATTATAAAAAGTATATCCTTGATAAGGCTTAATCAATAATGGTGTCGATGATAGAAATTTTCCATCTGTTGTTGATAAATCATATTTATAAACTCCATTTGGTTTATCTGGGGTATTTTTATCAAGAACAAAAAGTGAGTTACCAAGTAGCATTAATTTAGAAGGAAGATGAAGATTTTGTATTTTTTCTGTATAATCAGTAATTTTATCATCAACTCTATTTGTTTGCGGTAATTCACAACTAAATAATACAATAAAAAAGATAGCAATAATAATCATATAATAGAATTTCATCAATTTTTTCTCCTAGTCATATTGTTAATTTTATCTAAAATACAAATTAACACACTTTCTTTTAATTAATAAAGAATATTAACAAAAATTTACAATAATATATTTATACAATATTTTTCTCTAATTAACAATAAAAAAATGTATTTTTAATACCGTTTGGGCTAGTTTAAAATAAATATACAAATTTAGACTTGCCTTAATAAATTTAAAGTTTCGGAAAGTAATGCTAATACTATTTGTTATTTTGTGCTTTATTCTTTTGAGCAGCATCAACATTAACAAAATTTTTAATTATTTTTATATATTTTGTAAAATCAGTATAACAAGTTGCAAGCTGATTTATAAATTCTTTATTAAGGCTGCCTTTAATTATTTTAATATTGTTTATTTTTACAGGTTTTTGTAATTTATAATCTTGTAAAACTTCATAGAGTCTAACTGCAAGCCCATAATATGTTTCTGCACATTTTTTTATACAAGTTTCTATTTTTTCATTTATTAATTCTATTGTTCTTTTGACTTTATTTTCATTAGAATTAGCATTTTTTCCACACATTGCATATAATAACCTAAAAGAGTTTGAACCCGAATTAGCAAGACTATCTTCAAAAGATTTAAAATATTCCACTAATTCATTAGCTGTAAAGAATTTATTTGAAAAATTTGTTTGATATTCTTTCTCATTAAAAAAAGCTTCGAGTATAAAACTATTTACAACATCTTTAATTACTGGTTCATAAACAAAATAAATAAATGTTTTTGTTATTTTTAGAGCTTGAATACCAGATATTGCATCAAAGTTATTTTTATCTAAGGCTTCAACGAGGTCTTCTGTGTAGCCTTCAAGACCAAGTAAGTTTTTATCTTTAAAAAGAGATTTAATCTCTTGTAGTTGTGACTGTTCAGAAAATTTTTCCAAAATGAATTCTTTATTTTTTGCAAATTTCTCTTCTATTTCTTTTCTATATTTATCAAGAATACTAAATGTTTTTTGTTCAATGTTCATTTTTAATTTAGGGTCTTCTTCTATATATCTACATAGAGTGATTAATTTATCTGGAGATAATTCATCAGAAATTATCTTATAAATACTTGTTACTGCTGCCATTGCATTTTTACTAAGTGATTTATAATTTTCTTCGCTTATTCTCATAAATAACTTGTTAAAAGAAGAAGTTAAATCTAATTTAGGTGGTAATGCAGCAATTAAAAAATATAAATCTTTCAAATCATTTAAAATGTCTCCTCCAGAAATTGCAGTGTAATTTGGTGGTGAAGAAGAAGATGCGATAAATTCGTGATCAAATTTTGAAAAAAATAAGTCAAAGTTAAATGTACAAAGAGCATATAATTTATACATCAAAAAATATTCACTTTCAAACTTGGGTAATTTACTCCTTGTAAAAAAACTTTTATACATATTAAATTCATCTTCAATAAACTTCATACTTTTTGTTGGATTTTCTGATTCAATTAACTTTTGCCACATAGCCTCGCGTGTAAATTTATCTTTTTTTGATGTTATTTCTGGCGGTGAGTTAGAATCTATAAAATAATTTAAATATAAAATTGATTTTTTTTCATCATGACTAAATAATGTAGACTCAAATAACGGTTTTAAAATTACTAACGATTGATAAAGGTTATAAATTTTTTGAAGAAACAAATTAGTTACTTTTTTATCTTTTAATACATACTTATATCTTGATGATTTGAATGTCTTAAATAGAACATTCAATTCTTTGTATTTTAAAAGAGCAGCAGAATTACCTGTTACAAGACATTTTATATAAAAAGCCATATCACCAAACATATTAAAAATCATATATTATCCATTTTTTTAAATTTATCTTATTCTAAATTAACGGGAAATTTATCAATATCTTTAAGTATTCTTTCATATAAAAGAATTTTATATTATAAATCAAAATAGAAAGTTTTATTTATCAATTTATTTGAATTAATAACATTCTAACTTATATCGAATTTTTTTTATTTTGTCAAAAAATAAAATAATAATTTTTATAAATCTAATATAAATTTTTAAAAAAGCAACATTTATTCAATTAACTCTAAGTATAAATTCTTGACAAGTTTTATTAAAATGTTTTATAACATTTAATAATTTTAAGGAAAATATTTTATGAATCTCACAGAACCTTTTGATCTATTTTTAAAATACGCTCCAAATTTACTTATAGATACATTTGTTGCAGCTATTTGTGGGGCATTAATCGGCATTCAACGAGAACGAAAAGGAAAACCAGCAGGTTATAGAACGATAGTTTTAATTTGTGTCGGCTCAACTCTTTTTACAATTATTTCCGGAATGATACCACAAATACTTGGTGTCGGAAGTGACCCAACTCGTATTGCAGCCCAAATCGTCTCAGGAATAGGTTTTGTTGGTGCTGGCACTATTATTCAAGCAAGGGGAAACATATTAGGTCTTACATCTGCTGCTGTTATTTGGCTTGTTGGAGCTATTGGTATGCTAATAGGTTTTGGATTTCCTCTATTAGGATTAGTTTTAACATTATTAATCTTAGTTTTTTTAATTACTTCTTATAAGGTAGAATCTCTAATTCTTGGTAAGTGCCATTTTACAGAACTTGAAATTGCTTTTAGAGACTCAAGCTCTTTAAAAAAAACAATTTCAACAATTTTAATAAACAATGATTTTGATATTTCAAAATATAAATTAATATCTAAAGGAAAAGAATTAGTTTTGAAAATTAGATATTGCGATGCTCATTTAGCACACCATAAATTCTTGACTGAAATTTATGAACTTCAAGGTATTAAGGAAATTACAAATGTGGATAGTAAATAATATAAAAAAATATTTTTTTTTAATTTTACTTTTATCTTTTTCTTTTAACATTCAAGCAAAGACATTAAAAGTCCTTTTATGGAACACAGAAAATTTTTTTGATACAAAAGATGAACCAAAAAAAGATGATACTGTTTTAACAGATGAACAATTTAACCAAAAGTTGAATAATATTTCATCAAAAATAAAAGAGATAAATCCAGATATTGTCGGACTTTGCGAAATAGAAAATATTTTTGTTTTAGAACAACTTGCTAAAAAATCAAATTATAAATACTTTTATCTTGAAGAAGGGAATGATCCGAGAGGAATAGATGTCGGAGTGCTTTCAAAGTATAAGTTAGAATATAAAACTAATAAGAATTTACCAACTCCTTATAAAGAAAATAAAAATTATAAATTTAGTAGAGATTGTACAGAGTCATATTTTGAATTTAACAAAAAAAAATTCTATATTTTACTCACCCATCTAAAATCAAGTTTCAGAGATGATAAAAAATCTGAAAAAAAAAGAGAAGCACAAATTTTTGGAATACTTGATATAATTTCAAATATTTACGAACAAAATAAAGAAGAACCTTATCTAATTTTAATGGGTGATTTGAATAGTAATAGATTTAGTGAACCTCTAAATATTCTTCAAAAATCAGGACTTGTTATCCTAAATTATTTTTATAAGAAAAAAAATGTTTACACAATAATTTACAAAAAGAAAAAAGAAGATATTGATTATATAATTTTTAATAAAAAATTGTTTGATGAGGGTAAAATAAAAAAATTTAAATCTTTTAATTCAAATGATTTCAAAAAAATAAGCGATCATTTCCCTCTATATGTAGAAATTGATCTTTAATTTACCAATAAACTTTATCTATCAATAAATATAAATTTAGCACGAAAAAATTATAAAAAAAGATAAATTTCTTTATGGAAATAAGGGGTTACTACTGCTTGTTTCTATAAGGAATTCCCTGAAATTCTATGACTTTTCTAATTTTTCGTTGAATTTAAAACTTTTTCATCTATGCTAATTTGATTTAAAGAGTTACCACCTGCTAAAATGTTAATTTTATTATCCAAAATATATGAATTAAGTACTATCATAGGACTTTCGGTAATTAATAACTCTTCTTCTAACCATTTCTCTTTTTGGTTATAAATTGCAGAAAGGTAGAATTTTTTGTCATCTGACGCATCTTTTGTTATTAAACTAGACGAATATAAAAATAATGGATTTTTTTCTAATAAAATCAGATGTAATGAATGAATATCTGGAAAATAACCAATTTTAAGAGTTTTTGCAATATGGTCTTTTATTTGATAAAATTTTAAAGAATATTCTTTATAATCATAATAAAGAATCCCTATATTATTATCAGAAGTTGCAACATCGTACATTTTTACAAAATCACTAATTTTTGTGTTATATTTTTCGGTTATAGTAAGATTTTCTTGTTCTAATTGAATTTTAAAACCATAATTATACAATATATTTTTCTCATTAACAAAAAACAGGTTTATCATATCGTCTTTTTCATCTGGTATTATTCTTATATTTTCAATATCTTTAATTTTATCAACTTTTATAAGTTCTTTAAAATTAAAATCTTTTAAAATAGCAATTTTATAACTATCCTCAATATAAAAAATTAGTATTTCACCTTTATAGTTAAAAACAAAAAAATCAAAAGGTTTTATAGTTTGAGGAAAAATCATCCATTTATCAGTTTTATTTTTTCTCATTAATACTTTAAAAACCGTCTTTTTTTCAGATTTATAATCATTAAAAAAAACATAGTCTCTATCACGACCTGTAATATAAAAATGTCTACCTGTATTAGAATCTATTTCTTTTTCATCATTTATTTTATCTATATAAGATAAACTAATATTATCATTTGAAATATCAGCTAATTTAAGACTTAAAGTTTTTTCTTCAGAATAAGTTATTAGAATATCATTGTTTTTTTTATGCAAATTTAAATATCTAATATAAACATCATCATCTATATTTTTTATAGAAATATTATCCTTAAAAGAAGTAGTTTTTTTTGAAAAACAAGAAAATGAAGCAATAATAAGCAAAAAATATATTAATTTTTTCATAATTTATAAAAATCTCTTTAATTTAATAGTAAACCATCATACAGATAGTTATTAACCTAAAGAAACAAGGGGTAGCTACCCCTTGTTTCCAATTATTCCAAAGAAGCCTTATTTATTTCATTTCTTGCTTCTTCATCTAATTTATTAAAAATTTCATTGTTTCTATAATATTTTTTTTCATTTTTCTTTCGAGATTCTCTTATATCTAATAACTCTTTAATCATAGATATTCTAACATTTTTTGCAAATAAAGTACTGTCTATATTTTTGTAGTCCTCATATTTATATGGTGGTAGCACTCTAATTACTAACTTAGTGTCAAAAACCCATACACTGTTACCAGGTCTTATTATATTCCAACTATCCAAAACTACTGGAACTATTTCAGATTTAGCTTCGTAAGCAATCCGAAAAGCACCTTTTTTAAATCTTGCAATATTACTGTTTTTACTTCTCGTTCCTTCTGGGAATATTGCTATTACTCCACCATTTGTTAATTCTCTAACGACATCTTGCGGAATATATGTTTGTTCATAAATACTTTCTGTTTCTTTTATTATAATATTTCCACTTAGTTTAATTATATTACCAAGTAAAGGGACACGAGTATATTTTTCTTTAACAAGTATTTTAATTTTATCTTGCAAAAAGAATAATAATATAACATCAAAATATGATAAATGATTTATGATATAGATTCTATTACCTGTTGATTTTGCCAACTCTTTTATATTTGTATCGTATTTAAATAAAAAAAAAGTTAGAATAAAACCTACCTTACTTGATATTTTTGTTATTGTATAAAGTGTCAATTTTAGTTTTGGAAATATCAAATTTAGTAGTAATATTGGTGGAACAAAAATAAATAAATCTATTATCATTAAGATAATAAAAACAAAAAAAATATAAACGGTTTTAAAAATAACCCATAAGTTTATTTTTGCCTTGATGATTTTTGAATTAGAAGATTTGCTCATAACTTCCTTTTTATGACAACTAGATTAGTTAAAAATAGTCGCAAGTATAGATTTGTATTATATAAAAATAAATAAATAAATTTATAAAAAATTATATTTTATATATATAAAAAAGTCAATTAAAAAAATAAAAATTGTAGCATTTTAGTTTTTTTATTACAATAATTATATTATACTCTATTTTTATAGTTTCCAATATGTAGGTTTTGAATGAAAGAAATATTTAATAAATACATAAATAAAAAACAAATTATATTTATCTTAATTAAAAACCTTTAAAATCAATATCCCTAAAATCTACATTTCCATATATATCAATCGATTGCTTTTTTCCTTTAACAGTTGTATTCTTTAAGAAGGTAAATAGATTCTTGTACTCAGAGGAACATAAATTGTAAATAGTATCAGATATTATTATACTATGCCCTTTATGTTCTTTTGTTAAGGACTCTAATCTTGAAGCAGTATTAACAGTGTCTCCTATTACAGTAAATTCTTTTCTATCACTACTGCCGATAGTTCCTTCCAAAACCTCGCCAAAATGTAATCCTATTCCATTTTCAAATCGAGAAAACCCTTTTTCTTCCCAAGTTTTATTAAGAGATTCTAATTCTTTTAACATCATAAAAGAAGATTTTATTGCTTTTTCGGAAGGTGATTCGATTTCTATAAGTCCGCCAAAAACACACATTATTGCATCACCTATAAATTTATCAACTACCCCACCGTTTTTCGTAATACACATAACCATTCTATCAAAATACTGATTTAATTGTTCTACTATTATTTCTGGATTATTATTCTCACTATAAGTTGAAAAATTTCTTATATCAGCAAAAAGGATAACAACATTCTTTTTTTCACCAATTATATCTTTTTTTTCTTTAATAATCTTTTCTTTTACTTCATTACTAACATATTGACCAAAAAGCTTATCAATTGACTGTTTTTCTTTTTCTTCGAGTAAAATTTTTATTATCAGTTTTTTTGCATTATTTGAAAATATTCCAATAATAATACCTATAAAAAACATTGTAATAGATTTAAAAAAATACATAGGAAACCCACGTAAGTCTTGCAAAAGATGTTCATCAGCACCTGAAATTTGATATAAAAATTGATAACTTGATAAATAAACAATGAAATATTCTATGCCTGCAATAGCACCTGATATTAAACAAACTCTAAAATCAAACATAAAACCAGTCATTAATATCGTAAAAGCATAAAGGTAAGAAGGAGGTCCTGTTATATAGGTAGCTGCTTTTGATGGAAGATAAAAATATGCAATCACATATATAATGGAAGGAAGTGAAACAAATAAAAAAGATACAATATATTTATTAAAACCTTTTAATTGTCTAAATTTCGCAATTAAATATGTAATAAAAGAAAATAAAGAACAAATTAAAGCCCATATTCCTGGTATAAGAAAATGATTAGCTATTTTTAGAAAATTAAATATAAAAATTATTATTGCACAGAGAAAGGCAAAAATTGTAGAAAATAAAGAAGCTTTTTCAAATGTTGTATTTATTTCATTATTAAGAAATTCTTGATACCTTGTAAAATTTATTTCCATAAATTATTGATATAAAATTTTAATAAAAAATACAAGTAAATTTTAATAAAGATTTAAAAATCTAATACCCTTTTTTAAAATCAATTTTTCCATGAGGTTTTTTTCCAAAGAAATATTCTTCAAGTTGTTCAATTGCTTCAATACTTCTATTAACCAAAGATTCTTTTGTGTAAGCCCCGATATGTGGTGAGAAATAAAAATAATCTTTTAATTCTTCTGGGAGGTCAATTTTACAAGGCTCTTCTGGGAAAACATCAAAAATAAATTTTCTTATGATGTCTTTTTTAGCAAACTCAAGTACATCGTTAAAATTTGCAACTTTACCTCTTGCAACATTTATTAAAATAGAATCTTTTTTCATCATTGAAAGAAAAGTTTTATTTATAAGTCTATCAGTTTCTTTTGTATGTGGAATGTGTAGCGTTACAATATCAGAACAATTTAACAACTCTGGTAAAGGAAGCCATTTATCAACTTTTGCTTTTTTTATTTTTGCTTTAGTTAAGTATGGATCATATCCAACTACTGTCATTTCAAACATTTTTGCTAGATTACAAAGCCTACTACCTATTCTACCAACACCTATAACCCCAATAGTTTTATCTTTTAACTCGTCTCCCAGATGGTATTTATGCCTAAAATTTCCATTCAAAACATTAGCATTTGCAAGATCAAGACTTCTGTATTCTCTTATGATTTGTCCAAAAACAAGTTCAACAACAGAGGAAATATTAGAATTTGGGGTATTACACACGATTATTTTATGTTTTTTACATTGCTCCAAATCTATGTGATCAACACCAATCCCCATTCTGATAATTAATTTTAATTTAGTTGCATTTTCAACTATTTCTTTTGTTATAGGAATACGAGTTGAAATAATCAAAATTTCATAACCTGTAACTTCTTTTATAAGCTCTCCATAACTAATATCTGGTTTAAAAGTCACAGGGTACTTTTTTGAAAAGTTATCTAATAATGTTTCATCAAATTGATCTGTAATTAATATTTTTTCCATTTATTGAGTAATTATTGTATTATAACTTTCAGTTTTTGGTATAGTTATATCTATTTTTGGAATATTATTATTTCTTTCTTCAATTGGCTTTGGTTTTGCATAGATTTCATTATCAAAAACAATTCTAAAAACTTCATCTGCTTTTTTAACAAGTTTGAATTCAATCTTTTGTTTAACAATACGTGGTAATTCTTCCAAGTCTTTTTCGTTTTCATAAGGGACAATTACGATTTCTTTTTTATGTCTTGCAGCAGCCAAAGTTTTTTCTTTTAACCCACCAATTGGTAAAACCTTACCTGTTAAAGTAATCTCCCCAGTCATAGCAACATTTGAGTGCATTGGTGTCTTTGTTAATGCAGAGAGTATTCCACAAGTAATAGCAATGCCAGCAGAAGGACCATCTTTTGGAGTAGCACCTTCTGGCACATGAACATGAACATCAAAATCTTTAAAAAAATCCTTGTATTTTATATCATACATATAGGCATTTGCCCTTATATAAGAAAAAGCTGTTTGTGCAGACTCTTTCATCACCTCACCAAGCTTACCAGTTAAAATTATTTTACCAGCACCCGGATACAAAACTATTTCTATTGGCAGCAAAGACCCACCAACTTCAGACCATGCAAGCCCATGAGATACTCCTATATCGAGTACTTTATCAACTGCTGGTTTAATATATTTCTTTTTACCAAGAAATTTCATTAGATTTTTTGTATTTACCGATACTTTTGTAACTTCTTCACTACCAAGTACAATTTTTTTTGCAATCTTTCTACAAATTGATGCTATTTGCCTTTGTAAAGACCTAACACCAGCCTCCATTGTATAAGACCTTATTAATTCGTAAATTGTTTTATCACTAATTGTTAAATTTATATTTTCAATTCCATTTTCTTTTCTTTGTTTTGGAATCAAAAATTGCTTTGCAATATGAAGTTTTTCTATTTCAGTATAACTACTTATATAAATTATCTCCATTCTATCAAGCAATGGATAAGGAATTCCTTGAAGTGAATTTGCTGTTGTAATAAACATTACCTCAGAAAGATTGTATGGAACTTCGAGGTAATGGTCAACAAATTGATAATTTTGTTCTGGATCCAAAACTTCTAATAAAGCAGATGCTGGGTCACCTCTAAAATCAGAACTCATTTTATCGATCTCATCAAGCAAAAATACTGGATTTGTTGTTTTTACTTTTTTCATAGATTGAATGATTTTACCCGGCAATGCCCCAAGATATGTTCTTCTATGCCCTCTAATTTCTGCTTCGTCTCTAACGCCACCTAAAGAGATTCTAACAAACTCTCTACCAATTGCTTTTGCAACAGAGTTAGCCAAAGATGTCTTTCCTGTACCTGGTGGACCAACAAAACATAAAATAGGACCTTTTGTTTGTGGATTTAAAGTCCTTACTGCTAAAAACTCTAATATTCTATTTTTAACTTTATGTAGAGAATAATGCTCTTCATCAAGAATTTTTTTAGCAAAATTTAAATCTTTAGAGTCGTCACTTTTAACTTGCCATGGTAATTCTTGTAACCATTCAATATAAGTTCGTATAACACTAGATTCTGGTGAGATTGGAGGCATTTTCATAAGCCTCTTTTGTTCTTTAATCGCCTTTGCTCTCACCTGATCTGGCATCCCAAGATTAATAAGTTTTTTTTCAAATTCTTCTATATTTAAGACATCATTTTCGTCTGGGATATATCCAAGTTCTTTTTGAATTTCTTTTATCTGTTCGTTAAGATAGTATTCTTTTTGATTTTTTTCAAGTTTTTTTCTTACTTCCCCATTAATCCTTTTTTCAAGTTGTAAAACTTCTATGTTTGCAACAATCAATTCACCTAATATTGTAAGTCTTTTTTCGATATTTATTTCTTCGAGTAGTTCGATTTGTTTATCGAGACTTATTTTTAAGTGCGGAATGATCATATTAAGGAGCATCTCTTCACTTTCAATTTGAGTTATTGTTTTTAATGTTTCAGCAGACATTTTTGCAAGACTACTAAATTTTTTAAACTCTTTAACAATAAAAGTAATCAATGCTTCTGATTTTAATGATTCTGGTAAGTTTTGAAAATTAATTTTTTCAACTGTTGCTTTTCTAATATCTATTGGATCATTAACTCTAACAATTTTTGCCCTATCAATTCCTCTAACTAAAAGTTTAATTATTTTTTTATCAGGTCCAGGTCTAACTTCAACAATCTGAGAAATTACACCAATTTCATAAATATCTTCTTCTGTTGGTTTTTCTACATTAGAATCTTTTTGAGTTACTAAAAAAATATTTTTATCATAAGATGCTAAAGCAAGATTTACTGCCTCAACTGACTCAAATCTCCCAACATAAAAAGTTTTTAATATACCCGGAAAAACAACCATTTCCCTTAGAGGTATAAGAGGGTACTCATTTTCCTTTTTTGAATTAGTAGAGATATTATTTAATATTTTCATGCCGTCTTTTCATTTCCTTTTCTTACAATTTTTGGAAGAGATTTATCTGCAATAACATCTTCATCAATTATGACTTTTTCAACATTTTTTTCTGTTGGTATTAAATACATAATTTCTAACATAATTTTTTCAATTACTGCTCTTAAACCTCTCGCCCCAGTGTTTTGTTTTAAAGCATTCTTCGCTATTAACTTAACAGCATCTTCCTTAAAATCAAGATCAACACCTTCAATAGAAAGTGACCACTGAAATTGTCTAATAATAGAATTTTTTGGCTCTTTTATAATCTGAACTAAATCTTCTTCAGTTAAAGGATTTAAAATACTTGTGATAGGTAATCTTCCAACAAATTCTGGTATCATTCCAAATTTAATTAAATCCTCTGGATGTAAATTTTTAAAAAGTCCAACATAATCTTTTTCGCTATGTCTTTTTACATCTGCACCAAAGCCAAGAGGTTTAACATTAACTCTTGTTTCAACAATTTTATCAAGTCCAACAAAAGCACCGCCACATATAAAAAGAATATTACTTGTATTTATCTTTAATACATCTTGATTTGGATGCTTTCTACCACCTTGAGGAGGAACAGTTGCTTCTGTACCTTCGATGATTTTTAATAATGCCTGTTGAACTCCTTCACCTGACACATCACGAGTAATTGACATATTCTCACTTTTTCTTGCAATTTTGTCAATTTCATCAATATATACAATACCTTTTTCTGCTAATGCTATATCATAATCAGCAGCTTGGATTAATTTTAGTAGAATGTTTTCAACATCATCACCAACATAACCAGCCTCAGTTAGTGTAGTAGCATCTGCTATTGCAAAAGGAACATTTAATTTTTTTGCGAGTGTTCTTGCTAACAATGTTTTACCAGAGCCTGTAGGACCTATCAAAAGAATATTTGATTTATCAATTTCAAGGTCTTTATAATGTGCATGTTTATCCATATTTTGACCAAATTTGATCTTTTTATAGTGGTTATAAACTGCAACGGATAAAACTTTTTTTGCATCTTCTTGACCAACTACATACATATCAAGAAATTCTTTTATTTCTTTTGGAGTTGCCAATTCTTCATTTAGAATATTAGTGTAACCAGTTTTTTCAGTTTTTTTTACAGCATCATAGGCTTTTTTGATACACTCACTACAAATATTTGAATTGTACCCTCTAACAAATTTTAGTTCAAATTCCTCTGTATTTCTACCACAAAAGGAACAAACATCCCTTGTATGTAAATCGTTTTTGTCCCATCTCATTTTACATCACCTCTGGATAGAATTTTATCAATTAAACCATATTCTATTGCTTCGTCTGGATTTAAATAAAAATCTCTTTGAACATCTTTTTCTACTTGCTCTATTGGTTTTCCTGTATTTTGTGAAAGAATAAGGTTTAAATCTCTTTTTAATCTATTGATTTCCTTTGCTTGAATCTGAATATCTGTTGCCTGCCCACCAGCTCCTCCCCAAGGTTGATGTAACATCATTCTTGAGTGTGGAAGTGCAAACCTTTTACCTTTTGTACCGCTTGACAAAATTAATGCTGCTGCACTCGCTGCTTGTCCAACGCAAATTGTACAAACATCAGCTTTTATATATTTCATAGTATCATAAATCGCAAGCCCAGAGGTAGCTGAACCGCCAGGCGAATTTATATAAAGGTAAATATCTTTTTCTGGGTCTTGACTTTCCATAAAAAGCAGAGTTGCAATAACAATATCAGCTTCAACATCAGTTATTTCACCACCAAGATAAATTATATTATCTTTTAATAGTCTCGAAAAAACATCCCAAACTTCTTCACCTCTACTCGTTTTTTCAATAATCTTTGGAAGCCAACCGTGTGTCATTTTTGGAGAGTTGTTAAAAACCATAAAATCTCCTTATTTATTTTCAGTTTCTTCTTTATTCTCTTCTACTTTAGTCATTTCTTCAAAAGTTAATTTTTTACCTTTTTTAACTTTTGCATTATCATAGAGGAAATCCAAAGCTTTTTTTGACTCAACTTCGTTTTCAAAAACTTTTAAACTACCAGATTTTTTTGAATATTCAAATAAATCTTCAACTTTCATTTTGTAATGTTTTGCAAAAGATTCAATATGTGTTTTTATATCATCTTCTGAAACTTTAATTTCTTCTTTTTTAACAATTTCGTTTAAAATCAAGCCTTTTTTGATTTCTTCAACTGCTTGATCTTTCATCTTTTCTAAATAAGTCTCTTTTGTTAAACCTTCTTTTTTAAGCATAGCCAATGCTCTTTTTTCATCATTGTAGAATCTTTGTAAAAGTTCATTGTAGAATGCTTCAAGTTGTTGGTTAATCATTGACTCAGGAATATATCCTTCAAAAGTTGCTGTTAATTCTTTAAGAATTTTACCCAAACCTTTTTGTTTAACAAAATTAGTTGAATAATCTTCTAAATTCTTTTTAAGTTTATCTTTTAACTCAGTAACTGTATTGCAACTCTCATCTATTTGTTTAGCAAGTTCATCTGTTAGTACAGGCAAAACTTCTCTTTTTACATCTTTAATTTTAACTTTAAAGTTAAAAGTTTTATCTGCTAAAGACTCAATTTCTTTTTTGCCATATTTTTTCTTAAATTCTTTTTCATCATCTTTTTTAGCACCAATTAAATCTTTACCAATTTTGTAAAAATCATAATCTTTACCAATATGAATATATTCGCCATCTTTTTTGAAAACTTCGTTACCATTTTCTAATACGGTATAATCAACAGAAACAATATCTCCATCTTCAATCTTTCCTTCTTTTGTTTCTATCGTTGCGAATTCTTTAACCATTTTTTCTAATTCAGCAGTAACATCTTTATCTGTTACTGAAACTTCATCTTTTTCGATTTCTAAACCTTTATATTCTCCCATTTTAAAATTTGGGAAAACATCATAAATTAACTCAAAATCAAAATCTTTATCAAGTTCTGCTAACTTAAAATTTTCTAATTTAGGTGTTGCAAAATTTAATGGTTTTTTTTCAAGTTTTTCATAAACTTCTTTGTATGAATCATCAATTAATTTATTTGATGTTTCTGATAGAATAGCTTCTTTAAATCTCATTTCTAAAATAGAAAAAGGAACCTTGCCCTTTCTAAAACCGTTTATAGTTATATTTTTTTGTGCGTCAAGAAGTAATTCATTATAATGTTTTTTCACTTCTTCTTTATCAACCGTAATTTTTAAACAAACCTGTGAATTATCTTTTTCTTCTGTTTGAAAATTAAACTGCATAACATTTCCTATACAATAAAAAATTATTTTAATTTGGGAAAAGCCATGGATAAACATATCCACTTAAATTTTTGCTTTATATATAATTAACAATTTTTTCATTAAAAGTCAAATTGTATCTTTAATTTGTTGTAGAAAAATTGGTATTTTTTATTGACAACAATAAATATTACAAATATAATCTAAATTTTTATGAGAAATATTATAATTTTCTGCTTTTTATTAATTTTATTTATTACTTAGCTAACTACTCAATCATTATTTTACAAAAGGTTTTATAACATCTGTATCTATTTGGTAAAAAACTGCACTCATAAATTTTTCGAGTAATAAAGGATGATATTTACCGCAGGCATATTTACATTTCTTTATAAATTTTTTGTCATATCGGCAACATTCAATAAAATCAACAAGAGAAGTCTCTGGTTCTTTTATCATTAGATATAACATTCCACGATTATACAAAAATAAAGAATTATTTTTATTAGTATTAATTTGGTTAGTTAAATCATCAATTGTCTTATAAATATTTTTTTTGTTCCAAAATAGTCTTGGTAAAAAAACACTTTGTAATAAATTTTGAGGAATTTTACTTCTTTTAATAATTAAAAGAGTTATTAATCCTATTAAAAGAATAATTAATAATAAAAATGTAATAAATAAAATAATTACTAAAAAATTCATACATTTATATCCAAAAGTAAATTTAAAATTTAGATAAGAACAAAGGATTCTTTAAAAAAAACAATAAATAATATATAGAAGATTTTTTTAAAATTTAATTCAGGAAAAAGAAGGCTCAATATTAACTATTTTGAATAATTGGTTACCTATCAATAAATTTTCTTTTTTTCTATTAAATTTTAATTCTTTTACTGTTTTATCTGGCAATATAAAAAGAGTATCATTACTAATTTTTGAATATAGTAAATAGGATAACAATTTATCATCTATTATTGATTCAATTGTAAATTGAGCATCGGTTTTGTTTATTTTTATTTGTATTAGAACCAATTCTTCTTTATCTTTTAAGATTATCTCTGAAAATAATCTTCTTTTGTTGACATTCATTAGACTTTCTCTGTCAATTTTTATTGTTTTATCAACTGAAATAATATAAGAAATCAAATTTCTAATTACTTCGTTTTTTAATTTAGAAACTTTTATTTTTTTGAGTCTATCGATATATTTATAGTCTTTTTTAATAAAACCAGCAGTTATAGAAAAAATTTTATCCAAAAGAGGTAATTTTTCAAAATCATTAGAAAAATTTTGCTTTGTAAAAAAAACATCATTCTTTAATAATTGCCTATCACAATATATTTTTTCTGCTATTTGATTTAATAAGATATGTACAAATGCAGAAATAGAAATTAAAGCAAAATAGGCATCATTATATGAAAAAAAGAGATTATAATCATGTGTCGATGGATTTCGCCATTCTTCCCTATAATTTTTTAGAGACTCTATAACTTTTGAATTTAGAATGTTATTTCTTAACAAAAATTTTTCTATCTCTGAAGGAGTTTTTTTATAACATTTTTTTTTGGTAAAAACTTTATATGCCTCTTTTAGAATACCCTCAAAAGCATGATTTGTCCTATAAATTACATCATTAAAAAGATGCCCATCATTATTACCATTTTTTAAATATGACTCAGCTCTTTCAATATGAGTAATAACAGACTCAAGTCCTGTTAAAGTGGTATCTAAAATTAAAATGTCTTTAACTTGTTTTTTTATAATTTCTAAAGTTTCCATAAAAATCTCAATCTCTTATTAAAAAACTAATAATAACCAACAATTAAAAGGTATTTTTTGTGACTAAGATAACTTCAAAACCTTTTAGAATGAAATACTAACTTATCATATCATTAATACTATAATTTTGATATAGAATTTATTATAAGATTTTTTTATTTATATTTCAATTGATTATAATAGAAAAGTGAAAATATATAACACAAATTAATCAGATTGTCAAAAATTAACACAGATTAACTCGTGTAAGTATATACAATAAGTGTATTTAAGTTTTTAAATTTATGAAAAATCAAAAACTTTTTAGTATGATATTTTTTATTAGAATATTATTAATCTTTCGTGTTATTCCTGATAAACCAATATTATCAACACCCAAAATTAGACGATATAAATTTCCTACTCATTTGATAAAGCATAATACCTGTGGCGACAGAGACATTTATTGAATTTTTTGTACCAAACATTGGGATATGGACAATATAGTCAGAAAGAGTTAAAATTTCTTTTGAAATACCAAACTCCTCATTACCAACTATTATTGCCATTTTTTGATTTATATTTATATCGTTTAATGATATGGAATTTGATGTTTTTTCAAGAGAAACAATAGAATAACATTCTTCTTTTAAAATTTTTATTGCTTCTAGAGTATTTTTAAAGTATCTAAATGGTAAATTGGAATTCTTTGATGTTTTACTAACTTTTGGATTGTCAAAATTTGGAGTTATTCCACAAGAAATTAATTCTTCTACACAAAAAGCCTCAGCTGTCCTTATAATAGAACCCACATTAAAAGGTGAGCGAATATCTGAAAGTATAACTTTTATTGGTAAAATAATTCTTTCTTTTTGTGGATTATCGAAAGGAATTTCTTCTGTAAATTGATTTTCTTCATGTAAAATTTGCAAAAGCTTACTTAAAAGAATACCCCAGTCATAATTAGATGAAGGAATTAGAAAATTAAAAGATTCTACCTCATTAAGCCAGTTTAATAACTCAATAGGGTAGAATTCAACTTTAAAATCTTGCAAATATTCTCTAATTGCAAAAATTAATTTTTTGATTTTGTTATCTTTTGAAAGTTTTAAGAATTTTTCTTTAGTAAAACTCAAAATAAATCCTAAACATCAAGATTAACTACATATCTTGCATTTTGTTCAATAAATTCTCTTCTTGATTCAACATCCGCACCCATCAACACAGAAAACATTTCATCTGCAATATATTCGTCTTCAAGATTAACTTTCATAATATTTCTTGTTTCTGGATTCATAGTAGTGTCCCAGAGTTGTTCTGGATTCATTTCACCAAGACCTTTATATCTTTGGATTGTAGTTTTTTCTACATCAAGTTTTTTTTCTCTTATAAAACTATCTTTTTCTTCATCAGTATAAGCGTAAACTACTTCTTTTTTATTTCCACCAGCATTATATTCTATTTTGTAAAGAGGAGGCATTGCTATATAAATATTGCCATTTTCAACAAGAGGTTTCATATATCTAAAAAAGAATGTTAAAAGCAAAGTTCTAATATGCGATCCATCGACATCAGCATCTGCCATTATTATAATTTTACCATATCTAATTTTTGCATAATCAAAGTCTTCACCAACATTAGCACCAATAGCAGCGATTACAGGTTGGAGTTTATCGTTTTCTAAAACTTTATCGATACGAGTTTTTTCTACATTTAACATTTTACCCCACAAAGGTAAAATCGCCTGAAAAGTCCTGTCCCTTCCCTGTTTAGCAGACCCACCAGCAGAATCACCCTCAACAAGATAAATTTCACAGTTTTTAGGGTCACGTTCCGAACAATCAGCAAGCTTACCAGGAAGCCCCATAGAATCTAATGAATTTTTTCTTCTAATAGCATCTTTAGCTCTACGAGCAGCTGTTCTTGCATCATTTGCTATAATTGCTTTTTGGATTATAATTTTTGCATCTTCAGGATTTTCTTCAAAATATTTTGTAAGTTCATCATTTACTAATGTTTCAACAATGCCTCTTACTTCGTTATTGCCAAGTTTTGTCTTTGTTTGCCCTTCAAACTGTGGATTTGCGATTTTTACAGAAATTACAGCAGTAAGTCCTTCTCTAACATCATCGCCTTCAAGTTTTTCAATATTTTTCTTTTGAAGTTTTAATTTTATCATAAAAACATTTAGAGTTCTTGTTAATGCAGTTTTAAAACCGCTTAAATGAGTACCGCCTTCATGAGTATTAATATTATTAACAAAAGAATAAACATTTTCATTATAACTATCCGAATATTCTAAAGCTACTTCGAGAATAATATCTTCTTTCTCTGTGAAAATATAAATTGGTTTATGAAGAGGTTTTTTAGCTTTATTTATAAATTGAACAAAAGAAACTATTCCACCTTCAAACAAAAATTCTTGAACTTTTTTTTCTGGCTTTACTCTTTCATCAATTAAAGTAATTCTTATACCTTTATTTAAAAAAGCCAATTCTCTTAATCTATGAGATAAAACATCAAAATGAGGACTTGTTTCTGTAAAAATCTCATTATCTGGCTTAAATAAAACTTTTGTACCTCTTTTGTCTGTATCTCCTATTATTCTAACCTGTTCGTCAGAATATCCTCTTTTATATTTTTGGTAATACATTTTACCATCTTTATAAACAAAAACTTCACATTTGGAAGAAAGTGCATTTACAACACTTGCTCCAACTCCATGCAAACCACCAGATATTTTATATGAATTTTTATCAAATTTACCACCAGCATTTAATTTTGTAAAAACAACTTCCAAAGCAGAAATACCCGTATCTTTATGAATATCAACAGGCACACCTCTACCATCATCTGTAACAGAGATAGAATTATCATCATAAATTACAACTTCAACATTTTTACAATGTCCGGCTAAAGCTTCATCTATCGAATTATCAACGATTTCATAAACAAGGTGATGTAGTCCATCAATTCCTGTCGAACCAATATACATACCCGGTCTTTTTCTAACATGTTCAAGACCTTCCAAGATTTGAATATTTGAAGCATTATAATCACTCATTATTAACAGTCCTGTATTTTTTTTCTTATACTGCTGTGGAAAATTTCCATTCAGTATATATTGAAACTGTTTATCTAATATATTAGAATATTATTTTACCTTTTAAAATAGGAAAAACAATTCAGTTTCGACATATTATACTCCTTATTTGTTAAATGGTCAAGCGTTTTGGGAATTTGGTATGTAGAATTTTTTTGTATATACCAGAATGTTTTAGGTTTTTCACAAATTATAGACTATAAATTAATGAAATAACAATTTTAGTGTATATGAAGACTGTAAAAAAGTCTGTATAAATGCCTGTTAAAATTAAAAAGACAGAGGGTATTTAATAACGCCCTCTGTCTTTGTTTAGAATTATTCTTTGAATATTTTAAGGTCTGGTATGAGCTGCCCAAGCTTCGTAATTATCAAATCCAGAAGTATATGTTGTTTTTACCTCTTCCCATCTATAACCACCAGCACCTACTATATTGTTACTACCGCTTTCCCAGCTATAAACAGATGGACCCATTGTAGCCCAGTCAGAAGGCTGATCTGCCCAAAGTGATTTATACTCAGTTGAAACATTTATTTGCCATGTAATCCAATACCATCTATCGCCTGATTCCCATGCAGCACATTTTATATATGAATATTGGTTATCTTCCCAGCGTAAAGGAAAACCTGGTGCTGTTGTAGGACCACCCGAATTATTAGAACCTCTATACCATATAAATTTTCCTGAACCTGCGGCATTTTTTGTTGCTAAAACTGTTTTAAATGCTATTTCTTCAGTTACTGCAGATTGTGTCAAACCAGTAAGAAATCCTACTGCTTTAATTCGTTCTATGTGACCAACTGTAGAAGAACTTGTTCCTATCGTAATTTCGGAAACGAACTGAGTTGAACCCGATGTAGGATCAGCTGGAGCAGAAGGAAGCGATGGACTTGAGGTTGACGGAGAAACATTTGTTGATGTGTATCTAATAGTAGCACCATTTGTTTCACAGTCTATTTTATAAGTAGTTTGAGTAGGTTGAGTTGTGCCACTACCACTTACTTTATTAATTCTTATAATTGGTGTTGCAACTGGTCCTGTTACAAATGTCCAAGTACTTGTATCACTAATACCTGCAAAATAATGTCCTACACTATCTCTAAAAGCAGTTGCAGAAATATTTACATAAAAATCAATACCTATTGGCATATCATTATTTGGGTTAATTGTAATAGTATTAGTACCAGAGCCAGTTATTTGAGTTGATTGAACATCAATTGAAATTTTATTATAACCAGCATCTGTAAAAGCTGTTGTTAAGGTTGCGTTATTGCCATCATAAGTATATTTTAAGATATATTTACCAATTGTATCTGTTACTCCAGAAGGTGCACCAATTGTACCAAGCGAATAATAGTCATCAAGATTTACACCAGACACTTTATTCTTCCATTCATTATATTCGTCAATAGTTAAAATTACTGGAAATTTATTATAGTTTCTTATAATTTCAATTGTTCCACTCTCTTTATAAACTGGTTCTGAGAATGTTATGACTAAATTACTTGATTTACTTACATCTTTTGTTGTATTGACTGGTGTAACTCCACTAATTGTTGGTGTAACTGCATCAACCTTAATATTTTTGTTAGAACCTAAAGAATTTGCTGCACCAGGTGTTACTAATGTTAATATCGCTGTATTTCCAGTACCAACTGTATCTTTAATTGTACCACCATTCAACTCTAAAGAGTCTGTTGCAAAATAATCAAGTTTTGTTGATAAATCACCAGTAGTAATTGTATATCTAAAAGTTAATCTAGACGAATTTGTTCCAGATAAATAAGTAGCGTATTGAGTTGGCGTTGTATTTAATTTTAATCTTGGTGACCCAGTTAGTGCAACTGTTTTACTAAAATCAATATCAATATCAACATTTTGTCCTTCTTTATATTCTCCATTTGGAAGTGAAGAATTAACATTTGTTACAGTAGGTTGAACTTTATCAACAAAAAAAGTTATTGGAGATGATGATGAAGACTCATTTCCTGCTATATCACTTTGTTTTGCTATAACTTTGTAAGTAACTAAAGATGTTGTTCCTGTTACTGTTGTAAAAGAAGTTCCTGTATTCCAGTTTAATCCATTATCAGTTGAGTAAACAACAGTCGCACCACTTTCTAATCCTGTTAGTGTAATTGTCTTATCAGAGTTATAAGTGGTACCATTTACTACTCCTGATATACCAGGTGCAGAAGGCGATGTTGTATCTATCACAATGTCTTTATTTGCACCCAATGACCATGTTCCTCCTACTGCTGGTAGAGTTAAAGTTGCGTTATTGCCAGATGAATCTTTAATCGTACCACTATTTAGTTCTAAAGCTGCAGTTGATGAATAATCTAAATCAGCTGCTGTATCCCCTGAGCCAACTATATAACTAAATGTCAATTTTGTTGTTCCAGAACCAAAAGCATAGCTTGCATAAACTGTTGTATTACTATTCAATTTTAATCTTGGAGAACCTGTAACATAAACTATTTTGCTAAAATCTACTGTTACTGTTATAGCTTTATTTAAGTTATAACTTCCATTTGCTGTATCAGATGATATATTTGTTACAGTTGGTGGTGTTACATCGATTATTACTGTTATTGTTGTAGCATTCCCAGAAGTATTACTAGCTTTATCTGTTTGTCTTGCTGTTATGTTATAAGTTCCAGCAGATGAAACTGTTACTGAACTCGTATAATTATTCCATGTAGACCCACTATTTAAAGAATATTCAAAAGTAGCCCCTGGTTCACCTTGAACTGAGAATGTTCGAGCCGAATTATAAGTACCTCCAACTATACCAGAAACTTGAGGTGCGTCTGGAATTGTTTTATCTATTGTTACTGTTATTGTTGTACTATTTGTAGAAGTATTTCCTGCAACATCTGTCTGTCTTGCTATAACCTGATAAACATTTTCTACTGAAAGAGTAACATTAGTTGAATAATCTAACCAAGTACCACCCCCATCAGTTGAATATTGGAATGTAGCCAAAGATTCACCTGATATAGAAAAAATTTGATCTATTTTTACAAAACTATTATTTAGAAGACCACTAACTACTGGTACAGAAGGAGATGTTGTATCTATAACAATATCCCTATTTGCACCTAATGACCCTGTCCCACCTACTGCTGGTAGAGTTAGAGTTGCATTATTGCCAGACGAATCTTTAATCGTACCACTATTGAGTTCTAAAGCCGCAGTTGATGAATAATCTAAATCAGCAGCTGTATCACCTGAACCAACTATATAACTAAATGTTAATTTTGTTGTTCCAGAACCAAAAGAATAGTTTGCATACACAGTGGTATTGCTATTTAATTTTAATCTTGGTGAACCTGTAATATAAACTATTTTTGTAAAATCTACTGTTACTGTAATTGCCTTATTTTGATTATAATTTCCATTTGCTGTATCAGATGATATATTTGTAGGTAGTGGTGGTGTTACATCGATTATTACTGTTATTGTTGTAGCATTACCAGAAGTATTACTAGCTTTATCTGTTTGCCTTGCTGTTACATTATAAGTTCCAGCAGATGAAAATGATACAGCCGTAGAATAATTAAACCAATTTGTCCCACCATTCAATGAGTATTCAAAAGTAGCCCCAGTTTCACCTTGTATTGTAAATGTTTGGGTAGAATTATATGTTCCTGCCACAATTCCACCAATTACAGGTGCAGATGGTGCTGTTTTATCTATTGTTACTGTGATTGTTGTACTATTAGCCGATGTGTTACCTGCCAAATCTGTTTGTTTTGCAATAACCTGATAAACATTTTCTACTGAAAGAGTAACAGCTCCTGTATAATCAATCCAATTAGCTCCACCATCAGTTGAATATTGAAATGTAGCCAAAGATTCGCCTGACACAGTAAATATTTGATCTACTTTTTTAAAAGTATTATTTGTAATTCCACTAACTACTGGTACAGAAGGAATAGCAGTATCTATAACAATATTTTTATTTGCTCCCAACGACCCTACCCCACCAACTGTTGGTAAAGTTAGCGTTGCATTATTGCTAGATGTATCTTTAATCGTACCGCTATTAAGCTCTAATGCTCCGGTTGACGAATAATCTAAATCAGCAGCTGTATCACCTGAGCCAACTATATAACTAAACGTTAATTTTGTTGTTCCAGAACCAAAAGCATAACTTGCATACACAGTGGTATTACTATTCAATTTTAATCTTGGTGAACCAACAACAAAAACTGTTTTTGTAAAATCTACTGTTACTGTAATTGCCTTATTTTGGTTATAACTTCCATTTGTCGTATCAGATGATACATTTGTAACTTGCGGAGGAGTTACATCTATTACGACTGTTATAACTACTGCATTACCAGAAGTATTACTAGCTTTATCTGTTTGTCTTGCTGTCACATTATAAGTTCCTGCAACAGAAATTGATACTGCTCCAGTATAATTAGACCAACTTGTCCCACCATTTAATGAGTATTCAAAACTAGCCCCAGTTTCACCTTGTATTGTAAATGTTTGGGTAGAATTATATGTTCCTGCCACAATTCCACCAATTACAGGTGCAGATGGTGCTGTTTTATCTATTGTTACTGTGATTGTTGTACTATTAGCTGATGTGTTACCTGCCAAATCTGTTTGTTTTGCAGTTATTTGATAAGTACCTTCTGCTGATATTGTAACCCCTGCTGTATAGTTGCTCCAATTAGACCCATTATCCAAAGAATATTTTAAACTTGCCCCTGACTCACCAGAAAGAGTAAAAACCTGATCTATTTTCACAAAACTATTATTTGTAATTCCACCAACAAGAGGTGCTAAAGGTGCTGTTGTATCTATAACAATATTTTTATTTGCACCCAAAGAGCCAGCTCCACCAACTGTTGGTAAAGTTAGCGTTGCATCATTTCCAGCCAAATCTTTAATTATACCAGTCAACGCAGAAGTATTTAGATAATCAAGATCAGCAGATGTCTCACCAGATGCAACAGTATAACCAAAAGTCAAAGTATTTGTACCTGAACCCAAAGAATAATTTGCAAAAGAAGTCCCACTACTATTTAATTGGATTTGTGGAATACCTGCTATTGTTACAATTTCTGAGAATATCATATTTATTGTAATAGTTTTACCTTCATTATATGAGCCATTACTTGTCGCAGAAGTCACATTTGTAACGATTGGTTTTGTAGTATCAACAATTATATTTTTGTTAAATCCCAAAGAATTAGTAGTAGCAGGAATTGCTAAAGTCAATGTTGCATCATTTCCTGCTTTATCTTTGATAGTTCCACTATTCAATGCTAAAGAGGCTTGACTTACATAATCCAAATCTGAATTATTATTTCCTGTGGCAACTGTATAATTAAAAGTTAGTGTCGTCGTTCCACTTCCTAAAGAATAATTTGCATTAGTATCTGTAGTGCCAGTTTCAAGTAACAATTGAGGAGTTCCAGTAACAAAAACTGGTTCAGAAAAATCAATTGTTATTGGTATCACATCACCTTGTTTATAAAAAGTATTTGCAAAAGTAGAAGTTACATTAGAAACAGTAGATGAAGTTGTATCTATTTCTATATTTTTATTAAATCCCAAAGAATTTGATTGCCCTGGTGCTGCTAAAATTAAATCTGTATTTCTATTTAAAGAATCTTTAATCGTACCACCATTCAATTTAAGAGAATTAACATCTACATAATCAAGTTTTAAGGTTGTATCTCCTGCTTGTACAGTATAATTAAATGTTAAAAGAGATGTTTTATTTCCAGAAAAATAGATAGCTTCTCTATCCACAGTCCCTGTTTCTAAAACGAGTGTTGGGATACCATTAGTAGTATCAATTGTAACATCTCTACTAAATTGAATTGTAATAGGAATTAATTCACCCGCTTTATAATAGCCATTATTTTTTGAAGAATTCACATTTACTACAATAGGTAATGTTGTATCAGCTGCTATTGTTTTAACTGTTATATTTGACCAGTTTCCAGCCTTATCCTTTTGTTTTGCAGCAATTGATGTACTTGATTTTAAAGATATGCTTACCGATGAACCAGTAGTATAATCTGCCCATTCTCCATTATCTATTGAGTATTGAATATGTTGAATATTTTGTTCTGCTGTGGTAATATCAAAAGCAATTTTTGATAGTTCATTAACTGTTGGAGGATTTGGGGCAAGGGTATCGATTACTATATTTCTATTTGCAGAAAGAGATGTTGGACTTGCAGGGGATGCCAATGTTATAACCGCATTATTTCCTGCCACATCTTTAATAGTAACACCATTCCCCAAAATCAAAGAATTAATATCTAAATAATCGAGTTTAGCAGAGTTATCGCCACCCTTTACTTTATAACTAAAAGTTAGTGTATCAGTTGCAGAACCAAAAGCATAATCAGCATAGCGAGTTTCGACAGGACTTGTTATAACATTAAGCTTAAGAAGAGGTTTATTTTCAACCAAAACAGTCTCACTAAATTTTACAGTTATTGTAACAATAACACCCTCATTAAAATTATCTTCTGTTGCAGAATCATAAGTTGTACTTGTAACATCTTTTATCGTAGGATTTACAGTATCAACTACTATATTTTTATTTCCACCAAGAGAGTTAGAACCTCCCACTGTTGGCAAAGTTAATATCGCATCATTTCTTGCTAAGTCTTTGATTGTACCACTATTCAATAATAAAGCATTAACTGTTGTATAATCCAAGTCAGTTGTATTATCCCCAGTGTTTACTGTATAATCAAATGTTAGCGTAGTAGTGCCAGACCCAGAAGAATAATTTGCAAAAACAGCACTACCAGCATTTAACTGTAATTTTGGAGTACCAGTAACATAAACTGTTTTATTAAATTGTACTGTAATAGGAAGTAAACTAAAAGCCTTATATGTACCACTATCTTTTGTAGAAGTAATATTTTTGATTATAGGTTTATCATTATCTATTATTATGTATCTTCTTCCATAACCTTTATTACCATAATTATCAGTTGCTGTCACTTCAAAATTTTGAGGTCCGCCAGTTAAACTAAAGTTTGATGAAGAAATACTCCAATTATTGCCAGTAATAGTTGCATTTTGAGTAACATTAGCCTCAACCCATTTTACTTGAATAGTTTTAATATTTTGAGTATTATCATCCCAACTACCAGAAATTGTAAAAGATTCAACCAAACTTGCTTTCTTGTAAACAGCGTCTGTTGTAGGGTCTGTGATTGTTACAGTTGGAGATATTTTATCACCGTATAAACCAATCCTTCCATAACTTACATTACCAGAGTTGTCTTCTGTATAAACAACAAAATTCTTATCAGCATATTCTGTAAAGTCAGTATTTACATTAAATACTTTTGACCACGATTTTTTCCATCTTCCACCCATTCCAGCAGAAGGTAAATTAGAGTCAAATTGATTTGCCGATAAAGAAGCCGAAATATCCCAAAATTTAATAGAATCTTTTGTCCACGCCCCAGTACCAGTTGAATCAATCCACGCATCTTTTGTATTTAAAATAGATGAATCTTTACCAGTTGGTATCCACGCAAGTTTTAGTTTTTTTACTTCTATATTATCATAAGAATACCCTGCAAATGTAAAATTACCAGTAGTCAAATTACCAATCTCTGTC
>Ga0209518_1000211_pt1 | contig 79650 bp, 65 predicted proteins | sample RifGroB1_FD_183993 | JGI IMG/M metagenome (GOLD analysis project Ga0209518, IMG submission 183993) | Groundwater microbial communities from Rifle, Colorado, USA - Groundwater B1 (SPAdes) (version 2) | ecosystem: Environmental > Aquatic > Deep subsurface > Groundwater | place: Rifle, Colorado... | reverse complement strand
TGTCTTATATAATATTTATAAAAATCATTGGAAGTTGCAAATCTAACTTCTTTCAAATTTGCAACTTCTAATCTAGAATTTATCTCGATGTTTAATTCATATATTTTTTTTGAATATTCTCCAAGAATATGTCCAAAATCAGTAAAATTAAGTTTATTTCCTTCAACTTTTATTAACTTTACACCATAAAACAACTCAAGCTGCTCAACAGCATATTTCATATTTCTATCAGATGATGATAAATAAAAATTTTCTGAAGCCTTATTTAAATTTTTATATTTATAAATATAATAGTATTTAATTAAATATTTATTTGCCTCTAAAAATTGTAAGTCCATAGTTATTTACCTACGTATAAAATTCCCTTATCATCAGTAATAGAAAGTTTCACTTTATTTGGCTTACCAATTTTTTGCCAATACGATGGACTCAATTGAATTGTTCCATATTTACAATCATTACTTAAAAACAATTCACCTTCAAAATTATCGTTTTGACTTGCAAGCACTGAAGATACTTTTAATTTATAAATTGTACTCATCAAATCAAGATCAAATCCATCATTTGGATGAATCACAACCTTATCTTTTAATTTAAATTCTGTTATCACCGTTAAATGTTGTGTTGTTTTCATGTATCCTCCTTGATATTATAAAAAGTCAGAAACCTGTCTGGTTTAGAAAATCAGACAGGTCTTTTTTTTATCCTAAATTTTAATTTCTTTTTCAATTTTTTCTTTTGCTTCATTATAAGAAATATTTAATGTATTTGAAAGTTTTTTAATATCTTCATATTCAATTGATTTTTGAATTAATTTTCCATCTAAAAAACCTAATTTAATCCTAATGTCAATGTTTTCTACTTTTATTGTTTCAAATTTACGAGAAAGAATAGTTCTTTGCCAAAAACTCTTTCTTATGCCAAAAGTAGTTGAGTTTAAAAATATTTCTCTTTCTATGCTATCACAGTCCTTTTGATAGCACAAAACAGTCAACTCTGTTGCAAGCCTTCCTTTTTTCATAATAATTGGTGTCGAAAAAACATCCAAAGCATTCTTTTCAAAAAGTTTTTCTACTAAGAAAGCAATTTGTTCTGGACTACAATCATCTATGTTTGTCTCAATTTTTATTATATTATCATTAGAATTATCCTCTGCCAATTGACCAAGACACACTTTCAAAACATTTGGTATTGGAAATTCTTTAGTGCCTGCACCATATCCGATTTTATCGATTATCATAGAAGGTTGATTTTTATAGTCTTTAACTAAATATTTAACAATTGCAGCACCAGTTGGAGTAGTTAATTCTCCTTTGACATCTCCTTGATAAGTAGGAACGCCAGTTAATATTTCTGCTGTTGCTGGTGCTGGAACTGGTAATACCCCATGAGCTACATTTATAAAACCATTCCCAAAAGGAACAAAAGAGCAATAAACAGTGTCAATTTTAAGTTTATCAATTAAAATCCCAACGCTAACAATATCGATTATAGAATCCACTGCTCCGACTTCATGAAAATGTACTTCATCAATAGGTTTATTATGAACCTTAGCCTCTGCCTCTCCTACAATCCTAAAAATTTCTTTTGCAATTTTTTTTGCATTTTCAGTTATTTTAGAATCATCTATTAATTGTACAATAGAAGTTAAATTCCTATGAAAATGTGGTTTTTCTTCTTGATGGGTATGATGACTATGCTCTTCGTGATGATGATGATTATGTTTTTCTTCATGGTGATGATGATCATCGTGATGATGATGTTCTTCCTCGTGGTTATGAGGCTCTTCATTAGTAAGCACAACTTTAAAATAGTTAGAATCAATACCCATAACAATTTTTTTTGTTAATTCAAGTTTATACTCATCTTCAATATTTAAAGTTTTAAGTTCTTTTTTTAAATACTCAAAATTTTCGTTAAGAGAAAGCAGAGCAGAAACCATTTTATCTCCACTAATTCCAGAAAAAGCGTCTATATATAAAACTGCCATTTAAACCCCTCATTATTTTTCTCTATTTTATTATATCAAAATTTTAAAAAAAGTGTTAATTAATTGATTTATACTTACAAAATTTATTTTTTTATAATTTTTATTATCAACAAATAAAATTATTTAATTAGAATATTTTTGTAAAGATTTATTTTTTTAAATTGAAATTTGGGTTAAAAAACATTGACCATTTAAAACATTTTGGGTTATAATTAAAACTGACATTCGCAAATGTCATTTTAAGATTTTTTTAGGAGACTTAAATGCAAATAAAAACAATAATTCATGGACATTTTTATCAACCGCCAAGAGAAGACCCATGGACAAATAATATAGAAGAACAACCATCAGCATATCCATTCAAAAATTGGAATCAAAGAATAACAAGTGACTGTTATGGACCAAACGCTTATTCGAGAGTTTTGGATCCTCAAGGTAAAATAAAAAAAATAATTAACAATTATCAATACATAAGTTTTAATTTTGGACCTACTCTACTTGCTTATCTCGAAATTGAAGAAAAAGAAATTTACAATCTAATAATTGAAGCTGATAAAAAATCTGTTAAAGAGCACAATGGTCATGGTAATGCAATCGCTCAAATTTATAACCATGTTATTATGCCACTCCAAAGTTTTGAAGATAAAAAAACTCAAATTATTTGGGCTCTTAGAGATTTTGAGAGACGATTTGGAAGAGCAAGCGAAGGAATGTGGCTTTCAGAAGCTGCTGTTGATTATAAAACTATTGATTTACTAATTGAATATGGAATTAAATTTATAGTCCTTTCTCCTGATCAAGCAAGTACTTTTAGAAAAATAGATGAAGAAAAATGGACTAAAACTAATGAAAAACAAATTAAAACCACAATTTCTTATAAAATATCACGTAGTCATGGTGAAATTGGAGTCTTTTACTATGATAAGTCGCTTTCTACTGCCATAAGTTTTGAACATCTATTACGAAGTGCTGATAATTTTGCACATAGAATCATAAATCATCACAATATTGCAAGCGAAGATGATGTACTAATTATTGCAAGTGATGGCGAAATTTATGGACACCACGAACCTTTTGCTGATATGTGCCTTTCGAGTCTCATAAATCAATATCATCTTGACAATAATAAAATAAGGTTAATGAATTTCGGCGAATATCTTGAGGAATTTCCTCCTCTTTATGAAACAGAAATTTATCTTGGTGAAGACAAACTTGGTTCATCGTGGAGTTGTTCACACGGTGTTGGTAGATGGTATAAAGACTGCGGATGTAAGACTGGCGGTGGGAATGGCTGGAATCAAAAATGGAGGACACCTTTTAGAGAAGCACTTGATATTGTAAAAAAAGAAATAGATGAGCTTTTTATTAAAGAACTTTCACCTTATACAGAAAATCCTTTTGATTTAAGAAACGATTACATTGATTATATGTTTGATTATGAGAAAAATGATTTACAATTTTTGACAAAGCACATAAAAAAGCAACTTTCAAAAGAAGAAACATTAAAAATTATAAATTTACTCGAAGCCCAAAAATATTCTTTATTTGCCTACACTTCCTGTGCATGGTTTTTTACAGAACTTACAGGGATTGAAACCGTACAAAATATAAAATACGCTTACAAGGCTTTAAATGTGCTTGGAGACAAATCAGCTGATATAAAAACTCATTTTGAAAATAAAATGGAAGAAGCTAAATCAAATATTCCAGAATTTCATAATGGAAAGTGGGTATTAAATTATTGGATTTATCCTTTTACACAGGACAATTTTCATATTGTTAATAGTTTTGTAACTCTTTTTTTGATCAGTAGTACAATTGATGTTAATGCTTTAAAAATTTCAAAAAATTTCTACTATAAAAATTTTATTATCGACAAAAAAGAGAATGATTTTTATTTTGGAAAAATTGATATTATTGATAAAAGAAATCACTATCCACAAACATTCTATTTCATTTATAAAACTAAAGATCAATATAATCATACAATTTATATTAGTGAGAATGATGATATTCTTAAAGAAGCCACAAATAGAATACTTTCTAACAATTTTGACCAAAATAAAGATATACGAGTATTAAAAAGTGACGATTTACCACAAGAGATAAGAAACATTATAATTGAGTATTCTAACTTCCCAAAAATAGAAGAAATAATATCTAATGAAATCAATCTAATTTCAGATTTAAAAAAACTTGCATATAGTTACAAAGAAGCAAAATCAAAATTACCACAAATTGTAGAATCATTAGTTAGATGTGCATCTGAGTCATTAATTTATAAACTTTCAAATAGTTTAGTTGATTTTCCAACAAAAGAAGAATATCAAAATTTATCACATCTATTTGAACTTATTAATTATTTTTCGATTAATATTGATACACTAAAATTAAAAGATTGTTTTTCTTCTATATTATATAAAAAACTTTTTGAAGAAAAAAATCCATTTTCAGATGTTTATTCTTCTGCAATAACGCTAATTGAGTTTTGTAACAAAATAAACATAAATATCGAAAAATCAAAAACAGAAAATATAGTTTTTAATTTCTTAAAAAACGAAATACCACTACTTATACAAAAAATCAATGAAATAGAAAAAGAAGATGAAAAAATTAAAATTATGCTTCAGATTAGAAAGTTAATTATACTTGCAGATACATTCAATATAAATACAGATGATGAAAAAATGGCATTTTTTAAACATTTTGAGGATATAAAACCAAGTTTTTAGAGTAAAAAATTTTCATACCCATTAAAGGAGTGTGAAGATTTCCTCAGTTAGATCGTTTCCATGTGTTATAAAATTAATAAAAAAAACGGCATTTACAAAATGCCGCTTTTTTCAATTTATCTAAATCTATTTTGTCTTATAATTTTTCTCTGGTGCAAAGATTTTAAGTTCTCCTGGTCTTAGAGTAATATCAATTGTTTTTACAAAATTATTAGTTCTTTCTTCAGGAGAAAAATCTTTAATTTTAGTATCTCTAAGAATTGCTTCTATATTTTCAAGATATATTTTTTGACAATTATTAATATCCTTATTTAAAAGTAATAAAACTCTTTCGCCTTCCCATTCTTTAACAAAACAGAAAATATTCATCCAATTTGATTGATCTATTATTTCTATTCTACTTTCTTCATGCAATGGTTTTAAAGCATTCTTTATAGCAAGAATATTTTTGATTTTTTTAGTGTAATCTCTTCCTGTGTCTTCCCAATCTTCTGGCTTTGAGTCAACAACATTTACTTTTTTAGTAAAACCATATTCAAAACCTGTTATTATCATAAAACCTTGAGAAAAAATCGCTTCAAAATATAATCTTTGTAAAAATGCAATCTCATTCTTACCAACTTCCTCAAAAAGTCTTGGGGTATCGTGAGTCTCTGGAAAAGAAACAGAAGGTGCAATATTTCTTGTTAATGAATATTGCTCAAGACACCACGAATCATTAAAATTCCACCATTTTGACGAATTAAAAATATAATCAAATCCACATTTTGAAAGAACTTGAATTTGAACTGGCATACATCCAAGAGTTTCTGCAAGAAAAACAGTTTCTGGAAACTCTGACTTAATTTTTGATATTAAAAACACCCAAAATTCATTTGGAACTTGGTAAGCAGCATCACATCTAAAACCTTTAAAACCCATTTTTAGATAATGAAGACACATATTCAATAAATAATTCCATAACCCTTCTCTATCAGGGCTAGTATCAAGGTTGAATGTCGCTAAATCACCCCATGTTATATAATGACCATTTTCCCACGCTCCAGGTCTTTTAACATCACCATCTTCCCCCAAAACATACCATTCTTTATGATCTTTTATTAAAGGACAATCAATTGATGTATGGTTTACAACCAAATCCATAAACACATCAATATTTTTTTCTTTACAGGCATCAATAAAATCCTTTAATTGTTCATCCGGTGATTTTACTTTTGAGAAAAAAAGAGGATGATATTCATAATAATCTTTTGGAGCATATAAGCTACCTGAAAATCCAGGATAATGGAATGGATTTAGATATATACAATTAAATCCCATATTGGAAATTTTAGTTATATTTTTTTCCCATTCTTTTGCATTTTTATATAATCTTGGAAAGAGATTATAAATATATAATGGTTTCATTTTACCCCTCCTATTAAGGATATAAGAACTGACTTTATAGTATGCAACCTATTTTCTGCTTGTAAGAATACATACGATTGCTTTGATTCAAAAACTTCTTCTGTTACTTCCATATAATGCACCTCATCTTTATGAGTTGCAGGAAGACAATGTAAAAATATTGTGTCTGGTTTACCTGTACTATCCATTATTTTTTTAGTTACAGAATAAGGCATTAGCGATTTAATACGCTCCTGTATTTCTGGCTTATCTTCTTCGCCCATACTAACCCAAACATCCGTGTATATTACATCTGCATCCCTTACAGCTAAAAAAGGATCTTCAGTAATAATTATAGAAGAATTATTTTGTTTTGCAAGTATTTTTGCATCTTCAATCAACTTATTTTCTGGAAAAAGACTTTTAGGACATGATATTGCAATGTCAATTCCCATCTTTGCACAAGCTAATAAGAGTGTATTAGCTACATTGTTTCTTCCATCACCAAGATAAGTAATTTTTAATTTTTCAAGTCTTCCAAAGACTTCTTTTATAGTCATAAAATCCGCTAAAATTTGAGTTGGATGTTCTCTATCAGTTAAACCATTTATTACAGGAATTCCTGAATACTTAGCAAGTAAATCTACAGTTTCTTGCTCAAATCCTCTAAATAATATAGCACTAAACATTCCACCCAAAACTCTTGCTGTATCTCTAATGGATTCTTTTTTTCCCATTTGAATATCATCTTTTCCAAGAAATTCAGAATGCCCTCCCTCATCAAAGCACGCTACGCTTGCAGCACATCTTGTTCGAGTTGAGGTTTTTTCAAAGATTAAAGCAATACTTTTATTTTTTAATCTATCTTTTTGAATATTTGATTTTTTTTCTTCTTTTAACTGTATAGAAAAATCTACTAAATAGGCAATTTCTTCCTTTGAAAAATCGTTTAAACTTAAAAGACTTTTGCCTTTAAAATTATTTAACAAATCATTCTCCTCTTTAAATATACCAAAAGTTTTCAGTCTGTCAAAAATTATATAATTTAAATCTGTGACAATCTGAAAAATCGATGTTATATAAAACATAATTAATAAAAGTTACAATATTTTAAATAATTAATCAATAAAAATTTTTATACTATAAAAAAAGTTTTAAAAATTATAAAATTTAATGATTTTTTTAAGATTTTATTTTTTCTTAATGATATTTTTATATAAAATTTATTAGTAACAAAACGTCTAAATTCTTAATTAAAAAATACTTAAAAGATACACTATTAGAAATATTAAAAGAACATTAAAAGAATATTAAAAAAATATTATCAAATTATTTGCTTTTTTATTTTTTTGGATTATTATTTATTATGTTGTCATATATTTTATTTATTGTGAGAAACAAAATGGAAAAAACCTTTCCTTTATTAGCTTGTTATTCACCTGCCATATATTTTTTATTAACTATGGATATAATTATAAAATTATATATATAAATTTAATCTAGGAGGATTTATATGAAAAAAAATCTTTTTTCGGTTATAAGTATTGCGGTTATGCTAATTTTATTTTTAGTAGGCTGTCCACAGGCTGAAATACAAACAGTCACTACTACATCTGGCGGAGGCGATGGAACTACTACTACTACTATAAAATCAAGTTCTTTATCCATTATGCCAAGTGCAGTATTCTCAACAGCTCCAAGCTATAATGCTACGAGTAATCAACAGAGTTTAAGTATTGTAGAGAAATTAAGAAATGATATTGGACTTTCAAGAGCTGATGCACAATCACTTACAAAAGAAAAATTAACACAACTTTTTATGCCTATGTTTACTGGTTTTAGAACAGCTGTGGAAGGCGAAGGTTCTGGTACTACAACAAAATCTGGGGATATGGGTACTTTTATTGGAATTCCTGTTTATATTAAAGTAACAGACCTTTCTGGAGATGGAAAAAAATTTAAGTTTGAATATTATTGGGATGATAGTATAGTATTGCAAGATACACAAATTGGTTTTGTAAATATTGATATTACAAAACCTACAAGTCAAAAATGGACAATGTATGAAGAAATTAAAAATCCATTAAATCCAACAGAAAAATTTGTTATGAATGGAACTGGTTATTTTGGTGATGAGTTTATGTTAGGCGATGGTAGTTTTAATGCTACATCTGGCTTGTATAACATATCAGCAAAAATTAGCTGGTCAATGATAAACTCAAAAAGAATAATCAATGTTAGAGATGGTTCTATTGCATACACTGGTGATAAAACTAAACTTGCTAGCACAGACGAAGTTTCAGAAGTTTCTAATTATAGTTCTACTGTTATTTCTGACGAAACAGGTGCGAGTGTAACAGAAGGTTCTACAATTACAAATACAACCACTACTGGTGTAAAAGTAGTTCAACAAACAGCAGTAACAAAGAGTGATACAAAAGGTAAATTCCAAGAAGCTGTATATACAGGAACAGAAATACAAAAAGATTCTACTGGTAAAATAACAGCAACAAAACCTATTAAGGTAGAAAAAAAAGATGAAAATGGTGATGGTACATTTGAAGATAACACCAATATTGATACTGCTACAATTCAACAAACAATAGATTCTGCTACAACTGCTGGTACAACAAAAGTAATAAGTGAAGGTTACTTAACTATTAAAGCTGGTTTCTGTCCGACACAAGCTGTTGGTAAAAAACTTAAAATTTATGTATTAAAAGCAGACCAAATGGATGGCGAGCAACCAAAAGCTGGTTTAACAACTAGTTCTGTTACAACTCTTGATGCAACAATTAGTTCTTCTGGCGATGCAAGCGTAACATCTAGTACAAAATTAGCAGCTGGTTTTTATACAATTGCTGCAATGATCGATATGACTAATAATGACAGTATAGATAATCTTGCAACATTTGATGATGATTATGGCGTGATATTATTTGGTGTTAATATAAACGGTGATGTTACAGTTAAAGCAGGGGATCCATCTGTTGGTTTTACATGGAGAAAAATGGGTAGTACTGATGAAGTTTATAATGACGGATATACAGGTACAGACTTCCAAAAACCACAAACACTACAAGCATTATTAACATTTAAAGATGCCGATACTGGAGTTTCTTTCAATGCAAATGGCATGAAAGTATATGTATTCTTAAACGAAAAGACAAGCATGGGAATAATTGAAAACCCAGATGCTGGTGGTATGGCAGACCTTACTGTTGATACTGCATCTCTTTCAACTCCATTAAAGATAAAAGTTCCTGCTAAAGTTTTCTTAAAAGAAATCACTAATTATATGGTAAAAGCTTTTATCGATATGGATCAGAATGGAATTCTAAGTAATGGTGACTATGGTTATGATGATTCTTTTATGAATAATGGAGTAAGTTCATTTAATTTTAAGAATTTAGCATTAACAGTGCTAAAATGGAAAAAATTAACTGATACTGAAGTTAATCAACAACAAGGCATTGATTATACTATTTTTAAACCTTATGATGGTATGACTCCAGAAACATTAAATGGCGTGGCAAATCCAAACTATGAACTTGGAACTGAAATTACAGGAACAATTGATGCTGCTGCTGATTTAACAAATGCAAATATTTGGTTTGCAATCCTTATGCCTCTAGCCTCTAAAGAAGAAGGGCTAAAGACAATGCCAATAGCTATTTTTAAGATAGACAATGCAGTAAAAACATATACATTTAAAAATTTTAAAAAGAATAATGCTGCTCCATATATGATCGTTCTTAATGGTCTAAAATACGATGACCCTGTAAACGCAAATCCAAGACCTCTTAATATGGATGATCTTCTTGGTCTTAAAAAACAGTCAACTGGTACAGGTAGTTCACCATTATACTTCTATGCAAACACTGATGGAAAATTCTACAAAGGTACCTATGACTCATTAACTGGACTACTCGTACCTTCTACTGAATTAACTGCTTCCGACAAAACTATTGATACTCTTATATCAATGGCAGATATGTCAAAACCAAGTGAATCTCAACTTTCATCAGATGGTACTGTAAAAATATTTGTTCATATCAAATATGAAAAGAGCGGTATTCCACTCGCTGATGTTACAGATATAAATGCTCTATCAACAGATAAAGATAAAATCTTTGTTAAAGTACATAATCCAGACGGCTCATTTATTACAGAGGCTAATGGTTTTAGAAAAGACTTGGTAGATAATACTTTGTATTTTGAAAAAGCTATACAAGGAAATAGTTATAAATTTTATGCTTCTCAATATGTTGAATATCAAGGTAGCATGGGAAATGTTAATGGTATAATAAGTCAAGAAATAAATGTTGCAATAGGTTCTGATGATCCTAGCTCAACAAATCCAATGTTTACTTTTGATAGTACAAAAAATGAACAACATATTTTTATTTACTTAAAACCAGATATGGTAATCTCAGATGGTATAACAAATCAATTACCTAATGTTGGTCAACCAGATGCTTTTGACATCAAAGGTACAATTACTATGGATACAGGTTTAACAAAATATGATACACCATTTATAGTTACAGTATGGAGTAATGATAAACCTTATGATTACGAAAATGGAGCTCAAATGCTTGCAAGATATGAATCAACAGGCAATACATTTGAATTTATTGGTGGTAAAAAAGGTGCACCTCATTTCATTGCTGTATCAAATACAAAGATATATAAATGGGATGGTAAACCAGACGAAGGTGATTTCTTTATGTTATTACCAAATGTCACAGACCCAGATGCTAATAGCAATATTAAAACTCTTGATGTAACATTAGGTTCATCTTATACACCAATAGTAAATAAGTATAACCTCAAACTTCAATTAACAAATTTACCAAATAAATTCCAATATATGGACAAAAATCTTTTTGTTTGGTTATCAAGACCAGATTCTACTGCTGACTTTCGTATTAAAAATATTAAAACACCTAACCAACCACAAGATCCAAATACTCCACTAGCGACAATTGATGTTACTTTTGATGGAATTAATGAAGGAGACTATGTTGTTAGAGCATTTATTGATCAAGATGGAAGTGCAGATATAGATGGAACTTTAGTTTCTACTATGGAGTTGTGGAATAACAAAGATATGAGAGGTTTAGTACCAACTTATGGTGATATGGCAACTGAAACATACATAAACTTAGGAGGAATGGCTCCTGGTTCTGAAATGGTATGGTCATTAAATTACTGGAATTTTATTGGATACGAATTTGGAATAAAATTTGATACTTCTGTTTTAACAGATTTTACAATTGATCCAACAAATAACCAGTCAAATTACCACATGGTTGTTAGGATAACTAATACTGATACAAATCAAGAAGTAATCTATCCACCAGAAGATGGTGTAAGAGACTTTATGATAGGTAAAGATGGTATTATGGATATGTTTGATAGTGTTAGTGACAAACCTATTCCTGCTGGTAGCTATAAGATGACTGTAATTATCGACAAAGTTGATCCTGTAACAGGTAAAAACAATAGACAAATTGATGCAGGTGAATACTATGCAGAAGTAGATACTTATGTTGATGAGTTTGATCCAACAAATCCATTTTATGGATTTTTTGCACCTCAGACATATTTTATAAAAAAATAATTTAGAACCCTTTATCAACTATATGGATTTAAACAGATGGCAATCATCTGTTTAACCATATAGTAATATTTTTTTTGTAAAGACTACCCAAAAAGTTTATCTCTTTGGGTAGTTTTTTTATTAATTTTTATAAAATATAAATTTAATACTTGATTTTTAAGAAAAAAATTATTATACTTAACAAAATAATTAGGAGTCTAATTTTAAAAGTTATTAAGAAATACCAATTATACTTTGCCTACAAATCCTAAATAGTTTATTAATTTATCTTTGCAAAGAAAATTTTACCTATCAAATAAGTACAGGTTAGTTTGTTAAAAATTCTAAAAGTTAAATATAGACAATATTAAGCATAAACTCGAATTTTAAGTTAAAATTTTTAGAAATTTAAATCTCTGAATCATACATAATTTTTATCGAATGCTTAGAATTATTGCTCTAATTTTATGTTTTTATGTTAAATTTTGTGGCTAAATGTTAATTTAATATTTGGGCTATAAATAATAGTCTTTTTTAAAGACGAAGGAGTTTCATTAAATGACTTTTTATTCTCAACCAGAAAGACTAACAAGCGACGAATTATTAAGCGATATTGACTATTTTAAGGATATGGAGCAGTTAAAAATTGCCTTTAATGCAAGTAATGTAATTGCATTTATTATCAATTCATATAGACAAATCGTTTTTGTGAATACTATATTTCTTAAAATTTTAGGTTTGGATAACGGTACTCTAATCTATGGCAAACGACCAGGTGAAGCACTTGGATGCCTACATTCTAATGAAAACATTTATGGTTGTGGAAAATCTTCTGCTTGCAAAAATTGTAATATAATAAATATTATTTTAGAAGCCATAAACACAAAAAAAGAAGCTTATGGTGAAGTTGCCCTAACTCAAAATATAAAAGGCTATCTTAATACTTTAAATATGTTTGGAAAAGTAGTTCCTTTTGCAACTAAAAATGATTTTTTTTATATTGTTACATTAAATGATATATCTGATACTGTTAGGAGAAGAATACTTGAAAGATCATTTTTTCATGATTTTATTAATTCTGCAAGTGCGATAGAAGGCTTGTTAGAAATTTTAAAAGAAAATGTTCCAGATGCAATAAGAAATGAAATGGAATTCATTGAAAAATCATTTGATGATATGATAAAAGATATAAATTACCAGAAGATATTACTTGAGGCAGAAGATAACGATATTTCTCTAAATAAAGTTATATTATTCTCAAAAGAGGTAATAGACTCAACTGTTAAACTAATCGAATATCACTATGTAGCAAAAAATAAAATAATAAAAATCGATGATAATACTATAAATCAACAATTTAAAAACGATTCTGTTTTAATAAAAAGAATTCTTATAAATATGCTTAAAAATGCCCTTGAATCCTCTAATAAAAAAGTAATAACAATAGGATGTGATAAAAATATTGAAGGATATATTAGATTTTGGGTCAACAATAAAATGTACATGCCAGAATATGTCCAATGTAAAATCTTTCAACGCTCATTTTCTACAAAAGGTAAGGGAAGAGGACTCGGAACATACAGTATGAAACTACTCGGAGAAAAATACCTTGGGGGTAAAATTAATTTTGATACAGATGAACAAAACGGAACAACATTCTATTTTACACTACCGTATATAGATTGAGATTTTTAGCCACAAAATTTCAGAAAAAAATCATTCATTCCAATAATGTTGTTTAGCATATAGGAATAGTTAAAAAATATTATTTTTTCTTTACAAACTTAATAAAATCTTTTATATAAATTACGTAATTATGGATAATTAGATTTATATGAGATAGATAGCATTCCACATAAAAATGAAAGATTTTTAAAAAAACTAAACTGAGTAATTTTCGACTCAATAGGAGTTAGATTATGAAAATAATAGCAATAATTGGTAGTCCCAAAGGAAAGGGGGCTGGCTATAAAATTGTAAAAATGCTCGAAGATAGGATGAAATCGATTGGCAAGGTGGAATTTGAATACCTCTTCTTGAAGAATGCTAATCTAAAGCCGTGCATCGGTTGCTATAAATGTATGACTATGGGCGAAGAAAAATGCCCACTCAAAGATGATCGTTCAAATATCGAACAAAAACTGCTAGAGGCAGACGGTATTATCCTATCATCGCCTGTATATGTAAATAATGTCAGCGGGCTTATGAAAAATTTTATCGACAGATTCGCTTACAGAAACCATAGACCATGCTTCCACCGTCAGAAGGTGTTGAGTGTTGGAAACATGGCAGGCGGAGGCAATAAGGAAACATTATCTGCTCTCAGTGTCACTCTGGGAGGTTCTTATAAAGTTCACGAACTGGGAATATCTACACCTCCATGGATGCAGACAGAACGCTCTATTGCAAAGAAGGAACGAGCCATTGATATAGCATCCAAAAAATTCTATCAAGCCTGTATAGATAAGTCTCTACCATCACCAACATTATATAGTTATGTGACATTCCTCATCATGCAAAAAATATATACCGAATATAAGCATATTTTTCCTGCAGATTATGAGTTTTATAATAAAAAGTCATATTATTTCGATACAAAAATAAATCCAATCAAAGTAGCAGTGGCGAAGATCATCGTAAAATTTATGACAAGTATGATGAAAGACTTGTTGGCAGGCAAAGTCTCATGGCCTCCAGCAAAAAATGAGGAAGAATAGACAACAAAAACTGGTTTTTAAAAAAAACAATACAAGAATATTAATGCAAATAAAATCTTTGTCAATGATAAATAAATTTTTAAATAATTAAACAAATTTAAGTTACATTTTGTTCTAATTGTTGTTAGTTTAAAAACTGGTTTTTGGTCTGTCCCATGGGACGGAGCTAGGGACAGATTCTTTGATAATGATAGGGTGAATTCAGTAATTTTTAACATAAATTTTAAAAATTTAAATAATATTGAACTCAAATTTTATTTAAGTTTAAAATTATAAATAATAACATTCAAATTAATAAGATATTGAAGTAAAAAATATTAATTTTTGTTTACAAAATGGGGAAGGATTTGGTAGATTACTATAGAGGGATAGGTAAATAATTAACATATATTAATTTAAGAGAGGAATTTTTGTTTTATGAAAAAATATTTAGTTGTTTTAATAATTTTATTTTTAACTATGAGTGTATTTGCAGCTAGTAAAAAAGATATACCAAAGAATGTTAAGATAATATATCAAGTTGCTGGTCAAAATACAATTTCAACAACAGTTATTGATTTAGAGAATAACGAAATAGTAATAATAACATATCAATATGATGGTATGTTAGGTGGTGTAATTCGAACAGGATGGATTGTAAATCCAAATGAATATCAAACAATATCTGGTACTAAAGAATAGATAATAAATTAGTAATTTAATATACATTATAAAGTCTTTAAATATAACAATCAATATAGATTTATTCTATCCCTCTTTTTTCGTGTTCTCAGTGTTAAAAAATATATTGCTACGGAAATAATTGGTATCTCCCCCTTGTTTCCAATAGAATGATATTCAGTAATTTTAACTCACTTACCCACAATCCTTCCCAAAAAATCCTTCAAATACTTAATTTTCTCCTCAATTGCCATTTCATCTTTGATTTTCATAAAAATCGAGTTAGGGCTTTTACCAAGTAGGTAAATATTTCCGTTGGTTTTTGAAATTAGAGCCATTAATTTTGTAAAGTCTATGTTTTTTGAGTCACTAAATTTTAACTCGAATGTTTTTGATTTTTCTATGACTTCTGTTATATTCATTTTTTTACAAAGTATTCTAATTTCTGAAATTAAGAAAAGTGTATCGACTTCATCTGGTATTTTGCCAAATCTATCAGAAATAGATGTTTTTAATATGTTTATTTCTTCTTCGTGGGTGATGCCTGCTATTTTTTTGTAAATTTCGATTTTTTGTTTTGGGTCTACTATGTAACTATCTGGAATAAAGCCAATGTATTGCATTTCGAGGTAGACTTCATTATCTTCTTCAAACTCTAAGTCTGTCTCTTTATTTTTTGTGATTTCTTTAATTGCTTCTGTTAATAATTTGCAATAGAGTTGAAAACCAACGGCAAGTATGTCCCCGCTTTGTTCTGGTCCCAAAAGATTCCCAGCACCCCTGATTTCTAAGTCTTTCATAGCGATTTTAAAACCACTACCGAGTTCTGTATATTCTGAAATTACTCTTAATCTTTTCATTGCATCTTCTGTTAAGATTCGTTTATCTTCGTAAAATAGGTAGGCATAAGCTTTTACATTAGAACGCCCAACTCGTCCTCTAAGTTGGTAAAGCTGCGCTAATCCAAACCTATCCGCTCTATCAATAAAAATAGTATTAGCCCTCGATATATCTATACCAGACTCAATAATCGTTGTTGTTAGTAAAATATCGTGCTGATGATTTATAAAAGAATGTATTACATCCTCAAGTTCGTCTTCTTCCATTCTACCATGTGCAACAACAATCCTTGCTGTTGGCAATAACTGATTTAGATATTTTTTCATTTCAAAAATTGTACTTATGCGGTTATAGAGGAAAAAAATTTGTCCACCTCTTTCAAGTTCACGATCCGCTGCCATTTTGAGAATCTCTTCGTTAAATTCCATTACATAAGTCTCAACTGGCAGTCTTTCCTTTGGTGGAGTGTTAATTATTGACATATTCCTAATTTTTGATAGGGACATGTGTAGAGTTCGTGGAATAGGTGTGGCAGTCATAGAAAGACAGTCCAAAGATTTTTTTAATTGCTTAACAGTTTCTTTATGCTTAACACCAAATCGATGTTCTTCATCTATAATCAAAATCCCAAGATTTTTAAACTTAGCATCTGCAGACAAGATTCTATGAGTGCCGATAATTATGTCTATGTCACCAGTTGCAAGTTTTTTTATAATTTTATTTTGTTCTTCATTAGTCCTAAAACGAGAAAGCATTTCAATTTTAATTGGATAATCTCTAAATCTTTCACTAAAATTTTCGTAGTGTTGTTCTGCCAAAATTGTAGTTGGTACTAAAATCACCGCTTGTTTTCCACTCATAACAGCCTTAAATGCAGCACGCATCGCAACTTCTGTTTTACCAAAACCAACATCACCACAAATTAACCTATCCATTGGTTTTGCTTCTTCCATATCCCTTTTAACTTCTTCGATTGCAAGTAATTGGTCTTCTGTTTCTTCGTAAGGAAATTTTGCCTCAAACTCTCGTTGCCATGGTGTGTCTGGTAAAAAAGCAAAACCTTTTTGATTTAACCTAAAAGAATAAAGTTCTACAAGTTTTCCTGCAAGTTCTGCAATTGATTTTTGAACCCGTTCTTTTGTTTTTGACCAGCCCTTAGCACCAATTTTATCAAGTTTTGGTTTTGAGCCAATATCAGCAGAAATATATTTTTGGATAAAATTGAGCTGTTCTACTGGTATAAAAATTTTATCACCATCAGCATACAAAATCGCAATATAATCTTTTTCTGATCCTTGAGACTTAACCCGCTCAATTCCCGCAAACTGCCCTACCCCATGATGAATATGTACAACATAATCATTAGGTTTTAAATCAATAAACGAGTCAATTACCTCTGTCCTTTTTGTATGAAAATGCTTTGATATTTTTTTGCGTTTACCAAAAATCTCATAATCTGTCAAAAATACGACTTTTCTATCATTCGATAAAAAACCAGTAGTTAAATACAGAGGCAAAATCGAAAAACCCTTATCTTTTATATCAAACCTATCATCATAAGGAAGAAACTGATTAAAAATTGCCCTAAGCCTATCAGCTTGTATATCATTCACTGCAAAAAGAACAACTTTATAGTCAGAATCAAGATATTTCTTCAAATCAGCCTTAAATAACTCCAAATTACCAAGATATATAGGAATTCCAGCAAAATTAAAGTTGACATCAAGTTTTGTTCCCGTTTCGTCAATATAATTACACTCAATTACTTTTTGTGGAATATTATATATTTCATTCAAATTAAAAAGCATATCATCAGGCGTTACTTTTGGTTTTCTTTTGTTTGCAGTTTCATGAAAATTAGCCTCAAATTCTTTAAATAATGAAACAAGTTTTTTTTCAATAAAACTATAATCATTTATTATTAAAATTCCTTCGCTAAAATAATTACATAACGACGATTTTTCGTATAATAACTTCAAATAATATTGTTCTCCGTCAAATCTTTGGTAATTATTAATTTTTTCTATTATATACGCTTTTTCTTCTTCAGTTCCGCCAAGTTCTGCTAAGATTTTTGTGACATTCTTTAACTCTTTTTCTGTATAAACTATTTCTTTATGTGGTGGAATAATTATTTCGTTTAAAACTTCTTCACTTTTTTGGCTTGTTGGATTAAAACTTCTGATCGACTCTATTTCATTGTCAAAAAACTCAATTCTAACTGGATTTTTTAGTGTAGAATAATAAATATCAAAAATATCACCTCTAACAGAAAATTCTCCAGCCAAACTAACTTTTTCTACTCTATAATACCCACATTGAATCAATTTTTTACTTAAATCTTCTATTTCAACTATATCGTGTATCGCAAGTGTAAAAATAAATGGTGCGAGATTTTTTTTTGGTGTGATATGAAAAACAGCAGATTCGACTGAGGCACAAACTATACAAGGTTCATCTTTTAGTAAATATTTTAAAACTTCTAGTCTTTGAGACGAAATTTCTTCGTCCATTACAGAAAACTGGTAGGGGGTCGTACCAACTGATGGAAAATAAAAAGACCTTTCTATTCCACAAGTCTCAAAGTCCAAACTTGCATTTTTTGCCTCTTCGTCAGTACTACACAAAAATAATATAGGAACTTGTTTTTCTAAGAATAATTTTGTAGCAAAAACTATATTTGCACTACCAAAAAGACCACCGCATCTCGTTAGTTTTTGTGTAGAATAATTTTTTTCAAATATTTTGTAATCTTCATCTTTAAGAATATTTGTAAGCCAATTTTTGAAAATCATTTTAAACCTTCTCGCAAAAAAATCCGATACAATATACAGAAATGATTTTAATTTGTCAAACTATAACACAGATTAACACAGATTTTACAAGATTAACAGGGATTACATTGGTTGGAGTCAATATCATCTTTTCTTCTATCTTTTTACTAATTTAATTCCAACCAACATAATCTGTGCCAATCCGTGTCATAATCTATGTTATATTGATATTAATTAAAAAAAATACAGAATAAAAAGCCATCTGATTAAAAAATCAACATAATCTGTGTAAATCAGATAAAATCTGTATAAATCCGTGTTATATAAAGGTAAAATATGAAAAGGTTTATATTATTTATTTTTTTATTTATGTTTGGATTAGAAATATTCTCACAAGAGATGTCAAATACTTCTGCAATATTGATGAAAATTGAGCTTGCTACACCAAAAATTTACAATCAAAACGAAGATATTTATCTTGATGTAAAAATCATAAATAAAGGCGAATTTAGCCTTGCAACACTAATTACTGATGATAAAAAATTTTCTTTTGATTTTCAGATTGTTACAATGAAAAACCAACAACTTGAACACTCAAGAGCCTATATTACTTCTTTTCATAGAGTCCAAACAATTTTTAAGTCAAAAATCAGCCTTGAACCAAATGAAGGATATTCTTATAAAGTTAGATTAAACGATTATTTTGACCTCACAACACCAGGACAATATTACATAAAAGGATTCTATTATCCAAATCTCAAATTAAACAACGACACATTAGGGTCGATATATTCAAATCAGCTAACGATAAACATCAAACCTTCTGACATAGACGAAAAATATATTGTAGAAAAAAAAGACATCGAAGAAGAAGTAAAACTTTTTGCAGAAAAAAGACCGCCAGACGAAGCAGTTAGATATATGCTTGAAGCAAGAATGAAAAAAGAATGGAATAAATACTTTCTGTACCTCGACTTAGAAAAACTAATTTTAAATAATGGTAAATTTAACCAAAACTTCTTAAAAAAAGATAGCGAACGACAAAAAGAAATCATCGAACAATACAAAGAGTATCTCAAAAAAGATACAATTGACGATATAAGTTTCTTACCACATAATTTTGAAATCCTCAAAACTGAGTACGGTCAAGGAAAAGGCAAAGTAGATGTAATAATCGAATATAAATACATAGAATACATCGAAAGAAAATACTACACCTTCTTTCTCTACAAAAAAGGCGAAATTTGGTATGTTTACGACTACGAAGTTATGAATATGGGAGTGAAATAGGGATATAAAAACAATTGATTATCTAAACGGGAAAGTATAAACATGAAGACCACAGAGGATACAGAGGAAATTCGATCTTTGAAGTTTTTCTTATATTGACTCTGTGTTCTCAGTGTAATCTGTATTTTTTATCTAATTTCTAATTAAAACAACTAAAATTATAATAATACACTAATATTTAACTATATATTTTTATAAATGAGATAAAGTTTTACCATAAATCTTTAAAACATAAAGAGATATAAGGGTTACACGAAATTTTAAGAAAAATTTATAAACCACTCCCCAAATCCCCCAAAAATTATTCTTGCAATATAAATTAATATTTGCTATCTTTTGTTAATATAGATGACTTTTTGATAATATATTTGATGTCAATTAAAACAACAGGGGTATAAAATGAATATAATCAACATAAATATACCAAAAGAATTTGAAAAAGATGTTAATATTGCTATATCAATATTAAAAGAGGCTGGATGTGAGGAAATATATATTTTTGGTTCAATAGCAAATGGAGATTATCAAAATGAGTCTGATATTGATTTTGCAATAAGAGGATTACCAGAAGAAAAATATTATAAAATATGTGGAAAATTAATGCGAAATATGGAGCATTCTTTTGATTTAGTAGATTTAGACGAAAAAGGCAATAGATTTAGCCGATTTATAGCAGAAAAAGGAGTATTTATTCGTGTTGCATAGCGAATTAACTGAAAAAATAGAGTTTGAAATTAATGAAATAGAGACATTAATTAAATCTTATTCATCATTAGTTGAATTATGTAAAAATCAAGAACCAGACTTAATATATTTATCTGCATTAGCAACTATGCTCCATTCATTTTACAATGGATTGGAAAATATATTTTTAAGCATCTCAAAAACAATAGATAAACAAATACCACAAGCCTCTAATTGGCACAAAATTTTATTGTATAAAATGGGAGAGAAAACAGAAAATAAAAATCCAGTTTTAAGCGAAGAAACAATAGAGAAATTGGAAGAATATTTATCATTTCGACATTTTTTTAGGCATTCTTATTCATATCATTTAAGTTGGAATAAATTAAAACCATTAGTATCTGAATTATCAGAATTATGGTTAAAAATTAAAGAAGAAATAATTAAATTTAAAAGTAATATAAAAAATGTATCTTAGAATTATTAATTGAAGGTGATAAAATCATGATAAAAAAAATTCTTATATTTCTATTTATAAATATTGCTTTAATAATTTGTGCGGACGAAGCAGACGATTTTTATTCTAAAGGAGATGATTTATTTCTCGAAAAAAAATATAACGAAGCAATTGAATGTTATAAAAAAGCAATTGATTTGGGTAAGAATAATGTTGGCGTTTACAATAATATGGGGTATGCACTTTATAACATAAAAAATTACGATGAGGCAATCAAGTTTTTAAAAAAAGCAATAGAAATTGATCCTACATATTATGGAGCTTATTTAAACAGAGGTAATTGTTATCTTAAAAAAGGTCTTTTAGAGCAAGCAAAACAAGATTACTACAAAGTTATTGAAATAAATCCAGAATATCAAACATCTTATTATAATTTAGGAATTTATTATGACGAAATTGATGATTTTGAAAAATCGATTTATTATTATGAAAAGGCATTAAAATTAGACCCTAAATATCTAAGTGCATACAATAATTTGGGATATGTTTATGGAAAAAAACGAAAATATTGGAAAGCGATTGAATACTTAAATAAATGTTTAAAATTAGACCCAGATCATGTAAATTCATATTATATTAGAGGAATTTGTTTTTTATTATTAAATTTTTATGAAAAAGCAAATAGTGATTTTGATAACCTATTGAGGTTAGATAAAATTTCTTCAGAGAATTACATTTTAAAACTGATTACTCTTTTTAAAATTTCTCCCAAAAAAGAATATTTAAATTATTTAAAATTCTTAGAATCTAAAAAGAATGATTTTGATAAAGACTCTGAAATTTATAAGTTTATTAATTTTTATCTTTATTATGATACCAATAAAGAATTTTATAAAACTTATGATAGTAAATACAAATATTTTTTACTTGCTTACAAGATGTTATCTTTAAAAAGATTAAAAGAAGCAAAAATATATTTTAATATTTACCTTTCAAATTCAAAACACAAAGATTTATTTTATATTTTAACTGAAAATGAAATAAAAAATATTTTTTTTATCTAATTTCTAATTAAAAAAACCAAAATCATAATATTACGTCAATATTTAACTCTTAATTCTCTAAATGATATAAAATTTATTCATATAATTTTACTGGATAACACAAAATGGAACTGAATTTCGATGTTTTTTTAATTAATTGATTTTTTAATTAAAATGAAAAAAATATTAATTTTGATTTACAAATTTATTAAAAGAAACTATAATTTTTAGATGAATTATGAAATTCATATAATGTATTTGTACAAAATTTTCGCACCAGATTTATATTATACATAAGGAGAAATGTTTAAATGGGTATTGATTATGTTCATGGTTATACTGAAAGAGAATCTATTCGCCTTGAAGATCAGGCTAATTGTTTAAGTGAACTTCTTCATTATGATTCGGTTTTCCCTAAGAATTCGATTATTCTTGAGGCTGGATGTGGTGTAGGTGCTCAAACCAAAATAGTTGCTCCAAAAAATCCTGATTCAAAATTTATATCTCTTGATATATCTAAAGATTCATTAAATAAAGCGAAAGAAGTTATTCAATCCCTTAATATTAACAATGTTGAATTTCAAACTGGAAATATTTTTGATTTGAAATTTCCAGATGAGTATTTTGATCACATTTTTATCTGTTTTGTTCTTGAACATCTTCCAACCCCTATTAATGCTTTAAAATCATTAAAAAGAGTATTAAAAAAAGGTGGAACTATTACTTTAATAGAAGGAGATCATGGCTCTGCATATTTTTATCCTTATAGTCAATATGCACAAGAAGCAATAAATGCTCAAATAACATTACAATCAAATAGTGGTGGAAATGCTTTAATTGGAAGACAACTTTATCCTCTTATGATAGAATCAAATTATAAAAATTGTAAAGTGTCTCCAAGAATGGTTTATGTTGATTCTAGTAAACCAAACATTGTCGAAGGCTTTACAAAAAACACTTTCACTGCAATGGTTGAAGGAATAAGAGAAAAAGCTATAAAAAGCTCTATTATTGATGAAATTTCATTTGATAAAGGGATACAAGATTTATACAGAACAGCTCAATTGGATGGAGTATTTTGTTATACTTTTTTTAAAGGTACTGGATACAATATTTAACATACTGTGATACGAAAACTTCGTTCAACAAAACATATATCTCCACTCGGAGTACTCGGCTACATCCTTCGTGAGTACGCTAAGGGAAAATATCACATAGTGGCAGACATTATATAAAATTGCACTAGACTTTTTATGGAGAAAAAAATGAATTATTTTGATAATAAAGCAAAAGATTGGGACGACAATCCGCTTTTTGTTGACAGAGCAAAAGCAATAGCAAAAGAAATTATAAATTCAATAGAATTAACAAAAAATATGAATGTTCTTGATTATGGGGCAGGTACTGGATTATTAAGTTTTTGTTTATATGATTTTGTAAAAAAAATAACTTTAGCCGATAATTCTATGGAAATGCTTAAAATTGCTAATGAAAAAATAAACTATAATAAAATTAAAAACATAAGCACAATGAGCATCAATTTAGAGACTGAAAATTTTCAAGAGAAATATGATCTGATTTATTCATTAATGACTTTACACCACATAAAAAATATAGATATGATAGTCAAAAAATTTCATAGTAATCTGAATAATAATGGATATTTATGTATAATTGATTTAGTAAAGGAAGACGGCTCTTTTCATACAGACTATAAAAATTATGACGGCCATAATGGATTCATAATTGAAAACTTAATAAATACACTTGAAATAAATAAATTTTCTGAAATAAAACACAAGATTTGTTATGAAATAGAAAAAAAATTTGATAATAATATAATAAAAAAATATCCTTTATTTATGTTAATTGGAAAAAAATAACTTTTAATCCCACTCAAATTATCTTTGAAATATAAATTAATATTTGTTAATATAGTTGAATATTAAGAATATATTCAAGAAAAATAGAGTCTAAAAGAGCAAACGATGGATTTTGAAATTATATGTAAGTATTTAAAATTATTTGGTCTTGATTATGAGGCAAGTTTGAATGATATTAAAAAATCATATAGAATTCTTGCTAAAAAAAATCATCCAGATCGTTTTATTGATGAAGAGCAGAAAAAAAAACAGCAAAAAATAATGGCTCAAATAACAGAAGCATACAAAACATTATTAACAAATCACAATATATTAAATCAAGAGAAAACAAAAGAATTATTTAAAAAAAATATAAAAAACAATATTAATAATGACTATACTATTTATAAAAAAGGATTGGAGTATTATAATACTTATTTTGATACTTTTTTTAAATTATTCTCAAAAAGAACTCTTATAAATCCGCAAGAAAAAAAAGATTGCCTTATAAAAGCAAAATCATTCTTTGAAAAATTATTACAAGAGTTTCCAGATAGTGTTTGGATAAGTGACTCAAAAGATAAATTAATAAAAATAGAAAAAGCAATTAAGAGTTTAGACTAACAATTGTTCAAATTTTATATCCCTATTATTATTTGACAAAATAAAATAATTTAAGTATAACATTGATTAATCGGATTTTCAGAGATTAAATTTTATAATTAAATATAGACTAAAAATTGATGAAATTGAGATAATCTTAGGCATATAATTACTTTAATATCAACTAATTAAATGAATATAATCTATGTAATCTGCTACAATCTCCTATACTCGCTTGACGAGTGAAAAATTTGTGTTATAAAGAGGATTCTTATGAGCGGTGAACTTTCAAAAACATACAATCCAAAAGAATTTGAAGATAAATGGTATAGTTATTGGTTAGAAAATAATCTTTTTGCACCAAAAAAAGGTAAAAAGAATGAAACTTTTACAATTGTTATTCCACCACCAAATGTAACATCAATTTTACACATGGGGCATGGGCTAAATAATACAATTCAGGATATTCTAACTCGATACAAAAGAATGCAGGGGTATGAATCTTTGTGGGTACCAGGTACAGATCATGCTGGTATTGCGACTCAAAATATTGTTGAGAAAGAACTTGCAAAGGAAAACAAAAAACGCACTGATTTTACCCGCGAGGCTTTTGTTGATAGAGTTTGGGTTACTGCATTAAAACATCAAAAATCAATCATCGAACAACTAAAAAAAATGGGTTGTAGTTGTGATTGGAATTATAATTCTTTCACCTTTGACGAAAAAAGAAGTATTGGTGTAAAAAAAGTTTTTGTTGATCTTTACAAAAAAGACTTAATTTATAAATCAAAATATATTGTAAACTGGTGTCCTCGATGTGGAACTGCTTTGGCTGACGACGAAGTAAACCGAAAGGATAAAACTGGTAAAATCTGGTACATCAAATATCAAGTTAAGGATAGTAACGAATTTATAACTGTTGCAACGACTCGTCCTGAGACAATGCTTGGTGATACAGCGGTTGCTTTTAATGATAAGGACTCAAGATATGCTCACCTAAAAGGAAAAGTTTTAATTTTACCTTTGGTTGGTAGAGAAATTGAGACTATTTTTGATAGTTATGTTGACCCAAAATTTGGGACAGGGGCTGTTAAAGTAACTCCTGCTCATGACCCAAATGACTTTGAAATGGGTCTAAGGCATAATTTACAATTTATAAATATTTTTACAAATGATGCTATAACTAATGAGAATGTTCCTGAAGCATATAGAAACCTTGAGCGATATGAATGTAGAAAAAAAGTTATTGAGGACTTAGAAAAACTCGGATTTTTAATAAAGGTAGAAAATCATAAAAATAATGTTGGCGAATGTTATAGATGTCAAACTGTAATTGAACCAAGATATTCTGACCAATGGTTTGTTAGAATGAGAAAACTCGCAGAACCGGCGATAGAAGTTGTAAAAAACGGTAAAATTGAGTTTTTACCAAAAAGATGGGTAAAAGTTTACTTTAATTGGCTTAATAACATAAAAGATTGGTGCGTTTCTCGTCAATTGTGGTGGGGACATAGAATACCTGTATATTACTGTAATAAATGCGGACATTACAATGTGTCTGAAAATACACCTTCAAACTGCGAAAAATGTGGTCATACAGAATTTACTCAAGATAATGATGTTTTGGATACATGGTTTTCAAGCTGGCTTTGGCCCTTTACAACTTTAGGGTGGCCAGAAGATACTGATGCGTTAAAAAAATTCTACCCTACTTCGACTTTGGTTACAGGTCCAGATATTATTTTCTTTTGGGTTGCAAGAATGATTATGGCAGGGCTTGAGTTTATGGGTGATGTACCTTTTAGAAGAGTATTTTTTACTGGAATGGTTATGGATTTACATGGTCGCAAAATGTCAAAAAGTCTTGGCAATGGCATTGACCCATTTGAAGTAATCGAGCGACATGGGGCTGATGCTTTACGATATACAATGGTTGCAATAGTAAGCCCAAATCAAAACTTAAAACTTGGTTTCCCAAAAGATACAAATAGTAATGAAATGGATTCTTTTGAGATAGGTACTCGTTTTGCAAATAAAATATGGAATGCCTCTCGTTATATAATGATGAACATCCCAGAAAATTTTGCAGAAACACCAATCGAGCAAATTGAAAAAGATATTTTTGACAAATGGATTTTGGGTGAATTACATAAAACAGTTAAAAAAGTGAACTCTGCATTAGAAAACGCTAAATTTAACGAAGCAGTGACTGCATTACAATCATTTTTCTGGAAAAACTATTGTGATTGGTATGTTGAACTTAGTAAATCAAAAATATTTTCTGGAAATGAGCAAATAAAAAATAACACTCTATCTATTTTAGTATATATCTTAAAAGAATTTTTGGAACTATTACATCCTGTTATGCCTTTTATTACAGAAGAGGTTTATCAAAAACTTCCAAATCCAAAACTTTCTATTATGGTAGAAGAATACCCTGAGTACAACGCTAAACTCGTTGATAAAAAAGCAGAAAAGACTGCTATTAAATTTTTTGATTTGGTGTACCTAATAAGAAACATTAGAGGAGAAATGAATATTCCACCAGAAAAAAAAGTTGATATACTTGTAAAAACAACTGATAAAGACTTAGAAAAATTTTGTAAAAATAACGAAAAAGACATACTCTATCTTGCAAAAGGGCTTTCTATCAAGTATGCTAAAGATATTGCAAAACCCTCAAACGCAGCAGCGGGGGCAAACGAAATTTGCGAAGTGTATATTGACCTCGAAGGAATTATTGACGTCGAAAAAGAACTCCAAAGACTCAATAAAGAGTACGAAAAAGTAAAACAAGACTTTGATAGAACAAACGGCAAACTAAATAATTCAAACTTCACAGAAAAAGCCCCTGCTGAAGTAATCGAAAAAGAAAAAGCAAAATTAAAAGAATTTAGCGATAAAATAGCGAAATTGACGGAAAATATTGAGTTGTTGAGAAAGAAATGATTTATTTAAAACGATGGGTGAAAATCCATCGTTTTTTGTTTAAAATTCATAAGAAATAAAAATCCAACAAATAATAATTGTATTTTATCAGAATTTGTTAATACTTATTTGAGAATATCTCATAAAAAATATGTTGAAGAAAAACAAAAAGCTAAATTTGATTTTAAAAAAGATTATAGAAAAACAGACGATTATAAAGAAACTTATGATGAAATATCCAAAATAATAAAAAAATATATTTTACCTTATGCAGAAATTTCTAATTTGATCTACACCAAAGATTCATTAGAAATATTTTTAAATCAAGATTATAAAACAGATTTTAATGATAAACATATTATAAATTTGTGTAAAAAGAATAACTTTTATCTTCTAACTCATGATGGAGATTATAAAAATTCGGATATTAATGTTATTTCTTATAATCCTAAGTTATCTAGCTAGAATTTGGCTAAAATCTATTTATGATTTTAAAAATTTTCATTCTCATTTACAATTTAATATTTTTTTAGTATATTCTTTCCAAAATCATTGCGGGAGTATTACACATATTTTGGCTAAATAATTTATTACAGGAATAAAAACACATTCTGGTTGGTAGTCCAGAAGCACAATTTTGTGTCAGTAACCTTCCCCTCCAAAGGATGTCCGTTTCCTGTTATAACACAGATTTATCAGATTATCACAAATTACACAGATTAAAATTGCCTAATTAATTTTAATTAGGTTTTGTGAGTTCTGACAAACTAAAAACTTTTGGATATAGTTTTTGAGGAGGGAAAATGGAATCAAAATTTATTATCTATTTTGAAAATCCGTTTTGGGTTGGAATTTTAGAAACAATTGAAGATGAAAAATTAAAAGTTGCAAGATTTGTATTTGGAAGCGAGCCAACAGAGCCAGAAATTTATAATTTTACAGTAGAATATTTTGGCAAACTAAAACTTAGCGATGGAATAGAATTTGATAAAAGAAAATCAAAAATATCCAATCCCAGAAAACTTGCAAAAAAAGAACAGCAAAACAAAGGAATTGGTACAAAAGCACAGAATGCAGTAAAAAAAATGCAAGAAGATAGGAAAATTGAGAACAAAAAAATATCAAAAGCTCACAAACTTGAGATTGAAGAAAACAAATTCCTTTTGAAGCAATTAAAGAAAAAAGAAAAACATAAAGGTCATTAATGTTTTACTCTCGCAATTGATATAACACAGAACTTTTTAAAAAAACAATCACAGCAAAAATATCAAAATTCTCTTTAGAAATCATAAGATAAGTATCGATACTACAAATCTTAAACAAAGATTTATAACAGACACAAATTTTAAAGATAATCTAAAAATTAATAGCAAAAAAACCACAAATTGAAGTATAATTAATAACTATCTGGATATTTAGAAAATATTAAATATTCTAAATATCCAGATTATTGAATTAATTATTATTGTAGAATAGATTATTTATTAACTAATTGGTCTACAACAGTATAAATGTCCCCAACAGTTTTTAATCCTTTTGCTTTTTCTTCTTCAATTTTTACATCTCTTCCAAGTTTGCCTTTAACTGCTTTTTCTAAAGCAACAATTAGGTCAATACCATCGAGAGAATCAAGTTCAAGATCATCAAAAAGAGATGCGGTCTCTTTTAATTCTCCCTCATCTTTTTCAAATTCATCCATAAGAACTTTGTTTACAAGTGCTTTGACTTCTTCTTTACTCATTTTTTCCTCCACAATTCAATTGTATTAAAATAATTATAAAATAAAATTTTAAAAAAATCAATTATAATTTATTTATTTTTTAAATCTTTAACTTATTTTAAATCTTTTCACCATCTCTTCTATATCTCCTACATTTTCTGAATTATGAATGCCAGATTCTGAAACTAATTGAACAGCTTTATATATTTCATTTGTACCAAGAGTTATTTCTTCCATACCTTCTTTTGTTTCTTTTGAGATTTTAGTAATCACTGTCAATGATGTGTCTATCTCATCGACTTTATTAACCATTTTATCTCCAGACTTTTTTATATCCTCTGAAGTATTTATTAAAGAGGTCAATGATAAAATTATTTGTTTACTTCCACCTGACAATTCGTTAATAAAATTTTTCATTTCTTCCATCGATAAAGAAACTTCTTTAATACCAAATGTAGTTTTCTTAAAAATATCTCCCATTTTTTGTGTTGACTGTTCTGATATTTGAATATTATTTACTGCCTCTTTTAATGATTTTGTTATTTCTTTAGCATTTAATGATGTTGTCTCAGATAATTTACGAATTTCATCCGCTACAACTGCAAAACCTTTACCATATTCTCCTGCATGGGATGCTTCAATTGCTGCGTTCATAGATAATAGATTTGTTTGTGCAGTAATATTATTAATTACTGTAAGTAAATCCATAATTATTTTTACAGAATTTCCAACATTTTTTATTATTTTAATGTTTTCTTCCATAAATTTTTCACCATCTTCTGCTAATTTCTCCAAATTTCTTGTTATTTCAATTTTTTTGTCTGTTGTATTAGTTATATTTTTTACTGATGTTGTAATTTCTTCAAGAAATTGAGAAGTTTCTTTTATATCTGTTGATTGTTTATAAATCAAATCTGATACATTCAAGACAAACGATTTAATATCTTTTAATAATATATCGCTTTTATTTATTTCGTTATCTAAGAATATAGTTCTTTTATTAATATTTTCTATACTTGCATTAATTTCTTCTAACGATGCAGAAGATTCTTCTGAAGTAGAGGCTAAATTTATACTTACATGATAAGCTTTATCAATAGCAAAATTTATGTTTTTTATCATAGTATTTAAAGTTAATATAAAACTGTTAAAATTATTAGATAAATCGCTAATTTCATCATTATTTTTTATTTCTATAAGTTTTGTTAAATCACCCTCACCACTAGCCAATTGCTTTGTGGAATCTGTTATAGCTTTGAGTAATTTTCTTATATTATTTGTTAAGAAAAAAGAAGTTGTTATACATATTAATATTACCATTAATCCAATAATCAATGTAATAACAAATATATTTCTATTTGCTTTTTTTATTTCTTCTATTGAATTATCAAGTTTTTTTTCTTCATTTGCCAAAATTAACTCAATATCAGAAGACATTTTTTCAAATAATAAATCATAATGTTCAATAGACATCATTCCATCATAATAATCACTTTCAAATCCATCAAACATTTTTTTTGATATGTTCCATAATTTTGAATTTAAAATAATTATTTCTTGATATTTATCTTTATTAGCCTCATCTTTTTCGATTAATTGATTTACTTGTTCATCCATATCATCGATTAATAATTTCGATTGATATAAAATTTCTTTATTTCTAATAAGAGACGCTTTAATAACAAGTTGTTGAATATCATGAAATTTTAGATTTACATCTCGATTAATTTTCGTTTTAATATCCTGTTCTATACTTAATTTTAGACTCTTATCTAAATATTGCAAATTTATAATTATAATTGAAAACAACAAAACAATCAGAAAAATTATTATTGAAAAACTTAAAAATAATTTGAAAGCAATAGTAAATCTTTTTTGCATATTTATTCCTTGCATGACTTTTAATAACCGAATCTCTCACAAAGGTAGAGTACACAGAGTTAAGATATAAAAAAGTCCCAAAACACATTTCTCCGTACCTCTCCTCTATGAGAAATGTTTTCCACAGTATCTAAAGGTTATCCATATTTATACCAATTGTTATTGCACCAATTACTTTTTTAGTTTTAGTGTCAACTATTGGCAATGATATTTGAACAGAATATGTTTGACTACTTTCATCAAATTTAACTTGGTCTACAAATATAGCACCCATACCATTGTTGAATGATTTTGAAAATTTATCTTCATCTCCCTGCCAATAATCAGAAGTTTTATTTGACTCACCAACAACGCATCCTTGAAAATCCATTCCAAATATTTCTGAATATAAATTATTTGATTTATCTTGCTTTGATTTTAAAAATTTTCCACATTCATTAGTTAAAACTTCGTTCATTATATTTTCAACACCTTTTCCATCAATCCATTTTTTATCAATTTCTTTAATTTGCTCTAATGTCCTTTTTGTATTTTTAAGATTAGCATTATTTATAGCATTGACTATTTCTGGGCTATTTATCCATTTTAAAAGGTCTTTTTCAATTAAGCTGATAATTTTTTTTGAAGTTTTGATAAATCATACTGAGAAAATAAAAGAAAAGGAACAGCATTTAATAAAACTCCGATAATTAACAATTTGATTAGATTTTTCATTTGTAACCTCCAAAAAATATTTTTTACTTTAAAAAATAAAAGTTTTGTAAAAATTTCAAAATTTAATAAGCAAATAACTATGAAATCAAATATTAAATCATCATTTAACCATAAAATCTCACAGATGAAACATAAAATTTATCTCTATCTACAAAATAAGTAATAAATACCCATTGTTTCGTAGATAGAAATAGCATAATTTGCTTAAAAATCATTTTTTTAGTACAAATTAAACAAATAATATAGATTATTATAATGGAGTTTTAAATTTATTTCAATAGAACTAAATAAATTTAGCTATATTTTTTTATAGTTCAACATTCTAAAAAGCAAATAAATTGATATTTCTTTTGATTTGACTAGATTCATAGAGACAAGAGATTTAAGGAATATATTAAGTAAAGTCAGCATAAAAAACTTTTTTTACGATAAAGTGCAAATTTTATATATTGAAACTTAAAAATTTGCACTTTACAAATTAATAAATAATTTTATTTAATTATCCAATCATGGAGCTTGTGTTACATAAAGTTTTCCATCTTCGCTGTTTGCACCATAAATTTTTCCATCCAAGAAAGCTATACCTGCAGAAGAACCAGCTTTTCCTTCTAGTTTCCAAGATATTTTATCAATTGGAGATGAATATAATTGACCCTCTTTACCATTTACAGCGTAAAGTTTTCCATTACCTGCATCAAGAGCAATACAATCACCTGCAGGACCAAAAACTTTCCATTCAATTTTTGTAGCACTAGTAACATACATTTTGTTATCTTTGCCATTTACTCCATAAATGTTTCCATTAATTGCTGCAAGACCAACACACTCTCCTGCTGTACCAAGTAGTTTCCATTCTAGCTTAGCAGCAGATAAATCAAGAACATATAGATTGCCGTCTTTTTTGTTTGCAGCATAGAGAAAATCTCCTTCAGCAGCTAATTCAGCAACATCAAAAGCTTTAATAAGAGCTTGCCATACAATCTCTGATTTGCCTTTTATTTGAGCTACATAAAGCACATTGTCTTTTTCATTAGCTCCATAAAGTTTTCCATTTGTACATGCGAGATCAGCTGTGTATCCTGCAGTTCCGACTAACTTCCAATTAACTTGTGCAGAAATGCCAAAAGCAAAAACAAATAGGAAAAGAAATAAAAATAGATTTCTCATTTATAAACTCCTAAAAAAAAATTAATAATGAGATTATTATAATTGAAATTTTAATAAAGTCAATCAGAAAATAAAAAAATATCTTTTTTTTTATAAATATTTCTATTTTTACGATTAATGATTATAATTGCATAATTTTATATAAAAAAATTATGCAATTAATTTTGATAAGATAAGTCAAATTTAACTATATTTTTTCATTATTATTGAAGTGTTTATTCCACCAAAAGCAAAATTATTTGTTAAAATTATATTTAAGTCTTTTGAAGTTACATCTGTAATTACATTTATACCTTCACATCGAGGATCAATGTTTTGAAGATGTATTGTTGGATACATTTTATTATCTTCCATCATAAACATTGAGTAGATAAACTCATGAACCCCACAAGCACCAAGTGTATGACCTGTAAAACTTTTTGTTGCACTCAAAGGTGTTTTATTACCAAATACTTCTTTTGTTGCTTGAGATTCTGCCACATCACCAGTCTCAGTTGCAGTAGCATGAGCATTTATATAATCTATTTGTTCTTTTGCAATATTAGCATCTTTGATGGCTGCAAGCATCGTAGCTGACATCCCTTCTTTTGCAGGAGTTGACATGTGGCTACCATCGCATAAAGAAGAAAAACCAATTATTTCACAGTAAATTTTTGCACCTCTTTTTTTGGCATGTTCGAGTTCTTCCAAAATTACTATTCCACCACCCTCACCAACTACAATACCGTCTCTATCTCTATCAAACGGTGCTGGAGTTAAACTTGGTCTATCATTATAGTTAGAACTTGCAACATTGAGAATATCAAAAGTAGCTGCAGTCGTATGATGAACTTCTTCTGCTCCTCCTGCGATCATAACATCCTGAATACCATATTTGATAGTTTCATAACTCATCCCTATTGATTGAGAACTCGAAGTACAAGCACTGGATGGCGAAAAAACTCTCCCAGTAATTCCATAATTTACCGCAATATTTGCAGCTGTTGTATGATTCATAACTTTTAAAAATGTCATTGAAGTAATTTCTTTTATACTACTTGTCTTAAATATTTCATAAAAGAAATCTTCATAGGCCTGAGGACTTCCAACCGTTGATGCAGCAGCCACCCCTACCCTACCAGATTTTAGTAACTCTTCACTCAAATTTGCATCTTCAATCGCAGTCTTTGCACATATAGTAGAATAAAGTGCGACTTTTCCCATCGAACGCCTTACTTTTCTATCAAGAATTTTTTCGTCTACATTTTTTACCATTCCAGCAACACGGGATTTTAAATGTTGAATTTTTTCCCACTCAGGCATTGCAACAACACCACTTTGCTTATTATAAAATGAATTTTTAATTTCTTCTTTATTATTACCAATTGGACTAATGATCCCATAGCCCGTAACAACAACTCTACGCATAATTTCTCCTTAACTCGTTTTTTCTATATTATTGAAAATTATTTTATCTCAGACTTTGTTAGGTTTTGAAAACCTGACAAATCTTCTTTATTTATTTTTTACCTTTCCATTCTTTCATTGATTTGGAGTATCCCAAGACTTTTAAAAGCCAATCAAATAACCATTGTGGGAAAACCCATTTCATAAATGGAGTAAATTTAACAATAAAAGGCTCTTGTATTAAATATTTATTATTTTTAAATAATTTATAACTTTTTTCTATCAATTTCTCTTGATCTAAAAGCGGCATTAAAAAAGGTTGTTTAACGCCTGCAAACATTCCAGTATTCACATAACCTGGACACAAGAGGGTTAGGCGAATGTTTTTTAAGCCAAGTTCTTTTAACTCCAATCTCAACGACTCTGTAAAACCGATCACAGCCCATTTTGTCGCAGTATAAGTTGACATAAAAGGCACACCAATAAAACCACTTGCAGACGATATATTTATAATGTGAGCTTCTTTTTTACTAGCCATATCTTCCAAAAAAATCTTAGTCAAAAATATCATGCCAGTAGTATTTATATCAACTGTAAGTTTTATTTTTTTGTAATCATCTTTTGTTAATTCACTACCAAAAACTACCCCCGCATTATTTACAAGAATATCAACATTCCCAAAATTTGAGTTTATATCTTTTTTTGTTTTTAAAACAAGATGTTCGTCTGTAATATCAACTTTTTGAGTTATAACGGTAAAACCATTTTGACTAAATTGTTCTTTTGCCTCAAAAAGGGCTTTTTCATTGACATCCCAAAGTATTACTTTTGCTCCATCTTTCAAAAAATGCTTTGCCCATATTCTACCCATACCCGAAGCCCCGCCAGTTATGAGTACAAGTTTATTTGCTATATCTTTCAAAAGCCTCTCCTTTTCATCTCGTCATCGATTCTTTTAAAAATATGCTCTTGTCCAAAAATATCAGAAGCAGTAACAAAAGAAGTAATCGTAACCCCAACAATTCCAGGAAATATCAGTGATTGCCCAGTAAAATAAAAACCATCAAGTTTAGTTCTTGCTCTAATTGGTGCTCGCATTTGATTCATATTGTGTTTTACCCCATACATTGAACCGTTTGGACTTAGAGTAAAATGATAATTTGTTAGTGGAGTTGAAGCCTCTTTATACTCAATTTTACCTTTTAGATCAGGAATAATCTGTTCTAATTTATTTGTAATATTATTTAGAATATTTTGCTTAAAATCATAGTATTCTTTTGGTCTTTTACCAAATTTCGTATCTTTCCATAAAGAATAACTTTGCCAGTTGTCAATCGATAAAGTTTCCACAATATGCTTATCTTTTGATAAGCCAAGTCTTGCAGTTGGGACAGTAGCATACATAAAATAATCATCTGGGTTTTTTGACACTGGATTTTGATAGATAGAATCAATGTCGTAATCAGGAAAGTACAAAATGTCATAATTATATTTAGATAAATCAGCATCTGTTACAAAATATCCACCAAAATGTGATGTTACATTCTCCATTTCGTAAATTCTATCAGTGTAGGCATTTCTAAAGACTTTTTCTGAAAATAAATCGAGAGTTGATTGAGGATTTGCACTTGAGATAATGTTGTCGCATTCATAAAAATTACCATCCTCTGTCTCAACGCCTTTTATTGTTTTATCAGAAGTTTTTATATTTATAACTTTTTTCTTAAATAAAATTTCGCCTCCATTTTCGAAAAAACTTTCTTGTAATGATGCACATAATTTATCCCCACCACCTTGTATATCGTAATTTGAAGAATACAAAGCATTAAAAAAGATAGAATGTGTCCCAAGCGGTGTATCTTTTGGTTCTACGCCGTATAAAAAAGAATGTGCCAAAAGTACTGCTTTTAATTTATCACTTGCACCCAATGAGTTTATGTAATCCAAGATGCTAATTTCAAAAGACTCGTGTTCTTTATCAATGTCTCCTATGTGATTGCGATTAAAATAAACAAAATATTTTTTTAGTTCAACTATTTTATCAAGGAATGTTTTAATAATTTTATCTTCTTGTGGAAAAATAGAAATTAATCTTTCTTTTAAATTATCAATCCCCCAAGGTAAATTTATTTCAAAATCTGGAAAGACAAGAGTATGAAAACGCTCTTTATTATAAGGAATAAGTTGAATTTTATCCAAAATACCAAGATAACCCCAGTACATCGATAAAATTTGCTCATTATTAAGCTCTGGTGCAAAATGAAACCCAGTTTCAAACCTATGACCCTTGCGATAAAATGAATGCAAGTACCCACCTGGTTTTGTATGTTGTTCTAAAATTAAAACTTTTTTGTTTTCTTTGGCTAAGATTATTCCACTACATAGACCACCAAGTCCACCGCCAATAATTATATAATCATACTTCATAAATATCCTACAATTTAAAAAAACTAAATGTAATTTTACTATAAATTTTTAATAAAATAAAGTATAATTGTATTTAAAATATTAATATTTTTTGTGAAAAAAAACCGACACTTATAATACTGATTTATACGGATTATGCTGGTTGGTGTTAATTGAGTAATTTGGAGATTTTAACTTTGAAGAAATTATTTGTTTGTTTATTTTTTATATTTATTTTATTTTCTGCTAACTCGTTAGATAAAATTGAGGCTTTTTTTGTTTCTAATTTAATGGCTACGGTTTCTAATGGAAAAGTATTACTAAATTGGAGAAATCCTTCTACAAATCAAATAATAAATATATATAGAAGTGATTCTACTATAGACACAGAAGAAAAACTTAATAAAGCGACAAAAATTGCAACTCTAACTAATAATGAAGAAAAATATATCGATAATCCATTTCTTGGAACATTCTACTATGCAATAATTACTTCAAGTATAGAAACAAATAAACCAAATATTATTTTTGTTCAATTTAGAAACTACACATCAAAAGAAATCGTTATTAAAAACAAAGATTTATTTAAAATCACACGAATAAACGCAAAATCGACAAAAAGTTCTATAATTATCGAGTGGGATTACACTTCTAACTCCACAAACCCAACAAATATAGTTTTATACAGGAATACTGACCCTATTTTAAATGAAAGCGTTTTAGTATCATCGATTAAAATTACTACCCAAAAGATTGATGTCAAATCATTTCTTGATATTCCTATTTCAAAAATAAAATACTTTTATGCAATATCTTTAGAAAACGATAATGAGAAAGAATTTATACCAAATGTTACAATAACGACTGACTCTGTTTTTATCGAAAGTAAAATTGAGACAATAAATACTTTTTCTACCGAAAATTTTATCCCTCTGCCATTAATTAGTTTACAAATGGATCCAAAGTCTGGTAAAGATTTTTTAGACCCACAGATTTTAAAAAACCCACAAAAAATAAAATATAACGACAAACTAAAAGAAATAATCACAAAATACAAAAAAGACAACGAAAAATTATTTGATAAATTCACAAACGAAGAACTAAAAAAAATGGACAAAATTCCTGTCCATATTCTAAACGATGAAGAAATATTTATCACAAAAGATTATGCGATGGAATACAATAAAGCAATTGAGCTAATTAAAGGCAATGACTACAATAACGCCCTCTACCTACTCGAAGAACTTTTAATTGAAACAATTCCACAAAATTTATTTAAAAGAATTAGTTACTATATTGGAATGATTTACTACCTAAATGGTGATTATTACCAATCATATCTATACTTTGTCCTCTGTTTGGAAGATTTTAGGAAAGAAATATTACCTTATATAACTTCGATTTACCTAAATATCTTTTCGACTTTGGAGAGGTAAAATCAAACATTTTAAAGATACAAACAATATAACAAAAGAAAAATTTGTATCAATAATTCCTCAAAAATACGATTCTAAAGTTGATTTTATGCAAGAGATGTTAAAAAAGTTTAATATTGATACTGCTTTAGGTAAAAATGAGTCATTTAGGTATTTTTATGGTAAAAAATTAAAAAAATTGTTTTTTTGAATTTATATATAATATTAGACTATTTTATATATGTTCTTAATAAATCACAAACAATTCCAAGTGTCTCTTGATTAACATGGCGTCTCATAAGAGTATAAATAATTTCGTTTCTTATATAATTTTCTATCTTAGTATAATCAACTTGTATATATGCTAATCCTGTCAATAATGCTAATATAAAATTTAATTTTAAAAAAGTTCTATCATTTACTAAAATAGAATTATCACCATTTAATATATTCCATCTTGATAATCTAAAAATTATTATGCCTGCTATTTTTCCTCTTGCTAAATAATCATAATCTCTTCTTTTATTTAGAATATTTATGTCAAGTATTATTTCATTTAAAGCATCATTTAAACCTTCAGTAGAAATAATAATATTATTAGTTTTATCTTTAGTTTTGATATATCTATCTATGATTTTTAATGATTTTTGATATGTTTTAAGAATAGTAGTCTTTATAGTTAATTCTTGAGTTTCTATGATTTGCAAAGAAAAGTCCTTAATCAAATTTCTGAGAATCTTCTAAAATTGCATCAAAATCTTCATTTCTAAATTCATAACTTAAACAATCAGAGCATTGTTTTTCAAGACTTTCGTCATGATTAAGATTTTCTTTATATTCATTTTTTGGAGATTTTAAAACCAAATTAACAAATTCTTCTGGCTTCATTTCTCTTATTTCTGCTAAAGTTGCCATTATAGTCTCCTAAGTTAATCATAGAAATTCAATATATAATTTATTAACCTTATAGAAGCATTTAAGTATATTTTAAAGTATAAAATGATTTATGTTATATAAATGTAATATAATTTGAGTAGCTTGTCAAGTTTTTTTAAGGCAAATTAGAAATTCCTCAAAAATACGATTCTAAAGTTGATTTTATGCAAAAGATCTTAAAAAAGTTTAATATTAGCGTTGCATTAGGAAAAAACAATTCATTTAAATATTTTTGTCAAAAAAACTTATCCCTAAATTAACAATTTCATTTGTTACTATTGATTATTTTAATTCTTTACTGTATAATTCATTAAATTTCGATTAAAAAAAGAAATCGTAAAAATTATGAAGTAAATCGAATTAAAGTAAAAAAAATATCTCTAAAATTTCTTTTTCCATGCCTTTGTGCCTTCTTTTAGAGACTTGATTAATATTCTTTCACAAATAAAGGACAATGCAATTTATAAAGTATTAAATTTAAGAGGTGTAATTGTGCGTAAATTAGTTAAAATTATAGAAGTTGATAAAGAAAAATGTATCTCTTGTCATGCTTGCATAACAGCTTGCCCTGTTAAATTTTGTAATGATGCGTCAGAAAATTATCTTAAAGTCAATCCAGACCTTTGTATAGGTTGCAGTAACTGCATAAAAGCATGTACACATGAGGCAAGAACTGGAATTGATGATTTTGATGAGTTTATTAAAGAAGTTAGTAATCATAATATGGTTGCAATTGTTGCACCAGCAGCTGCTTCAAACTTCCCAGATAACTTTTTAAATCTAAATGGATGGTTAAAATCCATTGGTATACAAGCGATCTTTGATGTCAGTTTTGGTGCTGAATTAACTATTAAAAGTTATCTCGAATACATTAAAGACCAAAAACCAAAGGCTGTTATATCTCAACCATGTCCTGCAATAGTTTCTTATATTGAGATTTATCGTCCCGAATTAATCCAATATTTAGCCCCAGCAGATAGTCCAATGTTACATACAATCAAAATGATAAAAAAATTCTATCCTCAATATAAAAATCATAAAATTGTTGTAATTTCACCTTGCTATGCAAAAAAAAGAGAATTTATCGAAACTGGATTTGGTGATTATAATGTTACATATATTTCTTTAGATAATTACTTTAAGAAAAAATCAATTGATTTAAAAAAATTTGCTAAACTTGATTTTGATAATTCGCCAGCAGAAAGAGGAGTTTTATTTTCGACTCCAGGTGGTTTACTAAGGACTGCTGAGCGAGAAGTGCCAGAGATTGGTAAGATGACGAGAAAAATTGAAGGAGTTGAACATATATACCACTATCTTTCAAGTCTTAAAACTATGATTGATAAATCTATGAATCCTTTGTTAATTGACTGCTTAAATTGTAGCATGGGTTGCAATGGAGGACCTGGCACTCTGAACAAAGATAAAAATCCAGATGAAATAGAATATTTGATTGAACAACGAAATATTGAAATGCAAAAAAAATATGGAACTCACAATGCTAGTTCTTTTAAAAAAACATTCGCATTAAAAAAATTAAAAAAAGTAATCGATCGCTATTGGGAAAAAGGTATTTATAGTAGAAAATATGAAAATATAAGCGATAATTATAATTTAAATATCCCAAATGATAATGAATTAAAAAATATTTACAAATCAATGCAAAAATATACAGATGCTGATATTTACAACTGTACCTCATGTGGATATGGAACATGTAAAGACATGGCTATTGCTATACATAATTCTTTAAATATGCCAGAAAACTGTCACCACTATTTGATTACTATCAGTAATGAGATGTTAGATAAAATAAATAGCCTAATACAATCTCAATATTCAGCAGTAGGTAAAGTAAACTCTTCAATTGGGAAAATTAGTAAAATAATTGAAATTCAAGACACTCGAATTTGTTCTCAATCGTCTAATGTAATAGAAAGTTCTGCTGCCATCGAAGAGATGATTGCGACTATTCATTCTATTAGTAAAAATCTTGAAAATTGCTCAATACAATTTGAATGTCTTGGGAAAACTATAACAACAGGGAATAAAAATACAGAACAACTCAAACTTATTATAAATACTTTATCTTTACAATCAGATAGTGTTGTTGAAGCTAATAATATTGTTAAACACATTGCAGCACAAATAAATTTTTTAGCAATGAACGCAGCAATTGAAGCATCTCACGCAGGAGAATGGGGAAAAGGTTTTACAGTTGTTGCTGATGAGGTCAGAAAATTGGCTGAATTATCTAAAAATCAATCAAAATTAATTCTTGAAAATATACAAAAACTAAAAGAATTAATATCTTCTGCTGTTAATGTTTCAACAGAAACTAGTAAATCATTTGAGGCTATAATTAAAGATATGAAAACTGTTTCATTATTAGAAGAAGAGATAAAAGAGGCATTGCATGAACAAAGTATAGAAAGTCACCAAATAATAGAATCTTTAACAAACATTCAACAAATAACAGAAGAAGTTCATAGTGGGTCAAGTGAAATGCTTACAGAAAGTAAAGTAATAACAAAAGAAATTACAGATTTGGTTAATGCAACAGAGAATGTTAAAGATTATAGTTTAAAAATTGTTAAGAAAACAACTTAATTTGTTTTTAGTATATCTATAACATTTTTTATAGTTTTTATAGATTTAGTATTGTATAAAAAAAATATTCTACTATAATATTATATAAGTAATAAACAAGGTGATTTAGATGAAAAATTTAATAGTTTTATTTTTATTATCCATTTTTTCTTTCAATTTAATAAGTCAAGAGTTAAAAACTAATGCTCAAGACAGTAACCCAAAATATTTTGAGACAGAAAAAGATGGCAAAAAAATTGTTTCTGGTATCTGTATTGATATTATGAGAGAAGTAGAAAAAATTTCAGGAAATATAAAGTTTTCTGGAGATCAAGAAATGATACCGTTTAAAAGAATAGAGGCAAAACTTGAAAATGGAGATATTGATGTCTTTTTTGGAATGATAAAAAATGAGGAGAGAGAAAAAAAATTTATATTTTTAGATATTCCTCTTTATCCTACAAGAAATATGATGGCTGTAAGAATAGAAGATGATATAAAAATTCAATCTTTTGATGATATAAGGAAATTGGGTAAAGATGGAGTAATTTTGGTTGCCACAGGAACTGCACATTACGATTTTTTAAAAGAACAGACAGGGCTAATTGTTGATGAGGGCGGAAAAACTGTTGAGAATAATATTACTAAACTACTATGTAAAAGAGGTAGATTTGTATATTCTTCTGATAAGAATTTTATTTCTATATTAAATGATCCGGAATTTAAAGGTAAGATAAAAATATTACCTACTGTATTCAATGAAGAATATCAATATGCTGCATTCTATAACAAAACTCCAAAATCTACTTTAGATGAAATAAAAAAATCTTTAGGAACATTATCTAAAAATGGAAAATTAAAAGAAATATTTAAAAAATATGTCAATTTTTAACATTAATGGTGCAATTATTAGCAAAAATTGCACCAAATTGATCTATCCTTCAATTTCTATCATCTTTTGTTTTATATAAGGACTTTCAAATTCGCTATCAAGAATATCCATGTATATTTCATCATAATATTTGCCATTTACGAGTTTTGACTCTCTTCTTCTACCTGCAAGTTTAAAACCCACTTTTTCGTAGCATTTTATTGCTTTTTTGTTAAAAGAATAAACAAAAAGCCAAATATTATGCAAATTTAGAAGATTAAAAGCATAATCAAGGATTAATCTAATCGCTTCTGTCCCATAGCCTTTATTTTGGTAAGTTTTGTCTCCAATAAATATCCCAAATCCAGCTTTTCTATTTATATGATCAATATCCATAAGACCACAGTTACCAATTAATTTATCAGTTTCCATATCGACTATATCAAAAACAACAGAATTATTTTTTATAGACTCTTCTATAAATTTTTTTTCACCTTCTGGAGAAATAATTTGAGTACTTGTTAGTAAAAATATTGAAATATCAAAATTATTAAGCCACTCTGTATATTTTTCTACATCATCCATCGACATAGGACTCAAATAAAGTTTTTTACCAATAAGTTTTTTGTAATGAATCATAATTTTTCCTTAAGATAACATTTTTTTAAACTATACTCGAATAGCTGTAAAAGGTCAATCATTTCATATTTTATATTTTACAATGAATATTTTTATTATTGGAAAAAAACTAATAAATACTCTCTCACAAAGATAAAAAAATTGATAAAATTGAAGGATTTTAAGATAATATTCTGATAATATAATTTATTTCATAACATTAGACCTAACTTTAAAAGGTGAACTTGAGATATTTGGTAGTTTATTGATTGTCTATGAAATTAAAAAAAAGTAAAGTTAAACAGAATCAACTCACCCCAACTTTTTCCTTCTCTTTATGTTCAAGTGCGAGTTTGTAGGCGTTGATTACCAAACTATACATAGGGCGAGGAATTATATCATTTATTTCAACTTCGGCATAGAGAGTTCTTGCGAGCATAATATTTTCGTACATAAAAATATTGTGTTGTCTTGCCACTTCTTTTATTTTTTGAGCAAATTCGTCTTCACCTTTTGCTATGACTCGTGGAGCTTCGTCAACAATAGAGTCGTATTTTAGGGCAACTGCGTAGTGAGTTGGGTTTGTTATAACAACATCAGCTTTTGGTACTTCACCTAACATTTTCTTTTGATTTAACAGTGTTTGATACATCTGTTTAAGTCTATTTTTAACATTAGGATCACCATACATCTCTTTATATTCTTCTTTAATTTCTTGCTTTTTCATTTTTAATTGCTCTTCGTATTGCCAGCGAACAAAAATGTAATCCGCTAAAGCAATAACTAATAACACAACCAAAACTTGCATTATCAGGTCAAAACCCATCTTAGCAATAAAACTAAAACAGTAAAAAATGTCATCTATATTCATCAAATTTTTAATTTGTTCAATTTTACCAATAATTAAAGCGTAAGATATTGCACAAATTATAGCGACTTTAAGTAATGATTTAATAAGATTAAAGGCAGAAGTAACTGAAAATACTTGACTCTTAAAGAATTTAAACACATCTGGTATTAATTTTTTGAAATTTGGCTTAATAGCCTTTGGTGTAACCTTAAAACCAATTTGTGCGTAATTTGCAACAATACCTATTATTACAGCTATAATTGCAATTGGAATAAATATTTTTACAGATGGAATAAGTAAAATATCATAAACAAGATTTGGATCATTTATATCCAATGTCATAATATTCTCAAAAACATACGAAAATGTATCAAGTAAGACTTTTAACGAATAATTTGCCAAAAAATAAATTGTTATAAAACCAAAAAGAGAAATTAAAACTGCTGGAATATCCTTTGATAAAGCAACCTTGCCTTCTTCTCTGGCTTTCTTCTTTTTATGCTCTGTTGCTTTTTCTGTTCTACCTTCGGACTCAGCAGATGCAAATCTTTGTAGATCAAACTCAAACTCGTCTGGCAACTGTAAATTTTGCCACCAATTATTTTTTTGGTAGAATGTTTTTTCACTATTGGATAAATCTAAAATCAACAAAGAGTTTTCTTTAAAAAAATTAATTTTATTTTCCATTGCTTATATCCACCATCAAAAACCACAAATCTTTAAACATATCATCTATATAACCACTAATAAAATCTACTAAATTAGGAAGTAAAACCAAAATTAACAAAAACGAAACTGTAATCGAAATTGGAAAACCAACCATAAGTAGATTCATCTGAGGAGCGGCTTTTCCAAGTAAACCCATTGTGACAGAGACCAAAAGTAGAGTACCAATGATCGGCATAGAAATCCTAAGACCAATGACAAACATTTTTGCAAAAATACTTATTATTCCAAAATTTGAAGTTACATATTCTCCATTTAGAAATTTTGTAAAACTAATGAGTTCGTAGGAATGAAATATTTCTTTTATTATAAGTAGCGGTCCTTGAAGTGATAAAAAAACTAAAATAGCAAGGATATACAAATATTGACCAATCAAAGGAAGACTTTCTTGTCCCATAGGATCAAATACTTCACTTGCACCAAAACCCATCTGTACAGTAAAAAATTGACCAGCAAGCTGATAAACAGAAAAAGCAATTACTATACAAAATCCAATTGCAACACCAATAAGCCCTTCGCCAATTGCAACAAAAGCATATTCTACAAAATCATCTGGGACTGCTGGTATATGAATATAAACTAAAGGAAAAATAAGTGCTGTTACTACAAAACAAAGCCCAAGCCTTGCTTCATTTAGCATACTTTCTGAGCTAAAAAAAGTTGCTATAAACAAAAGCCCCATCATCCGCGAAAAAACAAGCATAAATTTTTCAAAATTCAGAATAAAATATTCCACATTTCCCTCGTTATTAGACCTGACATGTTTTAAAAACCCTGTCAGGTCTTTATTATTTTTTAATCACGGAACTGCTAATGCCATGTCTGGGATTAGATCAAAAATTTGGATGGTAAACTCCATTAAAGTAGAAGTCATCCATGGACCAAAAATTACTAATGCGAGTACAATTGCTATTAATTTTGGTACAAATGTTAAAGTTTGTTCTTGTATAGAAGTTGTTGCTTGTAATATAGAAATTATCAAACCTACAACAAGACCAGCACCAAGTATAGGCAGAGATATTAATATAGTGATACGCATTGATTCTATCATAACTTCTTTGATTAATTCTGTATCCATATTTCACCCCCTATTGTGCAAAACTTCGATAAAGTTCGTAAGTTAATAATTGCCACCCATCCAATAAAACAAACAAAAGTATCTTAAAAGGCAGCGAAATCATTACTGGCGGAAGCATAATCATACCCATTGCCATAAGAGCAGATGCGATAACCATATCTATTATTATAAAAGGAATAAAAATTAAAACACCAATCCTAAATCCAATGGTCATCTCATTTATTACAAAGGCGGGTATCAAAACATAAGTCGGGACATCATTATAATCGTTTGGTGCAGGAAGTCCACGAAGATTCATAAAAAAACCAATGTATTTAGGGTCTGTTTGTTTAAACATAAAATCTCTTAGTGGGTCAACTGATTTAACCCAAAACTGATCTAAAGTCAATCGTTTTTCTTTTGGTGTATTTTGGTTTACAAAAGGTTGAATTGCCTCATTATTTATTTTATCAAAAGTAGGCCACATAATAAAGAATGTTAAAAATAATGACAAACCAAAAATTACCTGATTTGGCGGCATCTGTTGAAGTGACAATGCTTTTTTTAAAAAGTCAAAAACTATTGCAATTCGTAAAAAAGCTGTCATTAAAATTATAATTGAGGGTGCAAGTGTCAAAATCGAAAGTAAAAACAATATTTGTAATGATAAAGCAATATCTTGAGGTTTTGTCGCCTCATCTACATTTATATCAATTTTTGGAATAGGTATTCTAACCCTATTATCCTGCGACATTGCAGGAATTACATTTATAAAATAAAAAAATAAAAACAAAAAGATAAATTTCTTTCTCATTTCCCCCCCTTTTGAATGAAAAAAAATAAAATTTATGATAAAAGAATTATTATTAGTAAAAAAATTTAATCGATTTTTATCTCCTATAAAATGATCTAATCTACACCTGCATTCTAATAAATTTAACTAAAAAGTCAACAAAAAGAAAAGAAATATTATTTGAAAGAGATGTATTTTGAGTTATGCAACAAATCACTTGTTTTTGCCGCTTATATAATTAGATTATTTTATTAAACGTGTATATTCCGCTCAAAATTTTACATTGATTTGGGTACAAAGTTTATATCAATTCTCCATTTATCACCAAATCGAGTATTACATCTGCTTCTTTTGCAGCCGCAATATTAACTCGTGGCGAACAAGGAGGCAATTTGTCAGACACAGCACTTTTTTGGTCACCGATTAGATAGAAGTTTTTTCTAATTTTTTTTGTTTTTATATCGTCACTGTTGCCAATACCTGCAAGTCCAGAAGCAGAGACTAAAATTTTATTTGTAGGTAAAAAAGTTTCTGCTATCATTTTTTTATAATTTGCTTTATCAAATGCTTCTACTATTATATCACAATTGCTAAAAATTTCTTCTATATTGTCGTAATCAAGTTTGACTTGTTTTGCTATTATCTCAACATCTGGATTTATACGAGATAGATTAGTTTTTAAAGCCAAAACTTTTGCAATGCCAACTTGATCCAAAAAAAAGAATTGCCTATTTAAATTTTTGTACTCAACTACATCAAAATCACAAATCACAAATTGTTTAAAACCAGAGCGAGTAAGATTAAAAGCACAATTTGACCCAAGCCCACCAGCACCAGCAATCCCTATTTTTACACTCTGTATTTTTTGTAACTCTTGTTCTGTAAAGTAATTAAGCAATGCTTTTTCAAAATCATTCATTATTTATTATCCTAATTAAAAGTACGGAAACAATGGGTAGTTGTTACCCCTTGTCTCCATAGATTTTATAAGATTAACACAGATTAGATTATTTTTTACAAAAGCATAATCTGTGTTAATCTTTCCTAATCTGTGCTAATCCGTGTTATACTGAGAATTGTCCAAATTGTCAATATATACCTTAAACGCAGTACTACCATAATTCGTTTTTAAGAAACAAATTGTGGGTAATATCAAATCTTATTAGATATTGACCATTTAAAAGCGTTTAAGTATATATTAATTCCCCACTCTAATTTCTTGCCATACTTTATTGTAAAGTTCGATATTTTCGCCAAGGTCAAGTTTTATTTCACAATTTTTTAAGTCTGGTAAGTCATATCTTGGAGTTACTTTTCTTATACTTCTTGCAGGGACATTGATTGAAGGAAATGCAAAGAAATCAACAAATTTTGCATAAACTTCTGGTTCATGTATAAAATTAATGAATTTATGAGCCAATTCTTTATTTTTTGCATCTTTTAAGATTACCATGCTATCAATATACATTGCTGCCCCTTGTTCTGGGATAAAAAAGTCTGCATCTTGTTTTTGAGAGTCATCAAGTTCAGAAAAAACATTTTCTTGATAACCATGAACACACCAAAACTCACCAGCAGCAAAACCTTTTCCAAAAGCCTCAGCATCAAATTTTTGAATATTGTCTTTCCATTTTATAACTAATTCTTTTGCTTTTTTAAGTTCTTCTTCATTAACTGTATTTACAGAATAACCTTGATATTTTAAAGCAAGTCCTAAAACTTCTCTCATATCATCAAGTAATGTAATTCTACCTTTTAACTCTGGTTTCAAAAATACACTAACATCTTTTTTGTAATCTTTTACATACTTTTTGTTTACTGTAATACCAGCAGCACCCATCATATAAGGAACACTATATTCATAATTTGGGTCATAATTAGCTTTTGAGAATACTTCTGGGTCAATGTTTGCAATATTAGGAAGTTTTGATTTGTCAAGTTTTGCAAGCATTCCTTCTTTAATCATAATAGAAACATAGTCAACTGAAGGAAAAGTAATATCATAACCAGTTCCACCAGCTTTTAATTTTGCATACATTTCTTCATTAGACGCAAACACATCATAAACAACTTCAACTCCATATTTTTCTTGAAAATCCTTAATTACTTCGTCTGGAATATAATAAGTCCAGTTGTAAATATAAAGTTTCTCTTTTTTTGCTGTTTTACAGCCAGAAATAGCAAATAAAGCAAGAATAACACCAATAAATACGAAAAGTTTTTTCATTTACCTTCTCCTCTTATTTAATTTATTAAAACCTTCAAATTATGAAGGTTTATTCCTATTTAGAAAACATATATTTATATAAACCTTTAGATGAAATTGCTAAAATTATACTACCAGCAATAAGTACAACCGACAAAGCATTGATTACAGGAGACACCCCAAACCTAATCATAGAATAAATATGTAGAGGTAGCGTCGAAGAACCTGGTCCTGTAACAAAGAATGTTATAACAAAATCGTCCAATGATAAAGTTACCGCTATCAAAAAGCCAGAAATAATACCTGGTAATGACATCGGTATTATTACTTTTAGAAGAGTGTCTATTTCTCTTGCCCCCAAATCATAAGCCGCCTCAAGGATAGAATAATCAAACTCAGAAAGCCTTGCCATTACAATCAAAAGCACATAAGGAAGATTGAATGTTACGTGTGCAAGAAAAATTGTAAAAAGCCCAAGTTGTAATTTAATACCAGAAAAGAATATCAAAAGAGAAACACCAATTATAATTTCTGGTAAAATTAACGGCAAATAAGAAACAATTTCTATATATTTTTTGAATTTAAACTTATACCAATAAATTCCTATTGCCCCCAAAGTTCCTATTACAGTAGAAACAATAGCAGAAGTTAGAGCAACTATTATTGTATTGCCAAAAGAATTCCACAAACTGCTCGAATTAAAAAATAATTCTTTATACCATTTTAGAGAAAATCCAGCCCAACTAATATTTTTGGAAGAATTAAAAGAAAAAACTATAAGTATAAACAATGGAGCATAAAAAAATAACATCGTAATTATAAAAAAATAAAACGAAGCTTTTTTTGTCGGGATCAAATTAAGAATTCTATTCATAAAAAACCTCACACATCTTCTTTTATCTTTCTAATCTCATCGGTTTTACTCTTGTTTAATTGAACAAAAAGTAAAACACCAATAGTAGTAAGGACAGTTAAGACGACAGAAATTGAAGCAGAGAGGGGCCAATTTCTTACAACCCTCAATTGATTTGCAATTATATTGCCCACCATAACGCTGTCTTTACCACCTACAATTTCTGGGATGGCATAATTTCCAAAAGCTGGTATAAATGTAAACAATACCGCAGTTGTTATACCAGGTTTTATGTTAGGTATCATAACTTTCATAATAGATTGAAATTTTGTAGCCCCCAAATCCCTTGCAGCTTCAAGTAAGGAAAAATCAAATTTTTCTATTGTAGAATATAAAGGCAAAATAGCAAACGGTAGGTAAGCATAGACAATAACTATAATAACAGCCCATTGATTGTAGAGTAGCTGAACATGTTCTTCTATTAAACCAATATTTATAAGAAAATTATTTACAAAACCATTATTCCCAAGAATTGCAATCCACGCATAAATTCTAATCAAAAAATTAGTCCAAAAAGGAATGATTATCAAAAACAGCAAAATATCTTTATATTTACTTCTTGCAATATAGTATGATGTTGGAATAGCAAGTAAAACTGTAAAAATTGATGCAACAATTGAAATAAAAAGTGTCTTTAGCACTACTTTTACAAACTGAGGATTTGCCAACGCACCATAAGCATCTAAAGAAAATTGAGGTAGCACACCTCCAGTATAACTTTTCTTTAAAAAACTAAAAACAAAAATAATTAATATAGGAATAACAAAAAATACAGTAATCCAAAACATTAGAGGGGCAGTATAAATCTGCCCATAATTTTTCTTTTTGAATATTTTCATTACTTTGTAACCTCCACAGTAAAGCCATCATTGGCATACCACCAGATGTAAACTTCGTCTTTCCATTTTATTGGATTTTCGTCCATAAAATAAACAATGTGTTGTTTAAAGACTCTAAATACATTCTTTTGGGCGATTTTAACAAAATAACTCGTTTCTGAACCAGTATAAATCAATTCGTCCACATATCCAACTAAAACATTTGTATTTGGTGGAATATTTTCTGGTTTTTTTGTTGCTATTCTAATTTTTTCGGGTCTGATAGTAACTTTTAGTGTGTCCCCTACTTGTACTGGTTTATCAAGATAAGTGTATAGTTCTCCATGTTCTTCTGTGTTAATTTTTACAATTTTATCTTCATTTACGCTAACTACTTTACCAGTTGTCAAATTACTTTCACCAATAAAATCGGCAACAAACATATTAACAGGGCTTTCATAAATTTCATAAGGAGTTCCAATTTGAAGTATAACTCCATCTTTCATTACTGCAATTCTATCAGAAACACTCAAAGCCTCTTGCTGATCATGAGTTACATAAACAAATGTAATACCAACTTTATCATGAATTGTATCAAGTTCTATCAATAATTGTTGTCTAAGTTTAGCATCCAAAGCACTTAAAGGCTCGTCTAAAAGTAAAACGCTTGGCTCGTTAATTAACGCTCTTGCAATAGAAACCCTCTGTTTTTGTCCACCAGAAAGTTGAGAAGGATATTTCTTTTTATGAGAATTAAGTCTAACCAAATCAAGGTATTCTTCTACTTTTTTTTTAATTTCGCTTTCTTTATATTTTTTTAGCCTTAATGGGAATGCTACATTTTCAAAAACAGTTAAATGTGGAAATAAAGCATAATTTTGGAAAACTGTATTTACATGCCGCTTATTTGATGGTACACCAAGAATATCTTTTCCGTCAAGATACAAAATTCCATCTGATGGATATTCAAAACCTGCTATAATTCTAAGTAGAGTAGTTTTTCCACAACCAGAAGGACCCAAAAGAGAAAAGAATTCTCCTTTTTTAATTTGTAAATTTATATCTTTTAAAACTTGAAAGTTTCCAAAACTTTTATTAATTTTTTCAACCTTTATTTCACCACCAATCACTTTATTCACACTCCAATTTGTAAAAAAATTTCAATTGATTTATACGAAAATATATTTATAAAATCAATAAATAATTTACTTTTTTTGAATTTTTTTAGCAAAATACAAGAATATTTGATAAATAGAGCAAATTTAGTTTTATATCCTATAAATATAGATAACCAGAGAGGACACGGAGGTAATGGAAAACTATCTAAAACGTATTTTTTTCGTATTCTACCTGGTTTATAAAGAGTTAATATTTATCTTCATTTTATTTTGTAAAAATTTTCTTAAATTTAATTTTATTATTATATTTATAAAGAATTTTTAGATTCTTAGTAGTTGCTTCATAATTATCAAAGTAGTCTTCAAGCCAATAATGTGTAATCCATGCTGAATATTTGTATCCCTTTTCTTCATATTCGTTTGTTTTTTTTAAACAATTTGCATAAAAGTCTCCTATGTAAAATGCCTCTCCTTTATTAATAGTAAAATCATACATTGTAGTATCTTTTCTTGGGTCTATATCTATTGTTCGAGTGGATTCTCCATAATAAATATACTTTAATGAGTAATCCCCAGGTGGAATTTTTGCTGCAAAAATATAATCCCTATTCATAAAATATATCTTATAAATTTGAAGCGTATTATTATTTTTAAGACCAAGTGACATAAAATCATTATTAGAATCATTAGCATTTATCATAAAAAATTTTCCATATATATAACATTGGTCACTAGTCAAGTCTTTTGTATAAGTAATATAATCTTTAGTATAATTTACACTTAAACATGAAGTTAAAGTTATTATAAAAAAAGTTAAAATCATCAATAAATATTTCATAATATCCTCTTTATCAGTTATTTTAAATTATCAGTAAAAAAATAATGGATATTTATCTCTTTATTTTTTTCAACATTCAATTCGTATATATACTGTGTGTATTTATTTTTAACAAGTAAAGTATGAAATCCTAATGGTGCTTTAAAACTATTATTTTTAATATTACCAGTTATTTCATCTCCATCTAAAAAAACTCTTGTTTTGTCATCAATTTTATATAATTTCACAACAGCACCAATATAATTTAAGTTATCATAAATAACAATATCTTTATCAATTACTTCAATATCAAAAACATTATTATCTTCTAAAATTTTATCTTTTACATAAATTTTATATTTTCCAGTATTCAGATAAATTTTTTCATCATAACGATATTTACCCTTAATTTTATCATTTTCAACTGTAATAGTAGAATAAATCGGCAATGTTTTATCAAAAGAAACCATATAACCTTTTTCTAAAGAATATTCTTTTTGTATATTTGAATGTTTAACAAGTTTAATTTCCTCAGTTAATAAAGCATAACCATCGTATTTTATTGCTATATTATGGTCACCAGTATTGATAGGTAAGTTTAATGGAGTTTCTCCATATTCATTATCATCAATAAAAACTTTAGCTTTATTAGGAGTTGTTTTTATAGACAAATTTCCTTTATATTTTTTTAATTTTGGCTTGTAATTATATAAATCTGTAATTTTAGGATCAATATTAAACATTTTTACGTCATAACCTTTATCATTTTCTACTGTTATTGTATGTTTTCCTTCTTGAAGTTTTAATATAATTGGTGTAACTCCGTATTCTTTATCATCAACAAAAATAGTAGATTTATCAGCAATATCTATTAAAATATTACTCCCAGTATTTATTTCTTTCGCAAATTCATTATCATCCTCATCTTTAAATTTTGCAAAATATTCTTTATTTTTTGTTAAACATTCTTCTTTATTATTATCTTTAAGCCATTTCATCAATTTTGGAACAGGTATTGAGAAATATATTGATTCACCTGGGTTATATCCAACATTTATTCCCATTAAAACTCCATCTGTATTTAAAAGAGGTCCGCCCGAATTACCAGGGTTTATTGCAGATGTATGTTGAATACCCCATGTTTCATTTCTAATAGCAGAAATAACACCAGTTGTAAAAGTTGATTTTACTTGAGATACAACTTCTGCTAATTTAGTTGGCAAAGGATAACCAATTGCCATAACTTCATCACCAACATTTATATCTACATTTTTATTCAATTTAATTGGTGAAAAATTAGTACTATTTATCTTTAATAGAGCCAAATCAAGAGTTTTATCTGAAAAAAGGAGTCTTGCTGTATATACATCTTTATTTTTAACAGTTACTCTATAAACAAGGTCTATTCTATCTAAGGAAGCTTTAAGAATATCTAAAGCACTGTCAAATTCTCTATAACTAAATTGATTGGGATTTAAATCAAATAATATATCTTGAAGATCATAAACAACATTTTCTTTCATTTGTTTTTCATTTGGAATATCAATTACATGGTGATTTGTTACTATATAACCATCATCTGTAATAAAAAAACCACTTCCAGAACGCCCAAGACTTACATAACTATCCAAAATCTTTTTTCCAGTTAGATTTTCAATTTTACTAAAAAGAGCTGGATTACTAATATCAGTTGATTCAATAAAAACATCAATTTCTATGTACACTACAGAATCTTGAAATTTATTATAAGTTTCTTTATTAGAACCACTAGCCGCTGATTGTTCATCTGAATAAACAAACGATATAGTTACAAGTAATAAAAATAAAAAAAGTAATTTTTTCATTAGAATATTCTCCTATAATATAACGGATCAAAATCTAAAGCTAACAGTAAGACCTACTGATTTATTATCAAAAAACATTGATAAATCTTCAAATTCTACATTACTTTTGTTTTTGTTGTCAATGTTATTTCTGTTATCATTTGCTTTATCATCTTGTTGATCGCTAGAATCTGCAATTCCTTCATTTAGTTGTTTTATTATTTTATTTTTTAATGTTTTAAAAGTTTTATAACTAAACATACATATTGCAAAAAAAGTTATAAAAGCACATAACCCGATTCCACCAAAAACAGAAAGGATTGCACCTGACATAAATAATGGGGATGCCATTAAGTTGTAACCATTCTTTAGGAAAAAAGGGTCTGTGAATCCAATATATCCTATTTGAGGATTGGTAGCACCTACTATTAGTAAAGGAATTCCTGCGAGGGTAAGACCTGAAATTATACCAGTGGCTATTGATGTTCCTTTTCCAAGTTTATAACCACCATAACTCCTACTCATTTCATAAACTGGTTTTGTATCTTTGAGTTTTCCATTGAAAGGAGATTTGGTTTTATCATTTATATAATGAGTTACAACTGTATAATTAGAAGTCCTTGATGTAACTTGAGATGTATGCTCATAATAACCATAATCCTTGCCATCAGTACCAATTAAGTGCCACTCAATATACGGATTAAATAAAGAGCCAGATTCATTAACCAAATCTTTTACCTTTACCTCAGCACTATTAACAAAATAAATCGAAAACACTAAAAATATCGCTAAAAATCTTATTTTTGACATAAAAACTCCAATAATTAAATATATTTAATTGGGATTGAGTCAAATCAATCCCAATATATGAAAACAATGGGTAACTACCCATTGTTTCCGATAATACTAATAAATCAAAACACTACTGTTTTATCATTTTTATAGCATAAGTACCAGTATGATACGAATTAAACCCCTGAATTTTTATATATATATTTTCAGTTGCAACAGATGTTATGCTTAAAGGAATGCTGTAAGCAGAGTCTACATTTGAATGGTAGGTAGTTGTTTTATCCTGTCTATAAATGCTTACTTTACAATCCATAGTTTTTGAACCACTTCCTTCATAAGAATCATCTAAATAAAATTTAAATACATCTCCTTCAGTAGCATTTATGAAATACCATTTTTCGTCACCAGTTATCGTTATGCTATCGTTTATCCATGTATTATAACTTGAACTTGGTATAAGAGTAGGAAGAATTTGAGTGATCTTAAGTTTAAATGTCCCATTATTTATAGAAGAATATGGTATAATCTTAAAATAAATCTTACCTGTCTCTGTTGCTGTTATTGCTTTTGGAGTAGAATAACAATTATTTGCAATACCAAAATATTCTGTTGTTTTATCTGATTTGCATCCTGTTAAATAAGTATTTGCTGTTGTTGTTCCACTTCCATAACTACTATTATCCATATAAACATAATATCTATCCCCTGCTGTTGCATTTACATAATACCACTGTTCATCGTAATTTAGATTATAAGTTTGCCAACTATCTAATGTGGTAATTTCTGTTTCAGATACTTTAACAACTTTAATTTTAAATGTCCCATTATTTATAGAATAAACCGGTGTAACTTTAAAATAAATCTTACCTGTTTCTGTCGCTGTTATCCTTTGTGGAGTAGAATAACAATTATTGATACTTGCAAAATAACTTGTAGTTTTATCAGATTTGTAGCCTGCCATATAAGTATTTGCTGTTGTTGTTCCACTTCCATAACTACTATTATCCATATAAACATAATATCTATCCCCTGCTGTTGCATTTACATAATACCACTGTTCATCGTAATTTAACGAATAACTTCCCCAAGTATCTAATGTGGTAATTTCTGTTTCAGTTACTTTAACAACTTTAATTTTAAATGTCCCATTATTTATAGAAGAAACTGGCGTGACTTTAAAATAAACTTTACCTGTCTCTGTCACTGTTAGTTTTTTTGGAGTAGAATAACAATTATTTGTACTTGTAAAATAAGTTGTATATTTATCTGATTTGCATCCTGTTAAATAAGTATTTGCTGTTGTTGTTCCACTTCCATAACTAGTATTATCCATATAAACTAAATATCTATCCCCTGCTGTTGCATTTACATAATACCACTGTTCATCGTAATTTAGATTATAAGTTTGCCAACTATCTAATGTGGTAATTTCTGTTTCAGATACTTTAACAACTTTAAGTTTAAATGTCCCATTATTCACAGAAGAATAAGGTGTAATCTTAAAATAAATCTTACCTGTCTCTGTTACTATTATCCTTTGTGGAGTAGAATAACAATTATTGGTACTTGTAAAATAAGTTGTAATTTTATCAGATTTGCATCCTGTTAAATAAGTATTTGCTGTTGTTGTTCCACTTCCATAACTAGTATTATCCATATAAACTAAATATCTATCCCCTGCTGTTGCATTTACATAATACCACTGTTCATCGTAATTTAGATTATAAGTTTGCCAACTATCTAATGTGGTAATTTCTGTATCAGATGATTTAACAACTTTAAGTTTAAATGTCCCATTATTCACAGAAGAATAAGGTGTAATCTTAAAATAAATCTTACCAGTCTCTGTCACTGTTACTTTTTTTGGAGTAGAATAACAATTATTTGTACTTGCAAAATATTCTGTTGTTTTATCTGATTTGCATCCTGTTAAATAAGTATTTGCAGTTGTTGTGCCACTTCCATAATTAGAGTTATCCATATAAACATAATAAACATCGCCAGCAGTTGCATTTATATAATACCATTGTTCATAATAAGTTTGTTGATAACTTCCCCAAGTATCCAATGTTGTAATTTCTACCTCTGGGGCTTTTACAACTTTAATCTTAAATGTACCATTATTTATAGAATAAACTGGTGTAACTTTAAAATAAATTTTACCCATTTCAGTTGATGTTATTGTTTTTGGTGTAGAATAACAATTATTTGTACTTGCAAAATATTCTGCTGTCTTGTCAGATTTGTAGCCAGTAATATTAGCATTTACTGTTGTGTCACCACTTCCATAATAGCTATTATCCATATAAACTAAATATCTATCACCAACATTAGCATTTATATAATACCATTGTTCTGATAAAACTAAATTGTCGCTAACCCATGTATCTAAAGTAGAAATTTGAGTTACAGTCATTCGATAATCAACTTTAATTTTATAAGTACCTGTCAAATTATTTGAAGGAGTCATTTTTATATAAACTTTACCAGTTTCTGTTGCAATAAAACTTTTTGCAACTGTATAACAATTTGTAACATTTGTTAAATACTCTGTTGTTTTATCTGATTTATATACATTTGCTATTACAGTTCCAGTAGATATTCCACTTCCATAAGATTTATCATCTATATTTAATAGATAAGTAGTATTTTGTGTAGCATCAAAAGAAAGCCATTGCTCTGTTGAGAAAATACCTTGATCTAACCATGTATTAAAATTATCAATCGTAATATCATTTTTAAGCATTTTATTAACTTTAATTGCATAAGTACCAACATTATATCCTGTTTGTTTAACATTTAAATAAATTTTACCATCGCTTGAAGGAGATATTATAGTTGGGGTAGAATAGGATTGGTCTTTATCAACAAAATAAGCTGTTGTTTTATCGCTTTGATAACCACTAACTACTATACTTGCAGTATAAGACGAAGAACCATACCCAGTAAATTCATCCCAATAAATTAAATAATTTTCATTTGATTTTCCATCTATTGAATATACTTGTTCATCATTACTCTTAACATTTCCAGAAACCCATTGATCAAAATTTGTAATTGGAATATCTGTTATTTTTTCGACATTAAGATTATAAGTATAACTATTATCTATTGGATATTTAAGAATGCCTACTATTAATCTTTGGTTTGCAGAACTATTTACGGTTTTAACAGTATTACTATTTAACGATTGGTTTTTAAAAGAATATGTTTTAAGATTTTCATCAAAACAAGAAATATTTGGAGCACCTGATACAGAACTATTATCATAATAGTTTATTCTAAATTTATCTAGCTCATTAGCATTAAAATAATAAAAATCTATATCCTCATTATTCGTCATAGAAATATTTTTTGTTATTTGTGTCCCAAAATTTTGAATTTCAGTAACCTTATTCAATTTTAAGAAGTAGCCATAACTGTCATTAATACTACCAGTCGTCAATTCTATATAAATTTTACCATTTTCTTTTACTGTAAACCCTGTATAATAATCTTTTGCATCTGAATTATATGTAAAATAATTTGTAGTTTTTGCTTCATTATAAATACCTGATATATATATCTTATCTGTAATATTATTATTGTTTTTAAGCATAAAATAATAAGTGACATCTTGGCTTGCATCAAAACAATAGAGTAACTTTTTGTTAGAAAGACTAGAAAATAACCCCATTAATGAAGAACCATTAAGAGTATAATTTTGCCATTTATCAGAAGGGCTTATAAGACCTGCCATTGTCTTTACTTGTACCTTAAAATCCAAAGTTTTTGTTGAGGCATCACTTTTTAATTTAACTATCATTGAATCAACACCAGTTTCTACAGGATTATAGTAAATCACAATATTTTCTGATTTACCTGCCTCTATTTTTATACTAGGAACTTTAACAACAAATGTTTGATTGTACAAATTATTATTAAATGATACTGTTATTGGTATCGTTGCTTTATTTTCAACAGTAAAAGTATAATTTTTAGGAACACCAACAGAAATTATACCAAGATCAACACTTGCATCTTGAGTAATTTCTGTTCCATTATATGTTAAAGTAAATGATGGTTTGGCTTTTTCTTGTTCAAATTGGGTTTGATCTAAAAAAGTAAATTGAGCACATCCCAAACCCAACACAAGAAATAACGAAAATAATAAAAATATCTTTCTCATAGAAGCTCCTTTATTTTAAATATTTATTTTACAAGCAAAATACAGGTCAGTAAAACAATTTATTTCTAAACTAACCTTAGTTTTTTTATTATCTTTACCATCTTTTTTCTTTATATTAAACATAGGTATTGATATAGCCATCATAATTAGCCCCAAAGAGGCAAGCCCTACACCAGCACCAAATAAACCAAATGTTAAAGCCATTTGTTTTATATATCCATCATAATTAGCATATTTATAAATATCATACCTTTTATTTACGTAATAATCAGAAAGCGAATATGCTAATAAAGGAATCCCAGCAAGCATAAAAATTGTACTAGGTACAACAAGTCCAACGCCAACTGACGCATAAGTTGATTTAAATAATATTTCACTATTTGAAGTATATTTAACATTAAAAACTTTTTTTATAGCTTGGTGAATTTCAATTTCTTTTTCGATTAATTTATATCCAGATGTTTTAATCATAATCTTATACTTTCCAGCCTTTACAAAAATAGTATTATTTTTTAGATTTTTTGTAATGTCTTTTCCATCAAGTAAAATTATACTATCTTTTTTCAAACCAACAAATTCAACTTCACTATCTTTATATTTAAAGTCAATATTTTCAACAGTTGCATCATTATTATCTATTTTTACAACTAAATTTATAGTTTCAATAATTTTACTATTAATTGTAACGTTCCATTCGCCATTCTCAAGATATTTTTTTTCACCTTTTTTATATTCATAATTTACATCAGCTTTTTTTAGAGTTATAATCGAATCTTCTGGTAATTCTTGAGAAAATTTAATTACATATCCTTTTGGAAGTGAATATTCTTTTTTTAATAAATCATTCTTTTTTAAGATTACCTCATCTTTTAAAGGAAAATATTCATCACCCATAACTAGTTCAATTTTATAAGTACCAACATCGAGTTCTTTTATCATTTGTGGAGATTTGCCATAAGATTTACCGTTTAAATATATTTCTGCTTTATCTGGTTTTGTAGAAATGTATAATTGTGCTTTATACTTAGCCATTTTAGGAGAATACGTGAAAGTGTCTTGATTTCCTTTGATAACTAAAATTTTTTGTGAAACAAATTCATTATCTGACTCAATTCTTAATGTATGCTCACCGCTTTTTATTGCTTTTACCAAAAAAGGAGTTTCTCCTAAAAGATTGTTATCCACATAAATTTTATAACCAGCTTTCATCTCAACTAAAATATTTTCTGGCATTTCCAAAAAACCTTTTTCATTCACTTTATAAACATTCCCAAGTCCACTTGCATCTTTTTTATTTTTTTCAACAAGAAATTCCATATCTATAAAACTTAACCATTTAATAAGTTTTCTTGAAGTAATCGAAAAATACATATCATTAGCATTTGTCATCCCAGCAGTATTTATACCAATAACCTCGCCGCTTTTTGAGAATAAAGGACCTCCCGAGTTACCAGGATTTATAGAAGCTGTATGTTGTATCCCAAGATTGTCTGTTCTTAATGAAGATATAAAACCAGATGTTACAGTTGATGTAAAATCTTTAACAACTTGAAATAACGAACTTGGTATTGGATAACCAATTGCTATTACAGTATTGCCAACCTTTAACTTCTCAGAATCCCCTATCGGTAATGAAACCAAGTTTTGACCATCTTCCATTTTTAATAAAGCAATATCAAGTTCTTTATCAGATTTAACTAATTTTGAAAAATATATATCTTTATTATCAACCAAAACCCTATAATATAATTCTGAATATTTTATTAGTTTTCTAAAATCTTCAACAACATTATCATAATCATCATTAGGTAAGATATTTTCAGGAATTTTATCTATAAAATCTTTTTTAATATTTTTTATAAAATTTTCTTTAATTTTATCTAGATCAGTTGTATCAATAACATGATGATTAGTAACAAAATAACCATCTGAGCTAATTATAAATCCAGTACCACTACCCAAAGTAATATAAGTATTAAGAATATCTACTTTATATTCTTTCTCAATAGATTTAAAAATTTCTTTATTTTTAACATTCGCTGCATCAAAATATAGAGATTGTTCTATATAAACAACGCCCTTTCCATATTTTTCATAAATATCACTTATGAAATTATCTTCTTCTGCATAAATTAGCACAGAAATAAAAGATAATAAAAGAAAAACAACTCTTTTCATTAAAATATTCCTTCCATTTATTAAATATAAGTCAATATCTACTCTATTATACCACAAAATTTAAAAAACTCAAGATATTTTAGATTCAAAATTATAGTATTTTGTTTTAAAATAGAAATAAATTTATATTAAATTTTAAGAATAGTATTCATAAGAATTTGTGAAAAATAAAAATTGAGAATGAACTTTTTTAAGATAATCGTTTTAAAATAATCAGTGGATTATAGATCATAAGTCCGTCCCTCCGGGACAGACCTTCTAATAGTTTTTGTAAAATTTTAAATTTTTATAGTATTTTTTTGTATTAATTTTTTATCCAACAAGCACATTTAGTATATCTATTATGTATATTTTTTGAAAAAGATTGGTTTTGCTGTCTTATTATTAGAGTCCCATCAAATTGATCGATAATCTTTGAGATTCTCGAATGAGTTATATTTGTTATATTTTCTGTATTTAAGAATTGAGATGCAAAATTTAGATATTCATTTGAATATTTCTCTATTAAAATAGAAATAACAGTATGACTATCAAAAATACATCCATTTTCAATAGAATTAATAATATCTTGAATAATAGATTCCATTATTGATTCTCCTATATAAAAAAAATAGAGATAGGCTATAAACCTATCTCTATTAATTATTTAATTAAAAATTATCTTCTTCTTTTATCAAAAGGTGGTCTTGAAGAAACTTCTTTTCTTTCTTTAGCTTCTTCATCAAGTATCATAGAAAAATTAAGTCTTCCTTGATAATCGATTTCCATAAGTTTTACATCAACTATTTGATTTAGTGATAAAATATCGCTAACTTTATTAACATGTTCTTTTGATATTTTAGAAATATGTAAAAGTCCTTCTTTTCCAGGAAAGATTTCAACAAAAGCACCAAAATCCGTAATTCTTACAATTTTTCCAGGATAGATTTCACCAACAACTGGGTCAGATACTATTCCTTTAACAATTTTTTTAACTCTGTCTATATTTGCTTTGTCTAAACCAGAAATGCTTACCATTCCGCTTTCATCAATAGAAATTTCTACATTATAGTCAGATGAAATTTGTCTGATAACCTTTCCGCCTTGCCCAACAACCTTACCAATAGTATCACTAGGTATTTGAATAGACTCGATCCTTGGTGCATGAACTGATATGTCAGCCATTGGTTTATCTATAACAGAAAGCATTATGTTTAAAATCTTATTTCTTGCTTCTTTTGCTTGTTTAAGTGATTGTTTGATTATTTCAAAAGTCAAACCTTTTATCTTTGTATCCATTTGTATTGCAGTGATTGTTTCTTTTGTACCAGCAACTTTAAAGTCCATATCGCCGCCAAAATCTTCAAACCCCATAATATCAGTCAAAGTAATAAACTCATTCTCATTTTCAGCAGTAATCAAACCAATTGATATACCAGCAACAGGTTCTTTAATCGGAACGCCACCAGCCATCAAAGATACTGTAGATGCACAAGTCGATGCCATAGAAGAAGACCCATTTTGTCCCATAACTTCAGAAACGACTCTCATTACATAAGGGAAAACACTTTGTGGAGGAACTACTGGTCTTAAAGCCTTTTCTGCTAAAGCTCCATGTCCTATTTCTCTTCTGCCAGTACCACCATATCTACCAACTTCACCAACAGAATAAGGAGGAGCATTGTAATGGTGGATATATCTTTTTATAGTTTCACCTTCGATTGATTCTGCTAATTGTTCATTACCAGGTGCTCCCAAAGTTAGAATATTTAAAACTTGAGTCTCACCTCTCATAAACATAGAGCTTCCATGAACTCTTGGTATTGGATTTATATTAATTTGGATTTCTCTTACTTCCTCGAGACCTCTACCATCAACTCTTCTTTTGTTTTTAAGAATGTTTTCTCTAAGAAATTTTTTGAATATTTTATCAATTGTTTCAATAATATCTTTTTTTGGATATTTTTCTTTTAATTCTTCTTCTGTGAATGTTGCTAAAATAGCCTCATTTACAACTTTATCAAATTCTCTTCTTTTAATAGTTTTATTTGCAAGTCCAACATAAAATTCTTCAATCTTTGTTAGAGCCAAATCTTTAACTCTATTATATATTTCTTCAGAAATTTCTTTTACTGAGAATGTAAGTTTTGGTTTTCCACATTCTGCTTGTAATTCATCCATAAATTTAGCAATAACACCAAGATGTGAGAATGATTGTGCAAAACCTTCTTCTATCTCTGCATCAGCAACGCATTCGGCAGCACATTCTATCATAACGATTTTATTTTCGTTTCCTGCTAACACAAGTTCAAAATCTTGCTTATCGGCTTCTAAATAAGTTGGGTTCACAACAATTTTACCATCAATTTTACTCAATCTTATTCCGCCAATATGACAATCAAATGGAATATCACTCACAGCCAAAGCCGCTATTGCAGCAGTAAGACCTAACACATCGTGAGGATTTTTCTTATCACTTGATAAAATGTTAATAATAACTTGAACTTCTCTCCTAAAATCCTTTGGAAACATAGGTCTAATTGATCTATCTATAATTCTTGCTTTTAAAATCGCTTCATCAGAAGGTCTTCCTTCTCTTTTTGAAAATTTATGAGATTTTATAATACCACCTGCATAAAGATTTTCATTATACTCAACAGTCAATGGAAAAAAATCCAAATCGGGATTATCTCCACCCATACATGCAATTGCTTGAACTAATGTTTCACCACATTGTAGAATAATACTTCCATTAGCCTGAAGTGCATATTCTCCTACTTTTATGGAAACTTCTTTGTCTCCAATAAATAATTTTTTTTCTTTTACTTCTAATAACATTATTATACCTTCCTAATTTTTTTTCCCGAGTTTGTCTTCCATTATATTCTATTAGATTAAAATTGTCAAAAAGATATTACAAGAAAAGAGAATTTTGAGAATTTTAAGAAATTGATTCACCACTTTGGATTGTTTCTATAATAACCTTTTCATTATTAAAATAGATTTGTTCAGAGTCATCTTCTATATAATAATCAGATTTAGTTTTTATGAGGGCTTGCAGAAATAAAGTTTTAATTGTTTGTTCTTCATAATTAGTTTTTATTATAATATCCATTATACATTTCCTAAATATTCCATATTATAAAATATAATACCAAAATGAAATTTTTCAAACTTTTTTATTAATTAATATAATATTTTTCTATATTAGTTCTAAGTGGATTTTTTTAGAATAAAAATATTAAAATCTCTGTTTTCACTTCTCCATTTATAACCAAAAAGAGAAATAGAAAACTCATCATCTATATCATTCGCATTAACAATAAATCTTTTGTCATTTTTAATAACATCGAAACTTTTGTCAAAATATTCTTTATGGTCAGTAACAAATATAAAAAGACCGTTTTGAATTAATTTAGTATAAAAAACATCAACAAATTCTTTCTTAAAAAGTCTATTTTTATGATGCCTTCTTTTAGGCCACGGGTCAGGGAATGTCATATAAATCGTATCAATCGAATTATCTTCAAATAAATCTCTAATAACAAAAAAAGCATCTCCACAAATCCATTTGAGATTTTTTAACGAATTTTTTGTTTCTTTTTCTCTGCATCTAACAAGCCTATCTTGTTTTATATCAATCCCAATAAAATTTTTATCAGTATTTTTCAAAGCCTTATCAATTATAAAATGACCATTTCCACAACCAATTTCTACTAAAATAGGATTACCATTTTGAAATAAATCTTTAAAATTAATTATTTGGTTTGTTTCTTCTTCTTTTAAAAAAATTACTTCTTCTAAAAGTGAATAATCATAATCTCTTATATGTCCCATATTTCTTTACTTTAAAATTAGAATATTTTTTTATTTTATGTAATAAAAATAATTTAGTCAAATACTTTTTGTTATACATATTTAACATTTTAAATTAAATTGTCAAGTTTAATTTGCATGTTTTAATATCTATTCTCAAAATGCAATTTTAATTATTTTTTTAAAGAATAAAATAAATTTCTCAATATATACCTAATTTTAGTAAAGGGAAAATTAAAGAATGATAAAATTTACAGTAAAAAATTCAAAAAAGAATTCCTTGTTTCAAACAATTTAACTATATTTTATAAATAATAAAAATTACATCCCTGTTTTAAATATACTGATAAGTTTTTAGTTTTTTAAAGATTATAAAGGCTAATTAGTTTAATATCAACTAATTATACAAATTAAATGTGTGGCAATTTGAAAAATCTATCTTATAAAATCAAAAAAAGTATTGATTTTTTTTAAATTTCATTGTATTATTTCCTTCTTAAAAAAGAGGTGTTAATAAAATATGGATAGTAATGCGATTAAAAACAAATTAATTACATATATGAATTATGGTAAATTAAAGAAAGAATTAATATTAGAAATTCAAGATGCTTTATTGACAAAGACAAAGCAATCTGATTTTGAAAAACTTTTAGAAAAAGTTGAAGTAGAAATCAATAACAAAAAATAAAATTATCTTATGGATATTTCCCACCTTTATTTTTGGTGGGAAATTCATTGCAAAAAAAAGAAATGAATTTTTACCTTAGATTAATCATCCTTCAAAAATTGAACAGAAGATTTAATTTAAAAGTAATTTTGATATATTTGTGGACGGATAATAGAACTGGATAATTTCTTTATACTTATATCCTTGTTCTGCCATAGATTCTGCTCCCCATTGACTTAATCCAACTCCATGACCAAATCCTATTCCTTCAAATTTAATTTTATTTTTTTCAATTTTAATTTTAAATCTTTCGCTTTTAACAACAAAATACCCTATTTTTTTACGAATTTCTTTAGAACTGAGAGTTTTATTAGAATAATTAAGTTTATCGACAAATCCGTCTTCATTATATGTAAAAAAAGACTCTAAAATATCATTTGTTAAATCAAGTGATTTTTTTATATCTTTAATTAGAACTTCACAATTCCACTTATCATTTGGTTTACCGATCGAAAAAGGGTCTTCTTTGGAAGTTAAATACGCAAAATTTGATGATTGTCCAAAATATTCTTTACCACTTCGCGTTTTTCCACCAGAATTAGAGTGAAAATAGGCGATAATCGGTTTATTTTCATAAGTAATTATTTCACCAAAAGTCTCTTTTACTGCTTTTTTTATCTTTGAAAGATCATCATTTTTTAAATCTAAATTAAAACCATTGTAAACTTGATAAGAAACTGTATTATCAACATCAAAATTTCTTTTATCTCTATATTTATTTATAAAATAGAGAGAATATGTCCTTGCTATAACAACCTGAGCTTTTAATGCTTCAATTGGGAATTTTATAGGAACTTCTGATGGTAATACAGAAAGTAAATAAGTTTCTATTGGAATATAATTTATTACTTCAAAACCATCTTTTAATGGAAAAATTTTAATGACACCTAAATAAGACCTATCATTGATTATTATAGTTTTTTTTTGTAATGAGTAAATTTTTATTGGATTAGTTATATTTTTATCATTTAACTTTGTAAAATCATCTTTTACTGCAATTTTTATCGTTTTTTTAGTAAAAAAAAATCTTCTTTTAGTTAAATCATCCTCTACTACAATATGAGATAATAGAGGAATTTCAATTTGATTACCCAATTTTAATTTAACTCTAATTTCTGATGAATTCGCAGTTTCTTCAGAAATTTTTTCTATATAACTTTTACAAGAAAATAAAAAAATAAACAAAATAAATATTAAATAAAGTTTTCTCATATTTAGACTTTTAACTCCGATAATGCCTTAATTCGCTTTAACATATTAGGATGTGTGCTTAAAGTTTCCATTATTTTATCTCCAAACGATATTTTAACATTTTTATCTTTTAAAGTATCGAGTTCATCAGTATCTATTCTACCGTTTCTATCTGCATCTAACTGTCTTAATTCTTTAAATTCTTTTTCTGCTTTTGAAGGATCGTTTGCAAAAAATGCTTTGAGTCCTTCAGTTTCACGAAGCTCGTCTTTATCTATTTTTGCACATCCATAAACCAGTTTATATAAAGCAGATGCTAAGTATTCTGGTTTAGAACCAAGTTCAACAGCTCCTCTATCAGCAAAATATTCTCTAATTCTTGAAGCGTATAAAACCAAAAGATTTGTTACAAAATACAGTAAAAACATAATTATACCAATAATTGCAAGATTTCCACCACTGCTTTCTCTATTGTATCTTCTGCTGCCACCCCACATTAGAGAACTAGCAAGATAATATAAAACCAAAGGCACAACAGAAAGTAATGTTACAAAAAGAACATCTCTATTTTTAAGGTGACTTACCTCGTGTGCTAAAACGGCTTTTAATTCATTTTTATTTAATAAACCAACGATTCCTGATGTAACACAAACTCTACCGTCTTTTAATGATCTTCCAAAAGCAAAGGCATTTGGTAGATGATTTTCACTAATACCAACTTTTGGCATTGGAATATTAGCTTTTTGTGCGAGTTCAGATACCATTTCGTAAAGGGCAGGCTCTTCATTTTGAGTTACATATCTTATTCGCATTGTCCATTCAACCATTTTTGGTCCTATTAGATATTGGAGTAATACCATTCCACCTGCCATAAGTAGATAGAAAATATTGTTACCAAAACCTGCAATATTTCCTACAATAAAAATTACAAAGTAAATTATTCCAAAAAATATACCCATTAAAAAATATAGTCTAAGATGAAGACTAAACATTGATTTTCTCCTTAAAACAAAAAGATATTTATTGTTAAATATACTAAAAAGTTTTTAGTTTGTCAAAAAATACAAAATAATTAAAATATTTTACTCCATATTTATAATCTGTGACCATCTATAGTAATCCCTACCAATCTGTGTTATATACTGAAATGTTTCAGGTTTGTCTTAAATTCAATGATAATTTTTTTCTAACTCATTTTAAACAAACAATTTGTAAAAAAAACATTTCAGGTATATAATGACGATCTGCACGATTATCATTATAAATACAAAAAAAATTTACAAATCAATCCAATATTTAGTTTATTCTAACAATACAATAATCCGATAACACAGATAAACACAGATTATTAATGATTGCCACAGATTACGCTGTTGACAAATCAGTAAATAATTAAGAAAAATAATTGTTGGTTAAAAACAAGTCTAATTAATTTTATGGCAAGGATTTTATGAAAAAACTATTATTTCTTTTATTTTCTTTAATTTTTATTTCTTTTGGAATATTTTCTCAATCAAGAGATATTGATATAGAATTTCTTCATAAAGGTAAATATTACTCGTTAAAACCAGTAAATAACAAAAGTTTTGAATTAAATAATATTTTCTATCCATTAATTGAAATTGATAATTCTCAAGTTCATAGAGTAATTTTGACATCTACCGAGAAAACTAAACTTTTATCACTAAATTTCGTTGGAGACAGTTACGAATTTAATAATATTCAAATAATACATAAAAATAAAGATGTTTATTCTATAATTGATAAAATTAATAACCTAAAAGTTAATTTTGGCATTGGGGATTATGATTGTATTATTTTATATAGTGTAATAAAATTTACAAAAAAAGAGTTAAATTTATTTGATAAAATCGCTACTGTTATATTTGTTAAAACTCTTCTAAAAAAAATTGAAGGGGAATTTAGTTTAAAAATAGACATTCCCGAATTAATAGAACAAATAGAATTTGACAAAAAAATAATAGCAAAAATAACTAATGAGAAACTAAAAGACTTTATTTTAAAAATGTATCAATTTGATGAAAAAAGAAATTTTTATATATTAAAAGATATTGGTAAAAATAAAGAAAACAGGGATTCTATAAATAATATTTTAATTGATATTAGTTTTTATTCTCAAAATGGATATAAAGATTTACAAAAAATAGAAGCATATCAACAATTTATATTTGAGTTGAAAAGATTAAAAAAGAATGAAACTTTTAGTTATATAAGAAAATACATTCAGTTTAATTTTAAATTAATAATGGATAACAAAATAACAAGTGATTGGATTTCTCCTTATGATTTGTATTATAATAAAGAAGGAAATTACAAATCTATTGCTTTTTTTTATTACAATACGTTAAAAGAATTAGATTTTAATGTTAAATCTTATTTTGTTACAGACTTGAGAAAAAGACCAAATGACGAAATAAACCAAATACTAAATCTAAGTTTAGAGGAAAAACAAAAACTTGAAAGAGAATATAAATACGTTAAATCATCTTATAATCTTGACGAACTAAGGTTTTATTATTCTCCAAACTTTTTAGACTCTACTTATATTATTACAGTTGAAATTGATGGAAAATGGTTATATACAACAGGAAACGACTGGATTGATGCAGGAATTTACAAATCAGAAAGAGTTTGTTCTCATTATGCAAGAAAAGGATGCTATTATTCACTGTTTGAAAAAGATAAACTTATTTTAGAGAATATTCCTATAAATGAAAAAGACATTTTGTGGGATGTATTTTACGAATTGAAATAATTTTAAAGTCAAAATTTACTACGAATTTCAAGAATATTATAGAGTATTTCAATAAAAAAGATGTTTTTTTTAAATTTATTGGAGTTTTTAATCACTATTATCTATTGACAACAATCTAATTGTCAAATATAATTCTATTATGGAAAATTTAAACTTTGAGACAATTGATTTTATTGTTAAAAAAATGAAGGAAAAACAAAAATTTTATTCTTCAACTGAAGATGATTTAAAAAAAATGCTATCTTTTGCAAAAATAAAAAAATTCAATAAAAAAGAATTTATTTACAAAGAAGAAGAGGACGTTAAATATTTCTACATTATAATAGAAGGAAATGTAGAAATTTTTAAATACACTGATAAACAGACAAAAAGAATTTTTTGTGTTTTGAGTAGCGGAGATGATTTTGGAATGCCAGAACTTGCATGGGACGAATACAATATCAACGCTTATTGTTTAACAGATGTAAAATTAGCGTATATTACAAAGAGTGATTTTTTTAATCATATTTTAAATATAAAATCAATAGTTATAGATACTTTTTGTAGTATGGGTTATATAATTGGAGAAATGCAGCAAACTTTAACGATAACCAATGCTGAAGAAAAAATCATCTCATATTTAAACTACTTGAGAAAGTGCAATAGTTTTACAAAAGATGGAATAATCTATGTCCCAAGAACTATAACAAACGAAAAAATTGCAACTATTCTTGATTTAACAAGAGAAACAGTTTCGAGAATATTAAATACATACAAATATAAAAAAATCATTGATATAACAAAAGATCATTTCATTATTTATGATTTACAAAAGATAGAATCTATTTCTTATGACTCAATTTTTGTTACTGGCTATTACGGAACACCAAAAAAATAATTTTAAAATAAATAAAAACATTAAAACTTATATTGAATTTATAACTATTTTAGAGTATAATGAGTTTAATATTAAAGTGCGATTTAAGTTGAAATGATTAAATAATATTTGATTTGTTAGTTTTAAATGAGCAATCCTGTTTTATTTACAATTTTAGTTGTAATTATATAAAAGTTATTCTCAAAATATATATCGACTTACGGTTTAAAAACTTTCAAGTATTATTATTATGTTTCTAAATAAGAGGGGTGTAGTGAATGTCTATTAATATTTCGACTACATATATTGATAATAAAGCAGAATTTGGGGTTAAAGAAAACATTGTTCATCTTTCAGGCATAGTAGATCAACGTAACCCACAAGAATTCTTAAATATTTTTTTTAATAGAATAAAAGAAGAAGTTTCACAAGAAAAATTAAATGAAATATCATTCGATATAACAAATCTTAATTTCTTAAACTCTTCTGGATTGAAGGCTTTGCTAAATTGGATAATTGCTCTTTCAAAACTTAAGAAAGAAGATAAATTTAAAATAGTCTTTTTATGTAGTAAAGAAATTTTATGGCAAAAAAGAAGTTTAATGCCACTCTCTCTAATTGCTCCAGACATTGTAATCTTAAAAATTATTTAACTAATTAATTATGCACAAAAAATATAATTTCTTATTCTTTTTTCTATTAATAACTTTTAATATTTCTTCTGTTTATGCTATTGATAATAATATAATGGATAAAATTTACAATATATTGTTAGAATTTAATACAAATCCTTATAATACAAGCATAAGATTGAATGAAATTTTAAAAACAACAAAAGATTGGGATTATCCTTATATTTTATTAGGTAATCTCTATGAAAAAAACAATTTAATGCACAAATCTATCGAATTTTATGAAAAAGCTATATCAATAGGCATAAGTCAAAAATCTCTTTCTTTTGAAGTTTATTATAGTCTTGCAACTCAATATATAAAAATTGGAAATATTACTAAAGGTGAATATTATCTTTCAAAATCAAGAAATTTAAAACCCAAAACTAAATCAAGACTTGAAAGTTTAAAACAATCAACAAGACTATTGACTAACTTAAAAAATGCAATATCAAATATTGATACAAATCCAGAAACTTCGATAAATATATTAAATAATATTCTACTAGAAAAAGATGACTGGTTTTATGCTCAAAAACTTCTTGGGCTTGCTTATGAGAAAAACGGAGAACCAGACAAAGCATTAGAAACTTATAAAAATCTTCTATTGTACCTTAATATAAAAAACATTGTTTTGGCAGGAGAAAAAACAACTCCTTCAGATGGTATTTACACATTTATAAGGAATAAAAACGATACTGGTTTGTGGGAATTAAAACTATATCTACCAAAAGGAAAGTATAAGTATAGATTTATTAAAAACTTCGGTTATCCAGATGAAGGCAATCTTATTGATAAAAATAATCCAATTAGCGTAAGAACAGAAAAAGGAGGCATCCTAAACATTGTTGAAGTAAAAAAAGATTATGAAGAGTTAAATTTTTCTTACAAAACATTGCCAGAAGATTCATTTATTACAAATATAATGCAAAATATTGCAGAATTAAGAAAATCTGAATTATTACAACAATATTCTACTGTGTTATATGGTCAAAATGTAAAAGTAAAAAAAATGCCAATAACTTTTCGATATTACAATCCTAATGCTTATGCCGTTTGGGTCGTTGGTTCTTTTAATAGATTTGGTAAAAATGGTTCTGAAACAACAATTCTTGACCCAAATTTTTATTGGAATATGGAAGGACCTGACGAAAATGGTTTTTGGGAACTCGAAGTTTATATATATCCTGGTGAATATTTTTATAATTTTGTTGTAAACGAAGAATTGTATGTAAAAGACTCGGAGTTAATGGGGGATTTTGACTATATAGGAAAAGATAAGTCAGAAGAAGAGCAAGATAATGATACTCTAAAAGGCTTTTATGATAACGGTAATTACGTTGTTTTTATATTTAATAAAAATGATTATAAATATATAAAACCTATTAGCAAAGTAATGCCAAGTGGTGACTTCAATAACTGGATTACTTTTAGTGCTGGAACTGCAAAATTTACTCAATGGTTAATGAATGATGAGGGGGATGGAATATGGACTTATGAAATACCAAAATCACTCATTGATAGTAATATTGAATTTAAATTTATAGTTAATGCTAATGAATGGCAAGAAGCTACAAGAAATTATATAGTTAAATACGGTGTAAAATCATCTAAATATAAAAATTTATTACTACACTACGATACCGATGCTCCAAAAGAATTTAATATGTGGAGTAGATATTCGAGATTTAGAGTTGGTAAATTAATAGATACTTATTTTAGTTATAAAAATAGAAAAGCTAAGAATGTAAGAATAGTTGGGACATTTAATGATTGGGGTAAATACAATAATATATTAATACCAGATTATAATATGAAAGGTCCAGATCAAAATGATAGATGGCATCTTAAATTAAAATTACCAGCAGGAAGATACGAGTATAAATATATTGTTGATGGATATAACTGGGTAAAAGATACAGAATCAAAAACTTTTAGTGGTGATAATTCAGAAATTAAGGTAATTGATAAATGAAATTAAAAATTAGCATACAATTTAAAATAGTATTAATGTTTATTATAATAATTAGTTTACTTTTCGTCGTTGTCTATAATCGGATCGAAAGAATTATAGCAAATAATTTTAAACAATATATAAATGATAGAATCACAATATCAGAATCAATCATTGATAATTATTTAAAAAAAATATTAGAAATAAAAAGTCAAAATATCAAAGCATTCGCAAGTATATCTGATTTAAATCAAGCAATAAAAAATGAAGAGTTTCTAAACTTACCATTTTATCTTACAAAACATATAAAAGAGTATGATTTTGATTGTGTTAAGCTTTATAATAAAGACGGAGATTTACTTGGTGAGGCAGGAAGAAACTTAGTATTTGACGAAGGATTCTTACGAAGATTAATGTCTAAAGAAATTATTTCAGAATTTACTTTAATAGAAAATAAAATATATCTTATTTCATCGTATATTTTTAATGACGGAAATAACATTCTAATAGGAGAAACAATCCTTGATGATAGAGTAGCAGAGGAAGTACGAAGAGCGTTGGTTGTAGATATATTAATTATGAGAGACAATATAATTGTCGCAAAATCAGATTTTTTTGCTATAAATAAGAATATTATAGACAAAAATCTAATAGAAAGAACTCTAAAAAATCAAAATTTCATAATAAATGATGAAGATCATGGTCTTACTATTCAATATAAGCCTTTTAAAGATAGTAACAATAATATAATAGGTTCAACGGTCTCTGTTCTTTCTACAAGCATTCTTCTTGATATTAAGGACGAATCTCAAAAAACAGTAATAACTATATTTTTCATCGGTGTTTGTATAAGTATAGTTTTAATATTTTTACTTGCTAGAACAATTATTAGACCAATAAAAAAACTTACACTTTGGGCAAATAGAATAAAAGAAGGGGATTTCAAATATTATGAAAAAATAAAAACTCATGATGAAATAAACGACCTTTCGTTAGTATTTGGTTCTATGTCAAAAACAATTCTTCAATACAACGAAGAACTCGAAAACCTTGTTAGTCAACGAACAAAAGAACTCGAAGTTGCCAATAACGAATTACGAATAGTAAACGAAAAAAATAAAAAAGAATTCCTTCTTGCCCAAAGAATTCAGTTAAGATTACTCCCCGAAGAATTCCCAGATAATGATAAAATAAAATTTTTTGGTCTTTATCAACCAATGAATGAAGTTGGCGGGGATTTGTATGATGTTTATAAAATTTCTGAAAATAATTTTGGCGTTGTAATACTTGATGTTTGCGGGCATGGAGTACCTGCCTCATTAATTACTACTATGGCAAAAGTATCGTTTAGTGTAAACTCAAAAAATTATTCATCAACTAAAGATGTTGTGGGGCATGTTAATAATGAAATATGTACGGCTTTACAACAAAGCGGGGATTTTTTTACGGCTTGTTATGCCACTATAAATACCAATAAAATGACACTTGATTACACAAATGCTGGACACAAAGACATTATAATAATAAGAAAAAATGATCAAATCATAAGATTTGAAAACAATAATCCTTTTATTGGTGTCCTCGAAGATATAAATTATGAATCTGGTGAGTTTCAGTTAGAATCAGGAGATAGAATAATACTTTATACCGACGGCTTAACAGAAGCAAGAAACAAAGACGAACAACTCTACGAAGAAGAAAATCTTGTTCTATCCATCCAAAAAAATAAAAACCTCTCTTTAAAAGAACTTATCCAAAAAATCTATCAAGATGTAATAGATTTTAAACAAAGTAACGAAATGCAAGACGACATAGCAATTATTGGGGTGGAGGTTAGTTAATTAATAATATTTTTCCAGAAGAAATCAAAAATAATCTATTATTAAAAACTTTAACACTTAATAATAAGAATAGTTATACAGATAGTAAATCTAAAAAGTAGATGTTTTAACTTCCAACAATCTTTGCTTATCTATACTTGCTCCTTTGATTTTAAGACATTCTCCTGCGATTGTGTTACCAAAAGAAAGCATTTTATATAAAGAGTCATTATTTATATCCTTCAAGTCATTTTTTGTAAAAATATTATTTTTATAAAGAAAAAATAGTATCCCACTACTAAAATTATCACCAGCACCTATTGTATCAACTATTTTAACATCAAAACAATCTGATTTTATAAAATCATTCCCATTTATAGAAGCAAAAGCACCGTTTTTACCATCTGTAACTATTGCCAGTATTGGATTAAAATCTTTTAAAAAAGTGAAACATTCTTTAATATTATTTGCACCAAAAATATTGTTTAAATCCTCAAAAGATGTCTTTATAATAGAAGAATTTTTAAAGTTGTTGATTAGATTCTTTGTTAAACTTTGTGGAAAATTTTTACGATAATTTGGATCGTAACTTATTAAAAAGTCATTTTTTTTAGAAACATTAAAAATATTATTTATAATTTGTTGATTTTCTTCCAAAATAGAAAAAAATGATCCAAAATGAAATATCCCAGTATTATCAAAATTGTTATTTTCTATATTGAGATTAAATTTTGATTTATAAAAATCATAACTTGCATTACCATTACTATCAATTATTGCAAAAGCCAAAGGGGTCTTAAAGTCTTTTGTTATAGATAAATAACTTACATCAATACCTATCTGGCTCATATTATCAAGCAAATACTTACCCCAAAAATCATCTCCAATCTGTGAGATAAAACTAGTACACGCCTCAAGTTTAGCAAGACTCGAAGCTGTATTAAAAATCGAGCCACCTGATACTGGACTAAAATTAAGATTTTGATCACCAATTAAATCAACTAAAATTTCGCCTAAAAGTGTAATTTGTTTCATGGTTTTATCCTGCATTATCTTAAAATTTTGCCAAATATTTATTTTCGTAAAATTCAACATCTTCAAATTGGCTTAAAGCCTTAATTATATCATCAAATCTTTTTTAATAGCTAGTATTTTTATAATTTAAGTCCAAATAAAATATATAGTAAAAGTTACGAAAAAGCAAATTTATTTTTTTAGGAATTAATAGTTAAAGATTTATTTAACTGTTCAATTAGGTTAAAAACATTAGTAGATGGGTTTTCTAAAGCTATATTATTATGATTATAAGAATTATAAAGTTTTTTAGAGTTTCTTATTGCATTTTGCTGCTTTTCATATATTTTATCAAAAATAGTTTTATCTTCTTTTTTGTATTCAAGTCCTAATTGTTCTGAAAGTTTTTCTCCATATTGTTTGCGGGATAATGAAGTATCGTAATAGTTAAAATGAAGCAAATACCATAATTCAAAACATTCGTTTGAATAGGCACATTTTATATTTTGAGATTTGGCATTTTTTATTGTATCATTAAAATCTTGATTAGTAAAATCATCTTTATCAAAAATCAGCCAAAAGTTGTAATTAATATTAGAATTAGAATATTTTTTTATAATTTTAACTGCATACTCCAATAATTTTGTTGGATTAAGTGGATTAACTAATGTTTTTATACTAATCTGGTTTTTATGAAGTTTTTCTTTGTATTTTTCAAAATAATTTGGTTCTGTTTTCTCACCTTGACATATTATCAAAAAATATTCTCTTATACCCCTAGTTTTTTCTTTCCTTATTCTAGCGTTTTTACCATATTTTTTTAAAAAAGAATCATCAATTTTTCCTTTTTTAGCCATTTATTTCTCCAAAAATAGCCTCAAAATTACCAATAAACGGTATTGCTCCATATTTTCCACTTATATAGTCTCTTTGATATGAGGCATCATTTCTCACCTTTTTATCTTCGATTTTATATTCAACTAAAGAATACAAGTCTGTTGCTTCATATCTATTTTTTTCTGTAAACCATATTTGGTCTCGTCTTAATAAAGAAGATGTTAATAAATTAGTGTCGTGTGTTACAAATATCAATTGTGCGTTATTTTTATTTGTTTTAGAAGAGTTAAATAATTCAATTATTGCTTTTGTCAATAATGGATGAAGTTTTGCATCAATTTCATCTATTGCCAAAATAGAACCTTTCAATAAACTTTTTACGATTAGCCCAGAAAGGTTAAAGTATTTATTTGTTCCCGATGATTCTTCATCTAACAAAAAACTAATAGTTTCAATCACTTCATTTTTTTCGTTAAATTTTTGATGATAAGTATTAATATTTACAAACTCTTCGTCTTTAAATTTTTCTGACAAAGATTTAAATAAATCATCTGGCATCCCTTTTGGCAATATTTTTTCTGAAAATTTTTCTTTTGATAAAGAAATATCCATGATCCCCAAATCAGCATTTTTGATAAAATCGTAAATCTTTTTTTTGGTATCTTCATTATCTAACATTTCCATTGTAATAATAGAATAATTATCATCTTTTAATCCAGATATAACTTTAAAATTTGTAAACCAATTTATTATATCTAATGATATAAATCCATTAAAATTTGCGGCAACAGACAAAAATAAAGCATTATTTCGTGTTTTTTCTTCTAAATTTTTACCTTCTTTAAAGTGTTTTTTAACTTCTATTATATCTTTATTTCTAATAAATAATAATTTCTCTTTGGTTGTTTCTGTTTGGTAAAGCCATTCTGCTTTTACTTCTTTTCTGTCGATTTCAAAACCGTATCTGTAAGTTTTATCATTAAGTAAAAATATTATCTCAAAAAATGAAGGCTTGTTTTCTGTTTCTGTTGATAATTTGAATGGGTAAATATCGATTTCTTCATTAATAGTTGTCTCTTTTGATGAATTTATAACAAGCCATCTCATAAAACCGAGTGCTTTTAGTAAATTTGACTTACCACTTGCATTTGCTCCATAAATTGCAGCACTTTTTAATAATTTATACTTTTCGTAAATAATTATATTTTCTTCTTCCCTTTCTTTTATAGAAGAAGCATTCATATTTAAACTAACCTTATCTTTAAAAGAAAGATAGTTACCAACTGTAAAATTTATTAACATATAAGACCTTTTTATGAGGAGTTTTCTCATAAATATTATATATAATATCAAAAATTGTCAATATATAAAATTATTTTTCTAAAGAAATCTAAAAATATTCTACACAAATGCCCTAATTATCCCAACGATCCGCCCATCATCGACAAATGAAAAATGTCCACCATTCTTTACAACAAAAAGCCCGCAGTCTTTAATTAATTTTTGCATTTTTTTTGCCATCCAGATAGGAGTTGCATCATCCTTAGCCCCCCAGTACAAAAAAGTTGGGCATTTTATTTTTGGGAGTAGATCACTAAAGTCTTCCCTGACAGTTTTCACCAAAATATTTCTCATTTCCCCAGCGTTTCTATAATCATCAGAGCCAACTTTATTCTTGAGTTTCTCGATTTTGTCATCATTTTTTAGAATATTTTTATAAATAAATTTTAGTGTTTTAAAAGAATAAACTTTGAGATACCAACTCAAATTCCTTTTTGCTCGTAATCCAGCACTATTTATTAGAATGAGTTTTTCAACCAAATCTGGATAAGTTGTAGTTAGAACAATGCCAATTTTTCCACCAAAAGAATGTCCAACATAACTAAGTTTTTCTAATTTTAACGAAATAATGAGATTATAGATGTAATCAGAGTATTCTACACTACCTATAACGTTTTTTGGTGCTTCACTCTCGCCAAATCCAGGTAAATCAACAGAAATTATCCTATAATCTCCTAAAAGAGTATTATAAATAGCAGAAAGATTATTTTTATCAGCACCCCAACCATGTACAAAAAGTATTGCTTTTTTGGTAGAATTATTATTATCAAGATAGCAAATCTCTAAGTCTTTAATTTTAATTTTTTTCTTTTCTAACATAATTGCCCTATTTTATTTGATTTTTAGTAATTTTATACTGGCAATTGTCCAAATTGTCAATATATACCTTAAACGCTTACCTCTATTAATTCATTTGTATCAAACAAATTACAAGTAATGTCAATTCTATTATTTATTGACTTTTTAGAAGCGCTTAAGTATATATTTTTAACTTTTATTGTCAAGATATTTTTTTGTTAAAAATATAACACCGAATTGACTCATAAAAAAAGTAACTTTAGGAGTAGTATAAAATGTAAAAAAGAGTATCGTTGACTCACAATTAATGTAACTTTTAGATTGAAGGAGTAATTGT
>Ga0209518_1000210_pt1 | contig 79650 bp, 80 predicted proteins | sample RifGroB1_FD_183993 | JGI IMG/M metagenome (GOLD analysis project Ga0209518, IMG submission 183993) | Groundwater microbial communities from Rifle, Colorado, USA - Groundwater B1 (SPAdes) (version 2) | ecosystem: Environmental > Aquatic > Deep subsurface > Groundwater | place: Rifle, Colorado... | reverse complement strand
GTTAATACTCCAAAGAAAACAGATGGTAAACGAAGCGCAACTTCAGTGTAACCGAAAAGAAATGTCCACACCTTTAAAACCAGGTAATATAACGGGGGGTGGTTGTCCATCAGTGGAAATTTGGTTAAGATATCCCAGAAGTTCATATTCCTAACTACTAAAGCTCCAATTGCCTCATCAAGCCACAGTGATTGGTCAAGATTCAAAAGTCTTATTAAAAAGGCTAAAATCAGAGAATTAATTATCATTTAAATCCTTTTTTAGTAAACATGAACTTTAATATACCTACAAATAGGCCAAAGTCATAAACAGGTTTAAAAATCATAAATGCAGGTTGTAAAAAGCGGATAGAGTAAAAAAGACCCAATAGAATTGAAAAAGGAAATGATGATCTGATAAGTGCGGTTAAGTATCCTAAAAAACCGAATTTGTATTTTCTTTTACCTACCCATTGGGCATGTTTTAAAATTTCTTTAAGATTCCCCGGGTTTTTGTGGAAAAAGATTGCTTTATGCGCAACATCTGCCTGATAACCCAACTTTTCAGATAAACTCCAGTCGTCGTTATATCCTCCTGGGTTAAATCCTCCAACTCTGACAAATTCAGATTTTAAAATTGCCCTGAAAACTTTTTGTTTGTTGGAGTATTTTTTGGGATGTCTTTTCTTATTCTCCCAACCTTCATTGATGTTCCAACACCTTGCCCAAACATTCTTCCAATTACTTACATATTCATCAACTGAATTTGTTCCTTTTGATTTACCACCGATTATGGGTTTAATAAGCATTTTTAGGAAGTTTTTGTCAAAAGTCATATCTGCGTCAATAAACACAAGTATGTTTCCTGTAGCGGATTTGGCTCCCAAATTTCTGGCTGCCCCCGCTCCTTTATGTTGTTGCTCAAGAATTGAAAGTGTTAATTGTTTTTTACTAATCAACTGCTTCAAATCAAACTTTTCATTACTTCCATCATCTACCACAATAACTTCGAAGTCTTTTAATGTTTGTTTTTCCAAAGAACTCAAACATGATTGAATTACATCACTTTCATCAAAAATAGGTATTATTACTGATACTTTCATTTAATTATCTTTATTAGTTAAATCCTTAGTTATCCGATATAAAGAAAAACTCTCTCTTATTTCTTCTATCCGACTTATATTATAAGGCTTATAGACGTTTAATTCCCACGGATTGTTTTTGTTGAAGTCATAATCATTTTTTGCCAAAGCAAAAATTTCATTTGAAGAAGGATAATCTATTTCCCCCATAGGCTTTTTACCATAAACATATTCAACCAAGTAGCGTAATGTATATCCCCTGGTGTCAAAATCATAAAGAGTAACAACATTAAAATTATCGGATGCTTTTTCTGAAATAATTTTTGCAGCTGTATTTATATTTTTGAAATTTAATCCTTCAAACATGCCTACTGGCTTTCGGAAATTTATATGTACTGAAGTTAAATTCAAATATAAATATAAGACAATTAACATTACTCCTAAAAAAATATTTCTTTTGCAAATTTTTAGGATAAGAAGCGATAAAAGTATGATCAAAAGAGGCCAGAAATGAAGGAAATGATAATATACAAAACCTGCGTCTGAAACACCGTTTAATGTATCAAGTCCATATTGCAATAGAGTTCTTAAATGGTAGAAATTGTGCTTTAGATCAAATAGGATTTGAGGGGCATCACCCATTAAACCTCCTACTGCCAAAATGGCAAAGTCTTTTATTTTGTTTTTTGAGTATTTAAATAAAACAAACATAACCGGAAGAATTGCCAATATGTATAAATATTCAAAGCCAAACCCAATACCTGACAGAATTCCAAGAAAAAATATATCCTTATTAAAATATTTCTTTTTATATATTTTCCAACAAAGATAAAGGGAAAGAATGCCAATTAAAGGCATATAGTTTAAAACCCAGATAAACATCGAGTGATAAATCATGTAACTATTGAATAAATAAAGTATTAAGGAAAGAAGTCCTGCATTATAACCTAACATCTTTTTAACCAAAAAATATACTACTAAACCTGTTATCACATTTAAAATAACAAAGAAGTAGGTGATTGGAATTACCTGATAATTAAAAATTAAAAGTAGAGGAACCAGAGAATAATTAAAAAGAGCACTGGTAAAAAGTTTATGTCCTTGGGAATTAACTCTGAAGTATTCCTGACCCAGAAGTGAAGGCTTTTCTTTGATGTACCTGGCGGAAACAACCAGACTCCTTGCCTGTTCGGGACCATAAGTCAGTCTATTCTCAAAATTATATAATCTAACCGCTAATGAAATTAGTATGATACTAGAGAGTAGTAAGAAGTTTTTCATATTGTTTACCAATTATATCCCAGGAGAATCTCTCAGCCTGTATTCTGGGTAAATTTCCCCAATCTGTTGAAAGTGCTTTAATAAGAGCTTTGGTATAGCTTTCCGAATCAGTCGGATCGATAAATAGTCCAGCATCTCCCAATATTTCGCGCCTGATGGGATCATCATTCACTACTGCAGGAATATTAGTTGCTAATGCTTGAATGATTGATATCCCAAATGCTTCAGTGGGGGTCGAGGCCAGTGTAAAGACATTGACGCTTCTTAAAATTTTATTAATTTGAGAATATTCGACACTTATTAATTTAAACCGTTCCCCCAATTTTTCTTTACCTATTTTTTCTAAATATTCTTTCAGGTCACCCGAACCGCCAGCTACCAAAAGGCTTGTGTCCTTAATTTTTGAAACAGCCTCAATTACTAAGTCGATTCGTTTCTGACTGGTGAAGGCACTGTCACAAAATATTATCGGACTTTTTAAATTTATTCTAAATTTTTCCCCAACGGGATTGAAAGTATTCAGATTTGTTCCGTTTGGAATATAAACATACTTAACAAACGGATTTACTTTTTTAGCCCACACAAGTGCGCTGCTGGATAATGCCACAAATGCATCTGGAAAGCACCAGATATTATTTTTGTCATCCCAGCCTATACCCGACTGACCTGTTATTACCAGCTTCGATGCGGTTAACCAAGTGGCTATTCTTAATATTGCAGGCATCCATCCGCCGTTGACAGGGATCACCACATCAAATCTTCTTTTAAAGATTAAAGGTAATGACCTAAAAGTGAATAAAAATATTTGTAAGTTCCAGTAGTCAAGAAACAATTTAGAAATAAAAGTTCCCTCACCGCTCTTTTTCTTCCAATTCCAATTAACTGGTATTTCAACGACTTGGTATTTTTCATCTCCTTGAGATTTTCCTGTCTGGAAGACAGTTACCTCATTATTTCCTGATAGATTTCCTGCAAGTTCTTTGGTAAAAGTTTCTCCACCTCGATTAATTACACCGCAATAAATATTTAAAAATGCTATCTTCATTTATTTTTTAAACAAAGTTCTACTTCATTTTCTACCAACCTACACTGATAGTATTTTATTAAGAAGTCTTCAAGTTCAGACCAACTCAAGTTCTGTCTGTCTTTAACAACCAGTGCGTCAGGAAAGTTCTCTTTAAGGTTGATCATAATGCTTTCCCTGGCACCACCTAAGTCAAGATACCAAGGTATATACGGTATGAGTGGTTTGGTTACAGGTACAGTACCGCTTAGGCTGTAAATATTGTCCCAGTAATTAACTACATAAATTTCTTTTGCGTTATGGTTTTTAACTTCATCCGATACATTTACAACATCCTGTTCATAGAAACGCGTACTACTTTTGACTTCCCTATAAATACCACGGGTAACTAGAAGAATGGTAATTAAGAGGTATCCATAAACCAATAATCTGTTTTTCTTTGCGAAGTAAATCTTACTTATTACTATCGCCAGAAACGGTAATGCAGGTTGAAAATGAAACAATTCCCACCTCGGATAAACTCCCATTAATCCGGCAATCACCCACGGTAAAAAACTTAAATCAAAAAATAGAATCGTAAATGGAACAATAGCCACGATAAACGATCCAAAATCCGGAAATTTAATCTGACCGGAAACACTTGGTAGGTATAGAATTCCGAAGTTAACTGCCCAGAAATAGAAATCATCAAGGATACCTATAAAAAACATAACTATTATAGGTAGTAAAAATGCCAGAACTGCTCCAAAGATAAATTTTCTGATTTTTTCAATAGTTTTTTTGGGTATTTCCAGACTATCTTTTCTTTCTTTTTGGATTAAATTTGTGACAACTGCCAGAGCAAAATAAATGAATGTCTGTTTAGTTAAAATGCCCAGTGCATAAACTACTCCTGAGGCTATAAATTTATTTTTTGTTACAAAATAGTATAAAAGAAGAGCAAAAGGTACCAATGCCAAGTCAAACCAAAGTCCGTTTGCTTTATAGTAAATAGATAGCGGTAAATATAAAATTGCTGCCAGTAGAGCAGTTTTTTTGTTAAAAACCTTTTTTGCTACCCAAAAAGTTAAAAGTGTATTAAAAGCCATAAGCAACCAGGTAAAAACTTTAAGTTGAAGTATTCCTACTCCAAAGATTTTATAAAAAGCCGTTAAAACCAAAAGCATTAGTGGAGTGTGGGCAATTGCGATATCGCGGTAAGGTAGCCAACCTTTCAAGATAAGGTAAGGCCAGGCTAGCATTTCCGGCCAAGCTGTAAATTGTAGGTTTAAAATTGACAAATTCATCGTATTTTATTATTATAACTTTGGTTGGATGCCTTAGCGACCACCGATCGTAATGGACGGTCTTAACTAAGGATTATCTCATCTAGAATGAGTTCTCCAACCTTTTTTTTGCATAAATAAATATCTCAGTACATCAATTGCTCCAATAACCATATCCGGTTTTTTATTTTCATATTACCTATTCTGAACCAGTACAGTTTGCCTAATTTCATTATAAATGAAATCATACTTTTGGCCAATATTTCTAGGTAAAAAAAGATCTGTGGTCCCGCTTTCCAGCATCAGTCTAGCATCCCTTTCCAATTGGATATCGCCAATATAAATTTCCTTATCGGATATATCGTGTTCTTCAATTCTTTTTAAAACATTCCCCATTGATACTTTTTGCCAATTAGGGAAGTTTTGTCTGGCAATTTTAGGCAGAACTGATCGTCCACCAAAAATATAAAAAACCAATAGATATAATAAAAATGATTTAATGGAAAGTTTGGGAAGAAATAAACTTAGATAAATCAAAAGAAATGCCATAGGCAAATAGACATAATACGATTCATTTCTGTTAACAAGTAAGCTGGCAGGAATAACTGTAATTAAGCAGACAAATAATAGTAGAATATGATTGTACTTTTTGAAAAATATTGGTAAAGCCAGAAACAAAATTAACAATTTATAATCAATAAGCGAAAAGAAATTTCTTAAAATATCTTTTAAATAAAAGCTCATCATATACGAATTATTCACATTTATTACTCCTCCGAAAAGTACTGTGTAAAATTGATAACAAATAAAAAGAAGTGATATAAGGATCATTGGATATATTTTCTTTCTGTCTGTTTTTACAATCCAGGAAAGAGCAAAAAGTACAAAAGGTAAACTGAAAGCTGTTTCTTTAGAAAGTAAAGCGGTGATAAAGGTGAAAAGATACAGATAAAACCATTTCTTAGCATCTACGAGAAATAAAAGTATGGTTAATAGAGAAAACAAGACTACTGCATACTCATGTAGATTGGAATAATAAAATAAATAGTATTTATTGTAGATGAGAGAAACAAAAAATGAGCCAAATTTGTTTTTAGTAAGTTTTAGACAAATAAAATATAAAAGAATTAAATTTGAGGTGTGTAGTAAAAATAACAAGAAGTTAAAAATATTTTGATTGGTACCAAAGATTTTAAAAACTGATCCGAAAATTAAATACCCGGTAACTTTCCTAAATCCGAAGACATCTCCATTTATTAAAAATTCAAGAAAGATATCTAATAATTGATGATCTTTAAAATATGCTAGAACTACAAAGTCGTCTACCGAAAAATAATTATCAGTTCTTATTGAAAACAACAAATGACCAAAACTTACAAATATAATAACCAGTAAAAATAACAAGTTGGTGTTATAAATCTTTCTCATTTAGATTGATTAAAATATTTTAAATAATTGTTTTCTTTTACCCAACGGGCTTCATCGCTTTGGTTTGGACTGCCTTTAAGTAGATCTTCAACTGCTTGCTTTCTTGGGTGAATTCTGGGATATTGAATCAAAAAGCAATTTTCCTGAGTTGGAATATTATGTCTAAATACAAACACTAGAGACATGGAAGCAAAGATAACAAATATAATATTTTTTAACTTTGATGTTTCAAATATCACTGCAGTACCAATAATGATGAATATAAAGGGAAGGAATCCATAGTACGCAGTGGCCTTACTCAAAAACAAAACCGGAAATATAAGAGCTAAAAATGATAAAAAAAGAGGTGTCAGTATAGCTTTTTTGCGGTATATATCAAAAAAAAGTATTAAAAGTATAAAGATAACTAACCCAATTGTTCCGGAAAATATAGGAAGGCGGTCATTTATATAAAAGACAAGATGATCAATAACATTTGAAAACTTAAATACAGTATCATAACCTGAATTTGATTCAAAATTTGAAAATTTTCCAAAATCGTACACAAACACAGCTAAGTAAATAAATGAGATAACGAAATACGCTTTGAGGCTTAATATTGATTGGATAATATTAATTTTTTTTCGGTAGTTGTTGTAAAAGATTAATAATAATGAGAAACAAAAAGGGAAAATAAAGACAATCTCTTTCGAATAAATTCCAAGTATATAAGTAACTAGTGATAATAATTGCAATCTTTTATTATTTTTCCCTTTCTCAAATAGTATTTTGAAAGCGATAAGTGTGGTGCTTAAAAAGAAAAATGCAGCTAAGAGTTCATGAATATTGGAAATCCATGTTAAATAAAAGGTGCTGTAGATAAATATAGAAACAAATACAATATAAATATCTTTAATAAACTTCTTTAAAAGTACGAATAAAAGATACGAATTGACTATGTGCAATAACAGGTTCACCACTACAAAAACATAATAATTTGCGCCGAAAATAGAAAAAACAAACTTAAATGCCAAAAAAGCTGTAAACAGCCTATGAAATGCCCAAAGATTGTCTGCCAAAAAACCCTTAATTAGTATTTCAAGGTATGAATATTTCGTAACCAAAACAAAATGATCAAAATCGTCTGATAAAAAGAAATCGTTTAGTATTAACCTTAAAGCAAAAAGGACGGCAGGAAGAATTGAGACGATGAACAAAAATATTTCCTTGTGTTTAATTTTTTTTGCAATAATAAAAATGCCGCTTAAAAATAAAAAATATATTAAACTTACAAAAAGTGGGTGAGTACCAAACAGAATATAACAGGCTTTAGTAACCAATCCTGTCATTTAAGATCCTCCTTTTGATTTTTTTAAGCGGCAACTCCAATATTGATCTAATTTTATAATCAGTAGTTCTAGATTGCCATGGAGAGGGAATAAATTCTGGTTTTGCTTTAAACAACACTTCCGGAAAATAATAATCTAAAGGTAATGTCTCTCCTAATTCATATTTCAATTTTTTACCTCTTTTAGGCACTTTAAGATCAGCTTCCCTACTCTCCCCTCTTGGTAAAAAGGTTGTATGCAAATACGGAGTTTCTATAAAATTAAATGTATTTCTGTTCTGAATTTGATTGTTGTTTTCATCAGCCCAACCCCAGATACCATGTACTCCTTCTGAGTGAAGCCCAGGAATGTCTTTCTTAACTGCTCGTAAATTGTAATGACCAAACAGCTTGCCAAATCTATACCTGCCGGCTTCTTTCTCCTGAAAATGGAAGATATCTCCTATCAAATTAATTGTTGGAACTACAACTGATTCTGATTTATTTGCCAATCCTTTTTTAATTGATGCAGTTACTTTTGCTATACTTTCTTCCCACCAGATCTCATCCCCATCGACAACCAGAAACCATTCAGAATCAGTTTCGTCAAGCATCTCCTGACGGGCTTTAGAGAAAGTTTCTGTGGTAACTTCACCGTATTGTCTTAAACTAATTTTATCCGGATATAATTCCTTTAACTCTTGGGCAATCTTCCAGGAATTATCCGTACTTCCGGTATCCCAAAGTAAGAGTTTATCCACATAATTTATCACTGAAGAAACGGCAAACCACAACCACTTCTCTTCATTTTTAAAAAGTGTATGTCCTGATATTTTCATCTACTTTTATTTTACAATCAAAAAGTTTAAATTACACATGTTGGCTTAAAAATATGTGTGGAATTTCAGGTAAAGTATACTTTAATAATCAGGAGGTGACTCATTATCAGCTGAGTAGGATGACTTCCAAATTGGAGCACCGGGGTCCCGATTCAACAGGTTTTTATATATCCGATGATAAAAAATTAGGTTTTGGTCACAACCGTCTTGCAATAATAGATCTTTCTAAAAACAGCAATCAACCCATGACATACCTTAATCGTTATATATTGGTCTCAAATAATGAAATATATAACTTTAAGACAGAGAGGGAAAAACTTATGCGAGAAGGGTTCCATTTTAATTCGACTTCCGACACTGAAGTAATCCTGGCTCTTTACCATAAATACAAATCCAGATGTTTAAAATATTTACGAGGAATGTTTGCCTTTGCTATCTACGATACTCACGATAAAACTTTGTTTTTAGCACGCGACAGACTAGGTAAAAAACCTCTTAAGTATTTTTTTAACAGCAGTGTTTTTATTTTTGCTTCAGAATTGAAGGCAATCCTGACACAACCTGAGGTTAAAGTTACCCCTGACCAGCTTGCTATTCAGAAATATTTTTTATACGGATATGTGCCAGCTCCACTAACGGGATTTGATAATGTTAAAAAACTTGAACCAGGTCATTTTATTCAGATAAATATTCCAAGAAAATCATTTATTAAAAAATGCTACTGGAAACCCAGATACAGACAAAAATTAAATCTGACCCAAAAACAATGGTCAACTAAAATTTTAGAGACATTGGAGGAATCTACAAAATTGCGGATGATTTCAGATGTACCATTGGGGGCATTTTTATCGGGAGGAGTAGACAGCAGCGCTGTGGTTGCAATGATGGCACTTAATTCCAAAGAAAAAATCAAAACCTTTACAGTAATTTTTGAAAACCAAAAATATAGTGAAAAAAAATATGCAGATTTGATCGTCAAAAAATACAAGACGGATCATACAGAAATCCTAGCCAAACCCACTTCAGTTTTAAAACTTCCGGAGATTGCCTATCAATATGAGGAACCTTTTTCAGACAATAGTGCAATTGTCTCATTCCTGATTTCAAAAGAAGCCAGTAAGTATGTCAAAGTAATTCTTAACGGAGACGGTGGAGATGAAAACTTTGCAGGTTACCCAAACAGGTACCTTAGATTAAAACGTGATGTGGATTATGCAAAATGGATTTCAACATTACGCCCATTAAGTGCTTTGAAAATTAAAAAGGTCAGTAAATTCTTGGATAAATCAAAATTGCCTCTATTTGAACGCTTTGCATCTTATAATCACGTATTTTCACTCCCGGAGATTCTAAGTATGTCAAAGGGGGATTTAAATAAAACTATGTCTTCTAATAATTTATATAAATATGTTAGAAATACTTTTAAAAATTTCCATGGCAAAGATATTAAAGATGCAGGATTAAAATTTGATCTGATGTATTTTCTGCCAGATCAACTTCTTACTAAAATGGATATTGCCAGCATGCGATATTCCTTAGAAGCAAGATCTCCTCTTTTAGATCAAAAAATGGTTGAGTTGGCCTGTAAAATACCTTTTAATTTAAAGATTCGTGGTAGTGAAACTAAATACATATTTAAAAAGGCATTGGAAAATATAGTTCCAAAGGAAAATCTGTATAGACCAAAGGTAGGTTTTACAATTCCTTTAGAGGAGTGGTTCAAAGGTAATCTGAATAAGTATTTTGAAAGTAAAGTGATATCCAAAAAGTCATTAATAAATAACTTTATAAATCCTGAAAAAATAGTAATTGACACCGAACCTAAAAAGTGGAATTTATTGATGTTTGAATTGTGGCTGGAAAGCTACTTTAAACAATAAGTATGTTTTTAAGTTATGTTTTTTTAATCCAATAATGGTTTATGACTATGAACCAAGTATATAAAGCCAAAATAGTATTTGTTATGCCAAATGTAAGTGTCGGACCAATTGGACCATATTTGGGAATAAAAACTAAATTTAAAAGAAATATTGCCGCTAATTGAAAAAAACTATATGCACCTATAAAAACTGTTTTTTTCATCGAATAAATAATTGCGGTAACCGAAGGAGCGGTTAGTACAAAAGGTATCATTGATGCAGTTAAGGCTTGAAAAATTGGCACAGCTTCCAGATATTTTTCTCCAAATAAAATCAAAATAAACGGCCTAGCTATAATAATCCACAATATAAGTCCAGCTATTATAGGAATTAAAGCCAATGTGGCTTTTACTAAATATTTTCTTTCTAAATCTTTATTTTGAAATCCGGCAAAGCGCGGTGCTAATACACCTGAAAAACTCGAAGTTAAGACAACTACAAAACCTGCAAGTCTTGAGGGTATTGAATAAAGTCCTGTTGCAGATGCACCAGCTAAAATTGCCAGCATTTGAATATCTAGTCTTCCAGAGATTGATGAAATTATACGATTAACACCCAACCAGCCCGAGAATTTAAGTAATTTTGTGTATATTTCCGGTTCTATTTTTACTTTAAAAAAACTTGGTTTAATAAAAACAAAACAGCAGACAGTCCCAACGAAGCCACCCAGAACGTAGGACAACATTGATGAATTAGTGGTCAATGTAAAAAGATACATAAATATTAACGCGAATATCAACCTGCTAAAGAAAAGGGCGTTATCAGCCATTATGGATCTTACAAATTGCTTTTTAGCCTGAAGAATGAACGGGAAAAGCATCGGTATAGCCAATGAAAGTGTAACCAAGGCTGTCCAGATAGAAACAGAAGCCGCTCCTCCGGCCAATAATTTATCTGCAACAAACTTAGGATATAACAAGACCGGTAAAACTACCAAGAAAGTTACTCCCAACCGAATAATTGTGCCAGTTTTTATATATTTTAAAACACTTATTTTTTCATTTTTTGATTCATGTTCTGCAATAAAACTAGTAACACCTGTTGATATACCCAAATCAGTTAATGAAGTAAGTATAATCACCAAATTTACAGCCGCAGAAAAAATACCAAAATCTGAAACAGATAGTGATCTGGCAACTAGAAGCGTGTAAACAAATCCCAAAAAAGCTGAAAGCACATTTCCACCAAACAAAATATATGTGTCTTTGGCGGTAGATGAAAGAACGAGATTTTTAGCTTTAAGGTAGTATGCTTTCACTGACTTCTATTCTACTTATTTTTTACGTAAAAGAATAGCTCTGGCATTTTCTTTCTCATGGTTTTCTGAAGCTTGGAAAGTGTATTCTCCTACAAGTTCATAATTGATTAATATTTTTTGTGCCTTGGGATTTTCAAAAATCTCACGCCACTCTTTACCCATATAATAATTCTCATCATCTATTTTATAGGACGTTAAATATATAACATCAAAGTCGTGTTTTGAATCCAAAAACATCTGTGGGGTTAATGGGAACCAAACTGTTTTCCGTTCGCCATACCAACTTCCCCAAGTATCCAAGTTGGTTAAAATCAAATCGTCAGGATCAGTAATTTCTTTCAGTTTAAAGGAGAGAGCTGCGTAAACTGGTGGTTTATCTGAATTGATTCTTTTGGCTTCAAATCTGGAATCAAGAATATAATGTCCTAACGTTTGACCGACTGTAAAAATCAAAAGCAAGAACGTTGAAATAATTGTTGCAAATTTTTTAATAGACAATGATTCAATGATATTTACCAATGTTGCAACGGCAATTATATAAACCAAGGGAATTACCGGGTGGAGATATCTGTAAAATGGAATTGTAAGTGCTGTAACTAAAAATGTCGTAATAACCATAAATATACTTGAAACTTTAAAAGTGAATTGCATTTTATTTTTTGATTTAACAAAAAGTCCAACAAAGAATAATGCCCACAAATAAGGGTTACCAATTGCTGGTAGTGCTTTATAGAAATTGTAAAGATTGTAAAAAACTTTTTTTATCACATCTGACATTGATAATGTAGTATTTGTAGCCCCTCGTAATCCATCCGAAATAGCACTAAAACTTGAATAAGTAAGTATTGACTGAAGACCCCGGATAAAGACTGGAGTCAATGGATATCTAAAAGATAAGGGATAGATTATATATTTATCAACTATTATCCCTATAATTCCAAAGCCAAAGAATGAAATAAATCCCTTTTTAAATCCAAATTTATTTACTAACCAAAAAAGAAATATTCCAGCCATAAAAATAAATGCTTGAGGTTTGCTGAAATACATTAACCCCAAAGTCAGAAAGCCAAATCCATTAACCCATAACTTTTTGAAACTAAGAAAAAAAAGCGCAAAAACAATTTCAAAAGCAAAAAGAGTTTCTGAAGCTCCACTGGTTGCATAATCCAAATAATTAATATTCGTAACCAATGCCAATGCAGACAAAAGCCCCGTTAAATTGTTAAATAGTTTCTTTCCAAGAAGATATGTACCAACAATTAATAGCATATAAAAAGTAAAAGAAAATGCAATTACTGCAAAATTATTAACATTAAATATCTTCATAAATAGACTTAATAAATAAGGAATCAATGCAGGGATTCCGTCAGTGGAAAATAAACTGGTGCCCCAAAATGAAAAATTAGTTGTAAATCCATTTCCAATTGTAATATTTCTAGCGATTAATGCAAATTTTGCACCGTCGGAGAAAGTTAAATAATTTGGGAATAACATCATTTGATATTGATTATATAACAAAATTAATATCATGACCCTGTCAAAGAAGTTTAAAATATTATAAAATCACTTCCGATCATCGATTATGGCTAAAACAAAAAATATAATTATTATTAAACCTAAAAGTAACCCATTTCATATAAACTGGAAGGAAATAAGTGAAAGTATAGATTTATTTTATTATCTTACTTGGAGAGACATAAAAGTTAGGTATAAACAAACAGTCTTGGGGATTCTTTGGATAATTCTTCAACCTCTTGTTTCAACCGTGGTCTTTACTATCATATTTGGAAATTTCGCAAGTATTCCCTCAGATAAAATACCATACCCAATATTTGTTTTTATAGGACTTATGTTTTGGAATTTCTTTTCTGCAACAATCAATAGCTCAGCCAACAGTTTAACTTCAAATGAGAACATACTTAAAAAGGTTTATTTTCCCAGAATTATGGCTCCTATCTCCTCAACTTTTGCACATATTGTTGATTTAATACCAACCATAGTCCTTCTTTTTTGTCTACTTTTTTATTATAAAGTAACACCTATGTTATCAACAATACTGTTATTACCTTTTCTTCTACTTTTGATACTTATTACATCTTTGGGTGCGGGAATGTTTTTAGCTCCTATTAATGCCAGATTTAGGGATATCAGGTATATTCTACCTTTTTTTATTCAAATAGGCATGTTTGCAACCCCTGTTATTTACCCAACCAGTATGTTCGGTGGAAGCTCGGCAATTATAAGAATTTTTAATCCAATTGCTGAAGCGATTGAGGTATCCAGATCGGCATTTTTTGGAACAAGACCAATGGAATGGAATATTTTACTTTTTTCGTTTCTGTTTGCAATTATTATTTTTTTAGTTGGTTTTTATTATTTCAGGTCCCAAGAAGATACATTTGTAGATATATTGTAAAAATAATATGAAATATCCAGCAATTAGTATTAATAAGATAGGTAAAGAATTTATGCTAGGTTCAGCTTATCAACATAATACACTGAGAGATTTAATTGCAGAAACTCCAAAAGAGCTTTTAAGTAAAATTTTTAAAAAACAGAAAAAGGAAAAGTTCTGGGCACTCGATAATATAAATTTGGATATCAAAGAAGGTGAAGTTATGGGGATTATTGGCAGAAATGGAGCAGGCAAATCAACACTTCTTAAAATTTTGTCAAGAATTGTTTCACCAACTAAAGGAACTGTGACAGTTAGAGGGCGAATTGCTACCATGCTTGAGGTTGGAACAGGTTTTCATACTGAGTTAACAGGTCGAGAAAACATATATTTAAATGGCGCCATATTAGGCATGACCAGAAAAGAGATTGAAAAGAAGTTTTCTACAATTGTTCAATTTTCTGAAATAGGCAAGTTTTTGGATATCCCCGTTAAAAGATATTCCAGTGGAATGCAAGTCAGATTAGCTTTTTCTGTTGCCGCACATCTGGATCCAGAAATTCTTCTTCTGGATGAAGTTTTAGCTGTTGGGGATTTATCATTTCAAAGAAAGTCACTACGAAAAATGCAAGAAATTGCCAGAAAAGAAGGTACCACTGTAGTATTTGTAAGTCATAATCTCTCCGCTGTCGATTTCTTGTGTGACAGAGTTGCATTACTGGAGGAAGGCAAACTTGTAGCCGTTGGTAAACCGCGAAAAATAATCTCCAAATATATGTCGAATTATGTTCCGGAGGAACCAGATAAAGAAATGAAAGACAAACCTAGAACGGGAAGTGGAAAATTGAGAATTACCCAATTCTGGGTTGAAGATGCCAATAAAAATAAAACAAGCTTTCTAAAAAGTGGGGACGGATTAAGATTTGTATTTAAATATATTTGTCCTTCAGGAACTGAACAAAAAAATGTGGACTTTGGTTTCGCGGTGAGGAATGATATGGATCTTCCTTTATTTTTGTCTTATTTGTCATTTAACGACAAGGTTCTCAAAACTTGTAAGGCTAAGGGTAAGTTTGTGTTTGAATTTTCAAAATTTCCCCTGGCAAAAGGTAGGTATAAATTAGGTTTCAGAGCCACAGTTGAAGATAAAGAAGCGGATTATATGATGGATGGAGGCATTATAAACGTTGAGGATGGTGACTTTTACAAGACAGGTAAACCCACAAACCAAACTCACAGTCCTATGTATGTAGAAGGAAATTGGGAAACAATAAACAAATGAGTATTTATAAGAGTTGGAAAGATGAACTAAATAAAGTAATGGGTATCGAAGGATTACTTGTTCCTGGACAGGAAAGAGCCTTCATGAGTCTTTCTTCAACATTGGAAGATCATTCCACAATTGTTGAAATAGGCAGTTTTAAAGGGAAATCAACAGCATGCTTAGCTTTAGGATCAAAAAAAAATACAAAAATATATGCTATAGACACTTTTTCCGGCAACAACGAAGATTTTTCTGAAGGTGTTCAATTTGTGGGCTCAGGTTATTTAAATGAGTTCAAGCATAATCTACGCAAAACAGGAGTATTAAATAAAATAGAAATATGTCAAGGTTTATCTGACAAATTTGGTAAAAGTTGGAACAAAAAAATAGATTTTTTATTCATTGATGGTTCTCATATTTATAAAGACGTTAAAAAAGACTTTGATTTATTTTTTCCCTGGGTTAAGCCGGGAGGTATTGTTGCATTCCATGATGTAGACACAAAATTTAAAGGAGTATATAAAGTTTGGAACAAAATTGCCAAGAAAAAGCTGAGGATGATATCTAATTACCACACTCTATCTTTTGGACTCAAACCCGGGAACAACGGCAAATTAGATGTAGAAAATTATAAATATGCCATAGATAACATTAAATATAATAAAGTATCTGTGATTATCCCTGTTCACAATAGACTATCTTTCACTAAAAAATGTTTATTGTCTTTATCCAAACAGAATTATAAAAACATTGAGATAATTATTGTCGATGACGGTTCAACAGACGGTACTTCAAAATTCATAAAAAGCAATTATCCTGAAATCAATATTATTAAAGGACCTGGTGACTGGTGGTGGACCAAATCAATGAATATCGGAGTTAAAAAGGCATTGGAGACATCTGAAATATTTGATTATATCTTAACAATGAACAATGACTGTTATTTTGGACCTAAGTATATAACCAATATAGTTAGGGCAAGTCGTGAAAATGAGAATGCGATCGTAGGATCACTGATCGTCAGCGCCTCTGATCATTCTAAAGTAATAGATGCTGGAGTTGTTGTAGACTGGAAAAATTCAGCTATCTACGGAATTTCTAACCACATCTCTGACAAGATTGGATTTTATAAAAATAAAGGTGTGATAAGAATGTTGGACACCCTTCCTGGAAAAGGTACGTTAGTTCCTGTTGAGACATTTAATAATATTGGTAATTTTAATTACAGACTATTGCCTCATTATATTTCCGACTATGAATTCTTTTGCAGAGCTAAAAGGTGGGGGTCAAAATTAATAGTAAGTAGTCGTGCAATTATATACAATTTTGCAGAAGAAACTGGTATTGAGAGACAAATAAACACAGGGTTGTGGCCTTTTAATGCGTTCAAATTACTATTTAGTAGAAAGTCAAAATTAAATATTATTGACCAACTGATATTTACTTTATTATGTTGTCCCAGAAAGTATATATTAAGTAATTTAGTTCAAATTTCTCTAAAGTTTATTAACCACGCGTTTCCCTTTTATTACCGTCTAAAACTGTTAATACATAACATTCCAATTTACATCAACCAAAATTCAGCTTATCGGAAATTTTTACTCCTGAAACATAATGCTCCCATTTACTTAAGACAAAATACTACCACCAAAAGGTTTTTAAATATTGTAAAAAAAAAGACTCTTTTTTTAAATTCTTAAATAAGTATTCAATTATAGCTGTTCTTATTTATTTTATTGGAGAATTAAGTAGCCATATTAAATCTTACGGATTTTTTATTGGAGACTTGGGAAGAGAACTTTCTGTTCCAATAAGAATATTAAATCACCAAATACCATATAAAGATTTTCATTGGTTATATGGACCATTTACTATATATTTTAAATCATTACTATACATTATTTTTGGAACTTCAATCACAGTACCTCTTATGGAAAGCATAATCATCAGCTTAATCACGATAACTTTATTTTTCAGAGTATCTAGAAAGTTCTTACCACCATTAATATCTGTTTTAATAACCATTATTTACATGAAAGTAAGCATGTTTGGATATATATGGCAATCGATGATTCTTCCAGGAAAATATGCCACTTTATGGGGAAATCTATTTTCTGTAATGCTAATTTATCACTTGATTGATAAAAAAAGGGGCGTAAATGGTATCTTCGTAGGTTTACTTCTGGGTCTTCTTCTAATAACCAAAGTGGACTATTTTCTTGCTTCATTTGTTGCGATTACCTTTTTCACGCATTTAAATTTTAGGATATTTCACAAGACATTTTTGTCAACAATTTTCAAATATGTTCTTGGATTAATCATACCTGTTATTCCATTTCTCGTTTATCTAATGCACTTCAACAAAATAAGCATAGATACATTGCAAAACAACATACTTCCTTCTTATTCGTCAAGTTTTTGGTTTAACAACAGATCTTTTTACAATGTAAGCATGTATATTCAAAGTTTAATAATTAATTTTTCAGTAATAATCTATCTTCTTATCATATCACTTGATAAAATTGGTAAATTTATTATTTCAAAAGCAGTAAAAGTCTTAATAACTTTACTTTTCATAATAATTCTTAATTATACTTATGTACCAGAATTATATTTGTTTGGTTTTTACCAGTCTTTATATTTACTATCAATAATTGCAATACTTTTAATGATTTTTCTAATTCCAAAAAGTTTATCGAGGTACTGGCCTATTGCTTTAATAATTATATTTGAGTCGGTCTTAAATTTAAGAAATAAATTAGCCGTAAGTGCTGTTGATTTTATTTATTTGCTAATAGCAATACTAGCAAGTTTATTAACCGTCTCAAATTTCAAAAGAGGTATGTTTCACCTTAACAATAATCTAATGGTTGTGGGCATTACTGTAATTTTAACTATATTGTGTGTTAAAGAAATTCAATATTTAAATTTAGCACAGTTTAGCGGTCTTAATAAAACTATCATTACCGATAATGGAAATTTTATTACTCAAGATAAATCAACAAATGATATATTGCTGCAAACTACGGATTATATAAAAAACAGCTTAGAGGGTGCAAAGACCTTAACAGCTTTCCCGATGGAAGCATCTATTAATTATTTTTCTGGTCTTCCAAACCTTACTTATTATGATCAATATGTAAATGGAATCATATCACCATCGGATGAGTATAAAGTTATAGAAAATCTTCAGGAAAAAATGCCTGATGTAATCACTGTTTCAAATTACGATTTTATAGGTATTTTTGGTATGGACTATTATAAAAATATTTATAATTGGATTAATTCAAACTATTCAAAAGTGGCAAATTTTGGATGTCTAAGTCAGTTTGAACCATCCTCTTGTACGGGCTATGGTATTCAAGTACTATCTCATGTGAAGAATGAAAAAATATGACGCGCTGATTATTGGTGGTGGAATTTACGGGTGCTTAATTGCTCTATATTTAAAAACTCAATTAAAAAGGGTCGCAATTGTTGAAAAAGAAAACAACCTTCTTAAACGTGCATCTTTGGCAAATCAGGCCAGAATTCATAATGGGTATCACTATCCCAGAAGTTTGACTACGGCCATTCGATCAAGAATAAATTCTGCAAAATTTATTAAAGAGTTCGATTCAGCAATCGATAAGAGTTTTAAAAAAGTCTATGCAATTTCTTCAATAAACAGTAAGGTTCACTCAAATCAATTTTTTAAATTTTGTAAACTTATCGACGCGCCAATCAAGAACGCTCCAGAAAACATTAAGTCTCTTTTTAATAAAGACCTGACAGAAGATGTATTTATTGTTAGGGAATATGCATTTAATTCCCTAGTTTTAAGGGACATGTTATATAATAAAATCATAAATGCAAACATTGACCTAATCTTTAATTCTGAGATTACCAATTTTAAACAAGGTCCAAACAATGTTTTTAATATAACCACATCTACTGGAAAAATTTACAACTCTAAATATTTATTTATTTGTGCATATTCACAAATAAATACTTTATTAAAACGGTCTATTTTGCCATTAATCGAATTAAAACATGAAGTTGCCGAAATTGCTTTAATTAAAGTTCCTGATCAATTAATAAATTTGGGAATAACTGTAATGGATGGACCGTTTTTTTCTACAATGCCATTTCCAGCATTAAAAGGGCATAGTCTAAGTCACGTCAGGTATACGCCACTTTATTCATGGGAAGATAAAGAAATCTATAAAAATCCACACGAATTGTTATCTAAATTAAAACCTAAATCTAATTACAAATTTATGATCGCCGATGCATCTAGATTTATACCTTTACTTAATGATTCGAAATATTTAAAGTCAATCTATGAAGTTAAAACTTTATTACCTCTAAACGAAATAGATGATGGAAGACCAATTTTATTCAAAAAAGATTATGTATTTAATAACCTTTATCTAGTATTGGGAGGAAAAATTGACAATATTTATGATATTTTAAACGCTTTAACTAAAATTGATTTTACGCATTAAAATATCCAAAAACAGACTTTAATAATGTAACAAACAAATCAATTTCACCTTTAATTCCTTTTATTTTAGTTGGAATCCTTCCTGTTTTGGGGTAACTTCTGATTATGGGAATCTCTTTGGTCTTATAACCCAACCTGGGAGCTTGAGCAGATATATAAGCTAAAAGCTCATACGAATAAAACATATCTCTAAAAATTTTTAGTCTATCGCTATTAAGAAGTTTATTACTATATCCACGATATCCAGGCGTAGTATCTGTATACCAAAAACCTGAAGTAAGACTAAGAATGGGTGCATGTAAAAGTCTTATTGCCAGATACCTAATAATTGGGGTGTTAATCCCTTTACCTTGATTTAAAAACCTCGAGCCTTGAAGATAATCATACCCATTCGAAAGTTCTTTTATAAACTGAGGGATTGCAATCGGATCATCTTTTCCATTACCGTCAATTGTAAGTATTCCCTTGTATTTACGTTTCAATGAATAGTAGTAACCCATCCTGAGCTGTGCGCTTAATTTTCCACTCTGATTAAGAACTAAGAGAGCCGAGACTTTATTTTTTCGTAAAAATTTTAAATTTACGGAATCGTCTGTACTTCCACCATCTAATATTAATATATCAACTATATTTGAATATTTCTTTAATTTACCTAGGAAATTTTTAAACTTTTGTCCCTCGTTGATGACGGGAACACAGATACAATAATTATTCTTTTTATTGGTTATCTCAATTAGATTATATTTCGGGATTTCTGGATAATATCTTTTAACCATAGTAGGTTTTTACCTGTTTAAATACTTTTTCAAGCCTTGCCAAACGATTATTCATAATTTCAATAGATTTCCACTTGTTATATCTTAATATTTTTAATAGATTTGCTACCGTTTTATGATCGTATTTTGCAAATTGTAATAATTGTAGTTTTGGCTCGCTTATATGCATGTGCCCAAAATATTTCATATTTTCACTAATAAATAATTTGTTTGGATCTTCACCATTAACAAATAGGGTAGATGTATCAATATTTACCCTCAAGTTTGGATGATTTATAGATTTTATAAAAGTAAGTGCTTCGGAATGGGTATTAATAAAATCTGCCCCATAATTTACTGGTACCGGTTCAAGACAAAAAATAATGTTTTCACTTTTTGAGTGTTCTGCTAAATCAAAAAAGAAATTTCTAGCAATTTCATAAACCAAACTTGTATTTTGTTTACCAATAAATCGATTTTTTGGTGAACCAAAAACTAAAGTGTGACATCCAAGTTTTGAAGCGAGAGAAATTATTTTTCTTAGATAATCGAGAGTGTTCACTCGCATATCTTCAGACTCGAACATAACAAACTCTGGATGACCATACAATAACGACTGCATTGATACAATTTCGATACCTTTTTTATTCCAATACAACTTATACATTTCAATTTCCTTAGCAGTTATATCTTCAGGTTTATCCCATACTTTTGTTGGTGCTAACTCCAATCCTCCAAAGCCATATTTATTCATTAATAGTGCAACGTCATTATCTTGAGACTTATCCCAGGCTAAATTTGAGACTGCTAAATGATCCATTTATTTTCTTCCTTGTAATTTGTAACAAATAATTTGATTTGTTTTATAACATCTTTCTTATCAATTATATAACCATTTGATTTGCCAAATAATTTATCGTATTTTGTTTTAATATCATATTTAACAGGTATATTTATAGTTTTGTTTGCAAATTTTATTCCAAAGCATTTTTTTGCCAAATCACTAACTCTAATCGGTTCCGTCGAAAAATTTATTAAATTAATTTCTTTATTCTTTATGATTTGAATATCATTCCAGAGATTATCCAGCCCATAAAACTGAAAAATACTATTTTGATGTGTATAATCCAAGGCGTTATTGTATAAGAGATCGTAGATTATATTTTTCTTAATTCCTCGTCCAAAAAGTCCCGGTAATCTAATTATTAAATGATTATTAAATTTATTCATTACAAACTTCTCAAGTTTATATCTGTGTTTCCCATATGCATGAAGACTTGATTCTTGAATTTCAGTATTCTCATTTACACCAAATGTAACTGGGTAAACATCAACTGTTGAAATTAAAATAAATTTATTGGCAGATATTGTATCTAATTTTCTGATTAAACGGTTGATGTTATTAAGATCATCAGATGGGTTTTGGTTCGCTTTCCATTTTTCTGCAGGTGCACCTGCACAGACAATTAAGTTAAAACTTTTGTTTTTAATTTCATTTATATTTTTAGAATTATATTTATATTTAAAGTTATGGTAGTTGTTTATGTTACTACCAACAAAACCTGTAAAACCTATTAATGCATCTTTCATATTAGACTACGTTAAGCTTACGTTTATTCTTTTTATTTATCAATAGACTGGACACATCTTTAGCAATAAAGTAAACCGGATCGTTTTTTGATTCAGATAAAATTCTTGCAACATATTCAGATAATATTGTTAATATTAAAAACATAATTAGAAATAGAGATCCCATGACTAAAGAGGAAGTAACCCAACCCTCTATAATCTGGTTCTTAATTAAACTTACTACAACTACATAAAGTAAAAAAAGAAAACTCAATAAACTTGCTACCAGGCCTAAATATGTAGAAATTCTTAAGAGAATTTTAGAGTTAGAAACAAGAAAATCTAATCCCGAAATTAATAATTCCATTGAGGATGGGGGAGTTATCTTAAATTTTTTATTTTTTGGATAACTGATATTTTCAACAGAAAGACCTATTAAATAATTTGAGTATCGTAAAAATTTTTTCTTACTTTTAAGTTTAATAATTGTATTTACAGCCATTTTGCTTAATATCCCACAGAATGGTAATTCGGGAATAAATGAAGTTTTTAAAACTTCGTTAAAAACAATTGACATAGTCTTATATGATAATTTTTGAAGTAAACTATTAAATTTTGTACGTTTAATATCTATCTTAACAATATCTGAACCTTCAACTGCTTTATTAAAAAGATGCATTACAACTTTTGTATTATATAGATCAGGTTGAAGAACGCAGACATAATCTCCCAAGGAATTTTCCATCATGGCAGAATATACAATTTCATTCGAATATGTTTGCGATAAAAGTATTAATCTAAGATTATTTAGATGGTTATGAATCTTTAGTAAAATATTCTCAAATTGCCGACTTCCATTATCAAATATTAGTATTTCAAAGTATGTAAAGTTTTTAGTAAGAAGTCTATGCAAGTTAATTATGTATTTAAGGGTGTTATTGTCCCAATTATTGATAGCAAAAGTTACAGTTAAAAAGACGTCTCTACTTTTTATTTTGTTTTTCATATTTTGTATTTTACTTATATAACCTATACTTACCTTTTAATTCACTTGAGTATGCTATATAAATGTAAAATCTGCAACTCTTCTACAACGAGGGTTTTTACTGGACTATTTGACAACAGACATGGTTACCCAGGTGAATTTAAAATTAACAAATGTATAAATTGCGGCTTCATGCAAACTAATCCTCAACTTTCAACAGCAAAACTAACAAAGATTTATACAGCGTATTATCCAAAAAGAGACTCTGATATTGAAGCAGTCAAAAAGTATGCAAACAATATCCCGTCGATAAAAGAAATTTACAAGAATGGTTGGGAAACAACTTGTCACTTCCAAACAAAAAAGGGTCAGAGAGTCTTAGATGTTGGCTGCGGAACATGTCAATCTCTTCTTGAAATTCGTAATCTAGGTGGCAAGGCATATGGTATCGATGTTGATAGAAATTCCGAAAATGTAGCTAAAAAGCTTAAACTAAAATTCCAACTAGGAACTATTCATAATACTAAATTTAATGATAATTTCTTTGATTTAATTACTGCATCACAGGTATTGGAGCACGAACCAGAACCGATCAAGTTCCTATTGAAAGGGAAAAAACTATTAAAAACTGGGGGTAAAATTATTTTAAGCTTTCCCAATACTGATGCACTATTCTTAAAAATATGGGGTAGAAATTGGTTGCATTGGCACATTCCGTATCATCTTAATCATTTTAATAAAAAGTCAGTACTTTTAATGGCTCAAAAAACAGGATTTAAGGTAAAATCTTTAAAAACTGTGACTCCTAATCTATGGACAATTCTCCAATTAAGATCTTATTTAAATAATATCAAGGTTGGACAAAGGGATAAAATGTGGGACGGAGGCTCATCTGCAGGTAATGATAAACCGGTTTCAAGGTTTTTACCCCTGATTCAAAAATTTTTAAGCATAAACAGAATTATAGATAAATTGGGAATGGGGGAAAGTTTTGTCTTAACGCTCACGAATAAGTAAGATGTATCTTTTTTATTGCATCAGCGACAGTTCTCATTTGTTTATCTGTTAAAGCCAATCCTGAAGGTAAATACAAACCTTTTCCACTTATTTCATCACAATTTGGAAATTTGTCATTTTTTCCTAAAAACTTCTTGAGCACTGGTTGGGAGGTGGGAGGATAAAAAAAATCTCTGGTTTCAATCCCTACTTTACCAAGTTCATCGCGAAGTTGGTCTCTGTTTATTCCAAATTTTTCTTTATCAACCAAAACCCCGTACATCCAGTAGACATTCTTGACATTATTACGGCTGATTGGCAACCTCAATCCGGGGATATTTTCAAGTAATTCTCTATAATTTTTTGCCATATTCATCTTTATCTCTAAATATTTATTAACTTGTTTAAGCTCTCCTACCCCGACTGCAGCTTGCAAGTTTGTCATACGATAGTTATAACCTACACCGTCATGAATGAATCTTTTTTTCTTTGAATGATGTAAATCTTTGAACTGTTGGGACCGCTTAATTAATTTTTGGCTGTTGGTAACTACCATTCCACCTTCACCGGTTGTAATAATTTTATTGGCATAAAAACTGAAACAACTAATGTCTCCGAAAGTGCCAGTTTTTCTACCCTTATACTCAGCTCCGTGAGCTTCTGCTGCATCTTCTATTACATATAGTTTATGTTTTTTGGCAATTTTCATAACTTCATCCATCTCACACGGGTGACCATAAATATGAACAGGGATTATAACTTTTGTCTTTGGTGTTATTTTTTCCTCAATTTGATTAACATCAATATTAAAAGTATCGGGTTCACAGTCTACAAATACGGGTGTTGCACCGACATATAATACTGCAAGCCACGTAGCTGCCATAGTAAAAGCTGGTACTATAACTTCATCACTTGGTCCTATATCTAAGGCAAGTAAAGCCACATGTAGGGCTGCGGTTCCATTACACACAGTCGTGGCATATTTCATTCCCAGATATGTGGAAAAATTATTTTCGAATTCTTTAACACAACTTCCTGAAGAAGATAGCCAGCCTGTATTTACCGCATTGAGCACGTTTTCTCTAGATTCTTTGGACAACAAAGGTTTGTTTACCGGTATAAATTCAGTTTTCATTTTTTATATATCTTTGCGATATTTTCACCAGGGTATGGTCCCTGCTTAACTTCAATTAATCTTGATTTTTCAAGCATTTCAAAACCGTGTCCTCCGTCTACATGCAGAAAAAAATCGCCTTTGTGCATTATCACCTCTTTAACTTTTTTCCAATCGTTTGAATAATAAGTAACCTTTACTTTGCCTTTTTCAACATATAAAAATTCCTGTGTTGTGTCTACTTTATATTTAACATCGGGGTTATGCTGATGACTTTTCAGGATTACTCCTTTTTTATGTTCTAATAACCCAAGTTGCAAAGAATATGAATCAGGAGTTAGAAATTTTACTCCATTGGCTTTTAACTCTTTTTTAAATATGTGAGCTAATATTTTTCCTTTATACTTAATTGTTTGAATACTTAACATGTTTTTTTTTAAAATCTTTCAATATTTCATTAATTTTACTCGTAAAAAGAGCTCTATTCCAGAGGTTTACCCTGATATAACCTAGTTCAATTAATTTTTTAACAAGATTTTTATCCGTGTATATCTTTTGTATCTTTTCAGCGATGTCTTTAGGCTTATAAGGATTAATTAAAAGCCCAGCATTCCCCAACTGTTCTTTGCAACCCTTGACATTCGAATATACAACCGGTGTACCCATTAACCAGGCCTCAAGTACGGGAATATTAGTCGGACCAAATGACGTGGGCATAACTAAGGCTGTAGCCTTTTTATACAATACAGATAATTCTTTGGGGTTGACATAACCCAGATAATAGATGTTTTTCTTTAAATTTAATTGATTTATTAACTTTTGAACTTTGACATATGTAGAGAAATCAGCATCTTTAGATCCGGTTAGCACTAAATTAACCTCCAAGCCCTTCTTTTTAAGTAAACTAATAGCTTTAATTAGGTTAATATGGTTTTTATGCGGCCAGAATTTAGAAGGGTAATAGATAAATTTATTCGGTAAGTTTAACTTTTTTGATATTGTATCTAAACTTTTCGGTGATATTTTAGGATCTAAATACGATGGAGGCAGATAAGGTAATATTTCTACCTTACCATTGGATTGAGAATAAAATTTTAACATATCCTGTTTTCCAATTTTTGAATCAACCAGAACTCGAAAAGCATTTTTGGCTATATTTATAAAACCGTACTCTCTATATTCCCATCTACCACCTGCTGAAACCTCTCTAAATTGAGGGTTTAATCTATGTTGCAAATCGTGAACGGTAACAATCGCAGGAGTATTGGCCAAAAATGATAAATCTGAAGAAGTTGGATAAAACATGATGTCTATTTTCTCCTTTTCTATTATTTCTATATACTTTTTTTGTGAGTAGCGATAAAGCGGAGTAATAAGATCAAATATTTTCAATTTATACAAGTTTCTTATCAAAAATGATGTAACCGCAGCCAAGCTTCCTGCTATTAAATTCCTGGCTTTAATCGACGCTTCCCTGACATTTGAATTAACGTCTATTATTTTAAAGTTTTTTAATTTATAAAACTCCCTGGGTATATCAGGAGAGAGAGTTAAAACGACTATCTCATTTTTTTTACTTCCAGACAGAGCCTTCAATATATCTACAGAATATTGATAAACTCCTCCTTCATCTTTTTTTGGGGTAAAATATACACCTATTTTCATAAGATCTCATTTTTCATTTCTTTTTAGCTACTATAAAAATATCCCATTTGTCATCGGAAATCGTTGATTTGATGTCTGGAAAATTAAAGCCACCAACTAATTCCAATCCAGCCTTTTTCAGAAAATAACTCGTCTCAGGTAATGAAAAGTAGCGCATCGTGTGCACTTCACGAGTTCTTACTTTATGCTTTCCACTTGATATTTCGCTAACTGTAAATCTAATTTCGATTAAATCTTTCGTTGGATGGAACTTAGATTCAGTGTTCCTTATTATCTTTCTACCATCTACTTCAATTTCTCTAACCCTGTTTTGAGGTTTATCTGCAATTACAGCCGGAGCATGCCAAAGGTCAAAGAGGAATAACCCACCTTTTTTAAGGTGTTTAGACACACCTGACAGCATTAATTCCAAATCTGAATTGCTATTTTGATATCCAATCACATTAAACATACACATTACCGTGTCAAATTTTTTGGGTAACGTTATTTTTCTTACATCCTGAAGAATTAATTTAATCTTATTATTTAGCTTCAAATCATCTACTTTTTTATGCCCGATGTTCAACATCTTCCTTGATAAGTCTAAGCCCACAATATTAAATCCTTTATTTGCAAGTAGTATCTCATATGTAGCTGTACCGCAACCTAAGCTTAGAATGTCTTTCCCTATCAATTTATATTTTTTGATAACCTGAAGCAAAAACTTTGTTTCTTTGAGGTAATCTTTATCTTTATAAAATAAATCGTAATATTTAGAGTAATTTTCGAAAACTTTTGTCATTTTTATATAATGGAGTCTAATTTTAACATTTTATTAGATACAACATTTACAACTTTTAGATTTCTTATTAATTTAAGCCTTTCCGCACCTCCAACATACGTTAAAGATCCGGCTTTGTTCCTTGACTCACGATACTTTGATTCCACATAACCAGTCTCGACATTTAACTCTTTTAGTTTGCCTAATCTATCACGTCTAACAAAATATGCATTATTTCCATTACTATTACTGCCGACAAATGCGTAGCCTTTCTTTTTGGCAAGTAGTGTTATTGCTTTTATTGAAGTTCCCCAATACAGATTTGAATAATGGGCTTTAGTTCTATAAAAATTCTCTTTATATGGAATGGTTACTGCACTTTTTTTACCAAAAACACTGTTATACTCTACAATAACAATGACCGGTTTGGTTACTGTAAATGCTTGCCAGAGCCAATAATCATTTCCATCCACATCAATACTTAAAATGCCAAGGTCTTTATCAAAACCGTATTTTTTGAACAATACATTGATATTCTTTTTGGTTACAAAAGCAGCCACCGCAGTTAAATCATATTTCCAGTATTCATTCCAGTTTTTTACTGAGGCTATATAATTTCCATCTCCATCCATGATAAATCCTCTCCAGTTATTATTAATCAGTAAAAACCTGGTGTTTGACTCACGATAGTTTTCAACACCGAACTCAGCAAAATTTTCTTCCTGAGGTAATATGCTTACTGTGTTTATAAGATACTGAATAATCCCATCGTCTCCAAATTGAGAAAAAACCTTAAATTCAGCATCCGATATACTTTTAAGGGTTTTTGTTAGTTTTATATTGTTTATCAAAGTTTTTGCAATTAAAATTTTAACGTCTTCATCAGTACCTGCAAAACTGACACTTCTTTTTAGGGTGGGGGCAATAAGCTCTTCAAGAATTGGTGTTATCTTTTTCATCAAATAGTTTTTAAACATATTTATTTAAAATAGTCTCAAGTTCTCTCATTCTGACCTTATAAGTATGGTCAATAAAAGTTCTTTTCTGACCAGCTTTTGCTATTTTCTCTCTTTCTTCATTATTAGACAAGTAATATTGAACTTTTTCTATTAAGTCGAATTTGTCTTTATAAGTAACAACTTCTTTTCCTACTTCAAATAAGTCACCTAAATTTTGCTTCTCGTCAGTCAGAAGCATTGCACCACATCCAGTCGCCTCATAAAGCCTCATGTTGTTGGCATAATTTTCAGCAACGTCAATATGACGATTAATAGTAATTTTACTTTGTAACATTATTTTGTACATATCTACACCCCAGGCTTCTCCATTGTGGCTTTTATACAATTCACTGTTTATATCTAAGTTACTCCTACCATACCCCCAAACTTTAAGTTCTGTTTCCTTGGCTACGTTTTCTAAAAGATCTAAGCTTTTCTGGTGTGAATTCGTTATTCCACCTACAAAAGTCAAGTTTAATTTTCTGTCATATTTTTTTAATTTTTTCAGTACTCTGGTGTCAAAACACAATTTAAGATATTCTGACCTTATTCCCATTTTCTTAAATTTTTTTACGAAGTGTGGAAAAGAGGTAATTATCAGGTCATATGGCTTCAAAAATATTTTTGGTGGAGGTGGTGAAGCAATCTGTCCGACTAATAACTTAGCTTTACTTTTAATAGATCTTAAAAATATCGGGTCCAGATAACCTAAATTCTGATTGTAAATTACATCTGGTTTAAATTTATTTATTTGTTCACTTAGAATCTCAAGCTCATTCCTGGTTGGAATAAGGTGACGATAATATGGTATTTTGGGAATTATTGTGTCAACGATCCTAAAAAATATATTTTGTTTTCTTATTATATTTTCTTCTGCCCATTTCTTTTGAAGGTTTAGATTATTAGCTATAAATTCCTCTGCATTATTGCCAAGTTTATTCAAATAAAATGAATAAAAATCTGATGTCCCAAATAAAGAATTGTAAAAAAACCTCTTTTGATCGTTATAAGGTCTGTCCATCAGCTGTGGATTATTTATATAGATACTTTCAAGAAAGGCAGGATAGTATGTATCGATAATAAAAATTCGCATTTTACAATTCCTGATAATCAAAAAGATAGAAATTAGGCATAATTTCCTTTGAATTGCACACCATCATGTTGTTTACTTTCCTCATCTCAACTTCTTCTGGACTTTCCCCAACCCTTTTTGCAACAATTTTGTCCGGATTCATGCATTTATTTATTGTTGCCGTCCAAAACTTTAATTTCTTATTTTTGGCATCCGTTAGCATCTCTTTTTCAGAAGAAGTTATAATGGATGGATTTTCATAATAGCAATTTACTAAAAACGAACGCATGAATCCATCGTCCTCATACCATATCATATCAGGATCAAATCTTGCAATTCCTTTTTGCCCACCAGGAGGATTCTCACACCAGAATATTGCATCCGCTATTCTGGGAAGTCTTATTCTTACCCAATCGTAGATATCAATTTTTGATACCGAATAATTTATTTCATTCCAAGTTACCGTTAGAAGACTATTGGTTGTCTTTACAACTCTTATATAATTTATCAATACAAAAAAAACAAATATCAGTACTGTTGTATATTTTACTAATCCGTTGAATTTAAAATACCTAACAAAATAAAACATCGAAATAGAAATTGATAAAAGAAGAAAGAACTGCATGTGCTGCTGATATCTAACCTGAAAACCAGACATGAATTTCAGAGAGATAAATTCGATTACAAAAGTTATTATAGCTAAAAGGAGAAAAATTTTTGTAAATTTTCCTTTTTTGAAGAATAAAAATATTGGGGTAACAAAAGATAAATAAGTTAATATAAGTTTTCCAGGTAGAAGTGAATTAAATATCGGAATTAAATTATCCAAGGTAATTTTTGTTGTCCAGTCTCCAAAAAAATTTGATCCAGTTTTACAGTCGCTAACATATTTACCCCAACATGAAAATACAAATGGGTATATGGGGTTTCCATAAACAATTAAATTTTTTAAATACCAGTACCCTCCAAATATAAAAATTAATATAAAACTTTTAAGTAAGGTGTGGAAAATATATTTTTTATTTTTTATTTTGATAAATAACAAGAAGATTAAACTAAATGATAAAATAAAAGCACCAAAAGCATTAAGGGTTGGATACTTTGTACCAAGTGACATCCCCCAGAATATTGATGATATTATTAATAAGTCATTTCTTTTTGTATCAAACAAAAATACTGCAGCACTTAAATATCCGATCATTAAGAACGCATATGAAGATATATCAACGTAACCGATCGTTGAAGTAAAAACTATATCTTGAGGAAGACCTAGAAACAGTAGTAAAAACAGTATCCCAGTCCATATATTAAAATAATTTTTCAAGTTTCGAAACACATATAATAAACTGGTTGCCAATATTCCAAACAAAAACAATCTAATAATGGAGTAGGTTTTTGTTAGAGAAAATATGGTAATGAAAAAAGTATCCATTAAACGAGGAGCATTCATTAAAGCACCACCATCAAAATTCCAAAATGTGCTTAACAAATTGTTTACTGCGTATGGTGATATAAAATGGTATGCCATTTCATCTGCGTAATATGGCGGTAAAGACGCCTTTACAAATACTGCGGGTAATAGTGGTACAATTATTACTATTCCAGGCCAAATAAATTTAAATTCGATTGATAATTCTTTATATTCTTTATTTCTAATATAAAATGGGGTACAAATTATTGATAAGATTAGTATGCATATTAAAATATTTAGTTGAGTTGGTATAATGTAAAATCCAATTAAGAACCATATAAATACAAATAATCCTAATCCTATTATCCAATTGATCAACCTGCTTCCTTCAGATACTTTATTGCTTCTTAATATTATATTTTTGAAAAGTGTTCCTACAATATCAAAAAATATGAATAATGCGATACATATAAATATGTTCTTTAAGTTCAAGGGTTGAAAGTAATCATAAAGCTTCATATTATAGGTAAATATTTTTTTCAGAGAACATACATTTTGTAAGCGTGGTAGTCGTTTTGACTATAGTAAACCAAATGTTATCTTCTTGCATATATTATTCCTATACTTGGTTCAATTTTATGCTGATTAATTTTTACCTTGTAATTTAATTTCCGAAATACCTCCAGCAATTCTTTACCGTTATGTCCGTTTAGATTATCATGATACTCAACTACGTATTTATTAACTCGTTTTAGCGTTTTTGGGTCTGTCTTTAATAAAATAGAATATTCTCCCCCTTCACAATCCATTTTTAATAAGTCGCATTTATTAATCTTATTCATATCAAAGATATCCTTTAAGGTTACCATCGAAATGATTTCTATATTGAATGTTTTTCCTCTTTTTGTCGTGCTAGATAACCCACTTGCATTACCCACATATAATGCTGTTTTCCTTTTCTCATTTGAGACACCATACCTAAAAGTATTGATATTACTAATTTTATTTAACATTATATTTTGTCTCAATAAATTGTATGTACTTTTCACAGGTTCATAAGAATATATTTTGGCTTGTGGATATTTTTTTGCGGCTAATATTGAAAAGGTGCCTATGTTTGCCCCAATATCAATAATTACTTTAAACTTATTTTTGTTTACTTTGTAATCATTATCAATAAATATTTCTTTAATTGTCAGTGCGTCAAGATGGTGCATTATATTAAATTTAAATCCGTTTCTCAGTCTAATAGTTATTAGTTTTCCAGGTTTAAAATAGAGATAAATAACATCCCACCAATTAAATATATTTTTAATAATTGGAATAAATTGAAGATAGTAGTATATTTTTTTCACTTATTTTTTTAAATTATTATTTAAACATTAAACCATTTATTAAATCGGTGAATGAATTATAACCCGTTGTGTTTATAAATTTCTTATTTGTTAATACAGAATATTTTAGCCTTAATTTAGCCATTTTTACACCATGTATTTCTTTCAGGGTCTTAGATACTAATAAATTTTTTTTAAACTTATATATTTTAGCTATAATTTTACCCAATTCATATGGTGATAAAACGTCTGGACCACAAAAATGATAAATTCCATTAATGTTTTTTTGAGATGACAGTAAGATAGCTTCAACAATGTCGCTTGTATGTGTAAAGGCTATTTTTTGGTTATTTGACAAATGTACTACGTTATTTTTAGTTAATTCACTAAAAATATATTTAGGTAAATCTATTTTCTTAGATACACCACCATACGCCATTACCGTTCTTAAAACAACAAACTCTTTTAAATTTTTCAATATAATCTTTTCAGATTCGTTTTTAGTTACTCCATACCAATTTATTGGTGAAGGCTTATCTTTTTCTGAATAACTTTTTTTTCTTCCACCAAAAACGCATTCTGTAGATAACATTATCAATTTTTTATTATTAACCAAACAATAATCCGTTAAATGCTTAGTTACTAATACATTATTTATCCACGCTAAACTAAATTCCTTTTTTTCTCTATCTATTTCGCATCTATCAATATGGGTTTCTGCTGCTAAATGAATAACAGTGTCATATTTTTTAAATTTTGGGATAGTTATATCTTTAGAAAGATCTACAACAAATTTACGAATTGATTTGTTTAATTTATTTGGGGATCTGGTAAATACAATATAATCATCTTTATTTAATACTTTAATAAGTTCTGTACCTATTTTTCCTGTAGCACCTGTAATTATGTATTTATGTTTTTTAGGCATGTTTTCTGTTTTATTAGTTAATAATAATTAGTAAATGGCTGGGTAGAATACCAAACATTTTATAAACGTTTATTTTTGGTTTTCTCTTTAACTTCATATTTTTTATATTATCTACATTAAGCGGGTTTAAATTATTAACATCTGACCAGTATGTTTTACCTAGAATTTTACAAATCCATCTAAAAATACTTAAGGGTAGCCAATGTATAAAAATAAATCCAGAGTGAGGTTCGTAAAAACACCCTCTATAGGGTGTCGTAACAAATACTTTCTTAGCAATTCTGATAAGTTCGTTTAAGAAAAATTCTTGATCTTTATAATTGCCAACATGTTCAACCGTAGCCCAGGAAACAGCTATATCAAATGATTTGTCAGGGAATGGTAGTTTCTTATTTGGTAATATTTTAACTACTTTACAATTTGGGTAAATACTTTTTAATTTTTTCTCATTTTCTATTGTCGCTAATGTAAGTTTTCTCGGAAATTCGTACAATTTTTCAAACATGTTTGTTCCCTTAATGTCTTCCTCAGATGAAACTCCGACATCTATGATAATACTTATTTTTGAGGGTTTTAAATGAGTTTTAAAAATACTAAATTGTTCAGTGCGAACACTTCCAACTAAAGACCCTAACAAGTGTTTTGTTTTAGTAATTGTCTTTTTACCTTCTTTAATCCAAACTTTATTGCCCTTTTTATATTTTTTAATCATTTTCCAAAGATTTTTATGTAAGCTCCCATTAACTGGAAGTATGGCCATTTTTGAAACTTATTTGTTAGTCTGCTTCGTAATAATCTATATGAGTTCCATTTATTTATCTTATTTATTAAACTATCCGTTGAGCTACCTTTTGAATATCTAAAAATAACTAATTTCTTGGGTATTATTGCGATGCTGCCTTTCTTTAATGTTTGAACAAAAAAATCCCAGTCTTCTCCCCCTCGTCTATAATCATAGTTAAATTTTTGTTCTTCTATCATCTTACGTTTAAACATCATGTGTGAGATCTGACATAAATAGAATGACGATGGATAAATCGTTTTTTTGTTAAACAGGTATCCAGCATAAAGTGACACATCTCTAATAAATATTAAGGGTAATAGTTTTAGCTTCTCTTTAACACTAAATCCTTTTTCAAATAATGATACTGAGAAGCATACACTTGAGACACAATCTATTTTATTTATTCCGTTTTCCATTTCTAACAGAAAGTTCGGCTTTAATCTATCATCTGAGTCTAGAAATATTACATATTTACCCTTTGCTAAATCAAATCCACTTTGCCTATTTCCGCCGGGACCTTCTTCATTAACATTCATTGTGTAAACCGTATCTTTGTAAACGTCACTAAAGAAATTCCTATTAATTTTTCTTATATTTATATCATCCTCATCATCTGAAATAATTATTTCAACTTGTTTTTTTGAAAAATTGTTTTGATTTAGAATAGAAAAGATTGCCACTTTTACAATTTCATTTCTTTTATATGCAGGAATAATTACTGAAAATTTTGGGGTATTATTTGTCATTCTTTGGTAATTTATTTATTAAATGAGTTTTTATTGTTTCTATAAAGAATATCCACATAAAAATTACTCCCAATATACTAATTAGAAAAAGTTTTGTGCCAAGCCTTGATTCCGGAATTAAAATAGCAAATGCACTTACCATTAAAGATACAATAGCCGTAATTGGAACAAGCTTAAACTCAATCAAAAATTTTGAAATTTTTGTTGTTTTGTGTTCAATAGTAGTTCCTATCAGATTAAGAGTTAGAAGACTTAAAAATAATACAACAAATAATTCGGCAAATAGATATGTTAAAGTGAAATTTATATTATAAAATATCAATGAGGTTAAAAAAAAGAAAATCAAACCCAGATATAAACTTTGAGGTTTTAGTAATATTATACTTTTAAGCTGTCTCCATCCATCAGACCACGTTGATAGATGGGGAGACTTTCCCCTTTTGTCTTTAAGATATTTTATAGGTACTTCGATATATTTTCCTTTTTTTAAGGCAGTTTTTAATAATAACTCACTTGCCCATTCCATACCCGAACTTGTCATGTTCAATTTTTTATAAAATGACTTCTTCACCATTCTCATTCCTGAGTTACAATCTGATATCTTCATGTTATAAAGAATATTTATGAGAAATGTTAGAATTGGAGTGCCTATATACCTATGTAGAAAAGGCATTGCCCCATTTTGGATTGTACCAGCAAAACGGGATCCAGAAACCAAATCGGGGTTATCTTTTATTATTTCTACAAAATATTTAATATTAGAAAATGGATAACTTAAATCTGCGTCAGCAAAAATTATATATTCTCCTTTAGCATTTGTTATACCCCAATGTAAGGCTGCTCCATATCCTCTTACTGGAACATGAATTACTTTTATGTTTTTTTCCTTTTCTAAAATATTTAAGGTTCCATCTGTACTTCCATTATCGGCTACTATTAATTCATAATTCTTACCGAAATAAAGTAATATATTTTTCTTTGCATCATCTATGGCTATTTTTATCGTTCCCCTTTCATTTAAACAGGGTATAACGATACTTAGTTTTAGCTTAGTCTTCATTAAGATGAATTTTAATGCTAAAATCGATTTTGTGGAATACAGAAAAATTCTAGTTACTGGAGGTGCAGGTTTTATAGGTTCCCATACAGTAGATTTATTATTGTCTAAGGGCTACAAAGTCACGATCTTAGACAATCTTCAGGAAAGAGTGCACCCTAACGGAAAACCGAAATATATACCGAAGGAAGTGGAATTTATAAAAGGTGATGTATCAAATCCTAAAGATTTATTAAAAAGTTTAAAGGGTGTTGATGTTATTTATCATCTAGCTGCATACCAAGACTATTTACCTGATTTTAGCTCTTTCATTCATACAAATACTGAGAGTACAGCTCTCATTTTTGAGTTGATTCTTGCCAATAAATTACCGATCAAAAAAATTGTATTTGCTTCTTCACAAGCGGTATCGGGAGATGGAAAGTGGAAATGTAGTAAACATGGTCAATTTTGGGCTGAACAAAGACCTATAAAGCAGCTTGAGCAGGGAAGTTGGGAAATAAAATGCCCAATATGTCATGATGACTCAAAAAATGTTCTCATGACAGAGGATGTTATAAAACCCATTACCACATATGGGATATCAAAGTACTCGATAGAATTACTAGCAAATGTATTGGGTAAAAAATATAATATCCCCACTGTCTGTATGAGGTATACTTATGTTCAAGGCCCAAGAAATTCTATACACAACGCTTATTCTGGAATTGCCAGAGTATTTGCAATGAGATTATTAAACGGAAAGGCTCCAATTCTTTTTGAAGACGGCTTAGGTATGAGAGATTATATTAATGTGTCAGACGTAGCAAGGGCAAATTTACTGGTACTTGAAAACCATAAGGCAGATAATCAAGTCTTTTTCGTAGGTGGAGGGAAACCTTATACTGCCATTCAGCTAGCAAATACAATGATAAATGTCTTCCAATCAACCCTTGAGCCACAAGTTCCAGGAATATTCAGGGTTGGCGACACCAGGTCCACAGTTTCAAGTATTAGTAAATTGAAAAATTTAGGATGGGAACCCAAGGTCCTACTTGAGAAATCTTTAGAACAGTATAAAAATTGGCTCGTGGAACAAGGTAAGATAGAGGACAAATCTGATGAGGCTTTTGCATTTATGATGAAAAATAAAGTTATACGAAAGGTAAATAAAAAATGAAGGGTATAGTTCTAGCTGGTGGACTGGGAACAAGGTTATATCCTAGTACACATGTAATCAACAAACATACACTTCCAGTTTACGACAGACCAATGTTCTATTGGTCACTTCAAACATTGATAGACTCTGGCCTGAAAGATATTGCTGTAGTTAGCGGTCCGCCATTCGGACAACAAATTAGAAAACTTATCGAATTTTTTCCTAAACCGAAACGTGTAAAATTACGCTATATTGTCCAACCAACTCCCGGTGGGATGCCTGATGCTATAGCAAGATGTAAAAATATTTTTAAAAATAATAATATTATTGTTATAGCTGGTGATAATTATTATAACCGTGACTTTACTAAAGAAGTCTTAAACTTCAAAAAAGGGGCGGTATCATTTCTAAGAAAGGTTCAGGATCCACAAAGATACGGAGTTCCGATATTCAAGAATAATAAATTAATTAGGATAGAAGAAAAACCAAAAAAACCTAAAACAAATTTGGTTGTGACGGGTCCTCACTTGTTCGATGAAAATGTGTTTGACTATATAGCTATCTTAAAACCCTCTGCACGAGGAGAGCTTGAAATATCTGAATTGAACTCACTATACATAAAAAACAATACCTTAAAATTAATTAGGCGAATAGATAAATGGGGTGATACTGGGACTTATGATTCGTTGTTATCCGTTAGTATTCTAGCAAAAAAATATGCCGATAAAAAATAAAATAGCTTTAATTACCGGAGCAAGCGGGGGTATCGGAAAGGTTATCGCACAAGAATTTGCAAAGGAAGGATACGATTTAACTATCATATCAAGGCACAAAAAGGAACTTGAACAAACAAAGAATAACCTGAAAAGTTTAGGAGGTAAAGTTAATACGCTAGTATGCGATATTTCCAATTTCAAGAAACTTAAAAAGATGTTATCCCCCCTCAAAAGGATTGATGTCCTAATCAATGCTGCTGGCATTCAAGGCCCTATTGGACCTATTTCTAAAAACAAGAATGACGATTGGGTTGAAACAGTAAACATCAATTTAATTGGGACATACAATGTAATTTATTTGTGTCTTCCAAAGATTAAAAAAGGTGGAAGTATCATCAATTTTTCGGGTGGGGGTGCAGTATTACCCAGACAGAACTTTTCGGCTTACGCAGTTTCGAAAGCCGGAGTTGTAAGACTTACAGAAATATTGGCATTAGAGCTAAAATCTAAAGATATTAAAGTTAATGCTATTGCCCCTGGAGCTATAAACACAAAAATGTTTAATTTAATGTTAAAAGCTGGCAAGAATAATGTTGGTAAATTGGAATGGGACAAACTGATAAAGCAACAAAAGAGCGGGGGGGATAATCCCGTACTAGCTGCGAAACTTTGTCTTTGGCTTTCCGGGTCATCAAATAAAATAACAGGTAAAACCATTTCTGCAATTTATGATGATTGGAGTAGGTGGACAGACAAGACGTTAGATATTATTAGTAGCAATGATTGGTATACAATGCGAAGAATTGACCAATATACACTAGATAAGTTGGAGAAAATATGAAAGTAGGAATAATTGGTGCGGGATTAATTGGAGAGAAAAGAGCTAAATCCATTTTAGCAAATGGCGATCAGGTAGTTTTGATATCTGACACAAACATTTCTAAAGCCAAGATTCTTTCACAAATGGTAAAAGGGAGTACAGTTGCAAATAATAACGAAATATTTGAAGATAATGAAATTGAATGTATTGTTATAGCGACTACACATAATCATCTAACAAAATTGTCATATCGGGCACTATCTTTTGGTAAACATGTTCTATGCGAAAAACCTTTAGGTTTCAACTCAGTAGAAATTAAAAAATGTGTTTCATTAGCTTTAAAGAAAAACTTAATTTATAAAGCAGGATATAACCACAGATTCCATCCTGCTATTAACCAGGCAAAAGAACTATTCGATAAGGGCAAAATTGGAAAATTAATGTATATAAGAGGTGTGTATGGTCATGGAGGGAGACCAGGATATGAGATGGAGTGGAGAATGGATAAGAAAATTTCAGGTGGCGGTGAACTTATCGATCAATGCGCTCACCTGATAGACTTATCATTATGGTTTATGAAAGATATACCGAAAGATATTTCGGCAAAAATAAAAACTTTCTTTTGGCCAATTAAGGTTGAGGATAATGCATTTGTGTTATTAAAGAATAAGACATCTATTGCTACGCTACATGCTAGCTGGACCGAATGGAAAAATAAATTTAGGTACGAAATATTTGGAACTAAGGGTTACTTAATAATTGATGGTTTAGGAGGTAGTTATGGATTAGAGAAGTTAATAGTCGGTAAAAGAATTCCAGGCAAAGCACCTAAAGAAATTGTCAGGGAATATGACGGACTTGATAAATCATGGTCTCTAGAGTGGTTAAATTTTAAAAATTCTATTAAAAATCACAGTAAGTTAATAGGTTCAGGGCAAGAAGGTTTGGATGTTTTAAGAATTATTTCTAAAATTTACTACAAATTAGAATGATAATAACCAAAACACCAATGAGGATTTCAATAGGAGGTGGTGGTACCGACTTGCCATCATTTTATAAAAAATTTGGTAGTAAATTTATTTCAGCTGCTATTGATAAATATATTTATGTCATTCTTCAAGAAAGAAAATATTACAAAGAATTTCTAATTAAATATTCTAGAACCGAGACAACTCCGTATGTATCAGAGGTTAAAAATGAAATTATCAGAGAATGTTTAAAGTATATGAAAATATTAAAACCTCTTGAAATTATTTCAATGTCGGAGATCGGTGGAGAAACTGGTCTTGGATCGTCGGGAGCTTTTACCGTGGGCCTTCTTAATGCGTTACACACATTCAAACGCGAGCTGGTTAGCCAGGAGCAATTGGCAGAAGAAGCTTGTCATATAGCCATAGACATATTAAAACAACCGAGCGGTAAACAGGATGAATTTATAGCTTCATTCGGTGGTGTTACAAAATTTAGTATAGATAAAAAGGGTAAGGTAAAAGTATATCTAAACGAGTTTGACGAAATTTTTATCAGGGAATTAGAACACTACTTGTATATGTTTTTTACAGGTATTAGAAGAAAGTCTAACATAATATTATCGTATCAAAAAAAGGCTACTGATATAAATAATAAATTAATAATCGATAATCTTAAAAGCATTCAACAATTAGGTCTAGAAATTGAAAAATCCCTAAAAGATAGAAACTCAAAGAATTTTGGTGAACTTATGCATAAACATTGGTTATTAAAAAAATCGAGAGCAAAGACAACTAACTTAAAAATTGACAAATGGTATGAAATTGCAGTCAAAAACGGTTCAGTTGGCGGAAAGATAATGGGAGCAGGTGGCGGTGGTTTTTTCTTATTCTACTGCGATCAAAATGCTCCAAATCTGATTCAAGTATTAGAAAAAAATAAATTACAGCATATCCCATTTAATTTTGATTACCAGGGTAGTAGAGTAATAGTAAATTTTTAAATGATTCAAAAGGCATTATTTCTTGATAGAGATGGGGTTATAAATAAATTAGTAAATTATGATTCAGGTTGGGATTCACCTCTAAAAGTGAGTGATGTAGAATTAGTTTCAGGCATAAGTGAAATAATAACTTGGTGTAATAACGAGAATATACCTGTTATAGAAATTACTAACCAGCCAGCTGTCGCTAAAGGAAAAATAACTTTAAAAATAAGCAATTCTATAGAAACAAGAATTCAGAAACTTCTTAATAAAAATGGTGCTAAAGTTAATAATATTTATAAATGTCTGCACCACCCCAATTCTGTCATAAAAAAATATAAAAGTATTTGTGATTGCAGAAAACCTAATGCTGGTTTAATAATAAAAGCAGCAAAAGAAAATAATATTGACCTTAACAATAGCGTTTTCTTGGGAGATAAAGAATCCGATTATTTAGCTTCTAGTGCAGCTGGGTGTATCCCCATAATTTTTTTACATAGAAATGACCTTAAAGAAAAAGTTGATAAAATCTATTCCCTCAAAAATAAATATTGCTCAGAAAATATAGAAGTGTTATTTAATATAATTAAAAATCTATTAAATTAGAGTAATTTTATCCTTAGCACTAGCATACGCTTCATTAAATTGATCTACAGTTTCTACCCCTTTTTGTGTATACATCCAATCACATATTAATTGGGGTGGGATAGTCACTATATCCGATCCCACCCTAAACGCTTGCTCAATTTGCTCTACACTTCTAACGCTTCCGACAATAACTCTGGTTGCGGAACTGTGTGTATTCAAATAATTTAGTGTCATAGCTAACGTTACAGCAGCATCGGGAATTACTGTTTGCAGTTGTTGCCTAAGATTTGTTTCCTTTACTTCACTCCAATCATCTTTACCAGTTAATCTAGCTTCTTCAATCTTTTTTTCAATAATTTGATTCTTTGCTTCATTTCTTCTCCCCCAAAACAAACTAACGTAATTATCACCATCAGCTTTACTCATGCGCAGAGATTCAGCAGCACCAATTAGTTGTCCTACATTTAAACCTACCGTAGCGTTTATACGCACACCTTCTAGACCAAGTTTATAGATGACTTCAAAAGCTTTTTCCGGATCTCTGGGATCCATAGGGATTTTAATTACAGCATTGTTGGGAAATCGATTATGATATTTAACAGCAAGTGAAGTCATCTGATCAATAGTCCATCTTGAATCAGGTATTTCTATAGATATCGGGAAGCCATCTCCTACAATATTTATCATATTCTGAATGTGTGTTGGTATATCAAATACTCCATCTTTCTGAAGAATCACCGGATTTGTAGTGGCTCCACCTAAAATCCTAGTTTTGTACCATTTTTTAAGTTCGGTTAAATTGGCCGAATCGAAAAATATTCCCGATCCTTTCATGGATAGTCTCTCAAAATTAGGCATTTTTCATTCTTTCCTTTATATCAAAAATTAAACCGTGATGGAGCACTACATGCATTGCTTCAACTACCGCCGTACCATATATTTCATCTGTTATTGGAACAACCAAACATACATCAGCCATTTTTTTCATCGCACCACCATTAAATCCGGAAAAACCAATAATTTTTGCCCCAATATCATTTGCTAATTTCATAGCAGAAATCAAATTTTGAGACCAAGGACCAGCATCCATCTCCCCGCTTCCACCGTGTACAGAAAAACCTATTATTACATCTTTTGCATTTAGCCATGGTCTTAGTTGCTCAGCAAAAATTGAGTTCCACCCAAAATCATTTATCCAGGCACTTACTAGTGGAATATTATCAACTAAAGCCATAGTTTTGAATCTTTTGGGATCACCTGTGTTTGTTATAGTAGTTTTTGCCAAGTCTGCAGTGAAATGAGTGGCAGTGGATGCTGATCCACCACATCCCATTGTAAAAACTGTGCCCTTATCTTTTAAACATTTAAGTAGTATTTCAATTGCTTTTTCATATTCTTTAGAATTTCGGAATTTGTCTGATATCTCGGATATAAGTCCCAAGTAGGTTGAACTGTTGAACTTCTTGTTATCCATAAACAATAATACTAACCAAATTTTTCACATTAGCAATATCTAAAATATTTATTGTCTGTATTGTTTATTTTAAATCTATTTCTATAATAGCAATATAAATAGTATATATAGTATGGCTACTAGTAAAATAAAATTATATTACAAAAAGGACACTAAAAATCTTATTAAGTTTTTATCATCAAAAAACACAAAATTATCTTTTATTATGGATGAATATTCCAAACCTGATAAGAAAAGCGACTTAATAATAGCAGATGAAATTATAGGTGATGTAAAAGATGTACAAAAATTTTTCTCTAGGATAAAAAATAATTCGCACCATAATTCCAGATTTTTAGTCACTTACTATAATTTTTTATGGAGACCTATACTTAAAATGGCAACATTTATAGGTTGGAGAGAGGAAATAGAGGAACAAAATTGGCTAGATAATAATGATATTTCAAATCTATTAAAACTTTCAGGTTTTGAAATCATTTCAACCCACAGAAGACTTCTAATTCCAATATATATACCTTTTATATCGAATTTTGTAAACAAATGGATCGCTTCGCTTCCTTTAATTAATATCTTCTGCCTAAAAACTTGGATTTTAGCAAAACATGAACATCATTTTGATAAAAACTTTTCAGTTTCAATAATTATCCCTTGCAGAAATGAAGAGGGAAATATTCCAATTATTCTTAAAAAAATTCCTCGATTTGGAAAATTTCAGGAAATAATATTCGTAGAAGGATATTCTACCGATGATACTTGGGATGTAATAAATATAGTATTACGCAAATATTATAAGAATAATGTTGTAATTAGAGCATTTAAGCAAAAGGGCGAAGGAAAAGCAGATGCAGTTAGGTTGGGTTTTGACAAAGCAAAAGGAGATATCCTTATGATACTTGATGCGGACATGACTGTCGAACCTCGTGACTTGCCTAAATTTTATCAGGCTTTAGCTAGTGGTGACACAGAATTTGCTAATGGTTCCAGACTTGTTTATCCAATGGAAAAGGAGGCAATGAATACTTTAAATCTGATTGGCAATAAAATTTTTAGCTGGCTTTTTACATGGGTACTAGGACAACGGTTTAAAGATACATTGTGTGGAACAAAAGCCTTATTCAAAAGAGATTATGAAAAAATAAAAGATAATAGAAAATTTTTTGGTGATTTCGATCCTTTTGGTGATTTCGATCTTATCTTTGGAGCTGTTAAACAAAATTTAAAAATAATTGAAATCCCCGTAAGATACAAGGAAAGAGTTTATGGTACAACAAACATCCGTCGTTTCAGACACGGTTGGCTCCTTCTTAAAATGTTTATCTTTGCTTTTAAAAAGTTTAATTTTTAATTAATTTTTTTAGAGGCAACTATATTTACATAAGATAAATCGCTTTGGTTATTTCCATATAATCTTTTTTTATAATCTTTTTCCAAATACGTTATTTTAAACCCTAAAGATTTAATTAAATCCAGATATTTTTTAGCATTTACACCTGCTTTTTTCATATCATACACTGATAATTCACTCAATATTTGGATCCGTTTTGATAATTTAAGTGTTTTTAACATACCCTTAAGGACATTAAACTCAAATCCCTGGGTGTCAACTTTAATGAAATCTATGTGTTTTCTTTCGAAAAACTTATCAATCGAGATGCATTTGACTCGCGTTATTTTTCTTTTTTCATTATTATCAAACGTACGATGATCAACATTTAACTCTTTTGAAACATAAAGATTTATTGTTTTATCCATATCACCTACTGCCAAATTAAAACAGTGAATGTTTTTCCTATTTCTACAAATTTTTTTAAGGTGATTAAAATTATTCTTTTCAGGTTCAAAACTATAAACATTACCCTTCGACCCAATTAGGTCTGATAGAATTAAAGAATAGAAACCGATATTTGCACCCACATCGATAATATTCATTTCAGGTTTGATATTCCTATTCAAAAATCTCACTTCTTCCCTTTCTTTAATTCTTTTATATAAAAAGTATAAATTTTTATAGACTGTAAAATTCTTATAGTATAATTTATTTACTAAAAGATAGGGTGTTAATTGATTAATCATAATATAAATGTATTATTATAGTCACGTCTTTGTGCAATGATCAGAATATAAAATATACATATCTCGTGTAGAGTATGGTACTTGAACAAAATTGAATATTTTATTTGGATATTTTGCTGTAAATTTTTTTATCTCTGTACCTTGAATATAAAGTTGATCCCAGCATACATTAAAAAGATCTTCATATTTCCCATAACCCGTGATGACTTTAGACATATCTGTTGTTAAATTGAATAATGTTGGTCGTTCTTGTTCTAGGAAATTTGCAAATGGAATTCCTGACCAATCACGTATATGCATTAATGTATAATCCTCCGTCATTCCAAATTCCCATACAGTTCCTTTTTTTGGGGGGTTCTTAATTATAAAATTTTCCAAGTTTATTGACCTATCCATCTGCTCAAGGTTGAATTTTAAATACCGAGTAGCAGTATTTAAAGAAGAAATTGCAAGAATTCCTATTATTATTATCAAAATTGGATTAAATATCCTGGATAGCAAATAACTTGCAACAAAAAGCAAGGCAGTATATTGTAATAGTTGATAATGAACAAGCGGATATTTTAGAAATACAGCGACACCTAATGAAATAGTTATAAGTAAAATCATTAGAGGAGTCCTTTCTTTTATATTATTCTTTCTAATTGAAAGTACAAATGCTAAAAGCGTTCCAATAACCAGCAAGAAAGGTATTTTTTCTTGAATCCAAAATATTTCTATTGATTGCCAATATCTGGCTAAACTAAAAATAGTTTTTTCTCCACCTCCATGAACACCACTGCTTGTAGCTAGTTGAACTATCCATGTAAAAAGACCTTTATACTGACCTCTAATAGGCCAAGTACCTATAACAAAGACGGTAATAGATACAAATAATCCTAATAGTAAATTTTTAATTTTTGACTTAACTGTAAATTTAGTAAAAGCAAATACTTGCAGAATTGAGGAAAATATGAAAAATATATTAGGAAGTTTATTTGCTACTGCTAAACCCGATAGAGCACAGAGAATAATGTAATTTAAAAAACTTCGTTTTTGTATAAATTTGGTAAATATCAATAGCCATATAGAAATTATCAGCAAGGAGAGAGTCTCCGACTGAATTACAATTCCTAAAAAAGGCATATAAGAATATGCCAGAAGTCCGAACCAAGAAAATACTACAACTAAATATTTTTTGGTTATGTTATATATAGAAAACAGAAATATTGATACTGCTAACGTGTAAACCAACAATTGGACTATAATTAGGTAATAAAAAAGACTCTGTATGTTATTAATTGCCCAAGTGTAAAACGGTACCTTCTCTATAAATTTTGTATAAATACGAAGAGGAGCAATTGCCAAAGCATGTAAAATAATTGTTGGTGTTCCAGGATGAGCAGAATAAGATATTTTTCCACTATACATATAACTAAATGAATTAGCTATATATGCTACCTGCGGTTCAAAGTTCGAAAAAACCGCCTTCGGACCGGAAACTAATAATGGGTAATATGAGATAAAAGATGATGAGAATGAGAGTATTAATACTAAACTTATTAATTTCAGATTTAAATATTTTATAAAATTAGCTAATATCATACAAATTTTTCAACAAATATCCTTCCAATATTATGTAATTTATGTAGTATTAGAATAATAATATTTGTAGTGTAATAGTTTACTAATTTTTCATCCTCAATTAAAAGTTTTTTAAAAATTCGCTTAGTTTTAGTTGTGTACTCAATTCTAAATTTGGATAAATTCATCTTTAAAATAACAGGCATTTTATATTTACCAAGTCTAAGCCACATATCATACTCCATTATAAATTCATCGGTTCCTGTAAATGGTCCATATTTATTAAATGCAGCTTTGGTTATAAACACAGATGGTTGCATCATATAATTAGTTATTAAAAGTAAATTATAGTTATTTATTTTTAATAAAATATTCTTATACCAAGTTACTAACTTGGCAATTTCCTGATCTTTTTCATCTACAACCCTAGACATTCCAGCAAACCATAAAGATTTCGGGTTTCTTTCAAAACTCTTAGCAACTTTTTCTAATGCACCCTGTTCATAACAATCATCTGCATTAATAAAAGTAATTAATTCTCCGGTAGTCTTCAGCATCCCTTTATTAACAGCATCAAGTTGACCCTTATCTTTTTTAGTCTCATAAACAATTAAAGAAGGAAATTTGCTACAATATTTTTTTATAATCTCAAGTGTCCCATCAGTAGATCCACCGTCCTGTATAATAACTTCAATCTTTTTATATGATTGTGTTACGATTGATTCTAGCGTTTTACCAATATATTTAACCTTATTATAAGAAGGAATAACTATAGAAATTAAAGGAGTCTTCATTTTTTCTTTAACGCTTCACGTCTAACCAAATCTTCCAATTTCTTTTCCAATTTTTTAGTTTTAACATAAGAAGTTGAAACAAGCGTAATGACAACAATAAATCCACCTGCCACCAATAGGTCAAACAACCGTGATACGGCAAATGTCTGGGCATAGGTCCTCAATATTTCAGGAAAAACAACAGCTAAGATAACAACCACCCAAATAAATAGCCAAATAGTCATTTCAAAAGCTGACAATGAACCTTTCTTGTAATGAACAATCGCCATATATATCATGGCTAGAGCAAACACAAATCCGGTTATTTGAAGTCCAATTATCATTTGTTTAAACTTAAAACTTTCCACTTCATTACGCTACCGAAAACTCCGATAGAATCCCAGATCGTAACACCTTTAAAACTGTTATAGTATATCGTTTCCACTGGTACTTCACAATATGTTAGGCCATTTCTTTTAATGTTAACTACCATCTCAGTCTCAACACCGTACCCTGTTGACTCCCAATTTATTTTTTTGTAAGCCTTTTTGGTTAACCCCCGGAAGCCGCAAATTATATCTGAGACATATATCCTAAACAATAGACTTACAAAAACTGAAGCTATTTTATTACCTACATAGCGATCCAGAGGAATTCCCAAATTAAGATTTCTTGATCCTAATACAATATCATATTTACCACTTCGTAATTTTTTTTCAAAAATGGACAGATCGTTTACATTATGTTGCCCATCAGAATCCATTAGTATTACAGCATCAGCCCCTTCTTTAAATGCATATTCACAACCTGTTTTTAGAGCAGCACCTTTACCTAGGTTAATTTTATGTTCTAATAAAGTTGTATTTTTATTTTTTATTTTATTAATCTGTTTTAAACTAGCATCAGTTGATCCATCATCGACTACAACAATTTTGTATTTTGTAGATCTTAACTGTTTTAAGAATAATCCAACTCTCTTCTCTTCATTATATACGGGGGTAACTATTGTAATTTTCATTTGAGGCTTTTTTCATACCATTCAATTGTCTTTTTCAACCCATCATTAAATGCAGTCTTAGCCCCAAAACCAAATTCTTTCTTTGCCTTTGATGTATCCAGCATTCTTCTGGGTTGTCCATCAGGTTTACTTTTGTCCCAAATTATTTTCCCTTTAAAATCCGTGATCTTTTTTATTTTTTCAACAAGTTCTTTAATAGAAATTTCAAATCCCGCCCCCAAATTAATAGGATCTGATCCGTTATATTTCTCAGCAGCCAGTAAAATACCTCGTGCTGCGTCCTCAACAAAAAAGAATTCTCTCGTTGCCTTTCCGGTTCCCCATACCTCAACATCTTCATTTCCCTTTTTCTTAGCATCAACAAATTTCTTTACAAGAGCAGGAATTACATGCGAGGATTTCGGGTTGAAATTGTCACCGGGCCCATATAAGTTGACAGGTAATAGAAAAATGGCGTTAAAGCCAAACTGTTGTCTGTAAGCTTGGGCCTGAACCAACTGCATTTTTTTGGCTAGACCATACGGGGCATTAGTCTCTTCTGGGTAACCATCCCACAAATTTTCTTCCTTAAATGGAACGGGCGTATATTTGGGGTATGCACAAATGGTTCCCAAGGCAACATATTTTTTGACTTTATTTACTTTGGCTGCTTTCATCATGAAAGTACCCATTAATATATTGTCGTCAAACAAGTCAGCCGGAAATTCCCTGTTAAAACCTATTCCACCCACCTTAGCTGCAAGATGAATGACTACATCCATTCCTTTTGAAGCTCTTACACAGTCACGATAATTTCTAAGGTCATATTTATCAATATCAGCTATCTTGATTAATTTAGGTCTAAAAATTTTTAATTGGTTAATCAAATGCGTACCCAAAAAACCACGTCCTCCTGTTATCAATACTTTTTTCCCTGTCCAAAAATAATTTATTTTCTTCATGTTGTTTTTCATAATTAAGAAACAAAATAACCCCGCACAAAGAGCATTTGTGCTATAACTGCAATTATAGCCAATCCCAGATAAATTCCAAGAAGTATATATTTATTAAGTTTCTGCGAATACATTGCAAAGTAGATAAAGGCTGGAAATAAGGCCAAAACATACCTGGGTAAGGATGAAAAACTTCCCGAAAGAGTGGGAATTAAAAAACCAATTGTCAAATATAACCAATAGTCTGATCTGAATAACTTCTTTTCTCTTATTAGATGGTAAAACAGAAAAAAGATCATTGCCAAAAATACTATTGCCGTAGTTAGTTCCAGAAGAGTTGTAAAAATAACGGGAAAATAATCCCAAGTAAGGTTGGGAATTATTTTAACAAAGTATCTATAAAAAACCTGAGGAAGAATTATTAAATGTTCTGATCTTTGCTCTCCAAACCCTGCAGCGGAAGTAAAAAACTGTAATGGGTTCCCCCAAGTTATAAAGCCGTAATACATATACCCAAGTAGCCCAAGTGGTACAAACATAATTGAAAATATACTTCTGGATAATGGAAGTTTGTACCTATAAGAACTGAATAGAAATATTGGCATCAAAACTATCCCTACCACTCTGGAAGCTGTTGAGGAAGCCCCCAGAAGGCCTGCAAGAAGGTAATTACCCTGTCTAAAGAAGTAAAAGCTCCAAACAACCAGCATTAAAAACAAACTCTCTGTATAGACTCCTGCAAAGTAAAATGACGTGGGGAAAACCAGAAGAAATATTATCGCCGATTTAGCTATTCTTTTTGAATAATCAAGAGAAATGAGTTTAAATAAACCTATTAAAGCCATGAAAAATGCGACATTGGATATGAATATTCCTGTAGCGATCAGTAAATCAGGGTTTTTAAAACCGTAAAGGTCACTTACTAAGCGTATTAGATATGGATATAGAGGAAAGAATGCCTGTTCCCCGTTACCATAACCCATTTTAGCTATTGAAATATAATGCTCCCCGTCAAAATTAGCCCAACTCCAAAAATAAGGGTTTTTAATATAATTTAAAAAACCTCCTCCTAAAAAGTTCTTCTGTAGTTCAAAAAAATACTTTGATAAAAATATTGGTAGAAATATCAAAATCCTCCAGATAATGAAGCTTTTTACTACAAACCCCAAGTCTGATTTATTCATTGTTTCAAGTCACTGTACAAGGTCATACACCTTTAAAGTTTCTTCTGCAGTCTTTTTCCAGCTGAACATTTTTACTCTGACAAGTCCTTTTTTGATATATTGCTTTTTCAGCTTATTATCTTCAGTCATCAATTTTATTTTCTCAGCCAGATCATTTACGTCGTGTGGATTAAAGTAGACTGCAGCACCGTCAATAATCTCAACCAATGCTTGGGTTCTTGATGCGATGACAGGACACCCCGAAGCAAAACTGTGGATTACAGACAACCCAAAGCCTTCATAAAAAGAAGGCTGGACCAAAACAGCAGCCAGGTTCAAAATCGCATTAGCATCTTCATCACTGATATACCCTAACCTGGTCACTTTAGATTTATTTAACAGATCTTCATAGACTTCTTTTAAATGTGAATTTTCAGGGTGATTTAAATCCATAGATTCCAAATCTCCTGCCTGTTTACCTGCAATAACTAGATGAATATTTGCTTTATCACATGCTTTTACCAGAGTTGGAATGTTTTTATTGTAATTAATGTCCCCAAAATAAAAAACGAATGTATTTGGTAAAGAAAATTTCTTTTTAATTTCCGCCAGTTTATTTTTATCGGTAACTGGTTTGTACTCTTCCTTTGGCCCAAGGTAGATTACATGAACTTTCGCAGGATTTACCCCAAGTAGTCTACAAATATCTTTCTTTGAAGTTTCAGAGATTGTAATTATCTGATCAATATTCTTTTGTATCATATATTTATTAAACAAAAACTTCAATTTACCTTTAATACCTGATTTGTAGTGTTCCGGATAAAGAAGAGGGATAAGATCATGAATAGTTAAAATAAATTTTGTGTTTTTTGGCTTCCGTAATGGTAGGGAAATAAAAAATGGTTTGAATGAAGTAAAATGTACTCCCTCAAATTTAGAAAGATCGTCATTGGATTTTACATCCAGCGCCGTAATATCTTCATCACTTGCTCCTTTGAGTGCTTTAAATAGTTCAGTTTTGTGTACTCCAATACCACGCACACTGTCTCCAAAACGGTTTAATCCTGTAACAATCGCCACCCTCATATTGGATAATTATACCTGAAAAATATGATAATATTTGATAAATGCGTATAACTAAGGAAAGACTGCATAAAATCTCAGATATTCTTTCAGATATTGCCCAAGTTTTATTTGCTACTTTTGTTTTACAATTTTTTATTGACAGGTTCAGTCTTTTGTTGCTAGTATTAGGTATACTATCATCAAGTGTAACTTGGTTATTAAGTATATATTTGATAAAAAAATAATGATAAATACTGATAATTTAATATATTTTTACTTGACAGTAGCGGTATTAATTTTAGCTTTAGTAATTGGTATTTATGTGGCCAATCAATTAGATCTGAGAGACAAAAGAAAAAAGAAAAAATAATCAAACTTTAGAACCTATCATCTGGCCAATATTTTTAAATCCTTCTTTTTTCAATCTAACTGATAAATCCCTGTTTATCTGAGCTATAAGCTGAGGACCTTCAAAAATCATTCCAGTTATAAGCTGAACCAGTGTTGCACCGTTTGCAAACTTCACCCACGCATCATCTGCATTAAAGACCCCACCTGTACCAATAATTATAAATCTGTCCTTAAAGTTTTTATAAGCTAATTTTATTAACCTATTGGAATCCTCAAATGTAGGTTTACCCGAATATTTACCCATTTTGAATTTCTTAATCTCATCTTTAACCAACAACTTGTGTTTTTTATCAGTCTGTAAATTTCCAAAAATAACTCCTGCAACTCTATGTTTAGCAATTACTTTTAACATGGAGAGTGTCTGACTATCTCCTTGGTCTATCGGCATTTTTATAAAAACAGGCCTTCTGATTTTTAATAAATCTAACTGAAACAATAGCTTTTCCAAATTCTTTACATCATAAAAATTGATTCCTGCATCGTGAATAATATTTGGGCAACTTATGTTAAGTTCAAAAAAGGAATTACTTACCTTAGAGTTTTTCGCATATTTAAATGCCGAAATGATATCATCAATTGATTTTTCAACAGTATCAAGATCAACGGAGTTGGTTCTTCCTATTGAAACTCCGACCGGGTATAAAAACTTTTTACCTTTTAATCTTTGTAGTGTTTCTTTAATACCTAAATTTTTAAATCCTTTATTTACCAGAAGAGATTTAGATTTAGGAAGTCTTCCTAGCATTGGTTTAGGGTTTCCTATATATGGCGAATTAGTTATTGTTCCAACTGTTTGAAAGCCAAAACCTATATATGGTAATGCCTGGGTAAGTCTTGCTTCATAATCGAATCCAGCAGCAAGACCAATTGGAGTTTTAAAACTTAATCCCTGTATTTTTTGTTTAAGATTACTATATTTTTTAACAAAAACTAATTTAAATATATTCTTAATAAAATTACTATTAATGATTTTTTCTCCCATTTTTACCATATTTTCATGTACTACTTCCGCGTCAATTAGAAAAAGTATTGGTTTTAAAATATATTTATACTTGTACCCAATAGTATCCACTACCAAAGTATCCCATTCGTTTCTGAAAAATACCCAGGTGTAAATAAAGATTAAAAATGAAATTAGTGCAGATGCTAAACAATATAAACAAAATAGTCCGATAGCAAACATTTGGATGTAAATAAGGTATAGCGAAAATAAAACTCCAAAAGAAGAAACTAAGATAAAGAAATGTCTGAACATCTTTTCCTTACTTTTCATCAAAAAGAAAAACAATACTGCATAGTAAAGACTTCCCAAAAGTGAGAGTGGAACCCCCCAAATTTCGGAATATTTTGAAGTGGTTACAGCCAAACAGTTTATCCAGGGACTAATTGGACATCCGTAGGAAGTTAATGCGTAGTGTTCATAGGTTAGAAAAACCGAATCAGCAAATCCGAGAATTATTAATATAGCAAAGAACCATTTATAATAACTTTTCATTTAGATAAGCCAATAATAACATAAAATGTGTTAAAATATAGCTGTCATGCCAAGTAAACTACCAAAAAACCTCAGAGGTATATTGTGGAGTAGAGACATAAACGAAATCGATCTAAAAAAAGATAAGAGCTATATTATTCATCAAATTTTGGCATATGGGGGATGGGAACATTTGACTTGGCTTACACAAAACTATGATAAGAATCAAATAAGGGAAGTGTTTATAAAACACCCTGAAAAGGATTATTCTGAACGGTCGTTTAATTTTGTCCAGAAAGTTTTATTAAATATCCCGAATTCGTCGATAAACAAACATGACTATGTCAAAACTTTTCCTAGAATCATTAGATAAAGAAAAACTAGAAGTCTTTCATAAGCTTAAGAACTTTAAAAAGCTTGGGGTCTTGGGCGGTGGAACTGCTTTGGCGTTACAAATTGGACATCGAGTTTCGTACGATTTTGATATATTTACTTTCCGTAAACTAAACCGTTCATTGTGGTTGAAACTAAGAAAAGTGTTTGGCAAATCTTCAAATAGATATCTTGACACTGAAGATCAGTTGAATATGACAACACCTACATCTGTATATATAACCCTTTTTAAAGATGACTACAAATCATTATATAAACCCATACACACAGAGTATATCGATTTGATGGATATTCGTGATATTGCAGCAAATAAAGCATTTACAATTGGTAGACGGCCTAAATGGCGAGATTATGTAGATATATATTTTTTAATTAAAAATAAATATTTAAAGCTAGAAGAAATAATATCTATATCAAAACAGAAATTTAAAAATGGCTTTTCCGAAAAGCTATTTATTGAACAACTAACCTATTGGGACGATATCGAAGATTATGGTATTAGATTTCTTAATGATCAGATTAGTATAGATGTTATTAAAAATTTGTTATTTAGAGAGTCTTCTAAATTTACATCAAAATTATTTAAATAGGTTCTGGTTTTTTCCATTCACCTAATCCATATTCTCCGGGGTATAGTGTGTATTCAATTTCTCTTTTGTCATCTTTAATAATTTCTGTAAGTTTTTGCGTTACCCAATTCGGTGTAAAATAAGCCTTACCTTTTTCCATTTCCTCCTTTTTATCACCAAAATTCATTGGACCAAAACTTGTTAATGTACTACCTAAAGTTATCAGACAGAATTTCGGATTACCTATTCTTTTATATTCTTCGGAAAGACTTAATGTAAATCCTCTTAGGGCAAATTTAGAGGCACAATAGGCGCTTCTTCCTGCCATAGGTATTACTCCTGCTCCTGAGCCGATATTTAAAACGAGAGAATCACTAGACTTCATTAAATTTTCAAGTAAGTACTTAATAAATATAAATGGAGCCGAAACCATAATTTCCAAAGACTTATTCCATTCATCTACAGTCAGTTCATCAATTGGTTTGTAAATTCCTATTCCAGCTCCGTTAATTAAAATGTCAATTTTTTCAATATCCTTATTTATTTTTTGTGCAACCTTAATTGTTTTTTGCTGATCTGCAAAATCACAAACATAAAATTTATGTTTTCTGCCTTTTAAACTTTTAACTAAGTTCTGAAGTTCACTCTCTGTTTTTGATATTAATATCAGTTCTGCACCAAATAAATCCAGTTTTTTAACCAACTCCCTGCCAACTCCACCTGTTGCACCGGTAACCACAACAACTTTGTTTTGTAAATTCATACCTTCCAATTTCTCGTTTCTAATTCTTTTGACTGATTCTCATCAAACATCTGAAGGTCAGTCACTTTAATTTTATAAAATCTTGATTTCCATGCTTTTTTAAAAACTGAATAAGTAACAGGAACAAATCCCCTTTTGTTCCAGGATTTGATTATCTCTTTCAACTCAGAAACAGAAGACACTTTTTTGGCGAACCCTCTTGCTTGGAATCCAACTTTTTTACCTTTAGGGTCCTGCTGACTATTGGCTATTGTGATAGATACTTTTGGATTCTTTACAATATTCTGGCAGTGTAGCCTATTGGGACCGCTTACAAAATAGAAATTAAAATTATCATCGTACAAATAATAGACATTTGCTGCCCAAGGTAAACGGTAATATGTCCCCACAGACATTAATTTATGTTTTCCTAAATATTCCAATATTTCTTTTTTGTCTTTATTATTTAATTTCATATAGTTTTTAACGACAGACCCCCATCAACTACAACCACTTCGCCAGTCATCGCATCATTTTTAATGATAGCTAGACTCATTTCTGCAATTTCTTCAGGTTTTATAAATCTGTTAATTAACTGTTCCGACGAATTTGATTTAATATCTTCCTCACTCATATTTCCCCATAATGGGGTCAGTACATATCCTGGTATGATAGCATTCACAAGAATTCCTGGAGCCAAATTTTTAGCCATAGTACTTGTAAAGTTATTCATTGCAGCTTTTGCTGCGCCAAATGGAGCAAATTTTTTATTATTAGCATGATCATCACCAAAAATTGAAGATATGTTCAAGATTTTTCCCATACCATTCATTAGTTTAATTGCTTCTGATGTTGTTATAATAATTGGGAATAAAGTTATATCAAAAACTTCTCTCCAAAGTTTTATATCTAAATTATCTCCCATTAATGTTTTGCCGGCATTATTTACTAAAATATCAAGATGTTTGAGTTCTTTTGCAACAAATTCAAACAATTTTTTAATGTCTTCTTCCTTTCTCGAATCAACATTAAATTTAATACCCTTCTCTCCTAATTCTTTTAAAGTTTCATTGGCACCTTTTTCATTTGAATTATATGTAAATACAACTTTGCATCCTTCTTTTGCCAAAGCAATACAAATAGCTTGTCCAATTCCACTACTACCACCGGTAACAATAGCTATTTTATTTTTTAAATTCATTTTTATTTCACAACATGGCGTAAACCGTTTCGCACATGTTTCTTTAATACATTATATGGTATTTTAGTATCAAGTAATGTCTCAAGCACAACTTGACCTTGATAAGCAAACATATCCCAGCCTGTTGAATATGTTTTCTTTAATTTCTTTGCTAATTTAATAAGGTTTGTATTTTCTGTTTCAAAAGTTACGTCAATTATTGTTTTGTACTTTCCAACTATTTCTTTATTAAATAAGTTATCTTTAACATCGCCACCGAGATTTGTTAAATTTACCAAAATATCTCCTTTTGCATTTATTAACTTATTTAAAGAATAAGTATTTTTAATAAATTTATATTCCTTAGACAAATTCTTAGCTTTTTTTAAATCTCGATTATAAATTACAACCTCTGTAGGTGTATCATTGAATTTATTCATGATAAAAAGTAGAGCTTTTGCTACCTGTCCTGCACCAACTATTATCATTTTTTTATTCTTAATTTGAGTGACATGTCTAATAGTCCTATACATACCTTCACCTCCTTGATAATAGGCATGTAAAACACCTTTTATATTTTTAACAAAACCAACTTTCCCCAAATACTTTGAGACATCATCAAATTTATCTACTAATTGTGCTAATCTTTTGTCGGTTTCAAAACCTACTGTAATAGCACCCATCAAATTAAGATTTCTTAAACCGTCAAACAATATTTTTGGGTTCTTATTATAAAAAAGCAAATATACTGAGTTAATACCAAGTTCTATAAATAAAGGATTATAAATATTCAATCCTCTCGAGCTGTTAATTGAGTGGAAACGTCCGATTACTTTAGTTTGGCCATTTATTTCATATTTCATAATTCATGTTTATTATCGGTCATATATTTAAAGTAGGCAACTGGAAAATGTAGACTGCTGAAAAAAGCCCAGATAAATCCATTAACTCCATCAATAAATCCCCTGTGTCTAATAAATATATTTAAAAATGTATAAATCGGTTTGATAAAAATATATTTTAAGAAACCGATGACATTTTTGGCTACATTTTTCCTCCTCAATTCGTTTGCATGCAAATCTGTATAGCGGTTAAGCCTTTTGAAATATTTAGAAAGAGTGGGGGAGTCATAATGCAGTAGACTCTCATTTAACCAGCCTACTCTACCGTTTAATTCTATCTGCTCGTGTACTGACTTTTGAGGAAAATTGGCAAAACCTTTTCTGACAAGTCTGATCACACCATCAGGATATACTCCCCCATAAATTAAGGGTTTTCCCAGAAACATATTCATTCTTGGAATGAAATATCCAACTACATCATCCTTGTCTTTGCCTATCTTACCATCCCTAGCTTCAATAATTTTTTGATGGTCCATAAAAAGTTCTTTCTTCTCTGGAATAATTTCTATTTTTTTTCCTTCTGTTACTTGTCTTATTTCTTCTGCCAATTCTTTAGATATTACCTCATCTGCATCCATTTGAAGAATCCACTTCCCTCTCGCTTTCTCCAATGCTTTTTGTTTGGTAATGTGAAAAATATCATGATGAGGTTCTAAAAAAACTTTTGCTCTAAATCTTTCTGCAATTTCTCTTGTTCTGTCGGTAGAATGTTCATCGACGATAATTATTTCGTCTGCGATAGATTTAACAGATTCTAAACATCGTTTAATGTTCTCTTCTTCATTCCAGGTCGCCAAAACTACAGACAATTTCATATTATTTTTCATATTCTACTGTATTAACTTTACCTATTTTAAAATATTGTGAAAGGGATAAATTTTTATATGAATATACTCCGGGTGGATCTATAAGTCCTGCCACCAATCCCGACTCTGGCAAACTAACTTCCGTTTCAATTTCAGGTTTATCCGATTTCGAAACTTCAATTAATTTTACAATCATTGCGTCAAACTCTGAACTATATTTTTTGGCGATAAAAAGATCTTGAGGAAAAGTATTAGTGAATACAGATGACGAATACAACAACAATAAACTTGATAAAAATATAGCTGTTTTATTTAAATAACTTTCTATATTAGAAATTTTTGAAACAATTTTGGAAAAATAATATGATAATGCAAACATTTGGCCAATAATTATCAAGGTAAGCGAGACTGAACTTCTGTCAGGTTGTATTCTACCTAGTCCGACAAATGAAGGAAGCATAAATATACTCGATAGTATGACTCCCAAAAGGATTATTATAAAGCTATTAAACATTAATTCATCCATATTTACCTTCCTAATTGTATTAGAGCTTTTCGAATAAACAAAAACGTATGTAAGAAGAATACTTAATGGTGCTAGAAAATAAGCATTGTCAGTAATTAAGGAAAAGTATAATTTAGGACCTTCGCTGATTGAGTAAATTATACTTCCTACTAAACTCATTGGATTTGATCCATAACTCATTTTTCTGATATCGTTTCCGGGGGCCAAATACATAATTAAAAAAGAAATTAAGGAGGCAACCAACATAGCAATTACTATGTTTCTTTTTTGTTTATCTTTCCTTAACAAAATAAAAGAAATTATTAATATGCTGATAACTATCAATCCGAAAGCTTCATTACATGCAACCGAAAAAAATGTTAATACTGTTGGGATCAGGTAATCAGATTTTTTGATAGAATTGACAAATAAATATGGGACAGCAAACAATAAAAGTATAATCGGCCAAAGATAGACAACTGAACCGGTTAACCAATACCAGCTTTCAGATTTATTCGGTGTTAATTGGTATAAACCTACAAACAAGACAGTTGAGATGAGATAAAGGTAAATATTTTTAAACTGCCAACCAAACACCTTTTTTATTAACAAGAGAATAGAAAGAAATAAAAAGGAAAAAGTTATTATTGAGTAGATCATTATTTTTCCGTCAGGAGCAAGTGATGTGGAAAATGGAGTTTCAATAAGTACAGCGGTAAATCTTCCCATAGAAATATTATAGGTTGCTATCATTGACTGTAAGTAACCAAGCCTACCCATAATTGCTGAACTGTAATCATCCCCTGCCATCCTATTAAAAGGAATAATTGACGATATTTTAAAAAGACCAAGGAGGCCGAATATGGCCAGTGAAATTTTGATTATTTTATTCATTTAATTAGCAACTACTTCAAAATATTTATAGCCATTAGTTCCATAAATTTCTTTAACTATATTTGCTTCATCAGGTATATTGTCAGGCGTCCCTACTATTAAACTATTTGGATTATCAGGTCTGGCTTCATCATACCTAATGGCTGTGAAGTAGTACTTATCAAAATGGTTAACAGTTGAAAAACCATATCCGTCTCGTGGTGTTAAATTATGATTTTTCTGAAACAGTTCCGGTGGGTATTTAAGGTAATACAAAAAAAGAATGTACGGCTGGTCATAGCGATCAGTGACCAAGACTTTGCGAAAATTATTACTAGTGTCGTTTACGTAGTTTACCAGCTCTCTAACTCCGTACTGAGATGAGTAAGGGTATTCACTACTCATATGCTTCCAATACATATGTTCATATCTTGCAAAACTTAATACCATAACAAGCAACAGCCCCCATTTTCCCCATTTATACTTATTTTTATCCAACCATTCAAAAATTGTGGTTATTCCGAACGAACTAATAATAACCAGAGGAATAACCATGTTTTGGGCACGGAGTGCATGTGGTGACTGAAAAGTTAAAGCTGCTGCAGTGGGGGCAATAATTAGCCACCATATAATCAGCTTCACTCCTTTATTGGAGACTTTAATAAGAGAGAATAAGCCGACTATCACAAACAGAAGTTCGATTGCATACATTTGCCCTGTTTCCGGTACTTTATTACGCTCTATATCATCTCCTGATAAAAAAAGGAAAAGACCGTGGTAATGATCTGCCCAGTTTTCCATAAATGCCAAGCCATAATTTACTAACCTGTTATGCATGACTTTAGGTAAAATCCCCGTAAAATCACCATGTTCAGTACGTTGTTCCTCAATTCTCGAAATAGGACCCGGGTCGGCAAACAACCCAACTCCTGCTGCCCTGGAAATTGCCTCAGGTTTCATAAAATCCTTAACTAGTGGTAGTAACAATAATATGAAAAATAAAACTGCTAAAATATAATTCTTCATATTCTTTTTTAACTCCAAGTCTTTCCAATAAATAATAGTTATTCCCAGCACTAAAAGAGGAATAATAATTCTTGCTGCATGATAGGTGTACATCGATAACACTAATGAAAAAATACTGATAGCCAAAAACGCTAGTTTCTTCTTTTCAAGAAATCTCAAAAATAAGTAAACACCCAATAGAATAAAAAAGGTTGCTGTGGATACTTCCCACCCACCTCTTGAAAAGTGCAAATGCCAAGGAGACACAGAAAGACCTAAAGCTGAAATTAGTGCAAGTTTTTTATTACCAAAAATTTTAAGGACTAAAAGGTAAAGTACATATACTGAAGCAATTGCCAAAAGTGCATTGGGTAATCTTATACTCCACTCGTTAAGTCCAAACACTTTCACAAACGGCAGAACTAAATAAAAGTATCCACCAGGCTTAAAATCGTTAAACGACTGAAAATGAATAGGCCAAGGATTCCCATGCTCGTCTTTGCCAGTTTCTATTAATGAATAGGTGTTATAACCGATTGCTGCTTCATCTGCATTGAAGGATGGATAACTGTCAAGTTTATAAAGCCTTAATAGGGCTGCCAGTAGTAGTATTAATAACAAAACTTTATTCTTCATGTTTTTATTTCACTTCAATTATTCTAAAGGCCAGATCACGATCATTTAAATAGTAAATGTCATTAATGAGCTTAAATTCTTTTTGATTATTTGAATCACTCATGGGTATTCTGATACCATCACCAACAACAAGCGTTCCATGGTCTCCTCTATTTATCGACCAATCGATCGGAACGAATTGGATATTATCAAGCTTCTCAATATAACCAACATCTCCTTTAAATCCACTTTCCACAAATTTGACCTGTTTTTGATATTTAGAAGGGTCATATTTTTGGTAAAAAAGAAAATATATATAAGGTTGGGAAAAACTTTGCTGTACTTTGATAGTTTCATATTTAGCTTGAATAGGAGTTATCGTCTCAACTATTTGTTTATATCCATACTCCCAAAGCTTAGAGTTATGAGTAGGTACGTGTATAAAATATGCATCAAGAAAATATAAAATTCCGCCAAGATATACCAATCCTCCGACGATTATAAAAACTAATTTATATTTATTTTCATTAACTTTTGTTATTAAACTATTTAACCCAAAAGCAATAATGAATATTAAGGGTATAGCCATATTAAGTCCCCTAACTGCATGCACCTGGTCACGTGTCAGAACAGCCGGTAAAGGAGCAAGAATTAACCAAAGCAAAATAAACAACTTTTCTTTAGATAATTTATTTTTTAATGTTTCATATAGACCATAAAGGAGGAGCAACAAATCAGACATTAATAACATTCCTTGATAAGGGGCTGAATGTCTTGGATTTGGCCAGTCCCCTTCAAAAAATAAGAAACGCCCTGAAAAGTGATTAAACCATCTACCAAGAATTCCCCTGAAAGTGTCATATGAATCAGAATGAAAAAGTAAGTAATTTAAACCCCACTTTTTTTCATTGTTTTGTTCCAACATATTCTGCAAAAAAGAATCAGATCTTGAATTACTAAAAATACTAAAGACTTTTAGCCTTCCTGCCTGTCCAAAAAATAAACTAAAAACAATCGGAAGAGAAATGATCAATCCCAAAAATACAGAAGTGAACAATTGTTTTTTGTCTATTTTCCAAAATCCATTCCAATAAGTCACTATCAATAAAAGAATAACAATAGCAGAAGATAATTTAGCACCCTGATAAGTAATTAAGGTCAGACCAAAAAAGATAGTACTGTAGATTAAAAATCTTGATTCTTTCATGGCTTTTAGGAAAAAGTACATTCCCAGTAGAGTCAGCGTAAGTGACATATTTGCCTCCCAGGCGCCTCTGGAAAAATAAATTAACCAAGGATTAATAGCTGCAACGAAGGCAACTACCAAAGGCAAGTTTTTATTTTTGGGAAACAAATATCGGATAATTAGATAGAGTAAATAAACACTTAAAATACCGAATAACGTACTTGGGAGTCTAACACTCCATTCGTTAAGTCCTATGACAGCCACAAAGGGAACAGTTGCATATATGTAAAGTCCAGGTTTGTAATCACCGAATGATTTGAAAACCAAAGGCATAAACATTCCTTGTTCATCCCTGCCTGTTTTTAATATTGAATATGCGTTGTAGCCTAATGCTGCCTCGTCAGGAGTTAAATGGGGGGGAACAGTATTTAAGTTCCAAAGTCTGATAACCGCAGCTAATAAAATAATGCAAACTATTAAAATCTTATTACCAAACAACCTATTAATTGTTTTCATATAATTCAAATGCGGGTTTGCTATTCTTGAAATTTATAGTTTTAATTTTACGCCAGGCAGTAGGGGCATTACCAGGAGATGTAACAAGTAAACACTTAGCTTGTCTGCAATCCACAGTTTTTTTGCTTTCCTGAACAAACTTAAAGCCTGTTTTAGGAACATCCCAGTCATTAATAAAATAGTAATTATCAAAACCATCAACCCACCACCAGTCTGACTGATAAAATCTGTTTAAATTTTTATCATCTTTGAATCCTTTAGGGTCAACTTTTAGATAGAACAATAAAAATTCATGCGGTTCTCCATTTTTTTTGGTCATTATCACTTTTGCGTAATTATCTTTATTCTCCGTTAGATAGTCAGCAACTTCTTTATACCCATACTGCCATGATTGAGAATAATCAGTCTTGTATTTAACAAAATAATTTAGTAAATAACTTTCCATTAAAAGAAGTATTGTAAAAACATATATCAATAATGCAATTGTTTTATTTTCTTCCTTCAGGTTTTTTATAGCATTAAATATTCCCAAGGCAGTTATAATCATGGGTAATGGAAGCATTGTTACTGCTCTTAAAACATGGGGTGACTCACGAGTCAAAGAACCTGCAATTGGGGAGAGTAATAACCATGTTAGTAGAAGTACACCTTCTTTATTTCTTTGTTTTAAAAGAATATAAATACCATAGAAGAAAAACGGTAAATTAATCAAATACAATAACCCTTTATTTGGAACGGAAAACTGATACTGGGTTCCTCCTTCAAAGAACAAAAACTTGGGATTAAAATAACTTAAATAATTTTTTATAAATTCTGATGAGAAGAAGGTAATTTTATTGGCGATTATTTTTGCTAACATGGGGGAGTATTTAAGTTGAAGATTTCCCCTTTTCTCGTTTATTTTATTAAGAGCACCCTCATCAATAATAGTAACCTTTGAATACCTGGCGGTACCAACCGGATTTATAAGTTGGTAAAACATTGGTATGAAAAACAAAGTTGCTACCAATAAAATTTTAATAACTGATATTTTTTGTAAACGAATTATATTTTTTAATTCCCTCCAGTAGACAATATGCAGTGTAATTAAAAACAAGGGTGTAAAAATGCGGTATGAATTATAAGTCCAGACCGTAAGTCCATACAAAATAATACTTGGTAAAGATGATTTATTTTCTTGAACACCTTTTAAAAATAAATAAGTTGCAGCTACAAAGAAAAATGACGCCAAGTTGGCTTCAAACGCAGGTCTTCCTATAAAAAAAGTCCACGGTTCAACTGCTACAAGGAAAGCTGACAAAAGAGCCAGTTGTTTATTCTCTTTGAAAAGTCTTAAAACCAATAAGTAAGTAAAATAAACAGTACCTATCCCCGCTAGTATATTGGGTAATCTGACAGCAAAGGGAGTTAGACCAAAAAATAATTCGGAGATTGAGGTCAGGTAAATATAAACAGGTAATTTGTAATCACCATATGCCCGAAAGATGGATGGTAGAAAATTACCCCATTCGTCACTACCTGTTTTTAAAATTGAATAAGCATTATAACCGTGACTTATCTCGTCCCAATTAAGAGACGGGGGCATTTCCGATGTAAATAAAAATCTAAGAACAATTGTTAAAAATAAAATTAGATAGATCATGGTTCTATTAAAAGAAACCCTTCTTTACCATTTAAATAATAAATTGTTTTAACTATTTTTCCTTTGTCACACAGGCCTTCCAAAAAATCCCAAGAGGATCCGATTAACAGTTTCTTTTTACCATCCGAAAAATCTTCTTTGTTTGGTCGTCTAAATCTAAGTTTTTCCGGATGTTTTCCGGTACTTAAAAAACTGTCTCGATCCCAATCACAATAAACCAACCAGTAAAGATAAGGAAGACCTGTGTTTAATGGTCCGTCACTTCCGAAAGTATCGGTAACAACTATTTCGTCGTATTTGTCCCTGTTTTCACAAGCATATATTGTGGATTCTTTATATCCGTAAGACCAATACTCTGAAAAAAATCTTGGAGATTGATGCGTATAAATATCAAAAAAGTAAATGAAGTTAAACAAAAATAGTGCTATATAAATCAAATAAATTTTAAAAGTTTTATATTTAGCGGTTATGTATTCAAAACCCATGGCAACTACAATTCCAAAAAAGGGTAGCCAAGTTAAAGCTCTTAATGGATGTTGTTCATTCATTGTTAGTGATGCAGGAAACGGTCCTGCAAAAAACCAAAATACCGATAATGCTTTCAGATTTTTATTTTTTGATCTGACCAAGACATATAAACCTAGTAAAAATACAGGTAAATCAACAAGATATAGAAGTCCCAGATCAGGATAACCCGGTGGGGTAAATTGCATGCCTTTCCAAAACCAGAAACGAATATCAAAATAGTTAAGATACTTTCCCAACCAATGACTATAAACAAGATAAATGTCATTATCAAATACTTTTTCAACAAAATTCTCATAATTTGAGGTATGCAGTCCCAATACTAATGACTGCTCTCTTAAGATGGAGGTAGACGAAGCTCTCTCTCTAATTGCCGGAGTAAAAAGTGCCAATCTTAAAAACGGAATTGCCAGAATTGCCGTGACCAAAAAGAAGATGACTAGGTTCTTTTTTGGTTTAAAAATTATAAAAAGAAAGACAACCAACATTGGAACAAATAGTCTCTCTGCATGATATGACCAAACAGACAAACCGAAGGATAGGGCTGTAAGAAACGCATACAACGTTTTTTTGTTTTTTACCCAGGAAATAAAAAGTGCTGAACCGGATATAAGAAAGAAGAGGGCTGTTACTGCCTCGAAAGATGCCCTGGAAAAATGAATATGCCAAGGAAGTACTGCCAGCCAAAAACCTCCGAAGGCAGATGCTTTAAAAGAAAGTCCTAAATTAATAAGCAGATAGATAAAGGCAACAGCTGTTAATGAACCAACTAATGCAACAGGTAGTCGGATACTGAATTCGGTTAATCCAAAAAGAAAAATTGAAGGTACTGTAAGATAAAAATCAACAGGTGGTTTGTAGTCTCCGGCTGATCTAAATGTTAATGGTAGGAATTCTTTATATTCGTCATGACCTGTTTTTAAAATAGAATAGGCATTGTATCCGATGGCGGCTTCATCCATTGACAAAGAAACAGGATATTTTGACAAATTCCAGGTTCTTAAGAAGAATGCGAGTAAAAATATTAAAACAATTACTAACTTTTTAGCCATATTACCCTTCCTATGATAAATAGAGTGTAGAGCAAAACAAATATAAATTGTTTTTTACCTAAAGATTTAGAAGCGATGTAAATATAAACCAACATCACAGGGAAAAGGAAAGCTAAATTCCGTTGTCCTAATAAAAAGGCAAACAATGAAGTCCCCAGAACCAAATATAATGGCTTAAAATATTTATCTTTTATTATCGAAATTAATCCCATTATCCAAAATGGAAAGAGAATGCCAGCAATTGGTTCCACTCCTTTGGGTGAAAATTTCGTACCGTCTCCTGCTTGGAAATATGATCTGGGCATGAAATAACTAACATAGGAAAAGAAATTGTCTACCAAAATATAGCCTTTGTTGTAATAAATTTTGGATAAGTTGTCTTCTCTTTTTTCCCCGAATGCATTCCATCTGACTTCCTGAATTTTCATCAGATTTTCATCCGAAAAAAAAGATCTCATATTCTTACTAAAATAATCTGGAGCTTGAGACCATTGAACCACCATCTCCTTTAAGTTAAAAAAGTTCCACCAGATTCCCGCAGTCAATAAAAATACTATTAAAATTAATTTATTATTCTTCATTTTTAAATAAATACTTTCCCAATCTATATTCCGGTATTTGATCTACCCAATTAACACCCAATTCCTCAAAATTCCAACCTCTACTCTCATTTTGATAAAACCTCGGATCCATCTTAGAAACAAAGGCGATATAAATCTGCGGTTCAGATAAAGTCCTTGGCACAATTACGGTATCGTTTCCCGCTGACTTGGCAACATATTCGTTTGCAATCATCAAATTCTTCGAAAGCATTCCCTGAGCAGAAGTAATTGGTGATTCAATTAAGTACTTTTTGATAAACACCGTTAATCCTACTAAGGCTATTATCAATGCAATATACTTTAGATAAATTCTTTTGTCTATTAAATTGAATAAACCAAATCCTGATATTACTTGGATAACCGGTATCATTGAAACTGAACGATTGGCTGCATAACCAACCCCGGTTGCCAAACTGGCAGGAACAGGTGCAATTAAAAGCCAGAGCAGTATCAAATATTTTATTTTAGGATCAATATTCTTGGATCTTATTAAAAAATATAAACCGGTTAAAAATCCTAACATCTCAAGATAAGTCAATACACCCAGACCTTTCATCATCCCGTAGGTGGTTTCGGCCGGTCCTTCAAACAGCAAAAATTTTAATGAAAAGTATTGACGATAATTATAGACAAAGCGGCTGGCTACAATTTGGTATTTGTTATGTAGTAAACGTGCCACAATCGGGTTCATTCCATTATTTATATTTTCTATTTTTACTTTTGCTCCGTCTTCCAATGCTCCCTGCGTGATACTTCTTTCGATAACTCTACCCCCTGCTCCTCCTAGAATGGTAAAAATAGTCAGTGCTATAAAAAATAAAAATACCATTGTTGGTTTGATAAGTTTTTTTATATTTTTATGATAAAGAAATACCAGCAAAACAAAAATTAATGGTGCCAAAAACTTACCCGTGTGATAAGTAAACATGGTTAGACCAAAAGTAATTGCGGACAGATAGTATTTTTCCTGTAAATACAAATAAATCCCCAACGGTATAAATAAAGTTATCAGATTAGCCTCAAAAGCACCTCTGCTCATCATTATATGCCAGGGTGAAATTGCTACCAGAAAAGCTGTAATTAAACCTATATTTTTGTTTTTAAACAGTTTTGTTACCAAAAGATAAACAACGTAGACGGCCAGTACACCCAAGATGGCGTTAGGAAGTCTGACTGCAAATTTGTTTAAACCAAATATAAAGACGGAAGGAACTGTCAAATACGCATAGATGGGTGCTTTGTAATCACCAAATGATTTCAGGATTAAAGGAAGCGTATTTCCCCACTGGTCCTTTCCTGTCAACAAAATGCTGTAAGCGTCATAACCAAAAGATGCTTCGTCAGGAGTGAAACCTACCGGATATTGAGTTAAACCTATTAATCTGAGAATTGCAGCCAGGAGTAGTACCATAACAAGAAGAATTTTAACCGTCATTAATGATTTCAACATAACCAAATTATACCTTAAAAATGTTAATATATTGATATGATTAAAAAGTCCCTGATTTTGATATTTTCCCTGTTCTCAAATCTCTGGATTTGGAAACTTTTTAGCGATAATTTCTATATAGCATTTTTAACAATTTTGGCTACCTTTCTTTTATGGCTTACATTTCAAAAAAATACCAATAAATACCAAAACTTATTAAGAGTAGTTTTTCTTATAGCGTTATTGCTGCAAATAAAAACCACTATTATGAGTGATTTAACATTTCCTAAATTAAACGGATTTGGAATAAACTTCATCAAACAATTTATCTTGAATCTTTATGATACGACTTTTAATAAAATAAAATTTAACTTTTCTGAAGTATTTGATCTAAATCTGTTTTTCTTTTCAAATTTCCCCAGAGGCAGATTTTGGTTTCAGGAATTTGAAAAATTTCCCTATGGTTTACTACCCCTCTTTCTAATCGGTATCTTCCAAGTAAAGAAGGATCATATAATTGCTTTATTGACAGCACTTTCTCCGATTATTCTTCTTAGTGTTATCGGAAACAATAACCCCCTCGGTCCTTTTACCCTGTTTCCTTTAATGGTAATCCTTATTTATCTTGGGACATTAAAAGTAATAGAAAACAAGAAATTTATAATCCCTTTTTTGCTTTTGTTTGTTTTTTCTTTAATTCAATCAATTGCCTATGCTAAATCAATTATATAATCGACTGATTAAATCTAAATATCTTAAAGGCACTATTCTTCTGGCTATAATTTTCTTGGGAGCTTTCATTTATATGTTTAGACTTGACAGTAATCCACCGGGTCTGTATATCGATGAAGCAGGAAGTGCCTATAACAGCTATTCAATCTTAATGACAGGTAAAGATGAGTATGGTAAAGCATTCCCTATGGCGTTCAAACTTTTCGGGTCTTACACGCCGCCATTATACATATATTTTAATGTACCTATAATTGCTCTTTTAGGATTGAACGTGTTTTCGGCAAGATTCTTATCTGTATTGTGTGGTGTTGCATCGATATATATTTACTATTTTCTACTTAAAGAGCTTAATATTTTTAAATCCAAATACACTTTATTCATATCCACCTTATTTTTCGCCATTACTCCCTGGCTTATATTTTTCAGTCGTATAGGCTATGAACAAAACTTAGCTTTTCTCTTTTTTATAACCTGTGTCTTAATGCTTTTGAAGTCCATATCCAATAATAAACTTTTTATGTTGTCTTTACCTTTAATATCACTGGCTACATACACAGATTATTCACAAAAAATTATCAGTCCCTTACTTTTAATTGCATTTTTGTTTATATTTTTTAAAAAGATTAATTTTAAAAAAGATATAAGACATATTGTTCTTGGATTTATAATTGCTGCAATTATCCAGATCCCTAATCTTTTTATGGCCACCACACCATCTTTTTATACTAAATCCAATTATCTACTATCCAACATTTCAGTCGATCAAATAGATAAATTGCAAAATTATTTACCTTATCAAATTTCAGTAATTCTTGCTTTCACCAGAGACTTCCTGGCAAAATACATAACTTATTTGTCTCCCCGATCTTTGTTCTACCTGACCCGGATCCTCAAAGGTCTATACCGAATCTTTCCGTTTTTTATTCCTGGATGATTATTCCTTATCTTACAGGTCTTTATTTAATAATTAAGAACAAAAAATCAGAAATTAGTATTTTTTTATTGACACTGTTTTTAATAACCCCATTAACAGGAGCATTAACACAAGACCCGTTTCATATCCAAAGAACATATTCCCTGCTTCTTCCCGTCTCTTTTCTGATAGCAGTAGGTATTGATAAAATGATCCTGAAAAGACCAAATAAATTTGTTATTCCAACTGTTCTGTTAGTACTCATGTTTTCATTAATAGTTTTCTACAGATCATATTTTAATTTTCTTCCAAATCAAAAAAAATATGTTTGGGGAATTCAGTATCCACAACTGGCTCAGTATATTAAAGATCACCCAAACCAGACTTTTATTATAGACCAGACAAAAAGGGTAAAACCACAAGACATCGCCTATATCCAAATGGCATTCTACCTGAAAATACCTCCGCAAATTTTGCAAAAAGACCAAGATAAAGATATTGTTAAAAATTATTATTATGATAAGAAATTTAACTTTACCCATAATTTTAACAACCTTGAATTCAGACCAATAGAGTGGGGGGAAACAAACTACCGAAAAGTTGTTTTAGTAGGAGACACTGTCACCATTTCAGACAATGAAGTGGCGCTTCATAATTTAACAAAAGTTTTTGAGGTTAACGACTCCGATGGTCAGGTAATTTTACGCGGTTTTGAAACCAATCCCAAAGAAACTAAATAGAAAAACATAATCGTAAGTACAAATCCTAAAACTCTTGGTGTAAGCCTATCTCCAAAAGAAAGAAAATTTATAATCGTATCTATTTTCGGTGTAAACCAAAAATTATACATCCCCAATAAACTAATTATGGTAATCAGCCAGTAATACCAATGCTTAACCAAACCCAATCCTAAAAGAATTGTTAAGTATGGGAAAAGTGGATAAAGATATCTTTCATGCATATTTGTTAAGAGAGTAAAACTGGCAAATGCAGCAAGAGCCAACATCCAAACTAGTGTTTTTACATTATCGTTCTTGGCTACACGGAACAGTAACGGAATATATACCAAAGCAAAAAGAATATAACCCCACAGTTGATAAGTTAAACCAAGAAACGGAAGCGTGTCAGGTCGTTCATGGATGCCCGCTACTCCTGCCCATAAATTAAAGGCATTAGCGGTAATTACATGAAGTTGTTGCGTAAACACTTTCTTTTGATAAAGCTCATAAAGCCAAATAATTGGATTTCCGTTGGAAAAAGGAAGTGTCAGTAAAACTATAACAATTAAAGTTATTGTCAATGCTTTAACGAATTCGGAGGTTTTGTATTTTTGAGTTAGTGAATAAATTATCCAAATTGGTGCAAATATCAAAAGGGAGGCTTTGGTAAAAAGACTTAGAGCAAGAAAAAGTGCACCTAAAATCAATTTCTTTTTGGTTAGTAAATAAAATGACAAAAGTGCCAGGAAATTTATTACCGCATCATATTGCCCCCAAACTGCGGAATTGTACCAAACTAAAGGATTTAGAAGCCAAACAACACTAGCCCATTTTTTACCACACATCTTGTAAATTAAATAAGCAATTCCAAAGTCGGAAAGTATTGCGGGTAGTTTTAAAAGGGCTGGATATAAATTAGTTTCGAAGTAGGAAACAATTATTGAAGGAAAAGCTGGAATTTTAACGTTTATCAGCCAGAATACATTAAATACAAATTCAAACAATTTCCTGACACCAGCAAACATATAAATTGATCCGGGAGGCTGATTAGGCCAGGTAAAACTCCAGACATTAGTCTCAGGTGAATAAAACCTTGATGCTCTATATTCAAAAAACCTAATTCCCCAATCCGAATGATTATTAAGATCCGGATGCCAAACGATAAAAGAGAGGACTAATCTAAATACTAAAGCAAAAATTACAATCAAAAAGAATTTTTTCATTACTTTTTAGTCAATAGATAAAAAGCAGGTTCCCCTGATGGAAATGGTATTGCTTTAACTAAATTTAGCCCATCCGGAACCCTGGTCGGTTCCATAATAAGATTCCAAGGTATCTCTTTAGCGGAGGCAAGGTACAGGCTTTTTTCATCCAAATTATCCTTTAAAGAGTATATTCCACCTTCCGGTTTGCCAAAATAGAATTTATCAGTGTGTGATATTTTTCCGAATCCTTTGACTTCCACATCATTTCCTAAAGGAAATTCTTTTTGCCATATAAAGGGATCATACTGGTAACACCCTGCAAAAAAGATCCAGGCTGGTTCATCAGCCATTGATATGATTATCTTTTCATAACTTTCATCAACTTTCTTTACTTCACCTACTGCATCACACCAGCCTGCATGCCACCATCTTTCACTGTCCCATGGGTAATGTACATAATAGTTGTGTAAATAAAGACCGATAAAAGCGAATAGTACCAATAAGTAAACAGCAGTCATTTTTTTGGATAAATCATAAAATTTTGAAAATCCATAAGACATAAGAAAAATAAGGGGTGGTAAAATTAATATTAATCTTGATGCATGATTTCCTCCGTCGCGCGTTATGGATGCAGGTAATATTCCTGCTAAAATCCAAACTGCTATCAATCGTTTTATTTTGATATCAACATTTTTATCCGTAAAAAAGAGTAACAAACCAAAAAGAAGAGTAATAACTTCTACTTTATAAAACATTCCCATTCCATCAATCATATGCCTTGGGTTAGGATCTCCATTTACAAAAAGGAAATCAAAAGATAAAGAAGTGATGTAATTATTTACTATTCTCTCACCCACAAATGTGAATTTATTATGGATGGCTCTGTCAATGAATTTTGGTTGTAAACCTACACCTTTCTCACCCCGCATTAGTGAATCTCTCAATCTATCAACACCAACTTCAGGCTCAATGATTGGATCTGTAAAAACACCAATGTAACCGAATCTCTGACTACCACCAGAAAAAAGTGTGGCATATGTTGTTATTCCACCCAAAATTATTAAGGATGCCACAGCATAGTTAAGGTATTTTTTAGGCAGAGATAATATTTCTTTCCTGTAAGCAAAAAACAAAAAGACAAAAAGTATCGGAGTAAAGAGTTTGGCAGTTGAATAAATAAGTGGAGTTATAACAAGTAAACTGGTAGACAACCAAAGTAACTTAGGTTTTTCGAAAGATTTAAAAAAGAAATATAAACCAAATAGCAGAAAACAAAGAAGCATAGTTACTTCAAAACCGGCTCTTGAATACTGCAAATGCCAAGGATTCACCGCTAGTAAAAAACCGGTTATTAAACCCAGAGATTCTTTTTTTGTTAGTTGTTTAACTAAAAGATAAATGCCAAAAACTCCCAATATGCCATAAATAGCAGCAGGTAATCTGACCCCCAGAGGACTAATTCCAAAAAGACTTACTGTTGGAACTGCTGAATATAAATACAAAGGAGTTCTCCATTCTGCCAGACTCTGAAAGTGAAAAGGTATAAAATTACCTGAGTAATCACGACTAGTTTTTAATATCGAGAGAGCATGATAGTCTACATCCAATTCATCACCAAAAAGTGATATTGGAACTTGGTTTAATTTATATGTTCTTAAAAATGAAGCGGTAACCAAAATAACAATTAATAACCAATTTTTCAAAAAAAACTTTTTCATAAACTTCTTTTAATAATAACACTTTTTATCTAAATAATTATGAAGTTTTGTCAATTTATTTTATAATTCCATATGAATGAGTACCAAAAACTAATTCAAGAAATTGAAGAGGCTTGGTTTGACAATATTGGAAAGAAGAAAGTACCTGTCACAATTCATGATATAGAATATGAAGCTACCTTATTAACAGCAATTCCGACTAAACTCATCGCTAACTCAAAATTTCCATTAAAAACGAAAGGTGAAGCCATAAAATCAGTATTCGCTATTTCAGTTGTAGAAGACCGACTATTAAAATATTTTAAACTTAATATTAATAATGATAAAGATTGTGAATAGATCTTGTCTTCAGAATAAATTACATAATTTTTGAATAAATAAATTTCGTTATTAGTTTTGATATTAACAAAAATATGTTGTTAGTAACAGTAAATAGATTGATTTAAAGTACAACAGTGGTAAACTACACGCATGGAGTTGGGGAGAATAAAAACAGTAGCTGAAACTCTTGAAGAAGGTATAGCTGGCGCTGTTAATAAACATAAACTTGCAAGATCTAAAATATCAGAAAGGATAGAGGAAATAATGGTAGAAAGTGCAATTATCCTTAATGAAAGTGATTCAACTCCTCAAACTAGAACAACTGCTGCCGAGATAATTATGGCTGCAGCAGTAGCTGAAAAGAATCTTATCGCCAGGTTTAATAGAAGATAGCGGATAGTTTACCTAGCTAACCCAATAATTTTAAGACTTTCTGCCACTTTTGTCCTGTCCAAAGTATGACAAATAGAATGTAGTGTTTAAGAAGGCCATGGTAAATAATGCTGCTTGGTATAAGTTTTCTCCACCTATTTCCGTCATCTGCAAGTTTTTTGAATGTCGCTCCGTGATAATGTTTAATTACTGATTCAGGCAGATAATAGACTTTCAATCCCTTTTTCCAAGTTTGTCTGCAATAATCAACGTCTTCAAAATAAGCAAAGTATCTTTCGTCCAAAATTCCAACTCTCTTTCTGGCTTCTGGGGTTATTAAAAACGCAGCACCTACCACACTATCTACAGTAACTGGCTTTTTCCCAAGAGGCGCAAATTTTTCAAATAATCCTTTTTTTCCAAACCAATATTCTTTAATTGCATTGGTTATTGTCGGAAAATGGTAACAGGACATTTGAAGTGTCCCATCAATGTTTAACAACCGGCTACCGACAACTCCTGCATCCGGAGTTTTTTCGGCAAATTCTACGAGTTTATCCAATGAGTCTTTATAGACTATTGTGTCGTTATTTAGAAGAAGAATGTATTCCCCATTTGATTTATTAATTCCTTGATTATTCGCTTTACCATAACCGGTATTAGTGTCATTTAAAATAAGGGTGAAATTATCATATTTCTTGTCAAAGATTTTTAACATTTCAACCGATCCATCATTTGATCCATTGTCCGTTACCATAACTTCAAATGAAAACTTTGGTTTGTGTTTGTAAATAGATTCTATACAACCCCGTGTCAAATCAACCGTGTTCAGGTTAACAATCACAATGGATAAGGTAATTTTTTCTTTTTGAGTTTTCATATACTTATTTATATTGGGCAAAGACAGCTTCATCGGAAACAATACTTTCTTTAATCTCTTTTCTTTTTTGTTTTAAAGCGATTCGAATCCTAAAAAGCGCCATGACAACAACTTTAATATAACCGGGGTGATGAATTAATCTGTTTAAAACTCCCACAATATGTTTTTTGATTAAATTTTTACTTTGGATATTTTTCCAGATGCAAAGAAGTTGATTTCTTTCCTTGACTCTATTAACATAATTTCTGGGAAATTTGGAGATTGTAGATTCGTGTTGGTGAACCACATTACCCTTCGGTTCCCAAAGGTTTATATAGCCTCTTTTAGCGGCTCTGTAACAGAGATCAATATCTTCCCAATAAAACGGAGACAGTAATTCTTCATCCATTCCATTTAATTCTCGCCAGATACTTTTTCTAAAAACTCCACTGCCTCCGCTGACATAGAAGCTTTTGTGGAATTTATCATTTTCTTTGCCCATTGCGAGTTGAATATATCCTTCACCAAAATAACCGACTGCTGATCCGTAGCCTTTTTCATGAATGGAAACTGCAAATACTTTTGGGTCTTTAAAATGTGGCAACACCCAAGTTAAAAAATTCTTTTCGGGTATTACGTCAGTATTTATCAAAAGAAGAAGATCTCCTGATGAAGCCCTAACACCGGTATTTATTGCTGCCGAAAATCCACGATTCTTTTTGTGTTTAATCAACTTAACTTTTTTGCTATAGTTTTTATTTATAAATCCTATACTGTCATCCCAGCTTCCATCATCGACAATAATAACTTCATGAATTTTGTTATTGGGATTATCTACGGCTTCAAAAAGTTTAGGTAAATTCTTTTCCAATATACTTTTACCATTGATATTGGGCATTATTACTGAAACCTTCATGATTATTTTACTTTCCTAACCTTAACTATACTAAGCATACCAAAATTAAAAGTTTTAGCTACTTCGATTTTAAATCCGGCTTTTTTACATATTACAGGAAGAAAGTTACCCCTATAGGTTTGAATGTGTGTATCTCTCCAGACCCACCCTCTGGGGTAAAAGTGAAGCCAAAGCCACCAAACTATTTTAAACAAATTATTGTCCGAAGGTACCATGAAAACGCCAAAGCCACCAGGCTTCATCACTCTTTTGATGTCTTTCAGAACTTTAACAGGATTTTCTACATGTTCTAAGACTTCCATACTATAAACTGCATCAAATGAGTTACTATTAAACTTCAGGTCATGGGCATCGCCAACTTTAAACTTCATCTTTTGATTTTTCTTCCAGTGTTTTTTTGCCCAATCGACCGAAGTTTTAACTATATCAACTCCAATTAGAGATTTTGCTCGGGTTGCATCCAGAATAACTTTAGAAAACATTCCGTCAGCACTTCCTACATCCAATATTTTTTCTGCAGGCTCCGATATTTTTTTAACCTGATCGAATCTTGTTCGGTGCCATATTTTTTGTAATGGATCCACCTTCAATGATTCGTAATACCAATTGGGCGGAACATGTTCATGTAATTTAAGCGCTCTACTTTCTTCTTTTTTCATAATAATAAAACAATATCAGTGTTACAAATATAGAAATTGTAACCAGCTTTCCTATTTTAAATGATTTCGGATCATAAATAAACTCTATTTTATGTTCACCTTTTGGTACAACAATCGACTGAAAAGTTGCATCCGCTTTAATTATTTCGGTTTGATTATTATCAATTGACGCCTTCCATCCCGGAAAATATACATTGGAAATAAACAGAATACCGTCTTTCGTTGAATTTGTAGATAATATTATTTTTCCAGAATCATATTTTTCGAAATTTAATAGATACATATCTTTTTTACTTTTCTCTATTTTTGGATCTTTTTCTAAATATACTTTTTCGTTAAGTTCCGATTTACTTTCTAAAAGGTTTTTAAAGATATAGTTATTATCAGATGAGACTTCCCAGTCAAAAGTTAAAAATGCGCGGGGAATGAAATTAGTGTTTTCATAGATAATGACACTTTTATCAGTAAATGCTTGTTTATACCCTTTATTTATTAGTTTTTTTATCAACTCTATGTTGGAAACATTAACTAAAATATACTTAACATTAATTAAGTTAATTAATGGACTATCATAATTACTGATAAATCCGTAGCGGTCAAGAGGTTCTGCGTTTTCGTTTCCTTTATCCAATACACCTAAAAACTTTGAGACTGATTTAGGATAAACAGGATCATAGCCCTCTAAAGATTCCAAGAAGTATGGCGTCCACATATTTTTTGGGATTACATCTCCACCGATAACTCTAAATGGTTTTTTTTGTTCTTTTAAAAACGTAATGACAGGAGTTTCCGGAAAGATTAATTCATTTTTGGAAAACGGTGTATATTTCCAACCAAATCTGAAAAGCTCAATTGTAGCTAGAAAACAAATAATAAAAATGATAAGAAGTCTTGTTTTAAAACTTTTTAAATATTTAAAACTGTAAAATAGAATTAATAAAGAAAATAATAAAATAGTAGGAAAAATAAAATTTCTTATTCCAACATTCATGTTTCTGATAATTAATTCATCTCTACTTGTATGAATTTTGTTTATTGAATAAACAAATACCATTAATAAAGTCGCAAATGGAATTAGAAGTGATTTATAAATCCACTTGAATCCTTTATAAGTTAAAGCTTCAATTCCATATGCAGCGACAACTGCCATGCTGAAGTTTGTCATTATGAGTATTCTGGTTGCCGAAGCAGCTGTTGATCCGTGTAACCAGAAGTTGAATAATATTTTGGATAATGTAAAAGGTAGAGCTACAAATAAAGTAACTAAAAATAACCAAAAATAATATTTTATTTCGATGTTTTTCCATTTATTGGCCAAGCCGATTGTCGCTAACACAAATACAACTAATCCGCAATATATTACGTTGTTAGTGTAATTACCTTTACCCCAGAAATTATATGTAGCATGATTTCCAAAATAATCGGGGGCAAAAAGGGCAATAAGATGCTTAAACGGTAAGAACATAATATCGGAAGATATGGTTTCACTTACTCTTTGAGATCTTAAATACATTTCTACCATTGGTATTACCTGAATTGAAGACAATAAAATACCAACTACAACAAATATTAAAATCTTTAAGTTATATTTATCGATTAAAACTTTTCTCCTTATTAAAACAAAAACACCTAAGGCTAATAATGTATATAAAACGATTTGGGGATATCCGGAAAGTATTTGTAAAGCAAGCACAATTGAGAAATATATCAGATACTTTATTTCTTTTTTATAAATATATTTATCAATTAATAAAAACAAAAGTGGTATCCAAGCAGAAGTCAATGAGTGAATGTTCCATTCTAACCAAATTAAATTGAAACCAGAGAATGCAAAAAATAAACCTCCAAAGGTACTGGCTATTTTTGATAATTTAAAATGTCTCAGTAAAAGATATGTAAATACCGCAGCCAAGATCGGTTGGATAATTATTTGTAATGACCAAGCTGTAATTTTCGGAAGTATAAAATACAAAATAAACGTCGGCGAAAAAGCTGCAAGTATTGGATTTGCCAATAGCGGATATCCTCCAAACATAGTCGGATTCCATAAAGATGATCCTCCTCTATGAAGTTGGTCTACAAGATAGCTTTTCATAGGATATATTTGAGATACTACGTCAGAAGTAATCGGATTTTTTACAGGAACTCCAATTTCATATCCCCACTTGTAATCAAGCCAAGGAAAATAGGCACCAACAACTAAATCGGCAGGAATTGGAATAAGTCCTTTTAAGAAAAACTTCCAAAAAAACAATACAACTAGAATTAGTATAAATATAAACGGAAAGTATTTTTTCACAGAAGTAAGTTTGTTACTTTATTTTCAAATACTTCTTGAGAAAAATTTTTACTTTTTTCAATGGCATTATTTGAAATCTCTATCATTTTCTTTTTCTCTAACAAAAGACTTTTTGTAATTTTAATAAGATCATCTTTTTCTTGCCATAAATAACCGTCTACCCCGGAATTGATTATTTCTAAATATCCTCCGCCTGCAAAAACCACTGGTATACACCCGCCCGCCATTGCTTCAACGAGTGTAATGCCAAAGTGTTCAAATTTCTGTGGATTAACTGATTCATTTTCTCCTTTTCCGGCTGCCGACCAAAATATTTTGGCGGTACCATAAAGATTCTGAAGTTGGCTAAATGAAGGACTTTTAATAATTTCGATCGGGGATTCCAAACTTTGTTTTTCAAGTATAGAAACATATTGATCAGCACCTACTTCTACACCTCCGGCAAGTATTAACTTCCAACTTCTGAATTTTTCATCCTTTATCAGTTTTTTAAAACTATTAATCAACAAGTCTTGTCTTTTATTCTGTATCAGATCTGAAAATCTACCAACATATAAGATAATATCTTCCTTTCGTTTTCTTTTAATACAAAAGGTGTCAACAGGAGGATAAATAACTAAACTATCAATTCCATACTCTTTATCTATAACTTTCTTGGTAAAATTAGAATTAACTATAACTTTTTCTACTCTGAAAAGTTTCATTTTATTAAGAAGTGATTTACCATTCACATTTTTAAAAGGGACTTGAAAATGTAAGAAGTTCCTTTTAGCGCGTAGGGTTGGAATACTACCATCACTTACCCAAAAACAAAGATCATAATCTTCACCACGCTTGACATCAGAAACTATGTTGATGTTTGGTATAGACTTTAACCCAAAACGGTCATACAAAGTACTTAAAATGGATTTATCTATCCAATTGATATCAACATCATATCCGTTTTTAGCCAAAACATAGGCAAAACCAAGTGTGTAACGTTCACCACCACCCAAAGTATCCAAATATGGATTATAAATAGCTGCCCGCATTATGCTTTCAATTGCCTTTCCCACAATTTAGAATAAGTTATTAGTTTGCTGTAAATTTGGTAGATACCGTAAATTATTCCTTCCCTTCCGTCCAAAAATGAAAGCTGTTTAACAAATCTAAGCCAAAATTCACGTATAGCCACTGAAGCGAAACGAAAACCGTTCATCTTGGGATGATTACTTTGAAACAAAAGGTCTGCTTCTATTTCTGACCAAATATTTGTTTTATCTATCATCTGTCCGACTGTAATATCCTTGTGATGAATTAAAGGGTTTTTTAAATAACCCAATTCATCTTTATATTTTGGTTGCTCATGAAGATTACCTTCCCACTTAATAAATGCTTCTTTTTTAAACAATCTTACTTGGTAATCCGGCCATTGTCCTCCATGTTTAAATTCTTTTCCAAAAATAAAATTCCTTCTGGGAATTGCGAAGGCAGCATTTTTTTGATTATTATCTTCAACAACAGTTTTGATTTCTTCCTTAACTTCATTTGTAAC
>Ga0209518_1000209_pt1 | contig 79914 bp, 108 predicted proteins | sample RifGroB1_FD_183993 | JGI IMG/M metagenome (GOLD analysis project Ga0209518, IMG submission 183993) | Groundwater microbial communities from Rifle, Colorado, USA - Groundwater B1 (SPAdes) (version 2) | ecosystem: Environmental > Aquatic > Deep subsurface > Groundwater | place: Rifle, Colorado... | reverse complement strand
GCCTGTCCAAGGCTGCCGCCATGACGTCCTACCCTAAGAAAGAGGGCGTCGTCATGTTCCCCACGACCCACGATATCACGCCGTTCAACCTGGAGGCATTCATCCGGGTGGCGCTCCTGGTGCTGGCCAAGGGGAACCAGCTGCTCATTGTGTCGAAGCCGAGGCTTGACTGCATCCGTCCGCTCCTTGAAGCCCTGGACCTGTACAAGGCACAAATCATGTTTCGGTTCACTATCGGGACTATGGACGAAAAGCTTCTGCGTTTTTGGGAGCCCGGCGCTTCATCTCCCTCCGAACGGGTAGAGTGCTTGAGCCTTGCCACTCATGCGGGCTTCCGAACCAGCGTGTCTATCGAGCCCATCGTCGGCGGGGAGTGGGATGCTATCTGCGTCGTGGATGCGGTGGGCAGCATGGTGACGGATAGCATCTGGATCGGGAAAATGAACAAGCTCGCGGCACGGGTCGATGTGTCTGATCCCGTGGTCGCGGCTGCAGTGCAGTCGGTCGAGGATGCACAGTCGGACGAGGCGATATTGCGGCTGTACTGGCTATTCCAGGATGTGCCGTATATCCACTGGAAACAAAGCATTAAGGACGTGGTGGCCGCTTCTAAGCAATAGATCACATTGCGCCGCCGTCTTCCTCTCTCTGTAACCTTACTTTTGTGTCTGAGGAGCCCACTATGAAGAACTCTATCACTTCCCACATCACTTTTAACGGTAAGCCTGCCTGCCAGTGCCAGTACCCCGCCTCCAAGGTCTACCAGATGGACTGCGAGTACCCTTCCTTCGCCGCCGCTCAGCGTGCCGCCCGATCCTGCAAGCACTATGCGGTGAAGGCTGTGAAGGGTCCGTGCCCGGATTACGTGGAGCCCGTCGCATCGGTTGCCGCTTCGGTCCCGGCTGCTGCCGCTCCTGTGGCGGTCAAGCTCAGCGACCGGCAGGTGGTGGCCCTGCAGCTCATGGCTCAGGGTGGAGTTTCCTTCAGGCGCTGCAGCATGGCGTGCCTCACGACGTGGTTCGGGGGGGAGGTGGCCGTGCGCTACCGCAACGGCAAGGCGCTTTCCGATGCCGGGCTCATTATCTACTCCGGCAGTAAGCAGCTCGAACCCTACCGGGAATCCTGGCATGTCACCGATGCCGGGCGGGCTTTCCTTCAGACCCTGTAAATCATCCCGCGCCCTTCGGGGCGCATATTTGAAAGGAGCTAAAATGATACCTCACTCTCTCCTCCTCCGGGGCTTCAAGGGAATCCGGGCGGGAATCGGCCTCGTGGAAATCTTCATCGACCTGACGGTGCTCCCGGACGGGGTGATCGCCATCGCGGGCGAGAATGGCCGGGGCAAAACCACCGTCCTGGATAACCTGCATCCCTACCGGATCATGCCGTACAAGCTCCGCAAGAAAAAGGACTGGTCGCCCAACTCCTTCAGCTTCTACGACCAGTGCTTCGGCAACGACGCCTGTAAGGAATTGGTATTCGAAATGCCGGGCAAGGGGCTTTTCAAATCCTTGGTCATGATCGATGCCGACCGCAAAAAGCAGGAGGCCTACCTCTACGAGCAGGCCGGGGAAGGGTGGAAGCCGCTCAACGACGGCAAGACCGGCACCTATGACGAAATCGTGGAGCAGGTGGTGGGCTCCCCGACTCTTTACTTCTCCTCCGTGTTCCGCGCCCAGGGGGCTAAAAACCTTTCCGACTACACCCGTGGGGATATTGTCGGGATCCTGGCCGAGCTGCTCAACATCGATCATATCCGGGAGCAGGGCGAAAAGGCCCGCTCGGTAGTCACTGAGTTGCGCAATCGGGTGGATCTCACCCGTGCCTCGGTGCGCTCCGCTCAGGAGGACGTGGATGCCGCCGCTCTAGTCCAGGTCGACCTGCTGGCTGCCGAGGGGCGGCTTCCCGAGCTGCAAGCTGGTGTCACCGCTGCCCAGGTCAAGCTGGACGAGGCTCAGGGCGTGGTCAACCGCTGCAACGCCGAGGAGGCTTCCAGGCAATCCGAAGTGGCTCGCGGCGTCCTGATCCGCTCCCAGATCACCGATGAACAGACCCGGCACGACGGGGAAGTGCTGCGGCTGGGCGGTGAGCGCCGCGAGGCCCTTCAGCGCCAGAACGCCGAAACGGTTTCCCGCGACGCGGACGTCCTGGCCCTCACTGATCGCATCTCCCAGGCCCGCACCTCGAGCGACACGTCGCTGGCCGGTCAGCTGCAGGTGCTCAATACCAGGATCGCCGATTCCCGCACTGCCAGCGACCGCACCCTTGCCGAGCAGGTAGCCGTGATCGATGCCCGTCTGGTTCGCGCCCGCAAAATCGTGTCCGGTGCCGACCAGATACGCGCCGCCGTGGTCAAGGAAACGGATGCAGAGGCGCTCCTTGGCCGCCTCACTCCGGAGCAAACGGAAGCCGGGGCTCTGTTGTCCCGGCTCCATCTCAAGCAAGCTGATTCCGGTGTAGTGCTCACTACTGCCCAGGGCGTGCTGTATACTGCGGACGTGGCGCAACTTACCGCAAAGCAGGCCGTGCAGGCGGCCACTACCAACATTGCCAAGTTGGAGGGCATCGATTGCAAGGGGGACGGCTCCAATTGGATCAACTCCACCTGCCGCTTCGTCGCCTCCGCCGCTGCTGACCGGGATGCCCTGGCGGGGCTCATGACCACCGTAGAAAATGCGCTGCGGGATCAGGAGGCGGCTAAAGAATCGGTGCTGCAGGCCCAGGCGCTCCACGATGCCGATAAGCTCGCGGTGCAGCAGGCCCAGGAAACGGTGAATCGGCTGCGCGGCGAGGTTGAGGCGGTCAATACCAATCTGGTCACGCTCCGCGCCTTCACCAAGCTGCTCCCGGAACTGGAACAGGCCGAGGAGGTTATCAAGGTTGCCGAAGCCGAGTTAGCAACCTGCCGAGAAACGGCGGCCACGGCGCTGTCCGCTATCATCGTACAGTTGGAGGCCGATATCGTGGCCTGCCGCCAAAAGCACGAAACCGATCTGGCGGCGCTGGTCCAGCAACTTGAAGCCGACCTGGAGGCGCGTAAAAAGCGTTATGCCACCTTCGGAGAGGAGATCGCGGCGCGGCTGCGCTCCCTGGGGGAAGCGGAGCAGGCGGAAGCCTTGCAGCATGAGCAGACGCTCGATCGTCTCAACCTCGAACTGCTGACCATTCCGGAGTACGACGATCTGTCTGCTACGCTTGAGCGGGCTCAGGCTGATGCCCTGGCAGCTCAGGCTGACGTCAATCGCAGTAACGATGTGGTCCGGGCTCTCGAGGGCGAAATTGCCGGGTACCGGGCGGTGCTCGCCAGCGTGGAAGGTAAGCGCAGGGTCCTCCTCGAGGCGGATGCGCAGATCGAACGGCTGCAGGCATGGATTGCAGATTTCTCCCTGCTTGTGGTGGCCATGCCGGGCGTGGAGGCCTTGGAACTGGACGACGCGGCTCCGTCTATTGCCGTCAACGTGAACGACCTCCTGATGGCATGCTACGGCTCCAGGTTCTCGGTGCGCTTCGATACCCAGGCGGAAAAAGCCGACGGCACCAAGCGCGAGGCCTTTGATATCCTGGTCTACGATTCGGAACTGGACTCGGAGCGCTCCATCACGGAAATGTCCGGGGGGCAAACCTGCTGGATCGAGGATGCCATCACTCGCGGCATTTCGCTGTTCAATATCCACCGCGCCGACCGCGCCTACGGGGCGCTGTTCTCCGACGAAAAGGACGGGGCTCTGTCTCCCGACCGCAAGATGGAGTTCTTCGCGGTCAAGCGTGCCGCCCTGGAAATTGGGCACCATACGCGGGAGTTCTTCATCACCCAGACCGTGGAGCTGATTGATATGGCGGACGCCAGAATCGAAATGCTGCCGGGCCGGGTTCTGGTTCAATAGTCCACGGGGGGCAACTGTCAAGGACGGCTTGACGGTTGCCCTTCTCGTTCACTGAAGGGGAAAGCAGATGATCAAGAATTGCGTTTGTGGGAAAGTGGCCTCGCGGCCTGGGAGGGGTCTGGGTGGCGTGCCGGTGGTCGGTTGCGCTTGCGGGCGGGTGCTGCCGGTAAATGGTCGCCGCATGAGCAAAAAGCAGCGGGATTGGGTGCGCGGGGTGAACCGCCACGTGATCCAAAACGAAAAACTGGCCGCCCGGATCGCGGAGGGCCGGGTGGAAACGGTGGAGGAGGGCGATTCTCCGCCTGTGGAGGCCGAAGCCACCGTGGCATAACAAAAACCCCCAGGGCCTCGCCTGGGGGTTTTTGTGTTTATGGTACCGAAAACTATCTGGTGGCGGCAAACGCTCCGACGATCGCGGCCAGGGTGGCGATCGCTCCAGCGGTAAACCAGCGCAGCCGGGAGGGGGCCGAGTTCTCAGCCTTCACCCGATCCTGGTCCGCCTTCGTGTACAGGTCGCGCAGCTTGTCGGCTTCCTTCCGGTATTCCTCCTTATCCTGGGTCAGGCCTTTGATCTTCACCTCCCCAATGGTCAGCAGGCTGTCGGCCAGTTTGCGGTCTCGGTTGCTCAGCGTTTCCCGCTGCCCCTTGTCGGCGGTGTCCGCCTTCAGGAATTTCAGGTCGACGTAGAGCCGCTCCGCTGTGCTGTAGCTGAAGAAGACGCCTTTCTCCTTGTCAACGCTCCAGCTCGGTGCAGGGGTAGCCATCAGCACGAAACATATCAGCAAGGCGACGGCTGTCGCCCTTTGCAGCGCTCTTGACTGCATCCTCGATCTCCTTTCTGGTGGGGGGAGGGGGGAGCACCTTCTCTGCGTCCCTGATGGCCGCCCTCCTCCTGTCCAGCTCCTGGGCGCTTCGGTCCAGGGCTGGGTACAGGTTCTGCTCTCGGCGCTGGATCTCCTTACGGCCTGCCTGGGCGGAGCTGATGTTCTCCATGCGCTTCTGCGCCGCCTCGATGCTGTTCAGCTTCCCCTTGCTGCGGTCCCCTAGCCACGCCGCGATGCAGAGGGCTGCGATCAGCAGCGCGATCACGATCTCCTTGCCGTGCTCCTGGATCTTTGCCGGGTCAATGGTCATGCTGCACCTCTCTCATGGCAGGTAAAGCACCTACTCGTCTTCACCAGCTTTTCGTACTTGACGGCCCGCTTGAAAATCACGGTGGGATACTCGTTCACCGCGACCCAGAGCGGTCTGCCGTACAGCAAGGCCAGTTCTCCCTGGGAGTACGCCTGGGCGAGCCCTCCGTCCCAAATGTCGGTGGGGAGTCCCATAATCCTCGCGTTCTTCAGCCTGCGGAGCCATCTCCCCGAGCCCGCGTTGTAGCAGACCAGCATCCCCTTGCAGGCCTCGGTGTCGTTCCTGAAGTAGGGGCGCACCGTGTTGTAGTTTGCCTTGTCCTGCAGCGCGAGGAACATGAGCTGGTACCGCACGTTGTAGGGGTCTTTGCGCCAGTTCCAGGCGCTCAGCTGCTTGTACCTCACCGCCGATCGGTAGATGTTGAAGCGTTCCTTGCCGTCCTGGGTATAGGCGATCGTCATTTGCACGAGGCCCCTTCCCAGCTCCCTTTTTGTCTTCAGGGTGGCCTGGGGCTTCCAGGAGGATTCCTGCTCCACCTGCCCGGCCATGATCGCTGCTGCCGGGGAATCGGGCCACGTGGTGAGGATCGCGTCCTCTAGAATGTCCAGATATGGCCGGGCGGTATCCAACACTCCTGCTGCCGCTGCCGATCCGCAGAGGCAGCAGGTCAGGATAAGCGCCGCGAGGGCTCTTTTCACTGCCCGGCCACCTGTGCCGGGGGCGGCATGACCGGAAGCTCACCTGTTCTGGGGATCGCCAGAAAGAGGAGGGATATCACCAAGGCCACCACTCCGAGGAATATCAGGGCGCATGCGACAGGATCCTGGCCGCGTTTGCGCATTCCGTCGGTGGCGTCGATGTACTCGGCTCCGTTAATGGCAACGTCGAGCGCTTTGTCCAGGTCAAGGGTGGGGAAAATCCCCCACTCGGCCCGGTTGTCGAGGATGAAATCCACGAACAGCAGCACCAGCGCGACCGCCGCGAGCCCGTCGATAATCAGGGCGGCCTGGGCGAAGCCGGAGCCAAAGTGTTCCACGATCCACTTCGATGCAGGTCCGCAGATAAGCGTCGCCAGTATCACGATCGCAATGAGCATCCACATCTTTTTGAGCCAGTTCAGCATTTGCATTTCTTCCTCCTGGTGGTTTTACCCCCTCGCGGGGTTGGTATGCGCTACACTGTCAGCCCGTAAAAATGCCGGTGATGCGCTTGATGAAATCGTAGTGGAACACGAAATCGGCCACGGTGCCGATGATAATCATGGCCAGCAGCGTCCAGCCTATCTTTCCGCTGAGCAGGCGCACGAACCGCTCGTGTTTTCCGATCATCTCCGCGTGCCCTTTTTCTCCGTCCCTGATGTCCCAGATGCCATGGGCAATCATAAGACGCTCTATGTTTTCCACCTTGGCCGCTGTCTCCTCGCTGACCTCTTTGGAGCAGGTGTGTTCGAGCCCGTCCATTCTCGCCCTCTGCTCCTTCCCAGCTTCCTCCAGGTCGTCGATACGGTGGTGCAGCACCTTGTGGTCCTCGATATTGACGTTGAGGCGTTCCAGCGCGAGCACGATTTTGCTCTGGGTGTCGTTTATCCCGGTCATGGCCACCGCCGTCTGTTTCTTTAGCTCGCCCACGGCTTCGTGCAGCGCCTCCAGTTTGGCTGCAGAACTCGCATGCTGGGTGATCGCCTCGGTTGTCAGTTTTATAAGGGTTTCCAGCTCGGCCATGATGCGTCTCCAGTATTCAATAAAAGTAGGTGTTGCTCTTGGGGCAATTTGGCCTTTGCGCTATTAAATAACCCTGAACTATCCCCATGCTTCTTTTTCCTGCCGATCTCCTGATTCGTAGCTTGCCCGGCAATGATTCGCCTCATGCCAGCCGAACAAGAAATCGACGAAGCTAACCGCCAGCTTTCCTGCCCAATGATCTCTGTGTTTCCAGCAACGGCTTGATATGGTCTGGTCAGGCGCACCGCCAAGTATGACGTTTACAAACTGGTCCAGGCCTATCAGCAGGTTGTAAAAATACAGCTTCACCAGACCGTCGCTAGCACTTCTTCTTCGGTAGTTGCCGCAGCAAGGACTTGCTCCAGTTCCCATTTGCGGGCATACAGCCCCAGCCCGAAATCTACAAGTTCTCCGATGATCTCGGACAATTCGGCAATGGTCACCGTGTGAAACTGGTTGTCGTAGTCGCGGATCGTGGTTGTAGTGCTGGTGGTGCCGGTCTCCAGCAGGCGGTCTCTCAGGCGGGTCAGGTTGTCGATATCTTCCCGCCGGGCATCCATCTTGATACCAGTGGTAGTGGTATGCCCATTAAGGGGGGCCTGGTTGAATCCATCGCGGAGGCGCGAGGTTTGCACCGCTTTTAGCCCGATGATAGGGTCGGTGTTCATTTCCATATCCGTGTTCTCCTTTTAAGTTGATACAGGGGCGGTGCCCTTCGTGAATACGAGTTGTTCCAAGATTGAATCAACCGACCGCTTGCCGTCGCAGTGCTTCATGTAGCCGAGAAAGCTCATTATGCTGGCTCGGATCTGCTCCAGGGTCATCAAGCCAAGCCGATAGAGCTCGACGAACTTTCTGAACCGTTTCCTGGCAGCCTTCACTGTGCGCTTGCGTGGTTTAGTGTGGCTCGGCCACATCCGATAGCCGCAGAAATCAATCGGATGGCAGGTGCCGTTGCCGGATTTGAAAATGGTGGTTTTGGGGTTGAACGTCAGGTGCAGGCGCTCGGTAATGAATACCCCGATATCGAAATGCAGCTTTTTGAGGTAATCCTTGTCGGGGTGCACGACAACAAAGTCGTCCATGTAGCGGGCGTACATCTTGACGCCTAACTCGTCTTTGACGTAGTGGTCCAGCGCGTCCAGGTAGATGTTGGCAAAAAGCTGGCTGGTCAACGCCCCGATAGGCAGGCCGCGCTTGTCTTCGTCACAGTCGATGATTTGCCCGATCAGCCAGAGGGTGTCCTTGTCCGAGATCGTCCGCTTGATCATGTCAAACAGTACGTTCCTGTCGATGCTGGGAAAATAGCTCTTGATGTCTGCTTTTAGCACGTAGTAGTCGCCCCATTTCTTGTCGGCCATGGCGGCGAACGATTCCACTCGCAGCTGGGCGGCATGGGTCCCTTTGCCGGTCCGGCAGGCGAATGAATCCGGGATGAATTTACGCTCGAAAAGTGGTTCGATAACTTGGACCAGGGCATGATGTACGACGCGGTCCTTGAAGGGGGGCGCATGGATAGTTCTTCTTTTCGGCTCGTGAACCACGAATTCGCGGTAGCGGGAAGGTCGCCACTGCTTCCACGTCAGCTGGTTTAACGACTCAATGATGTTCTCTTCGAGTCGTTGTCCGTAGCTCAAAACGGAGCCACGGTAGCGCTTTGCGCGTGAGGCCGCACGGTACCCTTCGTACAGGTTTTCAAAATTGACTATCTCGTTCCAGATGTTGTTGTGGGTGACCGGCATACGACCTCATGTTTTTTAAAAGTAGAAAGCTGCCATTTCCCCTTGCGGTACTCACCGCAGCCTTCCGGTTTAAAATTGTTTGTGTCTTCTGGTGCGGCACAGGAGTAAGGCTCCTTTTGCCTGGTGCACTGAATGCTCTCCCTTGGGAACGCCTTATCTGGCAACAGGCGAGAGCGGGGCGGAACCCGATGCTCGCGCCCACGTTGGAGCGCTGGTTGTTCAAGTTCAACGCAGCCAGGCCAGCATTGGAGGTGTTGTTCCAATTGCCCCCACGGATCGGCAGAAATAGCCTTACCCCTTTATTGATTTCACCCATCCACCGAGCATCCGGCCAATTTCGGCAAGATGGCCGCCCCACACTTCGTACTTTGCGAACGGCAGAAATTGCAGTTCCATCGCAAGACGCACTTGCGTGCGGAGAACTTCAAGCTCGGTGTCTATTTCGTACAATGTTGACCGCTTGTCGCGGCTCCGGTTTGCTCGGATTATCAGCTCGAGCATGCTGAACATCGTTTTCTTGATGTCCTGCGCCAGGGAAAACTTTTCCGATTTCGGGAACTGCCTCAGTGCGACATAGCCGTACTTGATCATGTCCTCGTGCTTCTGCTTGATTTTCAGGTTTTCCACGCTATGCCCTTCGGGCAGCAGGGGCTCTTCGCCCCTGCTAACCCATTCAGATAATCAGGATCTCAGATACCAGATTATCCGATAAAAGCGGGGCGGAACCCGATGCTCGCGCCCACGTTGGAGCGCTGGTTGTCCAAGTTCAACGCAGCCAGGCCAGCACCGGAGGCGTGGCTCCAATCGCCCCCACGGAACGGCAGAGCCTCGAACGACGGCGCGTTGGTGTTGTTTGCGTAGATGTATCCGGCTACGCTGCCCATGTTCGCCGGGGTGTCATACGGAGCGATGAGCGCCTGCTTCATTTTGAGCGCCACTGCCGGGGTAACGAGTCCTGTCGCCACGGTGGCATTCCATGCGGAGTTGTTCAGCGACGCTCCACGGTTTACGTCTGCTACCGCCGACTCGGTCAGCACCAGTGCGCCCGTGGCGGCGTTCGCGCTGCCAGCGACAGCGGAAGCGATACGCGCCAAGGTGTCCGGCCAGCTGGCCTCCGCCAGCGTGAAGTTGTTGTCGGAAGGCATCTTAATGACGCCGTCGACCATCTTCATGCCGTCCTGCCATTCCCAGATATTGCCGACCAGATCGGAGATGCCGCTGAAGGAGCCATCGTGACGCCACGAGGCCGGGCCGGATCCGTTCAGGATGTGGGCGTTGCCGGATGCCGTTGCCGGTGCCAGACCGTCGGTGCGTCGTCCGGTCTCGAACGGTGATGCGTGGGACTGGCCATAGTAGGTGTTGCCTCGTACCAGCGGCGTGCCGTTTTTGATGCACCAAAGCGCGATTGCCGCCCACTCCCAGTTGGTCATGAGATGCCAGCCAGCGCCTTTGTTTGTGCAGGCGAGCTTCGCATTGTCGAAGTTTATGGAGACGTACGGAGCCATGCCGGGCTGGGAAACACCCAGGCCATCCATATTTACGGCATTGTACTGGCCGATGAAGATCTCGTTTTTCTCTACTCCCCCTACGATAAAGGCGGGGTGGACTCCGGTTCCCAGATTGGCGCTGACGTCCTCACAGCGGAACTTAGGGATGATCTTCATGTAGTTGGCGAAGCCCTTGCTGTCGTACAGCACCGTGCAGGCCCCTCCGGTAGCAGCTTCAACTGATTGCCTTAAGGCGTCCTTGGTGATAATCGTCGGCATCGTTTTTTCTCCTTTTCGGTTTGTCTACAAGTTGTATTTGGTCATAGTCCAGCGCACCACGATGTTGTCTGCCGTGCCGTTGGTTACGATGTCGAATCCAGTAGTCGTCTTGTTGGTCACGAACACGTCGCCCAGCTGTGAAGCGCCGCCGCTATATCCGGTCACTTCCAGGTCCACACCGTAATCATTGTTCGGCATGGCGAATGGCAGTACGACGGATGCTTTGGGGTATGCCGTGTAGTAGAACGGGTACTGCGCCTGTACGGATGCAACTTTGGTGAAAGTGCAGCCGGTCAGACCTTCTGACGTGTTCCCTGCAGGCACGGTCACGCGGTACAGCACCATGGTGTTTGCCGGTGATAACTCATCCAAGTTGGTCGCCTTCAGGTCGCCGGTGCTGTCCAGATACAGCTCCACGTATCCGACTGCAGCTCCTGTGTTCTGCGCGAGGGACGCCGTACTGATCTGCGCAGAGACAGGCACCCTCTGCCCGTTCACATACACCATCCCTGCCGACAGGTTGACCAGCCGTCCTGTCCCGCCTGCCGTTGCGTCACAGCCGGAGACCACCCCCGTACTGCGGACCGTCGCAGTCCCTTTCTGGGTCCGCTTTGTCAAAAGCGTCTGGATTTCGCGGTTGGCAATTCCCGCATCGGACAGAGCAGCGATCACCATCTGCCCGATGTTGGCCTGCATCTCCGGGTCAAGCAGGTCGTAGGTGTCCAGCCGTGCGTCCAAGTTCGCTTTGGACCCGCGAGCGGCCACCACTTCGTCGGCTATCTGCTTCAAGAAGGCCGTGCGGTTGGCCAGCTGCTTAGCCTGCACGTTGGCAATCCCGCCCGATCCGCCGAGGACCGGGTCGGTGGTCTCGATCTGGTATATTCCAGTATCGTACTGTGCTACCTCTGTTACGTTTGCCATCGGCTACCCCCTAAAAAATAATCGTCCAACTGCCGTCCAATGAGATGTCGTCCTGCTTTTCGATTGCACCCCTGGTTTTGCGTGCGAAGAGCGTGCTGTCTCCGCAAACAAGACCGAATTCCCTGATGCTCATCCCGTTCGCCTCGGTGGTCGCCAGGCTCCAGTTAAACTGCACTTGCCCTATGGCCGGGTAGCTTGCGCTTGCCACGTTCTTGCTGTAACTGCCGGTGAGCGCAGTGTCGCCTGGTGCCGGGCCGTTGCCGTTGGTGCCAAACCCGATCTTTGTGATTGTTTTGCCACTGCCGTTGCCAGCGATCAAATGCGCCATGGCGTCCTTCGCCACACTCATAATCATGTTGTGATCTTCATACTCCTCGATCACCACGCCGTTGCGTCTCACGACAAGCCGGAACTCCCCGTGGAGGTGTGTATCGTCCGACATCTTCATATTCTTGCCTCCTGAATAATATGTATTCCTTGATGGAGCATGTCCGCAGCGTAACCGGTCGCCCCGTTGTATCTCAGGCTCCCTGCGTACACCTTGCCGCCACCATAGGTGCGCCTCCCGTTGTATAGGTAATGCCGCTTGACGGTGATTGCCGCCCTGCCATCCCGTACCGGTGCGCCTATTGCTCCGAAATCAACGAAACCGTCGAAATCAGCCAGACCGTCGTAACACATCAGCGCCGTCTGCTGGTCGGTGGCCTTCAGGTGAGCTGCTTTCGCGTCAGCTTCCCAGGCCGTGTTGTATTTTGTGCGGACAGCCGCGTAGCCATCGTACCCATCCGCTCCGCTGTAGGTTAAGGCCCCATTAAATAGTCGATAGTCGGCGTTGTCGTGCAGGATCGTACCGTCGTACCGCATCCCCCATGGGAGTGTGTCGGAAGCAAATTGCTCTAACTTGACGTCAGCGTGTTCTGCCATCGTCAAGGAGTCAGAAGTTTCCATCTTGAAATCAAGCGCCCTAAGTTCGGTCCCCGCAGCCTTGTGTCGGTTGACGATCTCCCTAACCTTTTGCGACAACTCAGCGAGGGGAACTTGATCTTCCATTTCGATTTGGGCAGCCACGCTGAACATGCCGTATTGCGCTGTCAGGCTGCCGTTATATAACTGTGCGCCGTCGGCAGTTATTAAGCCGCCGTAGGAGAGCGCGTCGGTCTCGCTGGGCGTGTCTATCACGTCACAGTCGTATCCTGTCACTGTCTCGCGAATCAGATTACCCAGGGCGATGTTATTCTGGTTGAGCGCTACGATGTCGTGAATGGCTCGCCGGACATAATCGTCGTCGCTTTCCTGATGATTGCGATTGATCCCGAAATAGGTCTTGCTCCAGTAGTCGAGCCAGTCCGAGTCGGCGGAATGGAAATAAAGCTGCTTGCCCAGCTGCCGTAAACGTTCGACCTGTTCATCCAGTATCCAGCCGCACGTCTGCATTTCAGCCCAAAGAAGCGACGTCGGATAATGTAGGCTCGTGTTTTGAACAGCGCTGTGGGCTCCGTCTTCCAGAATTGCTCGCGCCAAGAGCCCCATATAATCGTTGGCGACGAGGCTTGCCGAATAACCGGCCACTGCATTGATGCTGGTCACCAGTTCTTGCAGCGTCATCTCGCTGAAATCGATGTTTAGTCCGCCAGTGCCGGTTATGCGCATGTTGCTGGTTGAAACTTGTACGCCGTCGACGGTGCACGAAAGTAAAATTACTGGCGTCTTTTGCGGGTCTTTGTCAAAGACTCGGTGCAGCCTGCTGAGAAGTTTGTCAAGAACAGCCATATCAGTTCACCGTCACTGCAATAAGTCCGTGAGGTGTAAACACTGTGTACTTTTCCGCCGTCAAATCGTTTGCCGGTGCAATTAGGTCGCAATTGTAGACGCCTTCAGTTGCCATAATCCGCTCGATGATCTCGTTGCGAAGGCAATCTTGCCCAATGTCTAGCCCCTGGAGATATGCGGCAATGGCCGTTTCCAACTGCACCTGAAGCACTGCTTGATCGTAACCAGCAAGAGCTGCTACGGTGGCCGTAATGTTTAGTGGAGTTTCAGTTGCCCTTGTCACGACGCAGACGATGCCCGCTGCCTTGTATCCGGCGATCCTTTTTCCGTCCGAGTCCACGTACCCGTCTATGATCTGTCTGGTCTTAGCGATGAGGGCGTCAGATGTGCTCCCTGTGCCATTGTAGATGTAGCAGGTAATGTACCCTGCGGGCGTTCCGGGCTCATCCACTAGCGCTGTCACGACCTCCTCAATAACAATGCCGCTACTGTCAACAATCGCAGCGGTTTTCGCACCGGTGACGATTGCGCCGTTTGTGCCCCGCCGCAACCCGGCAATATAGTCAATGAATCGCGACCGGCGTTCGTTTTCCGTTTCCTTATCCGACCCATTTATGAGAGCGGCGGCGTTCGTTACCGAGGTGATTCCAGCTATAGTGGCCTTCACCACGCGGATGTTGTTAATCCCTGTATTGCCAATTATCCCAGCAGTGACACTGGCAACCGGAGCCTCGATAGAGGTGTTACCGGCCAAGAGGGTTACTGTTGCTGTCGTTTCATAGAGTTTTTCTGGGACGGATGCGCTCCCGGCTGTGGCAAGCCGCGTTCCGCTGGGAATTGTTACGTTGGTGACTGGAGCTTGGTTCGCGGTGAAAACCACCGTGCCTGCAGCTTTAGTGGGGGGGAGGAGGTCGAAACTGAATGCTTGATATATTGCTATTGGTATCGCCTTTTTTGCAGCCTGATAAAAGGCGAAGTCCATAGCCTCAAGCTCGACGGCGATTGCCTCGAACTTTGTTCTGATCTTCGAGCCGGGCAAGAAATCAGTGACTTTCTGGCAGATGCCAGAAAACCACTGAATCATTCTTGCCGCCCGATCTTCCGCTCTCATGATCTGGAATCCCATGCTTACAGGAATATCACGGCTCGTAGCGCATATCAAACATTTTGCCTACGAAAATCCTTGCGCGGCCAATGGCAGCGTGATCCTGGTGGCATTGCGTTGCCCGATCGGGTATATGTCAGCCTCAAAATAAAGGGCTGTCCCTTCCTCCAGGAAAGATGCGTTCTCTACCCGTTCGATCCGTGGATCGGCGAGCACCGTTATTTCAGCTTCATGCAGCGCTCGCTCCTGCATGACGGGGCTATTGAGTTCGCCTATAAAGGTCGGTAGCAGTGATCCGTAATCTGGGTGGCCTACCTGTGACAGTTCTCCGCGCAGGGTCATCAGCCGGTGCCGGAGCTGCATCTCCAGGTTCGATATCCCGGTGACTGCACGGATATCGCCGTTTGCTTCGACGTCCTGACTGCCTTCGCCATCTACATTCTCGTCCACTCCGAATAACATAGACGGTGTGTCGCTGCCATCTGCGCCGTCAGTGATCGGAGTTGCGGCCAAGGCGTTGCCGGGTATCTGGACTTTGTCGCCAGGTTTGAGTACCGCGACTGCTGCGTCATGCCGCGTGATCACCACTGAGGTGTTGAAAGCGGTTCCCAGCGGGCCTTCAAGTTCGGCAGAACCACCGCTTGCTGTAGCCACGACCGCCGAGACGACGTTCATTTCCTCCCCGCCCCCAGGCGCGGTGAATACCAAAATCTCACCAGGGACTGGGTTGATTCCTGTCAGGTAGATGATTGTTGCGTCAGCAGAAATTGGCTCGCTGGCTCCACCCGTTTCTTTAGAGGGGGTGAATAGGTCAGCTGGAATCTTGGCGACGAAGGGGTATTCCAGATTGTTCAGCGCTGCGAGCTGCTTCCAGTCGACGCCATTTTTTTGCGCAATGGAATATATAGTGTCGTTGGTGCCAATCGACACCTCGCGCACTGATACGTCACGTATGATCTCGCTGCCGGAAGCAAAAAGAGTTTCTTCCGGGGTGTCCATTTGGTAGGCATTGGCTGCGGCGTTGTTCTGCGGCAAAGCGATGGTGAGTATTTCCGGGTTTTGCATTTGACTGGTGGGAGTGCCAGTCGTTGCGGCCTTCGCCGTTCTGTTTGCCGTTGTTGCCGCAGATTGAGCAGATGCCAGAGCTGCGGTGGCAGCAGCAACAGCCGATTGCTTTTTTGCACTAGCAGGGTCAGCGGCTAAGGCGGCTCTGGCTGCGGAAAGTGTAGTCTGGGCATTAGTCACGGCCATTTCTGCGGTTATGGCCCTGGCGGCGACAGATTGAATGTCCTGGCTGAACAGTCGCGGGTTGGCGCTGAGCGGCATCATGGCCCTCTTCATTTCGCGAAAGCCGTTGATGATCTCATGCGGGATATTCTTGAAGCTGACCAGTGTTTTAATGATCGAATCTACCGCCTTGACAATAGAAGTTACAAGGCTGAATGGAGCATTGATCAGCTTGGTGATCCCAGCCCTGAAAGCCTTCACGGCGGCCACCACCCGGTTAACTGCGTCCTTTATCGTATCGATTGTGTTTAAGACCGTGGTGATCGCGTTAGAAACTGCCGTGTAGAGTGCGAGCGCTCCTTTGGCGAAAGCGAGCCATGCAGGCATTGAATCGACAGCGCTAAGATTGGAAAGAATCCCTGCCAAAGCGTCTTCGCTCATGGGGGCGCTCACCCGCTTGAGGCCTGTCATCTGGATGTCGTACTGGTACAGATATCTGCGTTGCGTGTTTCGTAGCAGGTCGAACTTGTTTATCTGTACCACCCAAAAATCGCGGTCGGTGAAATTGTAAAAGTTCAGCAAAGGCGGTTTTGCCGGGTCCACTGGATTGAGGTTAAGGGCTCCTCGGTGAGTGTAAGTTCCGAACCGGAGGTAAAAGGCCCTGAACATGCCTTCCAATTCCTGGTACAGGTCCCATGCGCTTTTCTTGTCGCCTGTGAGCGACCGGGCGGCGTTCCCCTTGTCAAGGGTTCCCCTGTACCCAAAGGTGCCCTGAAGCGAGAAGCTTGGAAGGCCAAGACCGATGTTGTCCTGAAATGCGCTGGCCTTGGTGTGGGTTATATTTGTTCGCGTAGGCCACGAGACGCGCAGCGATTCGGGATTGAGCGGCAGAATAAACCGTTCCGGGATCGCCACGTCTCCACCAGACACCTCGAACATGAACGGTAAGGACTGGTCGCGGGCCTTTGGATTCGCCGGCTGCTTCTTCGGTCCAAATACGCCGTTTATAGCGCTTGCTGCGCCTATTAGATCCATTGTGGCCTCCCTACTTCACTTTTCCTGTAATGATGCCTGCCCCTGCAGTTCCGCTGTCTTTGGTTACCGGGACCAGCTCCGAGTTCGCCACGATCTCTTCACAGATTGAATCGAAAAGAGCCTGAATGATGGCATCGGATTGAGCAATTGCCGCAGCTGGGTCACTTCCCTGACTGGTTAGCGCCGCGATCTTGGTGAAGTATCTGTTCTTCATACCGGTTCCAGAAATGGCCATTACTTGCTCGCTTTCACGGTTGCAGACCCGTGGATATGTGGTGCTTTCAGTAGGGGGCAGATGGAATCAAGCTGTACGCAGCCTTTTGGGCTCCCAGTGCCTCCGTCCAGTTCTATGGTTTCGTCGCTGGTCCAAGCGGTCTTGCCTGCGATGTGGACGGTGCATTTGCCCGCCGAGACGGTGATGGTCAGGTCGCCTGAATTGATCGTCGTCTCGTCGTTCCCCTCGATGATCGTGGTTCGCTTGCCGTCAACGGTCAGCGCCTCGTCGACCGTGGTGTGCTTCGTCTCGTTGCCGGTTACGGTGGTCGTGCGGTGGCCGTCTTTGTCGATGACCACGTCCGTCTTGTTGCAGCGCAGATGGTAGCGGCGCTTCCCTGGGGGGGCCTGGTCACTGTTCGCCTGGATCTCGTTGCCCGGCAGCGAAAGGAAGCCGACCACCACGGGCTCCCAAAAGTTCCCGTTGATAAACTGCACCAACACGACGTCCCCTGGGTCGGGCGTCCATTCCACGCCGTTCTCTTTGTTCACCTTCTGGGTCATGAGCGGGACGTTCGAGATGTTGGGGTATCCGCCGAACAGGGTGATGTTGACAAGCGTCTGTCCGGTCTTGTTCTGCGGGTCGTCGCGGTAAAAAACGCCTTCCGGCTGGATCACTCCCTTTAGTATCCGGTCGATGGTTCGCACCTCGCGCATGGCGGGGGGTTCTCTAAGGCTTTCCTGGTGTCGTGCACCGGTTGCGTCAAGCACGGTTTTGTCCTCTCGTTACGTGCAATGTGGTGATGGCCGTCACGCGGGGCCAGACTGTGTGCGTGTGGCCTACCTGCTCGATAAGGTATTCGGTCCTGATGCTGGTGGTGCCCTGGCGAACGAGCAGCACGTCTCCGGCCTTTATCGATGGATTGCTATGGATGGCAAAGGTGCCCGATTCCAGCTGGTGGTTCATGGAGTACCAGTTCCAGAATGTTTCTGCCCTGGTTACCGCTCCGCCCACCAGTTTGTCGTATCCGTTTTCGTCGTTTGGGGTCCGCACGTCGGGCGGGTTAAAATTGTCCTCGATGATCCTCGCGCAGTAGCCGTGAAGCTTGATTTCCTCCTCGTCGAACCATGTGAGGTCTTTGTTCGCCATCACCGTCTCAATGGTGCTGTCCCCGGATACGCGGTACATGCTGGGCCAGTAGCACAGCAGGTTGATGCGTTCATGGTCGCTGGTCCCAACGTCCTCCTGGGTAATGTCCTCGTCTCCGATCTCGTGGGTGGCGGCGTCCGGGCGGTCCAGCATCCCCTGATCGTTGATGGGGTTGCGCTCGAGGATCACCTGGAAAGTTTCCAGGTCCACCGTGTCGGCGTGCAGCATATTCCACGGCTTGTGCGCGTAGCGCTCCATCGCACTCCAGGCCGAGGTGCTTCTGATATACTGCAGGGACGAGTCCCAGATTTGCCAGTCGTCGTCGGTGGTCGGCTTAAACTGAAACTTCGGTACCACGCTGGAGCTTAGTGATTTCAGGAATATCTGCATCAACTGCTCAATGAGCGTCTTAGCGGTCCCCGCCTGCAGCGTAACCCTGGCAAGGTAATTTGCCTCCAGTTCCTTGCTCGGGGCTCCCTCGCCTTGCTCCTGGACCTTCTGCACCTGGGCTCCGCTGATATCCCAGCCAATATCCTTGGTCAGAAACTTGCCCAGGTCTTGGCCGCAGACTTTTACATGGCGCTGAGGTATGTTGCTCGAAGCGTTGAACGTCCGGGAGGGCCGGTCGACCACGCCGATCATGACCGGTTGCAGGCCCTTGCCCTTGCCGCCGTCCAGCTCTATGGTGATCACGTCGTTGGTCTGGATCAGTTGGTCGTAGCGTAGCCCGTCGATCTCACGGTAGGTGAGGAGCAACTGCCACATTCCGGCGCAACGGCCATAGGCCTTGTTGGTGGCTATGGATATCAGGTCGTTCGAGACGTCGAACTTCACGTCGCCGGTCTTCAAGTCCCTGATGATTACCCGGTGGCCGGGCACGTATTGTGTCATGGGGGTGGTGGTCATGGTCCCCTCAATGGTTGATCGGCAGCGGCTGTGCCTGCCCGTTTGCTGGCTGTTCCAGTGCTTTGGCGATTCGTTCTAGGAGCCCCTTCACCGCTTCAAAGCTCAGGGATACCATGCCGGACATATCGCTGGAAATTCGTTGCCCGACCGTTTCGTCTTCCGGTAGCCTTGTCAGACCGGTGCGGTTCAGGAAGTCGCCGCGCACATTGGCCACGTAGTTCCGCGTTTCCTCTCCTCCGCCTGCGATCCCGTACTTGTCGTATTTGGTTTCGCCCTCGTTGTAGGCTCCGAGCATTGACTGCATGTTCCATTTGTACTTCTTGCCCAGGTAGGCAAGGTGCCGGGCTGCCCCGTCAATGTTTTCTCCGGCGTTCATCGGGTTTTTCACGCCGAGCGCTTTTGCGGTTGCTGGCATCAGCTGCATGATCCCCATCGCACCTTTCGGGGATACTGCGTCTGACTTGAATCCACTTTCCTGCTTCGCCACGGCGAGCAGCAGTTCCACTGCCACGCCGTGTTTTTTGGATGCTGCCAGCATCTCCTTGTAGTAGGGGAGCTTGGTGCTCTCCCTGGACAGCTTCTCCTTCACGATCTTCTTCTCGTTGCCCTTGAAAACCGTGTTGACGAAATCGCTGTTCAAGATGCTCTCGGAGCCTTCCAGCGCGGTGGTTTCAATCGGGGACACGATCGCGTCGATCCCCTCTCCGGCGCGGGCCTTGAGGTCTGTCTTCATGGCCTCGCGCACCTTCTTGGCGTAGGCGGGGTTCTCCTTGATCTGCTTTAGCATGGCGGCGAGCGCTCCGCTCTCGTTCCCGCCCAGCTTATCCTTGTGCATCCCGTTTAGCGCCCCGGTTTCTGGGTCAAACAGGGTGAGGAGCTGCTCCGACGTCTTCCCCTTGGCCCATTCGGGGAACTTTGTTTCTAGCCATCCAGCCTTCCCGGCGCGGTCCAGGCCTGGGGGCATGTCGGACAGGAGCTTCTTCATCAGGTCGGGCCGCTCCATGAATCCGCCCTGGCGCAGCATGTTCATTTCGTGGATCTTCTTGTACGTCATGGGGCCGCTGAACATACCCACGGCGTTGGCGATGGCTATCTCTCCTGCTGGGGATCCTGCACCCTGCAGGCCGTTCTGCAGCGTGTTGGTCAGGTTGCCGCTCTTCAGGTAGGCGGACATCTCCGGGTTTTTCTCCCGCATAGCTGCCGTGGCCAGGGCAAGGGCCGTCGCCACGCTTCCCTCGGTGAGCCCGGCCCCCTTGCGTGCCTCGGCCATTACCCGGAGGTGCCCCTCTACCAGCTTCATGGTCTCGGGCATCCTGGTCTTCTCGATGCCCTGCTGCTGCATGGCGATCAGGGTCGAGGCCGGAAGGTTCTGGCTGCCGGTGGTCTGGTAGATCGAAGCGCCGAAGCCTCCGACCTCGGAGGTGTTCATGCCGTAGGCCTTGGCGAACATCTCGGTGTTGTAGCCCATGCGGCCCAGCCTTTTGCCGCTCAGGCCCATGCTGCGGGTCAGCTGCTCCTGCAGCGCATAGTGCTCCATCGGATCGACGCCGTATGCCGCTGCGGCTCCTCCCCCTGCACTGATATCCCGCACGCCTCTGGCGTAAAGCTGGTCCTCGTGCCCCACGTACTCCTGGTACTTTCCACGGGACTGGCTGAGAAAGCTCATGACGGAGAATCCACCTGCCGCTGCCAGCGCCCATCCCAGGGCCTTCTTCATGCTGGTGCCCTGCTGCTCGGGGTCGGTCCCCGCATTTGCCAGCACTCCGGAGTACTGCCGGGCTCGGTCCTGTAGCGGCTGCAGCTTGGCCTGCTGCTTCTCCATGTAGGCGAGCCGCTCCCGTGCGGTTTTCTCCTCTCCCTCGATCGCCGCCTCTCGCTCCATGCGGGCCTGCATGTGATCGGGCGCGACTCTGCCCATCATAAAGTCGCGTCCGATATTTTCCTTTTCTGCAGCCAGTTTCTTCAGAGACTCACGTGCTTTATCGATCTCGTCCGTCCACTTGGAAAAGCTGACCTGTACGCGCTTGCCAAGCCCCTCTGCTTCTTCGAATTGTTTTTTAGGGAGGAGTCCTCCTCTGGTGGTAGCTGCCCTTGAAAGCTCGCCCATGCGTCGCACTTCTTCGCGGGTTTTTGCCATCCAGTCCGGTATGTTTAGCTCATCTTTGGAGGATGGCTCGCCCTGCCCATGGATTTGAGGGGTAGGGGGCGTTGCCAGTGGTTGATGCCCCCCTTGCAATTGCTCTTTTTTGGCAGCCTCTAGGACTTGGGAGCTCTCTCTTGGTAGCCGCTCCATTTGGGGTGCGGTCGGGGTGGTGCGGGTGTGCCTCTCCAGCGGCATCCCTTTCGACCGCTGTCCTTGATGATGCTTTATCCGTGCAAGGGCCTCTTTCTCTTTCGCCGTGATGGCGTCCAGTCGGCTGGCTGATGCGGGATGGTGTTCCGCCCACTTCTCCATCTGCCGCTCTTTGACGGTGGTGACGGGGCGCAGGGCGCGGTCTTCCAACGGGAACACTTTTGCCTTTTGGTCTTGCAAGTGCTTTATCCGTGCAAGGGCCTCTTTCTCTTTCGCCGTGATGGCGTCCAGTCGGCTGGCTGATGGATCAGCCTGGTCCGTGGCTTGTTGTCGCTTGTTATGCGCTGCCCCGCGCCGGAGGTTGGCCTTTTCAACGGCTAGCTTTTTGAGGGCATCTTTTGCATTGTCTATTTCAGTTGTCCATGTGCGGATGTCGTCCCTCACCCGTTTGGCCAGATCTCCGACTTCGGCGAACTGCTCTTTTTGGATCAGTCCTCTGCCCGCCCCCGAAAGCTCGCCCATGCGCGCGATTTCCTCGCGGATTTTAGTCACCATTGACGCAGTATTCGCCAGCTCATCACTGCTACCTACGCCGATGGCAATGTCGTCCTGTCCCTGCATGCCAGTCCAGGATCTATTAAGAGCCTCGACTTCTCGACGTGCCTCGGCCACTTGTCGTGAATCTACCTTTATGCCAATTTCAAGCGCCATGCTCTATCCTCTTGGGACTGGTTCAAATCCGCCTGGTGTCACTCGGAAAATCTCGTTCAGGTCTAGTTCTTCCCCTGCTGCGATCCTGCTCTGCACCTCGTCCGCCAGCCTATCGCCTGTCAATAGCAAGGGCTTCCCGTCTATGGTGCAGACCGGGCACCACCTCTGGTGGGTTTTACCTTCGCACCTGGGGCAGGTTTTCAGTTTCTCCCCCTGAGCCATCAGATCATATTCATATTCCAGGGCAATCTCCTCGTCGGTGATGGCCAGGAACAGCGGATCGTTAGGCGGGAGGTTATACTTTCTCCGGTACCAAAGGCTCAAACTCCCCCTTTGCGCCTCCGCCAGCTCCGCCACCTTTCGCAGGTCGAAAGGTGGCCAGAAAGGCCTGCACCTCCTCCCATACAGCCAAAGCCGCGTTCTCGTCCGTGTCGTCGAACATCTGGTCCATGCCGAACCATTTCGGAAGATCGCTCACCGCTACATGCTTCACGAATGCGTCGATGTAGGACAAAAGCTTAGTGCCTTCGCCGATCAGTCGGAGGTCGACCGTGCCGTAGACGGCCATGCTCGCGGCATCTTTTAGTGCGATCATTTTCTTGTCGTGAGCGCTGGGCCGCCGCACGGTAAATTGCCCGGCGTATTTTTCGCCGAACGGCTCTTGGGTTTCGGGATCCAGGGTGTTCTGGATGCTGAACGAGTGCTGGTTCTTCAACATAAAAACCTCCGCGATATAGTTGGTCGTGCTTTCTGGTACATTACTTCGCCCTGTAGCGTATGGCAAATATTTTGCCTCTACGCAAAAGGGGGGCCGGTGTGACCCGGTCCCCCTTCCTGGTGTCATTCCTTGCGGAGTGCTGCTTAGACTGCTTTGTGCCGTGCGTAAATCTGGAAGCTCTGGCCAGTGATCTGGTGCTTAGCGTAGGTGCGGCTGTGGCTGGCGAATTTGCAGCCACGTAGCTCTCCACGGTGCTGTAGGTGAGCGCGTCCTGGATCTCCACCTCGAATTCTGGGGACGACAGCCAGTCTCCCGATTCCGGCACGAGGTTCAACTGGCGCAGGTTCTGGTTCACAACGAAGTAGGAGGAACCGCTGATGCGGTGGGTCAGCTTGCCGGGCACGTACTCCTGCACCTCGAGGTTGCCGAGCCCGTCCACCTCCTGGAGCCCGAAATCGTCGCTCACTTCGACGTTCTGGGCAACTCCGATTACTGTCCCGGCGATCTTGAAAATCGCCCGGTTGCCGGTCATGGTTTCTTTCATGTTGCGTTGCCTCCCTTTTTTAAAATTAATATGCGCTACACCGGGGGCCGCTTAAAGCCCGATCGAGAACTTTGTCGGCAGCAGGTGGTAAGTGGAAAAGATCCAGTTAATCGGCAGCACCGGCTTGGCTGAATAGTCGATGTACCTAACGACCCCGTCTGCACGAAGCGTCGTCGCTTTCGGGTTATACGAGGTGATGATCTCGTCGCGAAGAGCAGCTTCGAGCACGGCATTGGTGGTGTTGATGATCGTTGTGTCCATCCCCGGCGTTCCCGGCTTGCCGATAAGCAGTTCGTGCCGGTTGCGGACTTCGCGTGCCAGGTAGTCAGCACCGCGTCCGACCGAGAATTCCACCCGGTAAAGGTCCGCGTCCTGCGCCCAAGTTGTGATTTGACGTGAAATCACATAACCTGCCTCCTGGACCAGATCAGGGATCGGAACGGCGCAATGCCCTTCGAGCAGATCATTTATCTCGGTGTTGCGCAGATTCACCTCGAGGCCGATGCAGCTCAGGTATTTCCGCGTGAGCGGGGTAACAGGCGAGGCCCCTCCCGCCATCCCCGCATATATGCAGGCCGTAATGTAGGCCGGGTAGAGTTTCACGTTGCCATTCGGGTCGTACTGCTTGCACCCCAGGCCGACGTGCACTGTCCGGTCGCTGTTTATGGCAGTGACCGCAGCTTTCAGTGCGGCAACAGCCGCAGTTCGACCAACTTCAGTGGACCATGTCTGCAATGCTCCTCCGACGAACTGCCGTCGCTCGCTTTTGCCGATGGGGCCGGACATGTAGTTGCAGTGCGCGTCTCCCATTGAGTGGATCGCCGGGGCGCTTGTGAGCGGGACCAGCACATCCATGTTGACGCTCTTCAGGAGATCAAATGCCGCCTGCCAGTCATTGTTTGTGGTCGTGCCGTCAACGGCACCGGCAAGGAACGTCCAGGACACGTTTGCCGGGGCAGCTATGGCGTCCGCCACCCGGCTCGGGCTGACATATGCCGAACGCTCGCCCAGCCGGTCTATAATCGCCTGCAGGTCGGCTTTGGCTGTGAAGGCAGCCGTCTTGATGTCCTGCGAGGTTGCGCCGTCCAACTGCATCCCCAAGTCGTTTTTCGGCGATTTGGTGATAGCCGTCACGGTGTACTTGCCTGTTGCGGCAATGGCGTCGAGGATCGCCTGAACATTGGTGTACACGTTCAGGTCGATAGACAGGTTGTCGGCGGTCGCTCCAGCGCAGGCGGTTGAAAGAATATGGCCTGCGGCAGTCGGCGTGATTGTCAACGCGCAGGAAGAACCCAAGCCGGTGTATTGGATGCTGAAGGAGCTCTTGGTGATATCGTCGTGAATTTCCGTGTTGTCGAGAAAGGCCACCGTGACTTTTTTCCCGACGGTCGTACCGTTCTCTAGCTTGATCTTGATCTGATTGGCGATCAAACCATAGATGTAGCTGTCGAACTTCAGCGATGTGCCCAGCGTCAGTGCGGCAGCGGTTGAGGGGTTGACCGGCAGCAGGTAAACCTCTGTTGCGCCAGGTGTCCCCGGTGACGGGTTGAAGACCAGCTGGGCGGCGAGTCTCGCCTCCTCGTTGGATGGTGCCAGCAGGGCATTTGCCAGCGTCGAATCGATCTGTTTCAGCGTCTTTGGCGCAAGGAGGCCGGTCATCTCTCCCAGAATACAGACCTTGTTGGCGCTGCCGAGCTGAACGGCGCTAAGCGCCGAAGAGTCAATAAACGACCCGGCTTGCGGACGCACATAATATGCCCCCTTCCAGAGCACTCCTGTTCCTACTCCCATTGTCAGTTCCCTCCCTTGTTGTTGGCTTCAGATTTCATCCATTCTGCCCATGGCATTGCAGCAGGCTGCCTGTTGTAAAGATCGAGCAGGCTGGCCCACTCTCCTCGCGGTCGAGCACCGCTAATTCCCGCTGCGTCGACCACACTTCGGAAGCCTGCTTTTGTTTCAACCATTGATGCCGGTTGCTCGGACAGGTACTCTTCAAGTGTGAGCGGGAATTCGGTCGGCCCTTGCTCTACTACTGTTTCGGTTACATCTGTTTTTGCCATGGTCATGCTCCTTTTTATCCTGCCGAAATGTTCGTCCCTTCTGCATAGGTCCCGTTTGGTATCCTCTCGTTCCAGGTGTTCGCCACGGTGGCCGACAACCGGATAGCCCGGTTGAACACCGTGTTCGGCTGCAGGGTGTTTTCGTCCGCCCTCAAGTCCTGGATGAAGATGTTCACCTCAGAAATGCCCGCTCTGGCCAGATCGTCGAAGGCTTCGCAGATAAAGCGCTGCACGAGCCTGGAAAGCCAGATAGCCTCGTCCTTGGTGGCGCAGACCGTGTGAATATCCCAATTGCTCTTCTCGTAGTAGCCCTTCTCGATGGCATATGCTACGACCGCTCCCGTCCCGTCGGTGATCGGCTTGCTCTGCCCGGTGAGGTCGTTCATGAACCTGTCGCTGTCGCCCGCGCCCAGGCTGATGGCTATCTGGGGGAACGGCACTTCCAGTAGGGGAAAGCTGGCGATCACATAGACGTTGCTCCCCTTGTGCTCGCGCACGTCGTTGACAAAGGTCTTCCTGGTGAGGTAGGCGGTGATCTGCGCCTGCTCTGCCACGTCCAGGTCTTCAAAGAGGTCTTCTATGAGGAACGTCGGGTCGGCCTTGGCCGCGTTAAACTCTGCGGTCAGGATGCGGACCAGCTGCTTGTCTACGTTGGGAAATCCCATTACTCCACTCCTATGGTGCCAATAGCGGTGATGAGGTCGGCCTTGGCCGCGTCGCGGATCATCTCTTCTACTGCCGGTCGGCAGTAATTGGTTACCCCTTCTGCTATGTGGTGCGCCGGGTATCCGGGGTGCCACCAGCTCAGCGGGTCCGAGTTGGCGCTGACGATGCGGAAGGTCATGTGCTTGTTCGAGGTGCTGCCTGCATACTTCTTCTCAATGCGGACCATCCCCTCGTGAATGTCGTGCTTGTGCTGGTATCCGGTGGTGGCGTTCTTGCCCGGCGTGCTGGTGGCGGGGAGCCTCCCGCCCCACTTCATGCCCTTGCCGCTTTTTACGCTGGCCTTCAGTTCCCGCGCCTGCTGGTAGATGTCCTTCGGCATAGGCCGGAAGTTGCTGTTCGGTGTGTTGCTCGCGCTTGTGCCGTGGCGAAAGGGGATAATGTTATACTTGACCCCCTTCTTGCTCACGCGGGCCTTGGGGCCGTTCAGCAGCATGGGCTTCATGTCCCAGGGGCCTTTGCCGTTCTCCAAGTCCCTGGCGATCTGCTTATCCGAAATGACCGACTGCTCTAACCCGCCCTGCCCAACTAAACGGCTGCTGCGAATAATGCTTTTGGCGTAGATGTCTCGGAGCCCGATGTTCGCCGTTGGTGTGCGGGCTCCTGGCACCTGCAGCGTCCCCATCACGACCTGCTGCCACGTTGCTGCCACATAATTCGCAGCTAGCGTTATGGCCATTTTCAGGTTCGGCGTGTCGGCCATTAGCGGTTCTCCACGAGGTGCTTCTTGCGCAGCATGACCTTGTTCCCCATGTCAACTCCGGCGCTGATCCGGGTGATGGGGGGCACGAAGGCCAGCCACTCGATGTAGGCGGTGTATTTGAAGGAGTACCGGAGCCCTGCTGCAGGCTGCTTGCCGTCGGTCGCCTTCCCGGTCCAGGTCCAGACGATCTCCTTTCCCTGTAGCCGGTAGTCGCGGTCCTGCTTGTAAAACACCTTGTTCTGATCGATGCAGACCATACCCTTCACGCCAGCGTAATAGAGCGTTTCGCTCGGGCCGGTGCCTCGTATCAGGACGTCGCCCTGGCCGAATGGCAGTGGCCATGTGAAGGTGATCTTGTCTCCTTCAGATATGGTGTTCTCGGACGTCGGGGAAAATACGCAGTCTCCAGGGTTGAACACTCCGGTTTCCATCAGTTCGCGGCGCTGCGATATGTCCGTCACGAGGCCGACGATCCTCTGCTCATTCAGGTAGAGCCAGCCGCCATTTTCATGCTCCATGCAGTTGGGGTCCGGCTGTCCGTCGGCTCCGTGGCAGAAGCAGCGCATGCCGATCGAGTGGAGGACTTCCTCGCCTTCCTCCTCGGTGAACTGGTCTATGGTCGGGACGGGAATCGCCATTACATCACCACGCAAGGAATGCCGCGATACTGGTTCCGCAGCTTGGGCGCGTTCTTATCGGCCCACTCCTTGTATTCTTGGATGGTGGTGTCATAGATGCCCTTGGCGTTGTAGCTACGGCTGTGGCTCACTCCGTCCTTGCTGGTGCTCTCGGATGTGGTGCCTGCTCGGTACGCCTGCTCGGCGGTGGTCAGGATCGACACGGCGGCCAGCAGGCCTACGAGCTTCAGAATGTCGCCCGGCGTGTTCTCCTCGACTCCGATGGTCCCCTTGTAGCGCCAGAAGTCCGGAATAAACTCGCGGGATCCCCAGAAATTGAGCTGGGAGAAAAAGGTGTATAGATAGCTGTACTGGCTGTTGTACGGCAGGATGTTCAGCATTCCGGACTTCCGGTTTACGGTGATTGCGCCTGCGGTGATGGTAAGCGCCAGTGTGTTCCCCATGAAGCCCTCGACCTTGCCGATCTTTGAAATTTGGTGGTACGGGATCTGCATCTGCCACGCCACGCCACGGGTGTTAAAATCCCGTGCCTGATACATGATCGGTGCCGCCTTGTAGTCGAAATACTCGCCCTGGGCCGGGTTGGAAAAGTAGGGCTCGGTTGCTATGCGGGCGGGCTCCAGGTTCACCTTGAGCCGCACCTCTGCTTCCTGGGTGGCCTTCTCGATCTCGCGCCGGATAAACTCGTCGTCTAAACTTTCATCCGCGAGCAGGATCCCCTCGGCGGCGTCGGCGTCCGGGAGCCCGAACGGGTCAATGTCCACCTCAATCCAGTTGCTCCCCTTGGAGTCGATTAGGATGGCGTTCTCGGCGTCCTCAATGGTGATGGCTGGGCCGTTGTCCCAGGTCAGCGTGTGGGCGCTTGCGTCGTAGCTCAGCGCCTTCACGCCTGCCCTGGTCCCCTTGGAAACGTCGGTGATGGTGACGCCGGTCACGAGTGAGGGCTGGCGCTTGGCGGCCAGCTTGTAGCCCGCAACCAGATGGAGCCCCTGGCAGTAGGATTTCCGCATCTCTGCGGCGGTGATCAGCGCCACCGAAAAGTCCTTGGTGGCGCTGACGTCCCCTTGGGTGGCTTCCACCGTGTAAACGCCACGGCTGATGTGCGTGTCGCCGTTGTCGTCCTTGATGTTGGTCAGGTCGATCGGCACGACGACGCCTTTGCTGGCGTCGCCGCTGAATACGACCGGCGTGCTCCAGATGGTGACCCCCTTCTTCACGAGAGACACCACTGCCGCTTCCCCAACGAGCCCGGTGGCCGGGGTGGGGAGTACCCGCACCCTGACCACCGATCGCAGGGATTCGAGGCGGCTGTACTCCGCCTTGTCCGTGTCTATCTTTAAGGAGGTCAGCATCTACTGGACCTCTGCTGCTTCGACGCTGGTAAAGGTCGTGCTCGGGTCGGTGGCGGTGTAGGTGAGGGTGGATGCGGCACCGGAAACACCGGCACCCACAGTGACGCCCGTGTGCGTATGGGAGCCCTGCTTGGTCTTCACCTCAAGGAGCAGCGTCACGGCTGCGGCCAGCTTGGTTTTCAGCTCGTCCACTTCGCCGACCAGCTTGTTCATCTCCTCGCGCATGGCCTTCACTTCGCCGAAGTTTGCGACCATGTTGCTTCCGAATTTACGTTTTTTACGCGCCATCGTGTTTCCCCTCCCCAGGCTTGAAAGCGGGGAGGCGGTTGTCCGCCTCCCTTTTGGTTGGTGCTGCTATGGTGACTACGCGGCCTTGATCTCGGCTTTGCGCTCGGTGGCTGCTGCGGTTACTTCCGGGCTGTCGTTGGTGCCGACAACTGCGTCAACCTCTTCGTCCGTCTCGGCCAGCTTGATGGCGTCGAGGAGCGGCGCGATGGCCGGGTCCACCGTTTTGCCTTCTTCCTTCTTCTCGAAGGGGGGTGCCAGATTACCCTTCTTGGCTTCCTTGGTGTCCTTAGCTTTCTGTGCAGGGGTGCGAGTGTCCTTCTTCTCGCTCTCCATCTCTGCCAGGAGTTCCTTTCTAAGCTCCTCCTTCAACTCCTCGCGGTTCTGCTCGGGACTATTCCCGCTCATGAGGTCGTCGGCAGCTTTCTGCGCCAGGGGATCGGCGGCCAGGGCTGCCTCGATGACGGCCTGGGTATTCACGGGCTGGGCTCCCCTGGTACCGGGCTTCCAGTATTCGGAGGGAATCTTCAGGAACTGCTCGGCCTGCTCGTGGGTAACTTCGGCGAAACCGATGGGGCCGGTTTCGTCGTGCTTTTCGTAGAAGGTAACGGTGGAACTCTTGCCCTGTTTGGTGGTGACGCCGACCCGGCCTGTGAACACGGAGCAAATCTGAACGCTCGACATATAAACTCCTTTAAGTGGTAGTTAGAAAAAGGGAGGCGGGCTTGCCGCCTCCCTTTTGTGGTGCATTGCTATACGCTACAGACTAGGCCGGGGTAAAGGTGCCGCAGTTCTTGTAAATCTTGACCCTTTCCGGGGCCTTGATCACGCTGACGATGTAGAGCAGCAGCAGGAAGGGGAAGGTGGTCCCCTCCTGCGGCAGCGGCATCTTGATCATCGGCGTCATCTGTGCGATGGCGATGTCGCGGGCCTCGGGCTTGATCATCAGGGCGAGGCCGTCGGACTGCTTGCCGTTGGCGTCGGTGGTGAACCAGCCGTTCTTGTCCACGAAGGTGATGTTGCCGGAGGTGCTCTGTGCCACCTTGGCAATCCACTTGTGGTCGGAGCCGTCGGCCAGCTTGCCGCGATAAATGCGGTAGCCGGTGGCCCCTGCCAGCCGGGTGATGACGGTGGTCACCTTGCTGGTAGCGTCCGGGATGGCGACGGCGTCGGTGATCACCGGCAGGCTCTCGCCGGTATCGTTAAAGGCCGCGATGGAGTAGTAGACCGTCCCGGCAATGTGGTTGCCTACGGCGTCGTCGGCTGCTGCGGGCTGGGTGGTGATCGCCGGGGTGGCGGGAACGTTGGCGGGCGCGGCAGCGACCGGAGCGGCGGCTTCCACTTCCTGCAGGAGGATGGAGTGGTCGAACTCGAAGGTGCCGAACTCCGAATCGTACTTGTTGATGCTCTGGCCGGGGACGTAGTTCGCGTTCACGGCGCTGTCCTTGTTGAAGCGGACCTGGTTCCTGGTGCCGAACTGCTTGTTGAGGCCGCTGGAAACGTGCGGGCTCTGCAGAATCTGGTAACCGTTCACCGAAGGCTGCTTGCCGGTCGTGATCAGATCCTGGGCGGCGTCGTCCAGCTCGTCGAAGGTCAGGGGCGCACCCTTCATGTCGATCACGTTCGCGCCGTTGTCGGCGAGCAGCTGGGTCAGCAGTCCGTCGAAGTTTACTTCCTCGCCGTTCTCGTCGAGGATGGCTTTCTGGCCGAACATCAGTTCACGCTCGACCTTCTCCAGCAGCTCCAGGGTGCGGTCGCGGTTTTCGCGGACCGTGGGGTCTTCGAAGCTCCCGCCGTTCTGCCCGGTGATGAGCATCTGGTGGGTCACTCCGCCTTTTACGCCCAGGAACTTGTTGTAGATGCCCTTTCTCTCGAAGGAGCTGGTGCCGCCCTTCGGCGCTCCGCCCTGGCGGAAGCCTGCACCACCGGAACGGTTCGAGCCGAAGCCCTTGTGGACGTTGTACTCGTAGTACGGCTGGGCGCTCGGCACCTTGGGCAGTTTGTTGAACAGCTTGAAATGCTGCTCAGTGATCAGGACTTCGGTCATGACCGAGTCCAGGTTCTCCAGCATCAGCGGGCCGGACTGGATGCCGCCGGGGCCGCTGTTGGTGGTGGTAAGTGCTTTGCGGAGATCGTCGACGATCTGGTCCCCGGTCAGGCTATATCCGCCTGCTTTCAGCATCATGTCAAAACTCTGGATATCCACGCTAATTCCTCCCTTTTTGAGTGCAGGCCTGTTGTAAGACCGTTAAATGCCGATGAGCGTCTTTACTTCGTCGGGCAGCCGGTTGACGTCCTTGTAGGTGCCCCACACCGAGAGGTGGCGGGAATCGATCTTGCCTTCCTGGACTGCCTTGGTCAGGTCGTCGCCGATTTCGGAAAGGGATTTGGTCAGCGTCTCTTCCTTGCCGTCGACCAGCTTCACGCCGAGGACCGCAGTGTTCGGCATGACCGGCCTGCCGCCCAGGGTGGCCACGGATTTCTGGATGGTTTCCAGATCCTCTTCGCGGGACTTCTTCAGGGTGGCGATCTCTCCGGACTGCGCGGTAATCACACCGGCCATCTTGAGGTTGAGGTTGGTCAGGGCTGCCATGCTCTTGCACAGCGTCGAAAGTTGCTCCTGAATCCCGCCGTGGGACTTCTGGATCGTCTCCTCGAGAGCTGCATACGCCTCGCTGGCCTTCACCAGTTCGTCGTACTCCTCCTGCTCGGCTTCCTGGGCTTTGCGGAGTTCTTCCTCGGCGGCGAGGCGGAGGGATTTCTCCATCTCGGTTTCCTCGTCGCCCTCGGTTTTGCCGCCCTTGTCGTCCGCGTCGTTGTCCCCGGATTTCTTCAGGGGGTCGTCCCCTGCAAGTTCCGCTTCCAGCGACTTGGTAAGCGCCTCCAGATCGTCGGTAGCTTCATCGCCGGTTTTCTGCGATTTTTCGAGCAGGTCCAGCTCGGCCATCGTGTCGTCGTACTGTTTTTTGGCTTTAGCCCTTGCGTCCATGCGTATATTCCTCCCCTCTTTAATTGCCTATGAGACCGGCTTGTTTGACGAGCGCCGCAAGGTCGGGACGGTGCGGCGCGTTATGGATCACTTTGCGCAGGAACGATATGCTTTGGTCCTTGGATAGCCCCTGGCATTTCTGAAGGTGGTTGGCTGCTCCCACCACTCCGTTCTTGAACTTCCAGTTTTCATCGCAGCAGCCGCAGGCGGTCGGGTTCATCCCGTACAGGAGCCCCGAGGTGCCCCGGTCCAGGTTCTGCAGCATGAGCGGCGCGGCGGATTCGGTGGACATGGCTTTCTGCACTTCGTCTTCCGCATGGCTTCCGCAGCTGTGGCCGGGCACGTAGAGCATGTGATCCGGGTTGCAGCGCCCGCAGCACATGGATTTCATGAACAGCTCGACGCTTGCGTCCTCGTTCACCGGCTTGTGGGTAACGGCGCAGTGCCGGACCACGGACTTAACCACCTTCTTGCCGTGCCGCTGCAGGACGCCTCCCTCGACCGAATAGGCAAGGCTCCTGTTACCGCCAGATTTCTGCATGGCCATACCGAGCGCCCACATTTCGTCTGCGAGCCGCAGCTGGTCGCTGTTGACGTCGACGGCGGCGGCACCGTTGAAAATTTCGCTTTCCAGCCACCATCCCTTGTCCCGGATCTCGGCGCTGAGCGGGTAGCCGATGATAATCGGCATCTTTGCTCTGGATCCGCAGCTGGGGCAGACCGGGCGATCAGACACCACTTGGCATTGCAGGCACTTGCCCTGGTGGTCGTAGTTCATGAAGCCGGATTTCAGGAGCGGGGAAAAGTCCATCCCGTGCTGCAAAACAGTTTCGCCGTCCTGGTCCTTGCTCGCGGTGGATGCGTAGCCCCGGAGAATGCGGCGCGGCGTGCTGCTGCCCTGGCTCTTTCTGAGTTCCAGTTCCACCGGCAATTCAAATAGGACTTGGTCTTCTGCTTCCATTCCGGGCTCCAAACGCAAAAAGGCGACTCCGGTAGTACCGGTAGTCGCCTATAACTGGACGGGTCATTTGCCTTTCGGCTACTCCCCGTTGTTCCCTGTCAAGCGTGTCTCTTTGATTACGAGGTTTCCCTTGGGGGTTGCCTCTATGTTTATTTCCCGGCCCTTGTAGTGGAACCTGAGCGGCAGGTCCGTTCGGGTCAGTACCGGGATCGCCTCTTCTGCGCCCTGGCTGCTTTTGCGAAGCAGGTATATTGTGCGCGGCTTGGCCATTTCGCTGTAGCGTATGTCAATAATTTCACTCGGTCAAACTTTTTGTCTTTTCCGATATCATTTTCCGTGGCGGCCTTTCTTTGCGCGTAGGTATCTTGGTGTGTAGGAGGTGTCTCGTGGGTGATCTTTGTCTCTTCCCCCCAGCCGCGCCGTCGGCTGCTGGGCTTATCACTTCTGGTCCCGCTCCGACCGGGCTGGTCCTTTCCATCCGGCAGCCGTGGGCGTGGCTTATCGTCAATGCTGGCAAAGATATTGAAAACCGCTCCTGGCGGACAAAGGTGCGGGGCCGCGTCCTGATCCATGCGGCTAAAGGCGTGACGAAGGACGAGTGGCGCGGTTCCTGGGATTGGGTGCGGCAGCGGTGCCCGGAGGCTTGGGAAAAGGGGTGCAGGGAGATCATGGCGGGCACTATTGAGCGCGGCGGTATCATCGGCGAGGCGGAGATCGTGGATTGCGTCAACAGGTCGGATTCACCCTGGTTCATGGGGCCGTATGGCTTTGTGCTGCGCGATATCAAGCCGCTGCCCTTCTATCCCTTAAAGGGGCAGTTGGGGTTCTTCAGGATCTGAAAGGGAAGGGGAGAGGAGACAGCGCCTCCCCCCTTCCCTTTATCGCCCGCACCTCTTCCGGCTGATCCCCTTGGGCGCTCGGGCCTTCGCCCTTTTATACGCTCGTTCGCATGTCAGCAGTATCCCGGAGGTCTTGTCCACCACAAAGCGCCAGCCTTCTGTGGTGAGGTAAACCGCTGGCTGATATCCGTGGTTAATCAGCCGGACAACTTGCCCATGCCCCAGGTCTTCGAAAACCGATGTCTCGATCAGGCGGTACAGTTCTTTGCGCCAGCAGGCTGGGCGTCTGCCTTCCCACCTTTCCAGAAAACGGTCCCAGGCGTGCTGGGTTATGCTATCCCTGTCGTGGCCCACCCGTTACCAGTAGGCACCGGCAAGAAGTCGGGTCTTCCTAGCCTTCTGCAGTCTTTCAAGCTTGCTGTAATAGCTCGCGTCTTCCCGCAGGTGGGCGAGGACGATCTTGGCGGTCAGGACCAGATCACCTCCTGTCACGTCCCGGTGCTCCATCTCCTCCTTCATCCCCTGGTAGAACTCCTCCGGGTTCAGATCGTTCCAGTTGCCGCCTGCAGCGGTGCAGGCCTCCCGATATGCCTTCTGGGCACGTTCCCGGATTTCCGCGACGGTGAAGAGCGCCTTCTGCAGCCTGCCGCTCTTGCTCTCCCCGGAGTAGCAGTGCGGGTCTTTCTTCAGGTTGGCGATCACTACCCTAGCGGCTCCCGCGATGCTTCCGTGCTTGCCGTCCTCCTCGAACATGCCGTCGCAGAATGCATCCAGGTCTACCTGCTTCCAATCGATGCCCAGCTGGTCCCCGAGCTTCTTGCAGTACTCCTCTCCGGACTTCCGCAGGGGCTGCCCCTTGGCCTCGCTCGATAGCACGTGCGCCTTGAATTCCTCGAAAGGCCAGATGCTCATGCCGCCGTAAAACTGCGGGTCGCTGTAGCTCGCGGAGAATGCCCGCTGGGCCGCCTCGGGGCTTCCTACTCCCAGGACGCATTTGTCCTCGTCGTACTCAGTGAAGTCGGGGGCCTTCGTGGTGTGGATCACGTAGACCTCGGGGGCGCTGTGGTCCGGGCCGACGAACACGTCCACGTGGTCCCCGTCGGTGCCCAGCGTCCCCTTGATGTAACCGTAGGGGAGCGCCATCCGGGACATGCCCTCGCTCTTGTTGTGCGGGTCGTACCAGACCCGGCAACGGGAGCGCCCTGTCTCGATCGACACCTCCAGGCCGTTGAAGTTTATGCGTCCGTCAAGCTTTCGCGCCTTTTGCATCGTTTCTGCACGCAATGCGTGCTTTTTCTTTAAAAGTATCAGCATGCCTGCGCTCCTCTTTTGCGGATGAGGTACGCTACGCGGCGGGCGGTTTCCTGCCGTCCCTGGTCGCGGCCATAATTCTGCATGGCCTTCTGCAGGGTGCCGCTCGTCTTGATCGTGGCGAACAGCTTGTCAAAGGCGGCGTTGATGCGGGTCCGCTCTTCTCCTTCGGGGTAGGGCTTGATCCCCTCCAGCACATAGTACTTGTTGTCGGCGTAGCTGGTCAGGTAGGTGTTCTCCCGCTTGCGCTCGTGCAGCTTGTCGCTGACGTAGGCGGCGAAGGCTCGGGCCGCCATTTCCTTTCGGCTCTGCCAGTAGCCACTTCCCTTCGTGCCCGCGTCGATCTTCTGGGACTCGACGTAGTACTTGCTGCCGGTCTTAAATCCGATAGCATCGTAGGTGCCCTCGGTGCCCGCATGGACTGCCACGGCCATTTCCCGGTAAAGCTCGTACTGCTTCTTGGCCTTGTGGCCGCCCACGGCTCCGAACTTGCCTGCGGTCATGGCGTCGAATGCGCCCTGCACTGCCTCGGATAGGTCTTTGGCTGTGGCGATCATGTGGATGGTCGGTGCCCCGTAGAAGTTGCTCTTACGTGCCCGTTCCACTCTTTGCAGCCAGTGCTCCTTCTCCGCCTCGGTGATGGTGACCTTGATTTTGATCGACTCGTTGTGGCCGCCGTTCTCCATCTCGAAGGCCAGATCCTTGAACGCCTGCAGGACCGGGGTGGTCGGCGCGGAATCGGTTGCATAGGTTTCGCGCCCTTTTCGTTCTCCGGTTTCGATCTCTCCTGCCACGTCGTCCAGGAAGTGCAGCCACTCGTGGGCGAGGCTTCCGCCGCCCTTCATCTTGGTCAGGTTGATCACCCGGTACTTGTTCTCGTAGTGGGCGGCAGCTCCCGGCCCGAACACTCCGCCGCTCCCCCTGGCACCGAAGGCGACCGAGAGGCGTCCGTTCATGCTGATCTCGCTGCTGGGGATGCCCAGGATATCCGCCATGTCCTGGAAGGCCATAGCGCACTGCTCAGTGTGGTGTTTCGCTGCGTTCAGGTCTTTCAGTACCCAGTTGCCGCTTTGCACGTTGGCGAGGTTAAATTCCCTCTTGATGTCGTCGGTGCCGTAGTCGGCTTTGGGCAAGGGAGCACCGCCGATGCGCTCCACGTTCTCCGCTACCTTCAACTGGAACTGCACAGAGGTCTTGCTGGCCGCCCTGGGCTTGGTGTCTTTCTCCAGCCAGTCCCAATTCTGAACCTTGCCGCTCCTGGCGGTGGCCACGTGCGTGCCGAAGGCATCGGAGCCTTTGTAGCTGCTGTAGTTGATGGCGTTGAAGAACTTCTTGCCGAAGCTGTTCCAGCCTCTGGTAAGCGGGTGGGTCAGGATGTTGATGTTGATCACGTTTTCCTTGAAGGCCCTCTGTTCCTTCCAGGCGGCAGTGGATGCCTTGTCGGCCTGCTCCGTAGCCGCTTGGTTGGCGGCTCTCCACGCCTGATCCACCTGATACAGTGCGTCGACGTCTTTCTGCAGGGCCTCGATCTGTGCTTCCAGTTCGGGATCCTTTTTCCAGCCGCGCCGGACCCGCTTCTCCTGGTCCCATTTAAGGTTCTGCAGCCGCTGGCTCGGCTTGTAGTAGGCGTTCCATACCGCGTCGTGCTCCTTGCTTAACCTCCGGGCGGTCTGCGCCGGTTCGCGGTATGCTGCCTCCAGGCGCTCCCACTCCTTCTGCTGCTCCGGGTTCATGGTGAAGCCGGTCATTTCCTCCGATATTTCCCGAATCTTGGCGATCACCTCCGGGGTGGTCCTGCAATCGGTGAAACGCTCCTGCAGGGCGTTGATGCCGAACACAAAGTCCTTCCTCGCCTGGGGGCTGTCTTCCGGCTTGGGTGCCACGGCAGCGTAGAGCTTGTACATCAGGAAGCCTGCGCCGGGCTCCACTCCGCTGGCTTTGATGGCCTCCCAATCCACCTCCTTGGCGATCGAGTCCTTCGTGATCAGGTCGTAGGCCTCACGCGGGTTCTCCTCGAGGGCGTCCCAATTCACTTCCCGGTAATCTACGCCTGCGCCGGTCTTTGCCCGCTGCTTGATCATGGTGGCCTGCTCGGCTGCCAGCTCCTTCCGGCTCCCTGGGACGTGGCCCACGTCCTTGTAGCGGTAATTCTCGTCCGTGTGCTTCAGGCTGGTGCCTCCGGGCTTCGGCTTCTCCGCCACCTGGACCTTACGCTCGTGCTGCTTCACTGCGACCGCCGCGCCGGATGCAAGATGCCGGGTGGTCGCGTGTACCGTCCGCTCCTCCTCGTGCTTGGGCGGTACCCAATCGAAGAGCGACATCTGGCTTTTCCGCAGGATCATTGCCGGGTGCATCACGCTCTTGCGCAGCGTGTGGTCCAGCATAGCGGCTGCCAGGGGCCAGTTCACGAACCTGACGGCTCGGTCGTCCACATAGGCGTCGGCGATGGGCTTGCCCTCGTTGGTGTGGTCCGGCTGGTCGCTGTTCCTGTTGATCTCGTCGAATGGGATGCTGTTCTGCTCAAGGTAGGCCCGGAGCGCGGGGGTGTCCTGGCGGGTGGTGAATATGATGATCTTCACTCCGGCGTCGTGCAGCTCGTGCAGGGTTTTGGAGGCTCCCTCGATCGGCTGGCCGAAAACGTCGACGCCTTGAAAGCCGTCGCTGTAATCGGCGATCACGCCGTCAAAGTCAAAGCAGATGGTCTTCCCCATCGACTTCTGCAGCAGCGCCTTGAAGAGCCGGGTCTGGCCCCAGCCGCTCCGGTCGATGGTATCCATCGCAGGGTGCTCGGAGATGGCGGTCTTCAGCTTCTTGTGGAAGTCCTCGGCCTTGAGCCTGTCATGGATGTGGTCCTCGGCGTTCAGCACGTGCTGGCGCGTCTGGTCGTCGAGCCTGCCCCAATGGGGGAGGTGTCCGAAGCGCTCCGTGCGCAGCTTGTGCAGGTCGCTCGGGTTCTTCACCTTGGCCAGCTTTGCGCCGTATCCGCTCACCCGGCTGTCTTCGTGCGACAGTACCTGGGCCAGTGCCCCGGAGTGGGTGGTGCGGTTGTAGGCTACGACGTGGGCCTTGATCAGCCAAGAACCGGCTCGGCGTCCTTCTTGGCCTTCTCCTTTTCCTGCTCCTTCTCCTCCTGCCGGGCCTGCGTCTTTTCTGCCCGCTGCTTCTTCGCTTTGTCCTTTTCGGAGGCTTCCTTCTTCGCGTCCTCCGCGTCCAGTTTGTCCGCCGTCCCGAGCGCCCGCGTCAGCAGCGCCTGCTTGCGCTTGTACTTTTCTTCTTCCGATAACTCGGCCATGTGCTCCTCCGTGTGCCTTTCTAAATAAAAAGGCCCCGCTCGTTACTGATTTCTGCATCTCCTGGCGCTCCTGCTTCTCCAGGGCGGTCTTGACCACCTGTTCTTTAGTCTTCGGCTGCGCCGGTCCAGAAAACATGTCCACCTCCGGGTTCTCCCTGCTGGCCACCTCGGTCTTTATCTCGTTGCTGATGGCCTTGAACACGTTCTGCAGCCGGTTCCTGGATCCGGTGCGGTCGGTGATGGCGAGGATCATGTTGACCGCAAAGTCCGTCTTGAACGTCGGCGTGTCCCCGGTGAAGTTTAGGGCTCCGGCGTTCTTTAGCGTGTGCTCCATCTCCGCTCGGCTCACGCTCTGGTGGGAAAGGGTGTACTCGATCGCCTCCATCATGTCCGGTATCACGTCCAGGTCGTCGTGCCCTTTCACCTGGGCGAAGTCTCCGACGCAGGCGTTCAGCGCCTTCAGCACGTTCCTGATGCGCGGCTTGGCGCTCTCGGCCTGGAACTCGGTAAGGACCGAGCTGCCGTACACCTTGGCGAACACTGCGTTCTGTATCCGCTCGATGCATTTCTTGTTCGGCTCGCCGTCGGCGTCCTGCAAGCTCGCCGCTTCGTTCTTGCCCAGCTTCCCCAGGAACGCGGTGATGAAGGGCATGTTGTCGTCGTTGTAGATTTCGCCGTCCTCGTCGGCGGTGAACTTCTTCAGCAGGCTGTCGTCGATGCGGTCGGCGTCCGTCCAGGCCTGCTCTGCGGGGGAGCTGCCCAGGTTTGAGCTCTGGTTTGCCTCGCGGGCGAACTCGGCGCGGTCCTTGTTACCGTCCGCCTCGTCCCGGACCCGGACCAGCATGGGGCTTTTCATCCCTTCCACGTCCTCGGGCTTCAGGCCGAAATGCTCGGCTTCCCCCTTGAGCCATTCCTTGTATTTGTCGGCGAGGCCCCTGTTGTAGGCCTCGGAAAGTGCGATGGTGCGCCCGTTGCCGGATTCGACCGCTCCGTCCTTGCCCACGATCGGCGCACCATCGGAGGCGGTGGCGCTGTGGCCGAACAGCTCGGGCTTCAGGTCGTTCATGATGTTTGCCATCTGCATTTGGCTGGAAACGCGCTCGCGCTCCCTGGGCTGGATCTCCTGGGGGTATGCCTTGTTCACGTGCCCCTGGATGGTGTGGCTGGCGGTCAGGTCGTGCGCCTCGACCAGGGCGTAGTTGCTCTTCACCTCGTTCATCTTCGCGGTGTAGGCCGTGTTGGGCCGCCCGGTGATGAACTTCGGCTGCTTCTTCCCGGTATCGGTGCTCTCGACCTCCTTCTTGCCGGTGAGGGAGCCCACCGGTTTATTCCCCTTCGCCTCGATATCGCCTCCGGCGAAGGCCACCTTCTTGCCGTCGTCGGCCAAAATCACCGTGTGCCCGTCCTTGTCGAACTTCTGCTGCTTCTCGCTGTCGTCGGTTTCATGGCCGAAGTGCTCGAAGAGCTTCTTTTTCTCGTCGTCCACGGCGGCGAGGTACGGGTTGCCACGGCTGGTGTTGATCGCCTGCAGGCTGGCCACCGGGTCGCTGCCGTTCTTCACGGCTTCGTGCATCTTCTGGATGGTCCGCTGTGCGGATTGCAGCGCGGAGTTCTCCTGGTTCTTCCCCTTGATCGCGGACGGCTCCGGCATGTCCTCCTTCTTGCCGACCTTCGCTCCGTCCTTCTTGCGCACGGCGGAAACTTCCTTCTGCTTCCAGCCTCGGCTCTTCAGGTGCTCCTGGAGGTCCGCGCCGTGCTTCAGGTCGGCTCCGGTGTGTACCTTGTCGCCGTGGGCGTTCTCGTGGGCGATCAGGTCGGGGTGCTTGGCGATGCGCTTGTCCTGGTGCTCTTGCACCACGATGCCGTCCATGCGGGCGTACTGCTTGATGTGGCTCTTCTGCAGCTCCTCCTCGTAGACAATGGCCTTTCTGAAATCCAGTTCCTCCCGCAACGATTTAAGAAACTCCCGCAGGGCGGAGCTTCCCTTGGTGGCGGCGAAGGCCTGCAGCGACAGGGTGAGCGCCTTTTCTACCTTCTCCTTCGTGGTCCCCATCTCGCGGGCGATGGCTGCGGTGGACTGAGGCTCTTGGTAATCGCCCAGGCCGAAATGGCGGCGCAGCAGCTCGGCAGCCTTCGGGTGCATCTCGGCCAGGGCTCCCTCGATCGCGTTGTCACGGTCGATGCGGCGCTTCAGGTCGGAATCCTCGTGGTGGGCGGTCGCCGTCTCGCTCGATATCTCCCGCATACCGGCTTCGAAGTCTCCTTCGGCAGAGGTGTTGAATTCCTCGTGGGTATGGTGCTCCAGTTTCCGCTTCTTCACGTAGCGCAGCGCCGCCGTCTCGCCGTCCTGGATCCCGGTCCAGAATATGCGGCTGTTGTCGCGTTTCCCCATCAGGTGGTCGCGGAATTCGTCCACCATCTCGTCGGGGGCCTGGGCGGTCTGCCTGCGGAAGCTGTTGAACAGGCTGTCCATGAAGGCTTCGTAGGCGTCCATCGACTCCGGCGAATCGTTCACGATCATGCCGTTCTGCACGTTAAACCCTGGCTCGATAATCATCGAATTGGTCCTGGCGAGCTTGTTCAGCGAGTTTTTCATGACGCGCAGCACTTCGGGGTGGGTCAGCACTTTGTCTTCGGTGATTCCCAGGCGGGCGTATCCCTTCTCTGCCCGTTCCCGGACAATCTCTGGCTTCAGCACGCGCCCGTGCCCGCTGACGGCTACGTGGGTGCCCTTCGGTGCCCGGTCCGCCTCGTGCTCCGGGATGGTCCATATCTGCTCGCGGGGGAGGACGTGCTGGGAGGGCTTCAGTACGTTGCCCTGACGCTGCCCGGTCACATGCCAGCCGGATTCGTCGCTGCCGGTGATGGTTCCCTTGCGGCGGCGAGGCATCTCCGGCGTCCGGTACATGATCTTCATGCCGTGGTCCAGCTTCTCGCGTGCCTCGGTCTGCGGGCCTTTGGCTTCGACGTGGACCAGCTTGCCGCTGGCCGTCACTCGGTCGTATGCCTTGTGGTGGGGCTCGGCGGTATGTTCCGACTTCTCGGCAGGTTTGTTCCAATCGAAGGCCATTTGGCTCTTGCGCAGCAGCAGGTACAGCATGATTCCCCCTTTTTGTTCCTGGGGGTGATTCTACGGCCTTTCGTAGCGCATATCAAACTTTTTGCCGGGTGGGATCACTTTGTGGCGGGGCCTTTGGATATCCATGCAGCATATTTTGCGTCTGGGGGAGGAACACCATGAAAATCGCGGAAACCCATAGGGACTTTGGCAATGGCATGAATGGTCGTCTCACCATATACGACGATACGGGCGCGGTGGTCGATGTCATCTTCACCAAGGTACAAAGAGCCCGCCGCTTCTGCGAAGACAACCCGGACAGCCCGGAAGGTAAGCGCTTCGCTGCGGCAATGGCACCTGCAGCGGCTGCAAAGGCGGTCCCGGTTCCTCCGGCTCTCACGGGTGGCAATCCGGAGAACACTGCCCTGATCTGCGCCCAGCGGAAGCTGGTCAAGCTCTACGAGGCGGCCCAGGGAGCCGACCCGGTCCAGGCGGTCGAAGCAATCCGCACCACTCGCGGCCACAAGTACCTGAACACCTGCGACGACTATAAAAAGGCGCTGCTGCTGCACCTTGCTTCTGGCGGTTGATGTATCAGTTTAGGCTGGGGGCTTTACCCCTTTGCAGATATCGTTTTCAGCATCAGGAGTCTCTTTGTGTTAAGCAACAAATCATTTTTCCCTACTCCGGTTTCCCTGGCCTCCCGCATGATCTGCAAAATCAAAGGTCACCCTGTCAAGGTTCTAGAGCCGTCCGCTGGCAAGGGTGACCTCATTGAAGCGCTTCTTTCATCGCACACTCGGCGTTTTTCTGCTGACGACATTTTCGCCATCGAAAGCGACCCCGAACTACAAGCCACCCTCCGTGGCAAGTCCTTCAAGCTGATCGATTCCGATTTCCTGGCCTACTCCGGCCCGGATAAATTCGACCTGATCATTGCCAATCCTCCCTTCGAAAACGGGGAACAGCATCTGCTCAAGGCTCTCGACATTATGTATCGGGGGCAGATTATTTTCCTCCTCAACGCGGAGACCCTTCGGAATCCGCATACCAGCAGCCGAAAGCTCTTAGTCCGGCGTCTGGACGAATGCGGAGCCAGCATCGAATACATTGCTAACGGGTTTTCACTGGCAGAGCGTCGCACGGACGTTGAGGTGGCCCTGGTCAGCATCGTGATCGACCGCCGTGTGGAAGATGACCTTTTTGCTGGCGCTGAAGATATCGCTCAGGAGTCGAAGGCTGCCTTCACTGAAAAGCATGAAGTGTCCAATGGCCGCACGATTTCGGAACTGGTCCTGGAATATAACCGCGCTGTGCAAGTGGGGATGGAAACGATTACCGGCTTTTACCGCAACTATCGGCACATCGGAAAATACCTCACGTTGAACGACGTGGGGGGGCGGCAACAAGGTGGGCGCTCTGCGGAAGACCTCACGGGGAAATTGCAGCACGCAGTGAACCTGCTGCTGCGATCGGTGCGTGTCGACTTCTGGCGTCGCACGCTTGACCTTAAAGATGTGAAAAGCCGGTTGACCGCAAAGAAGCAGGCGGAGTTCGAACACGCCCTGACGGATCGCTGCTTCATGGACTTCACCGAAAGCAATATCCGGCAATTCGTCATGAACCTGATCGGTGGCTATGAGCAAACGCTGACTGAAGCGGTGCTTGATGTCTTCGACATGTTCACAGTGCGGCACTGCTGGGATGATGGCCTGTGGCAGAAGAACATCCACTACTTCAATGGCTGGAAAACCAACAAGGCTTTCAAGGTCGGTCGCCGCGTCATTGTGCCGATCCGGGCCAGTTACGGCAATCCGTTCTATGGCTACAGCGGCTTGCAACTGGATTACAAGGCTGCCGAGGTTCTCGACGATATCGACAAGGTTATGAACTACTTCGATGGCATGGCCGGATACGTTTCTATCTCTGATGCGCTCCGCAAATCCTTTGCCGTTGGCGTTAGCTCCGGCGTGGAAAGTACCTACTTCAAGGCCACAGCGCACAAAAAGGGCACCATCCACCTGACCTTCAGGAATGAAGATATTCTGCGCCGCTTCAACGTCGTGGCTTGCCGGGGCAAGGGTTGGTTGCCGCAAGACTATGGCACGAAGCCTTTCCGCGAACTCACCTGCGAGGCGCAGTCTGTCGCTCAGGCCTTCGAGGGTGCCGTCTCTTACGACAAGGAAGCTAAGAAACCGCTATTTGCTGTTTTGAACGGCGGATCACAGATCAAAATTGGGCTGGCCGCATAGGGCCTTTATCAAGGGAGGTAGTTATGAGATTAGTTTGTGGTCCTGTCACCACCGTGTCGGTTCTTACATCGGTGCGCCGCGCCGCCACTGAGCTGGAAAGCGCCTCCGGGGTTATTTCCACCCCGGACCGCTCGGAGTTCATGTCGGCCTACAATTCGCTGATGGTAATCGTGGAGCGCCAGGGTGAAGTGCTGTGAACGAGCAGCTGGGGCTCTTTTCGGGTGGCGTCCTTTCGCCGTTGGTGAGGCAGGTTCAGCCGGTCCTCGACTTCAGCGTCCGCGCCCTGTGCGTGAAGCCGTACCCGCTGCATCCTCGTGGGTGCCCCAACGTCGGGAAGAGCGAACGCTGCCCGCCTGCGGCTCCGGGCTTCGCCCATGCCTTCGATATCTCTGCGCCGGTCTACGTCGTCGTCAACGATTTCGATCTGGGCGGGTATGTGTCGCGCATGGCCATGAAACATCCAAACTGGAGCGATGCTCAACTGCGTTGCGTGCTCTATTGGCAGGGTACTGCCAGGAAGCAGCTCCGGGCGAAGAGCGCGGCGGCACTGGCCGGGCTCCCTGGGTACGAGGCGACGTGGTGCCCGGAGGGGATGGGCGTCGATGTGACGGCAACCTTGGCACAGATCGGCATTGCCCTGGAGTGGCCTCCGGTCCGGGTGGCACGGCAGGTGGCGCTCCTGGGCAAGCCTCTGCCTCAAGGCTAGACGTGGGCCTTCTCCTCTGCTATAGTCCCCCGCGTTATGATTTAATTACGTACCAGGGAGGGATATCATGAAGTGGTTCGTCGCCAGTCTGCTGTTACTCGTTGCTTTGCCTGCGTGGGCGCAGGACGCTGGGCAATCTACCGCAAGTGAAGCGGACAAGATGTGTCCTGGTGGCATAGAGCCCATGATCAAGCTCGTCTCGGTAAACCCATATGACAGCACCGGAAAATGTTTCAGATATATGGGACGCTTGGTGTATCTGTTGAACAAAAGCCAGGGTATTTATTCGGCAATGTCTGACTCTGCCCCATTTGCTATGGTCGATTTCGGTAAAGCCAGTGCGCCCATGAATTTCTATTCTGGGGTGGTCATAGGGAAGGGTGCCTATTCCTACGAAACAGCCCTGGGCGGCCAAAAAATAGTGTTCTCGTTTAGCTCCATCCCCCCAAACCCTAAAGCCGTTGCTCCCGTCCCCGTAAAGTAAACTTTGCATCCTTTCTAGACGTGTCCTCATTCCTCTGATATAGTCGCCCGCATGTCGTGTGTGGGCGTTTTTAAATGTGAAGACTGCGGGCACGAGTACGATTATCCAACCGAGGCTGGCTTTTGTCCGGCGTGCGGTGGCGGAAGGCATCATATTGCCGGGCGCTGCCCAGGGTGTCTAGCTGAGTTGGAGAGTGATGCTCGTTGCTCGGTGTGCGGCCATGAACCGGAGTAGCGTTCCGGCTGTCCGTGTGCTGGAGGGGGAAGTACTTCGGCCCGGTGGGTTGCCCGATGTGCCGTTGGTGCGCATGGGGGTTTCTCAATCCGGGCCGCTTGCGATCTCTATTTGCGTCCGCTTCACGCCTCCTGTGGTGGTCGAGGCGGAATTCTCTGTGCTCGGCTCTGCTTCACCAACTCCTTCTGCTTCTCTGTCAACCAAGGTTCGTATCCTGTAGCCACGTAGGGGCCTCCGCACTGGCACCAGGGGTGCATGACCCCCGCCACGGCCTTTACTGCTTCCTGCCCGTCCTCTCTCCCCCCTGCTACAACTTTTCCTTTCCTAGTCGGGTGCGCCTTCCTGCCGACGTTGCTCGCGTTCTCCAGCAGATCGCGCAGGCGGAACAGCCTGGGCGTCTTGCTGTCGGCCAGTAGATAGGCGTGCTTGCATTGGGCGCAGGCGGTCGGCATGGGCTTCTTGTAGACCAGGACGTCCGGGCCGTGCAGCTCCAGGATCCTGAGCGCCTCTCCCTTCTTCCCCGTGTCGGTCAGCTCGGTGTATGCCACTCGCTGCCAGTCCCTGGCCTTGTCTTCCATCGTGTGGTGCAGCTCGCTACCGAACTGCTGCCACGTCGTGACCTGCTTCTGCGGGATGGGGATTCCCGCGTCCAGCTTCCTCTCCACGTCTAGCACCTTGGCTTGCAGCGTTTGGCTGTGGAAGTCGATGGCCATCTGCCGCACGCGCTCGCCTTGCTCCTTAGCCCAAAGCTTTCCTGCCTCGGTGGCCACGTCGCCCGCGAAGTTCCTGATGTAGATCCCGGCGTGCTGCTCTGCCATTGCGATGGCGGCAAGGTCCGGCTTCTTCAGGGGCATCTGGACGGCGAGGTGCATCACCTGGTCGAAGCTCTCCCCCTGCTCCACGGCTTCCGCCATGCGCCCCAGGACAAAGGCGTTGCGCAGCATGTGCATCTCGGGGGGGACCGACAGGGCGAACGTCTCCGGCGTGATATCCTCCGGGACGAGGCCCAGCCGTTGCCAGCGCATGAGCTGCGCCGAGTCCGGCTGGTATCCTTCATCCATCTGGGCTGCTATGAACTCGTAGCGGTCGGTGATCGCCTGCTGTAGCCTGCGGAGCTGTTCTGGGGTCATGCCTTGGTCCTTCTAATCGGTTTGGCCAGTGCCGGGTTCGGTACTCTTCCTTCCGGGACAATCTTCACCCGCTGTGTGTCCCCCGTGGTCGTGCGCAGGATGGTGGTCTGACCCGGTTCAAGGTCGCCGATAAAGTCTTCAGTTGAGACGTGCTGTGTCTCAATGGCCGCCCTGATCTGGGCAAGCGTCATTTCGGGCTTGACCATCGCTGCTGCCGCCGTTCTCTGCTGGTCTGCAGCGGGGGGCGGGGGTATGGCGTAGCGTTTGCCAGGATTTGCTGCTTGAATCGTTACCGGCTGCTCCGGTGCCCCTTTCTGCTCGATGTGGCTCACCGTACCCCTGGTGTTGGTCCTGGTGTAAGCCTTGGGCTCGCCCTTGATCCAGCCGCACTCATGCCGCCCGCTCTTTGCGATTTCTGTTTTTTGGCCGCACCCACAATGGCAATATCCGTGTGCAATTGTCTTTTGCTCGGGGTTGCCTGTCATACTCACTGTTCCTCCATGATCTGCTGCGCGTAGCGCTCGATATCCCGCAGGGCCTCCTGGTGCTGTCGCAGGAACAGGCGGTACAGGTGCCGCATAGCCGGGTGCCTGGGCTCCTTCGGCTCGTCGTCGCAGGCCTTCCGTCTGATGGCCTTCTGCAGCTCCTCGCTTATTCCGGAGTCGTCGGCCAGGGCGGCGAGGGCCTTGATCAGCTCCTCGTCGTCCAGGTTATGGCTGATGGTAGCACTCATGATCTGGGCACCTCTATCTCAAATACTCTGTAATATCTCTCGTGTCATGCTCAGTAATCGTAATTTCTTTACTAAAGTAGGTGCCTATCGTAATCATCACCCTTGCACCCTTGTCGACAAGTAGTGTGAATATACCATTAGATGAAACGACAGTTTTCCTGCAGGATGCCGTCAGAAGTGCGCCGTTTGCCGTTTGGTCGACCATAGGTCTTACAGCCACCTCATCTCCATTTGCCCAGGCGGTGCCCAACTCTTTCACGTAGCCAAACAGATTTTGCAGGCTTGGGTTTGGCGGCAAGGGGGGCAGGAGCGACCCTACAAAACTTTGGACTCCGGCTGCGCTGTAGGTCTTTATTAACTGATACTGTGCTGGGTCTGCGTTAACCATTTGCCAGATATATTGTCCAGTCACAGTGTCCATTTGGATTTCGCTTAATAGGCTCCTTCCAAGTTCGGCGAATGAACCACCGTCTATGGAGGCATACCAAATCACTCCAATGGCAGCATCCTCATTGGCGCTGGGGACAGGGTTTTCGAATGTTATTGTAAGCATTGGCGCTCCTGTTGATCAAAGTATTTGCTTCACGCTTTTCAGTCGTGAGGGCTGTCTGCTGCCTCCTGCCATTTGGATACCCTGAAGTACGGTTGTTCTGACTGCTATTGCTGCGACGATTAGCAGTTTTGCTGTGGTCTTTGTCCGTGGATATTGAGCAGTGACCACGGCTGGCATCTGGTGGCTTTTGTATGCCTTAATAATTATCTTGCTGCCGTGGGATGCTATTTGGGCAACAACTGCTGCTGCCGGTTTACGCTTATCGTAGACATCATCTGTCCCTAGCCAGTCAGGATAGATCATGCGGGTGTCCTCGTGTTCTTGTCCGAGCTGATCGTGAACGACTGGAGCAGCGTCAACCCATCGTCGTCATAGATGCTGACAAACAACCCGTCACCTGAGACAATGGCCTTGTTCGTTTGCATCTTGCGGCCCTTGGTAGCCTGAGTGTTCGCCCCTTGCGCCGCCTGGAGTGCCGCCGTCAAAGTAGCGTCCTGTTCGGCAGATAACCCGCTGCCGGTTGACTGCGTGACCACGGTGGACGCTGTACTCTGAATCAGGAGCACCTGGACCCCCGCTGAGTATGCTACAGGGTCTCCACCGAATCCTCCGACGAGGTTGCCGCCGGAGATTTTGGCGATGTAATTTCCCGCCTCGAATCGAATCTGCCAATCGTCCAGTAGGTTGACGGTGACACCGACACTGACACCACTTCCGAGGCTTTCTTTTCCGCTGGCGCTGGCGATGCTTCCATAGGTAATCCCTTGGGCGGATGCTTCCGCTTCCCTGATGTCTGAGAGCAGGTCAATCACCAGCAGCGGCGATTGACTCTCTGCGATGGTGATTATCTTCTGGCTGAAATCGTAGGCGTAAATCAATGGAGCCTCCGATTAGACCGCTATGGTGTCGGCGGTCCTGATTGCGCTGATGGTCAATCCGGCGTTGGTGACGGAGCCGGTGTTTTCAAACGGCAGGATGCCCTTTTTGCGCACCCTCGCTATGACATCGAAATCGGCCAGATAGGTTATGGCCGGTGCTGTCACAGTCGTTCCTGCTGCATCGGTGTCGATCAACGGCACGTAGAAGTCGCCTGTGCTGCCAGTCGGATTCGGTGCCACCCCTGTGAACGTGGAGCCAGATTTGCCGCTGTAGGTGTAGCGGGTGTCTCCCACGCGGATGACTCCGGTTGCCGGTACGTCAGTAGGAATCGGCACCGTTGCCACGATGGTATTGGCCGTGACGCTGGCAATGGTAAACTGGCTCTTGTTGACCGTCCCTGCCGAGGATCTGGCAACCAGCACCCTGTCACCAGCAACGACGCCGGAGACAGCAACAGAGATCGATACGGGCGGCGTCCTGACGGTCCCTCCAGCGTCGATCAACTGCATCTGCATAGGGTCGGCAACCCCTTTCAACCAGACGCCTCTAGCACCAAAGAATTTCCCGCCCGCGAAAGTGCCAAAGGGCGCGGCCTTGACTGCCGAGTAAGCCCCGTTTGCAGCCTGGTAGAACCTCCCGGCAGTCGTGTTGCCGGTGCCGACTGCACCAGTTGCTTGCCTGCGCGTGTGGTACTTGAGCAGTTTGTACGCCTGAGCACAGGTATAGCCGGTGGCGTCAACCTCCACATCGTAGTTCTGCGCCCCGTTGCCGTCGCCAATGTCCCGGCTGACCGTACCGAAAGCGACGGTCATGGTGCCGATGGACGCCGTTGCTGCATCGTCGTTGAGGTCGGTGGAGGTCGCCAGCGGGACGGGGTTTCGTCCACCGGTCGCCGTTGCCGTGACTTGGAAATGGTCGTAGCTGTCGCCCAGGTTGCGGATGTAGGCGGTGACTTTTTTGCTGTCATTGTCCACCCCTGCTGCCGCGACCTTGATAAGCTGGTCAATATGGCCGGTGCTGTATCCGGCATGAGAAGCAACGAGGGCCGCACCCTGCTGCCAGTAGACCACGGACCCTGCATTGATGGAGCCGAGCGTGTAGAAGTTCGCCCAGATGTCATTCCCGCCGCCCTTGTTGACGATGATGGAGCCGCCATACAGGTACTCCAGATCTGAATCGGCGTTGAACTCCCACCCGTTGATAAGCTCGTACTCGGTCGGGGTGTTCGCTTTCACCGGCACGGAATCGTCAATCTGACCCGCATCGTCAAACAGATCCATGAGCCAGGAGTAAAAGGCGTTGACCGTGTAGCGGGTTGATCCGCTGGCGTGGCTGATCTTCTTGGTGGTGTAGTTGAGGCTGAAATCGTCTTGAATAGCCATGATGCTCTCCTATGCTATCGTGTCTGGAATCTGCGAGACGTTGAGGCTGAATCCTGTAGTGGTAATGGTGCCGCTGTATTGATAGGGCAGGTATTTCGGCGCAGCGGAGCCCTTGCGGACCTTGACGGTGATCGCTGTGTCTCCGGTGTAGCTGTAGGTAAGGGAGTGGGAACCGGACGCGCCTATGGTTGTTGGCGCTACAATCTCGCTGCCGTCGCTGTCTTTGTAGATGCCGAGAACGGAGCCCTGGACCATGCCGGTCAGGGAGATGGTGACTTGCTGAGGTGCAAGCCCCTCCCCGTGGTCGAACTCAAAGGCACCGATGTCGATAACGTTGTTGGGATAAGTTGATGCTTGGTAGTTCGGCACCGTATGATCGGCAATGTCTGTTGTTGCAACTCCCTCCAACGTGATGCCCGAGTTGACCTGCAATTTTGAAGCAGTTGCGGGGCGGAAATCGTTATTCGCATAGTCCATAAAATCTGAAAAGTCCGCCGCCAGAGTGACTGGACTTGTCCCCCACGGTGTGCCATTGTCAGAAGCATTGTTGCCAAGAAAGCAGTTTGTGGGTGCAGCAGACCAAGGATTTGTGCAGCCTATGGCTATGTTATTCCAGGATGGCGTGTATGATCCCCCAGTATTTACGAATCCATCGGTACATTTAGCGACGATGTTGTTGTAGCATTGCGCCGTATCCGCAGCATTCGAGGAATTATGCTGTATCCCCTTTACGGCAGAAATCACCACATTGTGATGCGCGACAGCGCCTACAGCGGTAGCCCATATTCCGTAGTACCCGCCATAGGCAAGGCAATTCCGAACTGTACAATTCAGTGCGAATGCTCTGACTGCCGCTCCGGTCGTAGGTGATGCTGCAGTGCCCAAAAACTCTAAGCCGTCAACGGTGAAAGTCATGCCACGGTAAAGCAGCTGCGTCACCTGGGACGGAGTCTGCAGCACGTAGCCTGCACCAAACACCCCGACATGATATGCAGGCGTTCGCGTCGTCCCCACTTTGGAATGGACGGTCATGGATCGCCACTTGAAGGCGAAGTCGGCACCGACACCACCGCCCTGGTAGTCCGTCCAAGCGTCATAAACTTCTATCACGATGTCTTTGGAGTAATCGGTGGTCATGGCGTCAATGGCGGTATCGGCGGCGTTCATCCCCGCATAAACCCGCTCACTTCCCGCCGTGCCGTATCGTGCCTTTTGGTCGACCGTCCTCGATGCCCAATACTCACCCACGATCTTGACAGCAGATCCCGCCGCCGTAATGTCGAGCGCGTCGGAACCGTCTGCCATCGAGGAGATGAGAAACGTGCCGGCGGCAAGGGAGCTCGCGGAGACGTAATAGGTGGTGTCCGGGCTGACCTGTACCCCGCCTATAGAAGGGAGAGTGGTGGACGTGGCAAGAAACCGAAACGCATGACCGACCGGCATCCCGTGATTAGCCAGTGTCACCGCGTCCGTAGAGGTGGAAAGCGTCACGGCAGTGGAGAGGCCAAGGCAGGTTAGGAGTGAGTATTCGGTTGCCATATTGCTTTCATCCTCTTATGCAGTAACTACCTGCGCCGAACTGTTTACTTCTCTGTTATATATGTGTTTATGCCATTTGGATTCCCAGTTGACACGATATCTCCTTTGTAAAAGTGTGGTTCTCACAGCTGGTCCTCCAGGTCGATGTGGAGGAACTTGACGGGGGCGGGCCGCTTGGCCTTGCGCAGCGCCTTCTGGACTGGCTGGCCCTGGTCGTCCTCCTCTCCATCATCCTGCGGCTGTGCCAGCATCTGGAAGGTGTTGAGGTAGTTGGGGATAGGGACGTCTGCCGGGTAGTTCCACGGGTTGGCGTCGTACTGCTCCTTCTTCGGGTCGCCTTCCTGCAGCTTGTTGTACTGCTCGGGGGGGAGATAGAAACCCAGCGGTTGGTCCCCTTCCTCCATCCTGGCCTCGTTCTTCGTCTTCCACTTGCCGACCTTCTGTACTCGGATTTCCGTCGCTTGCTTCTCGTCCTCGGGATTCAGGCCGACGATAACAATCTTCAGGTCGTCGTACCTCGGCTTCACGATCGCGTCGGTCTGCCAATCGCAGAGGTCGCCCAGGGCGGGCATGAGTCCCTGTTCCTTGCTGAATTCTATCTCGCTTGCCGGGTCCGGGGAATTCAGCGAGCCGCCGCCCTGGCCGGAGTCCATCTCCAGGTTCAGCGTGCTCGGGTGGGCTCCGTATGCCGCTGCCTTGAACATGACCAGCATGCGGAAAAGGGTATCGAACAGCATGTCCTTCGGTGTGTCGCGCAGCTTGTGGGTTTCCAGCTTGAAGCTGTCCATCTCGCCTGCCGGGATGATCGGCAGCCGCCAGTTGTTCCCGACTCCGCCCGCCTCGCTCATCATCTGCTGCTTGAATGCCTGGAGCCCCTCGGCGTCAAAGTCCCCCGCGATGGTCATGATCGCTTCAGGGTAGTTGGTTTTGAACATCTCCTTGTTATAAGTCCAGGCCATCAGCAGCGTGGTGGTCACGTCCAGGGAGAGCTCCAGTTTGCTGGTGCCGTAGCCGAACCGGTTGAGCCGGTCGGAGGGGTTCGATATGTGGACGCTGATCTCCTCGTCGGTGTAGGCTCCCACGATCATACCGTCCACGAGCTGCACGTATGCCGAGCGGGCGAGGTCGAAGCCGGTCGCGTAGCTCATTTTCTCGATGCTGGCGGCGGTGACCTTCCCGTCCTTTTCGTTCTTCTTCGCCCAGGCTCTCAGGCTCTCGTCCACGGGCTTGATCGTCTCGCCGGGGAGCCAGTGGTAGGCGGCATAGCCCTGGCCGTCGCGGCGCTTGTAGCGCAGCATAACCTTCCGGTCTATGATCAGTTCGGCTTTGGTGCAGACGGATACAAAGTCTTTGATGCCGGTGTGGGGCCTGATCTGGTGGGGGTACAGCTCGCTGTACTCGGCGGGCGTGGGGTTGGCGATCAGCTTCTCCATCTCCCTGCAGCGCTCGTCGTCGTTCTTGCTCCCCTTGTAGTCCGGATCGTCGTGGCGGTCGTGGACTACGCGGAATCCGACCTCTTTGGCCTTGCCGCTATTGGCCTTCTGCCAGATGCGTTTCATCTGGTCAACGCGGGCGCGGATCAGGATGGCGTCGATAAACGATTTTTCAGCGGCTTCGTAGAGGAGGGGCATCATGGGGGTGCCTGCGGGCTTTTCGCGGGCTCCGTAAGACACCATGTTTTGGGCGAGGGCGAACTTGGAGAAAAATTGGGCCTTGTTCTCCTCTTTGCGCAATTCCTTGGCTTGTGACTTGATGAAGTCGGTGGCCGAGTGCTTGGGGACGATCAGCCCCGACGGCATCTGCATCGATTCTTCAAACAATCCCTGGAGGGAAAGGCTATGTTTCAACATGAATGCTCCTTGCGGTAAGGCTTTGCCAGCCAATACCGCAAAGAGTACCTGTTGCTGTAGCGTATATCAATGTTTTTGCCTACTGCAGCGCTCCCTCGGGGTAGTTGCGCTTCTTGGTGTGGCTCACCCAATCCGGCTTCTCTACTTTCTGCCCGGTACTGCAACTGGTGCAGATGAATCCCTTGGGTATGGTCTTCTTGGTGAAGGTGCCGTGGAGGTGGTCGCAGATCGCACACCGCACCTCTATTTCCGGCTCCGGTTTCTTCTTGGCCATCGGTCGTCCTCTGACGGGTCGCGCCCGTCGTTTCGGTTTTGGTTTGGAGCTGCTCTCGTCGAAGTTGTTCCCCAGGGCGATCCACTCGGCGTTGTACTTGGCGACCACCTGTTCCGGGTCGACGCCGTACTTTGCCCAAAAGGCCGGGCGGCTGTTCCCTGGTGCTTCCAGCTCTACGTGTAGGTCATGCCGGAGCGGTATCTGCCGGTCGTCCCCGCATTTCCCTCCCATCGTGCCGTGGCCGGGCAGCTGCTCGTGATGGGGGTCGTTCGGGCCGGGCGTCTTCTTGATGCAGCACGGCTTGGCTGATATAAAATCGGTGTATTCCTGGGAACGCCAGGGCTTCTCCTTCCAGTTCGGTTCCGCCACTACGCGGCCTTCTTCGGCAGGACTGCCTTGAACTTCTGGTGCAGGATGCTGCCGTGGCCGATATTGGTCAGGCTGTTGGTATCCAGGTACTCGTCGGCCTCTCGGACAACCGCTCGCAGTTCCTGCGCCACTTGGGCAGGCGTTTTGCCTTCGAGCCGCTGCAGTACGACCGCGAGCGGGCCGACTTCCGGGTGGTATACCTGCATCTCAAGGTAGTTTTCCGAAAAGGAGGAGGCGAAAACCGATACCAGGGCAGCGATCACCGCTTCGCCGAGCGGGTGGGTACCGGAAAGTTCAAGCTTGCCATTCTCGAAGTGCAGTTTCTCAATGTGCAGCGCTTCGCTCATGAGGCCCTGCAGCCGCTGGATTTCCTCGGTCAGGCTTTCGATCTTGGCGGTTTTCTGGTGCCCGAGGGCGTTCCCTTCCCGGCAGATTTCCGTGAACTGGCGCAGCAACTCCCGCGACTTCTCCAGTTCCGCCTGGGCATCCTTTGCCCAATAGTGCAGCACCTCCTCGGTCATGGTGGGCCGATACTTCTCCACGGGCGCGGGGAGCCCGGAGGGGAGGGTGATAAGTGCCTGGACCGGAATTTCCGTTGTCAGACGCTTGACCTCCTTCTCGGCGGCGTCCGCCCGCTCGGTCTGAATCCGGCAGTTCTCGCGCAGTTGCCGGATCATGTCTTCCGCCTCGTTCAGCTCCTGTTGTTCGTCGCTCATGCCTCGGTGTCCTCTTGTCTGTCTCCGCCCCAGACTACAACCTCGGCGGTGATGGTGGTGACCTCTACCATTCGGCCTCTGCAGCCGGTGCTCTCGGTCCAATCGACCAGGAGCTTGCGGGCCTTCCCATCGGTCGTGTTGTCCTCGATAAACGACCACTCGCCTTCCCGGTTCAGCAACTGCACGCCGAACGTCTTGTTCTGGTAGAGGACCACCCGGCCTTCGGCGGTCTTCATCGGGGTGGTCTGCTCCTGGCGCAGGCGGCGCTGCTCGTCGGTCAGCATCAGCAGTTCCAGTTCATCGCAGACCGCGAGGCGGGCCTCCCGGACGACGTGCTCCGGGTGCCCGAACGGGTTGCGGGTGATGTTCATGGCCTCGATCAGCTTCATACGCTCTCTCCCTGCGGCTCGATTCTTTGGCAGCGGCTGACCATCCTCTCCTGGCGCTTTTGATTGGTTTCCTGGCGGATTCTCTCGCGCTCGGCGTTCAGCTCCTCGAGGAGCTTGTGCGTCGGCCACCATGCCGGGGGGCGGAAGAAGTTTCCTGCCTTCTCGGCGAGCGTCTCGGTCTTCTTGCGCATCTTGTAGCAAAAGTCCTCGATGGCCTCAAAAAGCACCGGCAGCGCGAGGAACAGGAAAGCGGGGATGGCGAACGGGAGCAGCCATGCGAAGCTGCGTATCTTGAGGGTGGTCGTCTTCTTCACAGCGGGGTGACCTCCTTGTAGCGGTTGCAGGAGCCGCCTATGGCGACGATGCCGTGGTGCTGCAGTTCGCAGGGACCATCGTCCGGTGCGCAGCTTTCGCAAAGGGATTTATCCTTGGTCGGCTTCGGGGATTCCTGGATGCCTTCCGCTTCCATGATCTCCGCGTGCTTCTGCTCGATCATTGCTTTTGCCACCTCGATCGTGGGCCAGCCCTGGGGGCTCTCCTCGTCCATCAGCTCCAGGTCGTGGCACTCGTAGAACTCCACCTTGTTGTCCCCCAGGCGCGGCTTGATCCGCCACATGAAGGGGTGACCGTCCTCGTGGTAGGGGCTCGCGGCCTCCCAGGTGGTGTTACCCATGTCGTCGTTCTCGCCGGTCCAGTCCAGCTTGGGAAGTTCCACCTTGATCCCCGTGACGGTCTTCTGAAGCCGGTTGATGGCGGCACCGATGCTATGGGCCTCCCTAAGCTTCTGGTGGTCCGCCGCCGTGGTCGGTGCGTAGGCGTAGAGGCCTCCGTTCAGGTACATGACGTGCATGGTGTCGCCGTCGTGCGCGGTTGCAAAAACATTGGTCGATTCGACCGGCTGCAATTTCATCTGCGTTCTCCTTTGTCTGGGTTGCTCTCTTCTTCGTAAGGCGGCGCTTTAGTCTGCAGCAGCCCCATCCTTCACCGGGAGGCAGCGGACCTTTCCCCCTTCGGAGCAGGTGTGGGGCGGCTTGTGGCTGATCTTCATTCCGGGTGGCAGGGTGTAGATTATCTCGTCGTGCTCCTGACCGTGCGGGCAGGTCTTGCAGCCTGCCGTGGCTCCTGCCCGGTTGCATTTGACCCGCAGCGGCTTCACGTCAGGCTCCCTGGTGCTGACCGCAGTTCAGCCAGTCCTGGGGATAGACCGGGCAGGTCTTGTTCGCCTTACTGCAGGTGCTGCAGTCTGTCTTTCTCGGTTCGTCTGGCGAGTTGCTGATCTGGTACCTGTACCCGATGTTGACAAGCCCGCTTGCCTTCCGCTCTTCCATGTCGGCGATTGCCTCGGCCTCGGTGCAGTGGTCGTATGATCCGGCGTAGGCATCGTATGCCCAGACGTGGAGGAGCCAGCTTCCGGGAAGGCCGATCTGCCGGTACTCGACCGGGAGGCCCTGGGCCACGTGCAGGCCGATTCCCATCTTCATGCCATCGCTGATCCCGAGGTCGGTGTAGACGACCGCAGCGTGCGCCACGGTGCCCCATGCGAGGCCAGCCATGATGCCCTGGCGGCGCTCCTCTGGCACGTTGTCGCGGAGTACTCCGGGTTGCGTGAACAGCAGGTGGCTGGCTGCCGGACTCTCCCCGCGCATCAGCGAATCGCGCAGGGCTCTCCTGGCGTACTCGACGTTGCGGGCGATCTCCTCCGGCGTTTTGCCCGCGTAGGGGCTTTCCAGGATTACAAGGCGCACGGCGTTTCCTCCTTCGGGGCTTCCGGGGCGGGCTCCTCCCTCTCGTACTTCTCACCGCAGAAGGGGCAGCAGTTGAACATGAGGCTGACCTTCTCGGCCTTCTCCCTGGTACCGCCGCCTTTCTTCACCGGGAAGGTCGCGGTGCGCTTGATCGGCATGCAGGCCTTCACGGTCACCTGGGCTCCGAAAATGAAGGCGTAGCCCTCCAGCTTCACCTTGTGATCGGTCGCCTCCGGGTGCTCTTCCTTGAAGGCCTGCAGCAGCCTCGCCTCGATCTTCTCTCTGCAATCACACATTGCTTACTTCCTCCGTTGTCGGGTTTCTCCAGTCCGTCTTCTCCACCATCTCGGCGTGCAGGTGCTGCTTGTGCTTGCCGCACCAGAGGCAGGTGCGCTCCTTGCCATCGGCGCTTTCCTGCCAGCGCTCACGGTCGAAGTAAAGGGTGTGGGCCGGGTCGATAAAGCATTTCCCGCCTACGATGTACCGCTCCCACCAGTCCGCAATGATCTCGAACTTCATCCTGGGCGGGTAGGCGTAGCCGGAGGCCTTGACCCCGGTGCAGAGGATTTCGCTCAGGCGCGAGCCGTGGAGCCATCCTTCATCCAAGTTGCCCAATCCGATATACAGGCTGCTGGCCTGCGTCCTGGTCGGGTCGAAGCTGCCCGCGTCTTTGGTGGCGATGGCCACGAACAGGTGCAGCTGCCCCTTGCTGTTGCCCCTGCAGGCCTTTCGTACCCAACGCCAGAGGTTCAGGCTGAACCGGTCGGCTTGGCTGGTGCTGGTCGGCGCGATCTGCGGCAGTATCTCTTTCGCGTGCATGGTGTCTCCTTCTGTGGCGTCCCCTACTGGAAGGCTCCGCCGTAATTTGCTATATCCTGACCGGTGTCATCTTCTCGCAGTGGACGCACTTCGTCCTGGTCCTCTCGTCGAGCTTCTTTGCTGCCGCGTTCAGTTCCTTTTCCCGGTACCCGATTGCGTTCAGCTCCTCCATGCGCTCGATAATCCAGCCAATGGGATCCAGCTGGCGGTTACAATCTCCGCAGACGAGCCCGTCGACCGCGTGGATAATCAGGTTCGTGTGGGCGCACTTGCCTTCGAGCTGGCGCACCTTGCGGCTGGCTCTAGCCACCTCGATATTGATCACGTTCCCTGGCAGCGTCACCTTCATGCCTTGGCCCTCTCCGGGTTGCCGTCATACCAGTGCTGCAGCTTCGCCATCTTGTTGGCTTCCCCTGCATCTATGCCTACCTGGGTGATCGTCCCGTTCTGCACCAGGATCCGCACCATCGCGTTGAGGTGTCCTATCTCCAGCTCCAGCCTTTGGCGGTTGGTAACGCCGGGCCTCTCCGGGTGGCAATCCTCAATGCCGAAGCGGATAATCTTCGACTTGATGATGGCGGCCCTGGCGCAGGTGGCTGCGATATCCGCCAGCACCTCGCCTACCTCGGCCAGTTCCTCGGCCATGATCTCCAGGTTCTTTGCGGTATCGTCGTACTGCTGTTGGCTCATGCGGTTATCTCCTCCGGGGTGATGGTGACGCTGATCGTGAGCTGCTGGCGGCACTCGTCGCAGCGCTCCTGGGCCACGACCGTGGGCTCCGTCATGGGCGCGTAGGGCTCCTTATGCCGGAGGTCAAGGGTCAGGGGCTTTCCGCATCCTGGGCAGTTGGTGTAGAGCTGCATGGCTCCTCCTTTGTGATGTAGGGGTTATTCTCGGCCTTGATCAGGTGCAGGACGTTGTGGAGGTGGAGGCGGCGCAGAGCACTCGACATCATGCCGTGCTCGGCCTGTAGGTTGCGCTCGTTGCGGAATTGTGCGTCCGTGTTCCAGCAGTTCCACTTCGCCCCGACGATCTGCCGTGGCTTCCCCTTCTCGTTTACCGCCACGAGTCCCCAGCCTTTAGGAAGGTCGCTGGGTGTTATGATCCCCTCGGGTGCCATGAAAAAGCGGTAGGTGCCCACTCCCATCTCCGGGCGCTGGCGGAAGTACTTCTTCTTGTCGCTCAGGAAGTCCGCCCGGCTCACCTTGCATTCGACCAGGATCGAGCCGTCGCCTCGGAAGCCGATGGCGTCCGGTATCTCACTGGTGGCAATGCAGGCCAGCTCGGTGAAGGCGAAGCCGCATTTGCGCGTGCCGATCAGCCAACGGTAAGCTATCTCTACGAGTTCCGAGTGCGTCATCTTAGCCATTCCAGCAGGAAGGCACCGAAGATGTCGAGCCTGGAAACGGTGATGGCGGTGGCGCATTTCTCCGGCTTCCTGAATTTTCCGAGGCAGCCGATGATTTCAATTTTCAGCCTACCGTTGCAGAGGTAGCGCTTGGCCCTTGGCGTCTTGAGCAGGGTAGGAGCGACAAGCTTCTTGATCTGCCGGTGGTGCAGTATGTCCCCCTGCTGTACGCAACCAATCTCGGCGTGCCAGTGGAACCGCTCGTGCTCCCCGTCGTAATAGGCCAACCTCAAGCTGTACCAGTACCGGTGCCCAGTGATGGCGTTGATGTATTTCATCAGCATCTAGTGCAGCCCTCCTTTGGCTCTGCGCTGGTCTTCCCTGGCTTTGTACTTCCTGCGGTTGCTCCAGGCGTCGTATGCGGCTGTGAGCACCACGATTCCCGCTGCGAGTGCTGCGGCTCCAAGTATTTTGCAAAACTCCGTGGTCATTTTTTGTTGCCCTCCCTTTGTTGATATGCGCTACAGCTTGGATACAAGTCGAGATAAGCCTGAATGCCTGGGCCGATCCTGACGACCGTCTTGTCTTTTGGTACTGGGTTGCCGAATCGGGTAAGCTTTGGCGGTTCCCTGTGAAAATCGCTTTTGTATGCCCGGCAACAGTATTTTTTCTGGTACTTTTTCAGTTCGTTGCCACATGGGCAGGATCTCAACTTTGCTGCGTTCACTGCTACCCCTCGCATCCCATCTGGTAGTGTCCGGCGCAGGGGCCATCGGCGCAGAAGGGGAGCGTCTTGTGGTCAATGAACTGCTTATTGACCATCCGTTTTTTCCAGCTGCTGTACTCCTGCCTGCTGTTTCGGAAGCTGATCTGGCTGTTTTTCAGCTCGCCCTGCAGGCGGGGCCTGCCACACTGAGCGCACCTGGGCCAGTCGGTGATCTGGTAGTAGAGGACGGTGGTCTCCTCTCCGGTGACACAGTTGCGGACAAGGAGACTCTTGCCGGTGTCCTCGATCACCTCGTGCTCGTCCTCAATTGCCTCGTGGGGGAATTTTCCCGCTTTAATGTGGAACTTGTCGCCTGCCTTCATCATCGTCTCCTTGCCACTGTGGTGGGTGGTACAGGCTCTCTATGTGAAGCCGGGAGCAGGGCCGGAGCCCTTAACTCTGCCGACCGGCGTTGCGTTGCTGCTCTTGCTCGATCGCTTCGCTCTTTTTCATGTACTGCGTTCTCCCATTCAGATAGAAAGCAACGACCGCGTCTGTGCAGCAGTAGTGGCAGGGCGGATCGTAGTATTCGCAGTCGCACGGGATGATCTCGTATGGTGCCTTTCTGGCCATGCTAGCCTTTGCCTCCTTGCTTCACTCCTCGGGGGATTGCGTCGCAGACGAACTGGTATGTGACGTCCATCTCCTTGGCGATCTCCCTCCGCTTCTTTCCCTGGCCGAACAGCAGCCGCGCCTTGGTCCTGGCGATGCCTCTCTCTGCAGGCGTCACTGCTCTACCTCTCTGGCTGCGGCTGTCGCCATGCGCTTGTAGATGTCCTTCATGATGTCCCAAGGAACATCGATCTTTTCGGTGTAGGTGAGGTTGCCGCTGCAGATCGTGCAGTCTGCCTGCGGTCCTTCTTCCTCGGCGTAGCAGGAGGGGCAGGTCTGTTCCCGCTCGATCGTGAACTCCCCGATGCAGTCCATCTTCATGGCGCTGGTGACCTGAGGCCTCGGATAAGCTGCGCACCCTTCCGGGTACCTGGGATCGATCGGTATCTTCATCGTTTCTTTGGGCATCGTTGTCTCCGCCTTAGTGCCTGATATCTACGCTGCCGAATACAGCGTCCACGTCATGCTCAGCCAGCGGGTTCCTGGCCGACATGTCGCCTCTCTCGTGGAGCCCGAACCGGACCCACTCCTCTATTTGCGCCTCGGTGGCGTCCTCGGGGACGTCCGCTTCGAACTGCACGCTGATCCGTTTCATGTGGTCGTTCCCTCCTCTTCTATAGAAAGCCTGCCGTTTAATCTGCTGGGCATGTACGGCTTGGGCCTGGGGATGCCTGCCATGAACAGGTCGTTCTTCAGGATGAGCCCGTCGCATGCTACCCGGCAGATGCCTGGGATACGGCGCTTACCGCTCAGGTAGTCCTGGAGGGTGCGGCGCTTGGTGTCCAGCGCGATCACCATGTCCCTAGGCTTGAGCCCGAGCCTGTCCATTACCTGGGCCAGCTCTTCAGGCGTCATGGGGCTGGGCTTCTGTGCTCTCTGCCTGGGTTCAGCCATGGCTAGAGGCCCGTCATGTGCTGCAGAATCTCGACCGCAATATGCCTGGAGGCGTCCTCGACGATCTTCCTGACAATCCCTTGCCGGTCCAAGGTCAAGGCCTCATGGTGCTTGATGGTGATCTTCCCGGTAATCTCCCTGCCGTTGAGGGTGAATATGTAGGCGATCTCCTGGTTTGTGGTCGTCCTCGGCACATGAACTATCGCGCCGAAGTTGAGGGCGTTGTCGTTCACCTGGATCCGGTGCAGGAGGTTCTGGTACGCCTTGTCCTCGATCTCCTGGTAGAGCCGGATGCTGTCGTCCGTCGGTGCCCGGTGCTCGTGGACCGTGACAGTTTTCGCGTAGGGCGCTGCCTCTTTGCCTTGCTGGATGGTTACGCGGTCAAACATTTCTGCTCCCTTTTCGTCGTTTTTGCACGCATAGCGTGCGTTTTGCGCGAGCTGGCGTCAAACCGACTCCACCGATGCATCCTTTACGACCGCCCAGCAATGCGGGTCATTGTCCGAAGGATCCTCTGCACGCCTCCGAGCCAAGCCGATGTTGAGTTTGTTCGCTTCCCGAAGTGCGGTCAATTCGTCCGGCTGGTCGATTACGTCGTCCGGACCGATCAAGTGGACCACCCATACGGCGTCCTTGGGTGCCGGTGCATGGATGGGGCTCTGGAGGTCTTTCGCAGTGATCTCGTACTTGGGCTTGCCATTGGCGGTCACCACCACGGGGTCGTCGTTCTTCAGCACGTGCTGGGCTACGGCGGCGCAGGCGGCTCCGGTTACGTCTTCCTTGTCCGCTGCCCAGGTCTGGCCGTCTTTCAGGACGTGCCCGGCGTAAATGCGGTTGGTGAGCGGCGAGGTTCCGATATGGAGGGGCTTCTTGGGCATCTTGTCTTCTCCTGTTGTCTATTTACAGCCGAGGTCGGTGGGGGTTGCGAGCCGTGCCCGGCCCTGGATCCTGCCAGTGAGCACGCAGTGCCTTTTGGCGCAGGCGATAGCCTTCTCCTCGGTGGCCGCTCCTATGTACATGATCCTGGTGTCCGGCTTCTTGCCGCTGCCTTTCGAGAGGTAAACCACCCACTTCTTGAACGGCTTGTCGCGCCAGTATGCTTCCGCGTCAAAAAACAAATCTCCCTGGTGTGCCATCGCGTGTGCCTCCTCGTTTCTTTCCTACTGTAAGGCGGCGCAGCAGGCTGATGGCTCGCTGAACAATTCGCCGTTTATCTCGGTCGGTCCCTGGGTGTTGTAGCCGTTCACGACGCTGCTGTGGGCGGCGATGTGGTGCTTCTCGCGCTCGGATATAAAGGCGTCGCTCTCAGCAAGGCTCAGTTGGCTGGGCACGTTCACTATCTCGATCACCTCGAAGGTCCAATCGGTGATCGACGTGTCCTTGATCGCCCGGTGGAACTTCGTGTCGCATCCCTGGAAGAAATGCTGGTACCAGCGCAAAGTGAAAACCTGCCGGGTCTTCCCGATGTAGCACTGGCCGGTGGCCTTATTGGTGATCCGGTAGATCACGGGGGGCGTGCTGCGCCATACCTCGCTGAAGTAGTCCCCGTTCTCGACCGCGTGGGCCTTCGAGCACTCGGTGCTGCAGTAGTCCGAGCCTCCCCCTGGGTTGCCGAAGCGGTACTTCTCGATAATCTTGAACGGCTTGTCGCAGTGCTTGCAAAGCGTGACCTCGAACAGCCTCCGGGTGAAATGGTCGTCGGCCTTGATCTCCTTCAGGCTCAGCAGGAACTCGTTGCTGTCCAGGTCAGCCTGCAGCACCCTGGTGGGGAAGGTGCGACCGTACTCCTCCTCGATCATGGCCTTGGCGGTTTTCCGGTCGGGCGCTACCACCATGTTCGAGGCGAGCGGTGGCCAGGACCAGTTGCCGAAGCCGCTGCCGGTTTCCTTGCCCTTGATCTGGTATATCCACTCCTTCATGCCGTGGCCGCCTGCTGGGCCTGGGGCTCGACGCTGCGGTCCCGGTCTCCCTGGATATACCTGCGGATGATGCCGCCGTTCTTGTTGAAGTAGGTAATGTCCCACCAGGGGTGGCAGTTGCTCGGGGTGTTCCACTCGTCGAACAGCACGTCCAGGTTGGCGCTGTCATTGTGGCCGACGATGGTCCCCATCCTGCCGCCCTGGAGCACGCGCATGCCGCAGTAGGCGAACTCGATATTGCGGTACTTCGCGTTGCGCTTGAAGCCCTCGCTGGTCGGGTAGCAGTCCCCGCCTGCAACGCGGGCGTGCAGGTAGGGCAGGTACTCCTTGTACGGGTCGTTCGACTCCAGCGTGTAGAGCCAGTAGAAGTACTTCGCCTGCGACCTGGACCGTGCGTTGTAGATCACGCAGTAGTCTTCTGAATCGCCGAGCTGCTTAACCCGGTAGGGCCGCAGTTCCCCCTTTGCTTGTGTGGCCATCGTCGTCTCCTCAGAAAAAGTAGTTGTGTGTGCAGTCCCTGGAGCTCTTACAGCCTCGAGGGCTGTGCCCCTGGCACGGTGTCCCGTACTTGGTGCCACCATTCCGGCAGATCACCTGCAGCGGGCCGACAAAGGGCTCCGGACCGTCATAGGCGACACGGGCGCAGGCTGTCGCGTCCTCGGCTCGATACGGCGATGCCTTGCCCAGAACCTCCAGCACGTCGATCCTGATCCGGTGCGGGTCGTCCCTGCCGTAGAGGTCCATGGCCGCCTGGACGTCCTCGGGGGTGATATAGTCTCGGCCTGCTTCCCTGGCTATCTCTGTGACGGTGTTGGGGCACGCTAGAAATCCCATGCGTCCTCCTGGCGGGCCTGCTGATCGGCCTCGACGCAGCTCTCTCCCATCGCCTTGGTGCGGTCCTGGAACTCCTTATCCATGCAGGGGCCGCAGACGTTGCCCATGCAGCTCTTGTGGATGGTGAAGTGCCCTTCCTCGATCACCACCAGCTTGTGGTACGTGGTGCCCGGCTCGATCGTGAGACCGGCGTCGCAGCGGTGCGGTTTCTTCGCCACGTGCGTGGTGTCCTGGAGCACCTTGAAGTCCCGATCCTCGTCGTCCGGCTCCGGGTCGCCGAAATACCCCATGTCGCGCAACGTGTCGCAGGATGATTCGAATGCGTGTCCTCGCATTATGCCTTCCTCCCTTTCTTGACCAGCTCCGCCTCGATCACCTGCGTCCCGTGCGGATACCGCTTCCGCATGATCTCCTGGGCCTCATCCTCGCTTCTGGCGTCCACGTAGTGCCCCTGGCGGTGCTTCGGGTCTTTGTAACCGGCTGCAGGCTTCGGGTACAGCTCCGGGAAGGTGCAGCGGTACTCGTTGAGCGTTTCGTCTCTCTGTGCTGGCCTCTGGCTCAAGCCTGCAGTTCCTGGGCGGGGAGCACCCCACGGTGCCCCATGACGCTGTCGGTTGTTCTGACGACGCCCGCTTTCTCCATAGCGTCCATCAGCCGGTATGCCCGGTTGTAGCCAATCCGGAGACGACGCTGTAGGGCGCTGATGCTGGCCCTGCCGCCGTTGGTCGGGGCCACCTCGCGGACGGTCCTGACCGCCTCCTGGTAGAGCTCGTCTTCCAGCTCAGGCACCGCTACGCCGTCGGGCGTCTGCTCGATCATCTCCATCACCCGCTCGGCGTGGCTGCGTTCCGACTGGGACTCGTTGTAGGGCTCCTGCTGGTACTGCTGCACAAAGGTAGCGGGGGCTGGCCAGCTGTACTGCCCTGTGCGCTGGATCCGGCTGGCCTCAGCGCTGTTCATGGTCAGGGGGAGGGGGTAGTGCCCGATGATGTCCTGGGCTCTCCAGTTGCAATCCTCTCCCCGGATCACGACGCCGACGGAGTATCCCGAGTTGGGCTTGCCCATGACCGCATAGAGGCGGTCGGGCTCGACCACTGCGGGGATTCCCTTGATCCACTGCTCATTCACGGCTTTCGGCATGTGCATGCTCCTCTCTGGCTGTCCATCTGTGCCCGGCGCTCCGCGATCTTGGATTGGTACAGGTCGATCTGGTCCTGGGTCGGCTCGTACCTGCCCGTTTCGAGCCCGGAGGTGAACTCCAGTTTCCAGCCGCAGGCCTTCGCCAGATCCATGATGGTCATGTCGGCGGCCTTGCGGAGCCGCTTCATCTGCTCTCCGTGCTTCTTGTAGGGGGCCGGGGCGCTCAGGGCGGCAGCAAGGGCCGGGTGGCGCTCCTTGAATTCTTCCTCGGTCAGCATCTCGTGGCCGCTGCGGCTGCTGATGTGGATCATGCCTCGTCCTCCTGGGGCTTGCCGATCTCGTCGCTGTAGTAGATGCCGTCGGCGGGCAGCGACTTGCGGTCCCCGCATACCGGGCAATCTGCCGGGTCGAATCCGCAGACCTTCGCGTAGTAGCAGGCCGGGTCCATTGCAGGTTCCACGGTGGCTTCCTGCGGGGCACGCAGTGCCTTCCGGTCCATGGATTCGGCTGCGGCGACCGCCAGCGCGGCAATCTCGATGAGGTTCTTTCTGGCGGCGGGGGTAGTCCCCTGGGTGTGCGCTTCCTTGACGCGGTCCTGGATGAAGTTGAGGAAGTGGGTGGTGGCGTGGCCATCGTCGTGTTCGGGGCCTCCCCACTTCTCGTCTTGGCGGTGCCGCTCGGTCATGATCTCCACGAGCACCGATCCCTGCTTTGCGCTCTTGACCTTGCTCATGCGAGCGCTTTGCAGGGTTCTCGCCTGGCATCCGTATGTTGATGCCTTGTCCTGGTAATGGTCTTGCAGTGCTCGGAGCGCCTGGGCGAGAGTCCCGCGTGTTGCCTCGCTCAACCAGGGCGTTTTCTTACCGTAGCCGGAGCTTTTGACCTCGTACTCCGGTACTCCGTTCCGCTCCCTCCAGACTACTTGCAGCGTGGCGAGCCTGTTGAACCCGCCCGTCTGGATCCCCGTCGCGGATATGTAGGTGAAGCCCTTGCTCGTCTTGTGGACCGTCCAGTCGAAGCCGGGCATGATCTTGACGAGTTCTTTCCTGAATGTGGTGGGGTTCATCGTGTCCGGCTTCTTGTTGGCGCTCATGCCCCTTCCCCCTTCGTCTCGGCAGCAGCGGCCTTGATGTCGTCGCTGGTTTCCTGCAGCTTCTTGAGCAGGTACTCGTGGTTGTCGTGCGGGACGCTCGTGAACATCTGCTGGATTACGGCCATCAGGGGGCCTTCGCCGGTCCAGGTTATCCGCTCGCCCCAGACCTTCACCTTCGCGTAGTTCTTCTTGGTGGGTGCCATCTACTTCTCCCTCTTCGCGTTGAGGATCGCCTCGTTGGCGTGGCCGATCCACTCGGCCTCTATGCTATCGGGGTCGTGCTTGTCGATCATCCGAGCCAGCGCTTTCATACACCCCTCCAGCGTCGTCAGCAGTTCGCAGTTGTTCTCGATCAACTGCTTGGTGAGGCCCTTTTTGGTCTGGCACTCCAGCGCCTCGGTCGGGATCCCGTCGCAGGCGTTCCAGGTTGCCACGATACGCCGTGCGCTAGCCGCTGACTCTCCTTCCGGCCTCTCGATGGAGGCCTTGCCGGGTGCCTCACTCCAGTGGCGGATGCCAAGTTCTTCCAAATTCTCAAGGACCGGGAACTCTTCGACGTCCGCGAGCGGGAATCCATCGGCGGCTATGACGGATGTCGGATACTTGCCTATGTGCAGAGGGCCTGGGGCGTGCGTGCTCATGCTGGTTCTCCTTTCGCTTCCTGTAACGCCATATAAAGAGCCATCTCGACGGCTTCGTGGCTGGAGTTGGCGGGGTACTTCTTCTCAAACTCCCCTGCGGGCATCATCCATGCGTCGTAGGCCATCTGCGCTGCCGCGAGCAGGTTGGGTGCTGACGCGAGGAGCCGTGCGTTCGCTTCGCTCTCCTCTGCGTTTGCCGTCCAGGGGTTGCGGCTCGCGATGGTGTAGGTGCGCAGCACTTTGCCGTCGACGATGTCGTCTGCCTTGATATCAAAGGCTCCGTTGTCGTGCATCTCACGCCGCCAGGGGCCGTGGGTGTGCTGTGCCATCTCAATCTCCTTAGCCGGTTATTGGCGACCGGCTGCGCGGGGTTGGTTAGTGAATCGAGTAGTGAACCGGGCGCTCCCAGCGTCCCGTGATGTCACGGGAAACCGCTACTACCCTGTCCTGCTCAAGCCAGAACATCTCAAGCCTTTTGCCGGGCTCTAGTTCTGCGAAGCTGGGGGCCAAAACAAGCAGGCCGGGGTGTTCGGAAATAAGCGCATCTTCAACAGTCTCGAACCAGTTGTGTCCCGCGCAATCTGTTCTCATGGTGTCCCCCCTGGGTGCTGTGGTCAGTGCCTTCCCAATCAGTAAGGCACCGCCGCAAGATGATACTTGTCAGGCATTCAGCAGGAGCGGGGCATAGCTGGCGCGGTCCCTGACCCAGGGCGTGTACTCCTCGAAGGAGCAGGCCTTGTGGAATCGGCCATTGACCCAGCGCTTGAAGTGGAAGAGCCGCAGGTCGCTGTTCTGGTTGTAGACCATCACGTAGGGGGTGATTTTCATCTCTACCAGACGCCGGACCCGGTACATGTCCTCCTCAAAGGTGGTATTGAATCCGACCAGGGTAAAGCAGAGGTGCCTCCAGGCGCTCACGTGCTGCAGCAGGGCTTCAATGCCCTCCATCACCTTGTGCTCGAACGGCATCAAGTCCCAGGCGTAATGCACCGAGCGCAGGTGCTTCACCTCGGCAAGCGCCTGGGCGATCTCGGGCGTCACAAAGCGCACGTCTATCCCCTGGGTAATGTCCAGGGTCAGGTTCCGCTCTTTGCACTCGCGCAGCTTCTCCAGGCAATCCGGATCAGCGGTCAGATTGTTGTCCAAGAGGATCAGGACGTTTGACCTGGGGTTCAGCAACTCGCCGATCGAGCCGACCGAATGCAGGGCTCCCTCCTTCTTGGGCACCGCGCAGAATTCGCAGGTGCGCACGCAGCCACGGGTGGTGAAGCCGATACCGGCGTCCAGGAGGGTCTGCACCTTCGCCTGCTTCGTCGCTGCCTTCATGATCCCCTTCAGGCGCGGGAGAATGTCCTTTGTCTGGTACAGGTCATAGTCAGGGCGGCAGGCCTCTACCTCGGCGGGTAGGGTCTTCGTGATATCCCAGCCGGTGCCGCCGAACTCGATCTGGGGGAACAGCCCGGCCAGCGCGGAGGCCTTCGCCTTGTTCTTCGAGAAAATGACGCTGCAAAACACCGCGTCGACGTCACTCGGTCGGAAGTCGTTTAGGACCACGGTGTCCCCGCGCTCCTTGTGGTAGGTGGCCAGCTTCATCAGTGCGACGTTCGGTATTCTTCCATCAAAATCTATGAGGCCTACTCTCACGGTGTCTCCTTGCGCTCGTCGTTTCCTTCACTGGTGGAAGGCTCCGGGACAACCTGTCTCTTTTGCTGGATGCTGAACTTCAGGGTGGTGATGTCGTAGCCTCTCTTTTCCAGTTCCTGGAGGAGGGATGGTGCTGGTCTGTACTGGCAATCGGTTATGTCGAGCTGGTGGAACTTTGTGGATAGGAAGTGCATCAGCAGGCTGCTGTCTGCCCGGTCGGCCCCTTCGCCTCCCCATGCCGTGCAAAGGTCCGGCTTGTCGAACTGTACTGCCCCCCATCCCGCCCTGAGCTCGCCCGGCTTCGCCGTCAGGAACCGCCAGCGCTTCCTCATTCGCCGCACCTCCTTGAGTTCCACGAGTCAACAATAGCCTCCCGCTCGTCGCTTCCTACTGTGCGTCCGTCGCCTATGACCCGTGCTCGCTCGCCTCGCATTTCAGCAGGGCACTCGTTGCATGAAATCTTCCAGATATCGTAGAGCCCATCGTCGCCCTCGAAAGACTCTGCGATCTCAGCCTTTCCGCCGCAGAAGGGGCAAGGCATCAGCTCATCCACCTCGATGGTTTTGGTATCGGTCATTTCAGTTGGTCCTCGCACCGGGCAATGATCCCGCGCAGGGTGCGCCGGTACTCCGCGCTTCCCCTGGTGCTGGTCTTGCTGCGCGGCAGCCGGATGATGATCGTGTACATCTGCTCCGGGTCGGTTATCGTCTCCAGGCCCTGGCCGTATCTCTTTGGTTTCTGTGCCATCAGTGGTCCCCTTGAAATACAAAAGGTGCGTATTCTCTCGGCGAGAAAATAGCACCTTTTGTTGTTATACGCTACACATTATTTGCTATGCGCTACAGTGCTCCGTTACCCAGGCACTCCTGGATCCTGGTACTCCGGGTTCTGATAGATGTTCCCGATCACCTCCATCTTCGCCCAGGTGCCAAGGTTCTCCCTGGTGGGCTTCCCTTTGCAGTGCTCGCAGTCTCCCTTCTTTGGCAGGAGGTGCGTTTTCCAGCCGTCGCGGTCCCAGACGATCTGCCGGGTGACGTGGCTGCTGTCGCCCAGGGGTATCTTCACGATATCCCCTTGCCAGATGTCCTTCTTGTGGCGTCCGGTGCGCCCGGTGGCCAGCATGGTGGGGAGGATCGTACCGTCTCCCTCCCGCATGATGGCGATGCTCAGGTCTTCCCGCTGGATCAGCACGTATTCCAGCGTTGTCCCCTGGATCCCCTCGGAGAAATCGTAGACCATGTGGCTGGCGGCTTTGTCCCAGGCCCGGAGCCTTATCTGGGGTAGCGGGGTCATGCCTTCCTCCTTCCTTCCGGCTCGACCATCTCAAAGGTGGTCGCTTCGATCTGCTTCTCTGCTCGCTTGCTCTTGCCTGCTGCGTAGCAGAGGAGCAGCAGTGCTGCCGGGATCGTGTACCATTGGTGGTGGCACGATGCGTCTCCGCAGGCCGGGTTCCCGGTCAGGATCGCTTTTGCCTCTCCTGCCAGGATGATGGTTGCCATGCAGGCGCAGTAGCCTGCCCACCACATTTCCGATGCTGCCTTCCTGCTGCTCATTCGATGGTTCCCTTGGCGGTGTACGGTTGCCCGTTGGGCTCGCCGAACCGCAGGGGGCATCCCTCCGTACCGCAGCGCATGCAGTCCACCATAGTGGGCGCTTCGTGCGTGTGCGGGCAGGCCTTAGCTGCTCCCGTCTTGTCTTCCGGGATTCGGTCGGCCTCGGCCATGAACTCGTCCTTCCAGCAGGTGCAGGGCCGCTTGAAGACGTTGGCGGGGTGGCAGTTGCTGGCGTGCGGGGCCTTCCGCAGGACGATGTTGCGGAGCGCCGCGATCTTCAGGGTGAGGCTGCGGTGCGCGGCGGCTTTCTTCAGGCTTCGTATGCCCTGGTGGATGTGGCGGCAGATTTCGGTGGTTGTGAAGTTGCTCGCCAAGCATGTCTTGTCCAGGGCTGCCGCGATCATGTCGATTTCCTCGGCCAGTTCCATGTAGGCTCTCTGCATCTGTCCCTTTTGCAGCTTCTGAATCTCTTCGCAGATCACCTGGACCAACAGCTCGGGGGCGTTGGCGTGGGTGTTCATCACCTGGAGTTCAAGCTGGTCGGTGATCCTGGTCAGCGCTTGGTATATCGGGAGGAGCTTGCCCAGCGGGCTCTCTCCGTAGATCGGCTTCGCGGCTTCCTGCAGGCGCTCGATCTCTACGACGACGTCGGCAGTGGTGGCCGCCTCCCCTTTGTGCGGCAGCAGGATCCGAGCGACGCTGTCCGTCCTATCCTTCATGTTCCTGAAGTGTTCAGCCCGTTGCTTGATCATCTCCAGAATGTCGGTCACCCAGGCGTCCTTGTCGAGGCCCACGGCTTGCCTGATGCTGTCGATCGATTGGCGCAGTATTTCGCAGGCGTTCTCGCTCTCCGCCGTCTCGATGTATCTGGTGGCGAGGTCGGTCACGCCGATGTGCTGGACTCCCTGGGGGTGCTCGACGCCTGCCCGCTTCAGCGCGGCGGTAATGAGCTTCATTTGCTCGTGGAGGCTGTAGTTCTCCTGGGTGGCAAGCCGGGCGGTCGTCTTGTCCTGCTGGTGTCCGCGCTCGATCGCCAGCAGCTTGTCGTGCTCCTTTGCAGTGATGATGCGGTCGCCGGGGGAGGGAGCGTCGGCTTTCAGCCTCTCCAGCTCCATCCTCACCCTGCCCAGCTCTAACAGCAACTCTGCGTTGGCGCTCAGGGGTGGGTGCAGCCGCAGTTCATTGATCTGTGCGTTGAGCCCGTCGATGGAGAGGTGGTCCGCTTCTATTTCTGAGGCCATCCAGTCGACCATGCCGATAACCATTTCGTGGGTCTTCGGCAGGCCCTCCTCGGCTACCCCGATTTTCCTGAGCGCTCTCCTGGGGGCCGCGAACAGCTCGCGGTATTTAGCCTGGAGGTCGCCGAAGCGCTCCTGTAGGCCCTTGATCTGCTCGGTGGCGTCCTTCCGCTCTTGCATCTGGCTGAGCGCTATCTTGGTGATGTCATCTAGGCGGGTGGCGCTCTCCTGCTTCAGGAAGTTGATGAGCTTCACCCTGGGCGCGACGCTGTGGTCGTAAACCTGGGCCATAAGGCTCCTGATATGGTCGTTGACCGCGTTGCTGGCGTTGTGCAGGGGCATCGCGTTCTTCCAGGTCATGCACATTTCTTCGATGGTCTGCTCCTTTGCCTTGTCCGGTACCGGTGCAGCGCTACAGGTGTTGATCGGTTCCCCGGTTGGTGCGCTGGGGCCAGGGTAGGGGGTGTCGGGTGGCGGCGCTGCCATCGTCTCGATATGCGGGCCGTGCGTCTCCGGTCCCAGGCAATCCAAGGAGCAACCGGGCTCGTGCTTCTCGGGCGGCACGTGGCAGCCTACGCACTGGCCTTCCTGCAGCATCTCGCCCGGCGCGAGCGTGCGGGGCTGCAGGTGCTTCAGGGAAAAGGCCCTGGCGACGTCTTCGCCTGCGGTCTTGCCCGCCTGGGTGCCGGACATGATATACGCTACACCGAGGTTACCGTCCATGAACCGCGCCAGCTCCTCCTTCTTGAAGATCGCGGCGGACTCGTCGCGGTAGCCCGGATCCAGGAGCGTGCCGATGAACGTCCTGGTGCGGTCAATCGGATTTCCTGCCCGGAGCGCGGCTTGGAGCGGCTTGCTGCTGCAGCGGGGTAGGCGTACCCAGACCCGGCCCATCGCTACGTCCATCAAACTAAGCAATCTTCTCTTCCTGTGCGGCATGTTGCCTCCTTGGTTGGTGGTGTGCTGCTTCCTACTCTCCGAGCATTGCGAGTTCCAGCGCCTTGCTTATAACCCGTTGCCGGTACTTCCTGGTCGCCTTGTTGGACTCGCCGCCGTTGTAAAGCTCCAGCGCGTGGCTCACGTCGTTGCCGGATGCCAGCAGTAGCTCGTTCATGATTTGCTCTGCCTGCTGAGCCTGGGCCGTGTGCCCCTGCGGCACCTTACCCCAATACTTTTCAGTCACTTGGTACGCGCCCTTCTCTTTGGCCTTGCCTATTGCATACGGGTTGCAGTGGCTCTCGACGATACCTTGCGCGAGCGTCAGGTGCGGACGCTGCAGAGGGATAGTCAGGGCCAGCGCCGTTATTAAAATGCACAGCATCCGTCCTCCTGGTTCGCTTAAAACATCGTCAGTTGTACCGGCGTATCGCCCTTCGGGCAGCAGGGGCTCTTCGCCCCTGCTAACCCATTCAGATAATCAGGATCTCAGATACCAGATTATCCGATAAAAGCGGGGCGGAACCCGAGGCCCGTGTACACGATGGAGCGCTGGATGTTCAAGCTCAACGCAGCCAGGCCAGCATGGGAGGTGTAGCTCCAACTGCCCCCACGGAGCGGCAGAGCCTCGAACCCCTCAGTGTTATCTGCCCAGTAGTAGCCTGGAAGCTGGGATGCCTCGCTGGGGCAAAGCAACGCCTGCTTGATGCTGGCCGGGGCCTCGAAACCCTTGGCAGAGACGACGTCGTTAAAGTACCTCCCATTCCAGCCCCTTTTGGTGACTTCGCTGGAGATGACGGGCTCGCCGTTCACGAGGTCGATGCAGACCCCGGTTGTCGGCCACTCCGCTTCAGCGAGGCTGAAATTGTTGTCGGGCGGCATGATGATCTGGCCGGATACCAGCTTCAAGCCATCGACCCATTCCCAGACGTTGCCCACGAGATCGGCGATGCCATACGGCGTACCGTCGTGCCGCCACGCATCGGGACCGGAGCCGGTGAGCGTCCTGTTGGTACCCCTGGCCGAGGTGCCGCGCTCCTCGGGGTGCGAATGGGATTTGCCCCAGTTGGTGTTACCGCGCACGTCGTTACCGGCAGCGGCGACCAAATGAGCGATCAGCGCCCATTCCCAGTTCGTGAGCATGTGGAAGCCCGGACCGCAGGCGAGGCAGACGGCGCGGGCGCTGTCGTAATTGATGTTGGTGGTGGGATCCTCGCCGGGCAGGGAAAGCGCTTCGCCGTCGCGGACGGTGGCCTGATAAGTGCCAAGGAACAGATCGGATTTCTCCACGCCGCCCACGAGGAACGCCGGGTGCCCCGGCAGGTCGGCGCGGGGAATGATGTTGAAATAGCTCGGCTGGCCTTTGGCAGTGCGGATGATGGTCTGCTTGCCGCCCGATGCCGCCTCTACTTCCGCTCGAAGTTCGTCCTTCATGATGATCTCGGTCTGCATCTGTGTCTCCTTTTGGTGGTTGATATGCGCTACAGCTTGCTCACAATGAGAAAGGCCGCCCTTTAATCTGTTCTGAGGTGTGCCATTACAGCTCCCTTTCGCATGCGACGCAGGGGTCTTCGCCTGGCTTGTTGGTGCGGATGGCGTACTTGCACCTTCTGATATTGCGCTGGGTTTCGGGGTGCTTGCAGTACCCGCTGTCCGCGTGCTTACAGTGTCCGTTATGCCCGGTGGTGTCTTCGAGTCGGCTCTGCTTCCTGGTGTGCTGCCGCTTCATGGGTGGGCCGTCGTCCAGGCGGTTCATGCGGTCACCTTAACCGGCTTGCCGCAGCGGCAGGTGCCCGTGGGTCCGGTCCTGGGAAAAAGATCGGCTGAGCCGCATGCGCCCTTCCACATGGTCCTTGTCGCCTTGGGGTTCTCCTCGGGGCACTCGGTCCACTCGCATATCTCCGGCTCGGGCATCCCCATCAGGAACTCCCGGACCGCCCGGTACTCCTCGTTGCGGTAGCTGCCGTCGGCGTAGATGCGCGTCTCCTTCAGGTTGTGGCCGTTCCGCTTCAGGTAGTCGAGGCACGCCTGCTCGGTAAAACAGGCCGTCACGAACTCCCAGGTATCCTGGTACCCGATCTTCTCCCATTTGCCGGTGCTCTTGCCTTGGCGGTCCTTGGCGTCCAGGCGCTTAGCCAGCACCTCGTCGGCGGTCCCTTCGCCGTCGGTGTGGCACCAGTCGTAGGCGTCGGTGTACCCGTCGTCCATGCCGTAGATGCGGTTCTTTTGCTGCACGATAAAAATGGGGGCGTCGGTAATGCGGTTGTCCTGCTCCCGGATCAGTTTGCCGATCTCCTCCATCTGCCGGGTGCGGCGGTAGATCAGCTTCAGCTGGTCGTTGATGGCTGACTGCAGCGCAGCGTCGGCTTGGCACTGGTCATAGTACGCCCCGGTTCGCCATGCCTTGACGATGCCCAGCGCTATTTCGTCGGTGGTAGTCTTCATGCTGTCTCCTTTATCGGGTCGCGGCTTTTAATGGCGATGGAACGTGTATGCACGGCTCATAGTCCAGCGGTTCTCCGCCTAGAGCGCCCGGTTTGATGTTCCAGCCGCAACGATAGGGCTCGATCATGGAGGCCAGCTCCGAGCGCAGCGCGTTGCGTTGTAAAGCAAAGCCGGTGAACTTTTGCCTATACAGGCACTCTTCAGCGCACGCAGGAGCAGGCCCATCGTTTTGAGGGTCGCTCGCTCGCGGCCTTTTAATCTTGGTAGTCACGCGGTTGCTTCCAGGCGGGCGCGGCACTTCGCCGCTACCCGCTCAGCCTTCAGGGCGCGGCGCAGCTGATAGCCTGCGCCCTTGTCATTCCCGATGCGAGCAAGGTTGTCGGCACCACGGCGCAAAACACGGGCTCTTGCCGAGCAGGTATCCTCAAGGTTGTGGAGTTGGATTGTCCGGTGCGTTGAAAGCGTCATGGTATTCCCCCTGGTATCGGAAAGGCTACCGCCTACTCTGATGCGTCCACGTCCAGGAGGTCCAGGGTCTTGCCCGCATGCTCGTGGGAGCTGTCGGTAAGGAACTGCGCCTGCCCGTCGTTGATCCACGAATGGCAGCGGAAGTCGTGCCCGTTGGTGAGCACGCTCGGGCGAAGCGTCGGGGCCTCGGTGCTCCCGTTCCAGGACCAGCAGCCGGTCCCCTCCCTGGTGCCGCTCAGGATCACCGGCAAGGTCAGGATGCCGCTCGGGCCGGGTATGTTCAGCGTGACGTGGGTGGCCTCCGATATGGGGCACTCGATGTATCCTTCTCCGTGGACTAGCTTGACGGGTTTCGCTTTCATGGTGCTCTCCTTTAAGGGCCCGGCCTATTTGTAACCCGGTGCTTTTACGATTGGTTTCCCTGCTTATGCTTGCTTCGGCTCGCACTTCTTGAAGCCCGCCTTCTCGGCTGCCTGCTGCGGGGTCTGGTCGCCCTTGATCCGCACGGCCAGCCCGCACTCGCTGCAGGTGTAGATGGGGGTGGCTCCCTGCTGCTGCCAGTCGTGTTCGCCCTTCTTGACCTTACTGCGCACGCGCTCGCCGTAGTCCCCGAACGCTTTCCCCTTCTGGTCCGGATTGATCCTGGACAGCGCCAGCTCGCAGTAAAGGTCAGCGTGCAGGAAGTGCGGATCCAGGCCGAGGTTCACGAAGTTCATCTTGATCTCGCCTGTCTCCTCGTCCGTCTCCATCACCCTGGCGATCTTCTGCAGGTGGACCCAATAGACGTCCTGGCAGATCGGACCGTTCACCGGCTTGCCCAGGTCGTTCTGCCACGTGGCGTCAAGGGTGCGCTCGTCCGGCTGCTCCTTCAGGCGCTCGACGAACTTCTTCAGGTTCCATTCGATGGCAAGGTAGCGGTTAGCGCGGACGCGGTACTTGTTGATCGTCTCTTCGCTCGATTTCCGCTGACTGACGGTCTTCTTCGGTCGGTCCCCCCACTCGCAGATATCATCGTCGCCCTTCTCTGGGGTGTAGTTGTACTCGCAGAGGAAGACGCGCCCAACGTGCTCCCGCTTTTTGGCGAAGCGCCGGGCCTCGTTGAAGTTCGGGGCCGCGTCGGCGACACAGACGGCTATGTCATACTGCTGCATCAGCTCGGTGCAGCGCTCCCACGGGTCTTCCGAGTAGATCATCTCCAGGTGGACCAGCCTGGACTTGTACGCGCCTAAGTCACTTTTCTCGCCCCAGCACCGGATGGTCACCACGTTAAAGTTGCCCATCTGATCGATGCCCATCGCAAAGTTGCGCCCGGTCTTCAGCCACTTCAGGTCTTTGTTCACCGTGGCCCGCAGTATCGCCTCGGTCACGATCATGGCGTCCTTCGGCAGGTAGCTGACGCCGAGTTTCGAGTTGTAGAATTCCTGGACGTTCTTGGCGTTGCGGAAGGCCTCGATAATCTTGCCTGCGGTTTGGGCGCAGGAGAGGGTCTGCGGTATGTGGTAGCCCATCTTTTTGCTGGCGGGGTTGTGCATCCTCCAGTGGCCGTCCCTGGGATTCAGGATGATCGTCTTGCAAATCGGGCAGCAGTAGAAGTACTTCGGCAGCTTCTTCATGGCCGGGCCAATGCCGGTGTTCTCCGCGATGCATTGCGGGAAAACCTCGGACAGGATCACGCCGTCTTTGCAGCCGCAGCGGGTGTGGAACTTGTTCTGGTTGCTCTGCTTGAACGCTAGGTCGATGTTGATGTCCGGGAACCCCGCCGTGGAAAACAGCATCTCAATCGGGTAGGCCGAGTGGGACATACGCTCGCGCACGAGTTCGATGTCCTTGTCCAGCATCCGGCGCACCTCGTCAAAGCAAACGCCGAGCAGCGGCCAGCCTTCGGTGGAGGTCGAGCCGCCCATGTAGCTGAAGATGATCTTCGAGGGGCCTATGGTTCGAACGCCCTTCTTGTCGGTCTGCTTCTCGTTGTCGTCGCTGGTCGGGTCGTTACCCCATAGCGGCTTGATCTCGGCAATCCCTCGCACCATCGGCTTGTAACGCTCGGCGGAAAAGTCATTGGCCATCTTCTCGTTCGGCAGGTAGTAGCCAAAGTACCGGCCCCAGAAGAAAAGGGGCATGTGCGTGCAGGAAAGGAAGGCGGTCACCGACTTGGCCACCTGGGCACCACACATAAGCGTGAGGCTCAGGCCCTCCTCGTTGCTCTGCCCGGTGAACCGGATGTTGCGATATATCTCCTCCAGGTACTCGAAGCCCTCCCAGCGGAAGGGGAAGTTGTCGACGCGCAGGCCCTTCTTGCGGAGCCCCTCCACAAAATCGAACATGTTGTCCGGGCAATTGCGCACGATCTCCGGCTTGATGGAGCCCAGGAAAGTGTCCAGCGTGATCAGGCCGCGCCGTCTTGCTTCCTTGGCGATGGCGAGCCTCTTCGCTTCTTCCCGCTTATTCAGTTCCCTCTGCAGCTCCGCTCGCGAGTATTGCAATGATTTCCTCGTCGCTCATTTCTTCCAGTTTCGGTTTCGTGACCTCGATGTGCTCCTTGCGGCCCCATCTTTTCGAGTGTCTACGCTCCAGTCTCCATGCAGCCGCTCGCCAGTCGTCTTTCCCTGCATTTCCAACACGTTGCACGTCTGTGGCTTCTCCGATCGCTATCGATTCCTCTACTGCGTTGGAAAAATCGCGGTACGGACCCTCCTCTTCGGCTGCTCCAAGCTTCAGCCATTCGTACAGCGTCGTCTTGTTCACGCCTGCGAATGCGGCTGCCGTTTCGATGTAGTTCCCGCCCTTCAGGGCCAGCAAAATCCTGTCTATTGTCTCCGGGACGAACTTCGTCGGGCGGCCTTTCGGGTTCGTTTCCTTCAGGATCTTCTTCTCTCGGGTGCGCGGTCCCTTGATGTCGGGCTTCTTTGGCGTCTTCCTCGGGGCCTGGGCCTTCGGTTCCGGTTTCTTCTTGTTTTTCGAGGGTTTAGCTGCTTGCCCCTTGGCCTTGCTTCCAGGCTTTTCAGGTTGCTGGGTCATTGCCGTCTCCTGGTGTGGTCTGCTGCCGCTTCTTCTCGATTGCTGCTGCGAACTGCTGCCTTACCTCTTCTACCGGGATGCCGTTGCCGGGGCTCAGCACTTCTGTCAGCCAGGAGAGCGCCTTTGCCACGTCCCATGTCCCGTTCGGGTTTTGCGCTGCCTCGTCAAGGGTCTGCGCCTTTCGCGGGTCAGAATTAGCAGGTTCTGTGTATTCCGCCTCGACGGAGTACGCATGTTCTGCTGGCTCCTTGGTCATGCCTGGGGCCTCTGCCGGAGCTTATTGATCTTGTCGCGGTGCCATGCTAGGGTTCCGCCGAAGCCAAGGCCTGCCGGGCACTCCGGGTGTGCGGCCAGCTCAACGATGCGGGCGTTCTCCTCGAGGGTTTCGGCTGCTTCTATCAGGGCCGTGGTGTCGGTGGTGTCTGCCTGCGCCCTGGTGGCTATCTCTCTGAGCTTCACTGCAATGTCGGTCTGCTTCTTCATCGGCGGTCCCCTTGTTGGTGTTGGCATACGCTACACTATGGGCTCACCCATGCCTAGCGCGAATCGTGCTCTAGCTGCCTCGTTGTCCGGGTGCTTGATGCAAAGCGGATCCGCGCCGGGGCGGAAGGTTTTGCATAGGTCCGGGCGGTTGTCGTAAATGCCGCAGAGCCCGTCGTCCATCAGGGCCTTGCAGGTCAGGTACCAGACGTGCTTCCCGGTCAGCTCGTTGGTGTCGGTGTAGACCGTGCTGCCGTGCGCCTGGACCTGGAAGGGGAGGCCCCTCTTGTCTATCCCTGCCTGCGCCTCGATCGCGTCCTGCGTTTCCGGCCAGGGCATCCCGCTTACCCAAAGGACGAACGATTTGCAGCAGGCCCCGATGTGCTCGCACTCGGTCAGGCAATCGATCGCCGGGAGGGGAGGGACAAGGTGCGTGCAGTCTACCTCGCGGAACTCCGTCTTGCTCCAGTCCTTGCGGGTTCTCGGCTGGCTCTTCATGTACCTGATCTTCATCACACGCCTGCCCTTGGCGTTGCGCTTCCGGGTGAGCTTTCTCATGGCGTGGATGGTCTTGTGGGTGACCGTCACCTCGGTGAGGGCCGGGTCCAGGTTTTCGAGCCGCAGGTTGCCGTCTATCTCCCCGGTGGGCTTGGATAAAGCCTCCCGGAGCGCGTCGATGGCGTCGTTGCTCTTGTTCGGGGTGTTGTGGCAAACGCAGCCGTGCATCCTGCTGTCCGGGTTAATCCATGCCCACTCCCCGCCACACATGCAGGAGCACGGGACGATAAGCCAGCCTGCGGCCAGGAGGGCGGCGTTATGGGGGTCCGCCTGCAGCTCTGCCAGCGTGGTCCTAGCAGTTCCCATTGCCGGGCTCCTCGTCTTCCCTGACGCACTGTGCTTCCTGCTCCTCCTGAGACATGACCGGGTGCGCGGCCCGGAACTCGTCTACGATCTCCTTCCCGTCCTCGTCAAGGCGCACCATGTGGTAGTCCTGGACGATGCGCTGCTTGCCGTCTACCACCTTCAGGTCGACCGGGTGGAACACGATGCGCGGTACCCCGTCCCAAATGAACTCCTCGTAGCCGTCTGTGAAGGTCCGCATGCTGCCGCGCCGCCCGATCTCCTCCGGGGTGGGGAGGATCATCGTGTTCAGCTCCTTGGTGATGAAGGCCTCCATGACGCTTTCCTTCTTGGCGATCACCTCCTGCCGCATTACCTCGATCGATTCGTTGTAGGCCTTCAGGAGGGTGCCCGCCTGGGCCTGTCTCTCGCGCTCTCGTTTTTCTTGCCAGCTGTTCATTGCTTGCTCCTCTGCCTTTCGACTTCGCTGTAGGGGATGGTCTTGCCGTCCGGGAGGAGTAGCAGGGGCTCTTCCCCGCAATATTCCTGGTAGCGCTTGAGCGTAGTCTGGGTGTAGCCCGGCGTCAGCTCGTTGCCCCGGTACTTTCTGCCGGTCTTCCTGCAGGCGATCAGGGTGGTCCCCCCTCCGTTGAAGAGGTCCAGCACTATCTCACCTGGGCGGCTGCTGGCGATAATGCAGCGCTCTGCCAATCTGACCGGCTTCTGGGTGGGGTGCAGGTCCGACTTCTGGGGCTTGTCCACTCTGATAACGGTGGTGGGTTCCTTCTGGCGCAGTTCCTTAACCATCTTCAGGAGGTCCGGCTTGGATAGCTTGGTGAGGTCTAAGTCGTCGTCGATCACGGTGGTCTGGGAAAAGTCCCCGTTGAAGTAGTGCGCCGCGCCTTCCTTCCAGCCGTACTGCATCGGCTCGTGCTTCCCG